>Ga0182030_10020142_pt1 | contig 12620 bp, 11 predicted proteins | sample 812S3MmetaG_FD_121299 | JGI IMG/M metagenome (GOLD analysis project Ga0182030, IMG submission 121299) | Permafrost microbial communities from Stordalen Mire, Sweden - 812S3M metaG (Illumina Assembly) | ecosystem: Environmental > Terrestrial > Soil > Wetlands > Permafrost | place: Sweden... | reverse complement strand
GCTGGCGCAGCATGGCGTTGGTATCGGGCGAACGGAATCCGCAGATCACCTGGATCGGTTGCGTGCCATCGACTTCGCGATTGGCTTCCCACAGTAGATCGAACAGATGCGGATCCATATGGACCGATTGTTCGCGCCGCCAGTCGCGCATGAACCAGTCGAGCTTCTTGAGCGCGGCCTCGTCGTAGCTGCCATCGCGCTTGTAGGTGACGGTTATGTCTTCGCCGGTGTGGACGTGATGGAACGAGATGGTGCGGGTGTCGCCTTCGGCCACCGCCGTTTGCAGGGCGCTGTTGGTGCCGAACAAAAACAGCCCGGCCATGCCCAGCCGGGCACTGGCGCGCAACAGCGTCAACAATATGGATCGTCCGCGCGCCGAACCCACCGCCACCGCACATTTCTGGGAAATTAGCCGTCCCACTATCGCCGCTACGCCCCCACTAAGCGCCGATAGCGACTGCCACGCAGTGTTATCGGGAACGGTTAACGCGCCCTTAGCGGTGCGCCCCGTTGGCTCATAAGTCTCTAGGTTAGCGGGCGAACATGGCCAAAAATGGCCGGGCCGGCGGCGGCTCGGGGATTTTACGATGGAACTCCAGAATTCAAATGGCCGGATATTTGCCCGGCCATTGCATCGTTTCGATCTCAAAACGGCTTAGCGGAACAGCTGGTCGAAGAACGAGAACGGGTTATTCGCCTCGCGCCGCTCGACCCGGCTGAGAATTTCCTGGTTGCTCTTGGCGGTCGCCACATCGCGCTTGGGATCCTGCGGCGGCGCCACGTCGGCGACCCGGCGCTCGTCGCTGTGCAAGATGGCGTTGATGCGGGCATCGAAGCCGTAGACGTCGTCGCGCAGCACCAGCTTACCGTTGTCCACGAAGGCGGTTTGGTAGGTGAGGTGCACCATCGGCCGGTTGACCAGCTTGTAGGTTTTCTCGTCCTGGCCGAACATGGCCATGATCTGTTGCGAATTCGGCGTCGGACCGGTCATGGCCAGATGCAGCATGACCTGGCCGAACATGGTCGGGTCCTCGACACGCATGCAACCATGGCTGAAGGCCCGCTTGTCGGCGGCAAACAGCCGCTTCTCCGGCGTGTCGTGCAGATAGACCTGAAACTTGTTGGGGAAGTTGAACTTGATGCGGCCCAGCGCGTTGGCTGCGCCCGGCGGCTGCACCACGTTGATGTGGCCGTCCGGTCCGCGCTTCACCTCAAGACCCATGCGGTCGAAAATCTGCGGATCGGTCGCATAGCGCGGCAGCAATTCGTTCTGAATGATCGACTGCGGCACATACCAGGACGGATTGACCAGCACGCTGTCCATGGTGGCGGTCAGTAGCGGCGTCGGCGTTTGCGGCTTTCCCGCCACGATCTTCGTGTGCCAGACGACGGCGTTATCGTGCATGACCTTCAGCGTATAGTCCGGAATATTGACCATCACATAGGTCTTGCCGAGGTCGCGCGGCAGCCAGCGCCAGCGTTCCATATTGGCGGTCACATGCTCGATCTGCTGGGCTTGCGGCATCGGCTTGGGGCCGTTGATGGCGGCAATCGTTTTGCCGTCGATCACGCCGGTGACCTTGAGCTCTGCCCGCGCCTGCACGTTCTTGATCGCGTTCCATAGCGCCCTGTCATAGACCAGATCGGTCGCATTGCCGCGCACGTTGAGGCGCTCGCGCAAACTAGGAACGCGCGCGTCCTTTTGGCCCGGCTTGATGATATGGCCGTCGGGAATACGATTGTCGACGACTTCGGCGCGCGGGGAATCGCTGCGCAGCTCGGCGAGTTTTTCCTTGAGCGCACGAAAGCCGTCTTGCGGCGGATTGAAACTGTTGAGCGCGGCGTCGATATCGCGGGCATCGGAGATTTTGCGTAGAATATCGCTAGGCTCCGGCGTGTGGTTGCCGTAATCGACTTCCGCCGAAACGCGCGTCGGCGCGATGCGGCCGACCGCCAGATGGCGGGCAAACGTGAGTACCGAATCGGTCAGTTTGATGTCGGCTTCGGCAAGCGCCTCGGCGCCGTTCAGGCTGGCGAATTCCGGCACTAGATAATCCGGCGCGTCGAGCCCGTCGGCCGCGGCATTCTTGAGCCGCATAATCGCCGACTTGGCCCGCGCGGTGAGCTGGCCGTCGTGAATCCACAGCGGTGAATTGGCGCGCGCGGCATAGAACGTCTCGATTGCCTTGCGGTCTTGCGCGCGCTCGATATGGCGATCGAGCTGCTTGCCGGCCACGATGGCACGCAGCCGTTCGGTGATTTGCGCGTCGCCGGCGGCGAGCGGCTTGTCGAGCGATTCTTTGATGTCCGCATTGGCGCTTGTCGGGTCGCTATCACGCGCCGCGGCAGGCTGCTGCGATGCGGCTTCCGGGATTGGCGCGACATATTGCGGAATGGTCTGCGGCGCGGCGTCGCGGTGACGCAGCGGCTGGCTGTTGAGCGAGGGCGGCGGTGGCGGCGGCGCATCGAGCCGGTCGGGCGCGGCGACCGCGAGCGTCGGCGTGACGACGATCAGCGCCAGCATGGTGCCGGCCAGAAATCGTTCGAGCCTTTCGTTGCGCATATCGCTCACTCCACGGTCGTCAAGGTCACAAGAATGGATCAAATTGTTCGCGAGCCTTTAACCGGTCATGCCGCCAGCGCGCCATGAACAAGACTGCAACGCTAGTATGCGGCTGAATGCGTGCGGAAACGAATGAAATTCTGGCGACGTTCACGTTTCCTTTCCATCAAGGATAACGCTGGCGGACAATCGTTAAAATTTTAACGATCGGTCACACTTTCTCGATTTCGATTTTCTTTCCCGCATCTGCCGCGGACGCCGCATCGGTTAACCCTAAGCCGTCGAGCTTGCGGTAAAGCGTCGATCGCCCGATTTTGAGCCGGCGCGCGACCTCCGACATCTGCTGGTCGTAATGCGCGATGGCAAACCGAATGACTTCGCGCTCGATTTCTTCGAGCGGGCGCACGTCGCCACGCGGATCGGTGAGCTGCAACGCCGGCGCGCCCATGGTTAACGCCGCCGCTTGATGCACCGGCATGCCGGAATGCTCGGCGGCGCAATCTTCAACAAGATTTGGCCAGCCGGCAGCCATTGCCGGCGACGGTTCGATCCAAGGATGGGCGGCTCCGGCCTCGGTTCCTACCTGGGCAACGATTTGCGGAAATTCGTTGACGCCGATCTCCTCGCCATCGGCCAGCACTACCGCGCGGAAGATCGCATTTTCGAGCTGGCGGACATTGCCCGGCCAGCGGAAGGCCGCGAGCAAAGCCAGCGCCGGCGCGCCGACGCCGCGCATGCGCTTGCCTTCTTCGGCGGCGATGCGGCTGAGGAAATGCCGTGTGAGTTCGGGAATATCCTCAAGCCGCTGGCGCAGCGGCGGAATCATAATCGGAAACACGTGCAGACGGTAAAACAGGTCCTCGCGGAAGCGGCCGGCTTTCACGTCGGCGATCAGATCGCGGTTGGTGGCGGAGACGATGCGCACATCGACCTTCACCGATTTGCGCCCGCCCACCGGCTCGACCTCGCCCTCCTGCAATGCGCGTAGCAGCTTGACCTGCGCTGGCATCGGCAATTCGCCAACCTCGTCGAGGAACAGCGTGCCGCCATCGGCTTCGACGAATTTGCCGTTGTGTTTTTCGGTGGCGCCGGTGAAGGCGCCTTTCTCGTGCCCGAACAAAATCGACTCGACCAGGTTCTCCGGCATGGCGCCGCAATTGACCGCGATGAACGGTTTTGTCCGCCGCGTGCCGCTGCCATGGATGGCGCGCGCGATCAGCTCCTTGCCGACGCCGGACTCGCCTTCGATCAGTGCCGGAATCGCGGAGCCGGCGGCTTTTTCCGCCGCATGCAAGACCGGCTTCATGGCTGCGGAGCGGGTGATGATGTCGGCGATGGTGAGCGTGCCGTCGCGGCTGCGCTTGATGCGCTGCAATTCGCCGGTCAGCGCCTTGGTGGCGAGCGCGTTGCGCAGTGAGACCTGCAGCCGTTCGGGGCTGGCCGGTTTAATCACGAAATCGGTCGCGCCGGCCCGCATGGCGGCCACCGCATTGTCGACGCCGCCGTGGGCGGTTTGCACGATGACGGGGATATCGAGGTTGGCTTCGCGCATTCTGGCCAATACGCCCAGACCGTCGAGATCGGGCATCATCAGGTCGAGCACCATGCAGTCGATCCGGGCCGGTTTTTCGCCGGCCAGCATGGCCACGGCGGCGTCGCCGCCCTCGGCCAGCATGGCTTGATAGCCAAACCGCTGAACCATGGCTTCGAGCAGTCGGCGCTGGACTGGGTCGTCGTCGACGATCAACACGACTTGCGACATGGAACCTCCGGTCACGGCTACTGTGCCGATTTGGTGCAATGTCGCCGGTTTGGCTTAATGGCTCCTTAAAATGCGCAATGCGCCCAGGCATCTAGAGCCTGGTTTTCCCGGGCCGATTCTCGCTTATGCTAATGCGCAAACCGGGGGAGGCGAGGTGTCCAGTCTGAGAATTTACGGGATTGCCCGCACCCGCGCCTTTCGCGCGCTGTGGGTCGCGAAAGAGGTTGGGATCGCCTACGAGCACCTGCCAATCGAGATCGGCGATGCCGGCGCCCGGACGCCGGAATTTCTCGCCATCAATCCGAACGGGCGGCTGCCGGTCATCGTCGATGACGGCTTTGTGCTGTTCGAATCCCTGGCGATCACGCTCTATCTCGCCAAGAAGCATTCCAATGGCCGGCTTTATCCGGCGACGCTGGAAGGCGAAGCGAGGGCATGGCAATGGAGCATGTGGGCGCTCACCGAGGTCGATCGCGGCGTCAATATCTGGTCGCTGCATGCCATGCGTCTGCCGCCCGACGAACGCAATTCCGAGAAGCGGGAGGAGGCGCTCAAGCTTGTCGCTAAGCCGTTTAAGGTGCTCGACGCGGCGCTCGCCCAGCAACCTTTTTTGCTCGGCAATGATTTCACAGTGGCCGATCTCAACGTCGCCGCGGTCATCAGCCGTGCCATCGAGATGGATCTCTCGGCGGTGCCAAACCTAAAAGCTTGGCTGGTGCGGTGCTTGGAACGGCCGGCCGCGCGCGAGGCGCTGGCGCTTAAGACCAGGGCCGATAACGAAACGCCCGCGGAGGTAACCCGGCGTATCGCCAGAACGAACCGGCTGTGAATGTAGAACCGGACCAAAACGGCACTTAAAATCTCCGGTATCGTGGCTATGTTGAAAAGTCACCCGCTGCCATCGCGTCGCCACGCATCGGGGCATAGATGATTTCCCGAGCCCCCGATTTCCTCCCTAAAAAGCGAATATTGCCCCTATGGCCAAAGCCGCCTCCCTGAAAAACCAGAAGAAAACGCCCAAACCGGCGCCCAAACTCGGTGCATTGCCGGAATGGGACCTCAAAGATCTTTACGCGGGCCTCGACAGCCCCAAGCTCAAGCAGGACCTCGAACTGGCCGACAGCGAATGCGTGGCCTTCGAGGGAGCCTTCAAAGGCCGGCTGCAGTCGATCGCCGCGGGCGATGGCGCGGGGAGTGCGCTCGCCGACGCGGTCAAGCGCTACGAGGCGATCGAGGACCTGCTCGGCCGGCTGATCTCTTATGCGTCGCTGGTCTATGCCGGCAACACCACCGATCCGGTGCGCGCCAAGTTCTACGGCGACATGCAGGAGCGCATCACCGCCGCTTCGCTGCATTTGCTGTTCTTCACGCTCGAGCTCAACCGCATCGACGATGCCGCGCTCGACGCCGCCATGACCGATCCCGCGCTCGGCCACTACAAGCCGTGGATCGACGACGTGCGCATGGAAAAACCCTATCAACTCGAGGACCGGGTCGAGGAACTGTTCCACGAAAAATCCGTGACCGGCTATTCGGCCTGGAACCGGCAATATGACGAAACCGTCGCGGGGCTTCGCTTTAAGATCGGCGGCAAGCCGCTCGGCATCGAGATGGCGCTCAATCTGTTGCAGGATGTGGACGGCAAAAAGCGCAAAGAGGCGGCCGGCGCTCTGGCCAAAACCTTCAAGGAAAATCTGCGCCCCTTCACGTTGATCACCAATGCGCTTGCCAAGGACAAGGAAATTTCCGACCGTTGGCGCGGCTTCAAGGACGTCGCCGCCTCGCGCCATCTGGCGAACCGCGTTGAGCCCGAAGTGGTGGAAGCGCTGGTCGCGGCCGTGCGTGCCGCCTATCCGAAACTGTCGCACCGCTATTACGCGCTGAAGGCAAAATGGTTCGGCAAAAAATCGCTGCCCTATTGGGACCGCAATGCGCCGCTTCCCAAGGTCGCGCAGCCGACGATCCCGTGGACCGATGCGCGCAACACCGTGCTTGCCGCCTATGGTGCATTCTCGCCGAAAATGGCGGAAGTCGCCGACCGTTTTTTTGAACATAGCTGGATCGATGCGCCTGTGCGGCCGGGAAAGCAGCCGGGCGCCTTCGCGCATCCGACCGTGCCGTCAGCGCATCCTTATGTGCTGCTCAATTATCAGGGCAAGCCGCGCGACGTTATGACGCTCGCTCATGAACTGGGCCACGGCGTGCACCAGGTGCTGGCCGCGCCCAACGGGCCGTTGATGGCGCCGACGCCGCTCACGCTCGCGGAAACCGCGTCGGTGTTCGGCGAGATGCTCACCTTCCGCAAATTGCTGGCTAACGCCACCGACCCGAAACTGCGCAAAGCCATGCTCGCCGCCAAGGTCGAGGACATGATCAATGCGGTGGTGCGCCAGATCGCATTCTACTCGTTCGAGCGCAAGGTGCATCTAGAACGGCGCAATGGCGAACTGACCTCCGACAAAATCTGCGAGCTATGGATGTCGGTGCAGGCCGAGAGCCTGGGAGCGGCCATCGAATTGAAAGATGGCTACGAGACCTTCTGGACATATATCCCGCACTTCATCCATTCGCCGTTCTATGTTTACGCCTACGCCTTCGGCGATTGCCTGGTGAATTCGCTTTATGCGGTCTACCAAAAATCCTCGGCCGGCTTTGCCGAGCGCTATCTGGCGATGCTGTCGGCCGGCGGCACCAAGCATCATTCCGAGTTGCTGGCGCCCTTTGGGCTCGACGCCCGCGACCCGAAATTCTGGGATGGCGGCTTGAGCGTGGTCGCGGGGTTGATCGACGAACTGGAGCGGTTGGAAGCGACTAAGTAGGCGGACCTAATTTTATTTGATCGCAGGTATTAGATGCCGCCCATGCCGCCCACCGACCGCGAAAGGAACCGCTTCTCTGCCCGCGCCAAGCGCTACGCCAAGGTCGGCACCAAAATTGGCGGCGTCGCCGCGCGCGTCGCGAGCCAACGTATGGTCGGCGCCAAAGGCCAGCGCGCCGGCAATGCCTTTGCACTTGCCGCGGCGCTCGGCGGCCTTAAAGGGCCGATCATGAAGGTGGCGCAACTGCTCGCCACCATTCCGGATGCGCTGCCGGCCGAATACGCTGGCGAGTTGATGAAACTGCAAAGCCAGGCGCCGCCAATGGGCTGGGCCTTTGTCAAGCGGCGCATGCAAGCGGAACTTGGCGCCGGCTGGGAAAAGAAATTCGCAAATTTTGAGCGCCGGCCGGCGGCGGCCGCTTCGCTCGGCCAGGTGCATCGCGCCACAGCGCACGACGGGTCGGAGCTTGCCTGCAAGCTGCAATACCCCGACATGCAGTCGGCGGTCGAGGCCGATCTCAGCCAATTGCAATTGTTGATGTCGATCCGCAAGCGCTTCGATCCAGCCATTGACGCCAGCGAGATCGCGGTCGAGATCGGCGCACGGCTGCGCGAAGAGCTCGACTATGTGCGCGAGGCAAAACACATCGCGCTCTATCAAGCGATGTTGAAGGATGAAAAATCCATTCGCGTACCCAATGTCTGGCCGCAGCTTTCGACTGGCCGCTTGCTGACAATGGATTGGCTAACCGGCCGCAAGCTGCTCGAACACAAGGACGCGGCGCTCGACATTCGCAATCGGCTCGCCACCGCGATGTTCACCGCCTGGTGGTTTCCCTTCAGCCGCTACGGCGTCATTCACGGCGATCCGCATCTCGGCAATTACACGGTGTTCGACGATTCCAAAGGCAAGTCTGAAGGTTTGCCCGCCGGCATCAATTTGCTCGATTATGGCTGCGTCCGCATTTTCCCGCCGAGCTTCGTCGGCGGCGTCGTCGATCTCTATCGCGGGCTCCTGAATGGCGACGACAATCTGGTGGTGCACGCTTACGAGACCTGGGGCTTCAAGCGGCTCAACCGCGACTTGATCGAGGCGCTCAATATCTGGGCCCGCTTCATCTATGGCCCGATGCTGGAGGACCGTGTGCGCAGCGTCGCCGACGGCGTAAAGCCCTCGGAATATGGGCGCCGTCAGGCCTTCCAGGTACACGAGGCGCTGAAAAAACGCGGGCCGGTCACGGTGCCGCGCGAATTCGTGTTCATGGACCGCGCTGCCATCGGCCTTGGCGCGGTATTCCTGCATCTGGCGGCGGAACTCAATTTTCATCGCTTGTTCAACGAGGCAATCGAGAGCTTTTCGGTCGAGCGCGTGGCCGCGCGCCAGAATGCCGCGCTGGCGGAGGCCGGGTTGACGCCGTCCACTGCCGGTTGAGCCCCCGGGCGTTGCCCTGAGACCGCAATTGCGCTAACCCCACTGCCGCCCGGCTTTTCTATCCTCGGAGACTTCCCTATGGCCGACCACGGCACCGTCGAATACAGCAGCGCGACCGGCAACGACTATCCCGCGCATGAGCACACCTACGAGACCTTCATTCAGTTCACTTTCTTGGGCATCATCCATGTGATCAATCTGCTGCTCGCTTTGACCGTGGGCGGCGTAATGGGTCACTGGTTCATCTCGATCCCGGTCTTTCTCATTGCCATCATCGGCTTGGTGACCGGCCTTATGACCGGCTCGAAGACGTCGAGCTACGTCGCCTTCGCGCTTTGTTTTCTGATCTTCGCGTTTACCGGGCTGTCGTCGCCCTAAAAAATAATAAGGCGTAGGAGCCGGGGAGGCGTGAATGCGAATTGCTGTGGCGCGTGAATCCAGCGCCGACGAACCCCGCGTCGCCGCTACTCCGGACACCGTCAAGAAGTTCAAGGCGCTCGGCGCCGAGGTCGTGGTCGCGCGCGGCGCCGGCATCGCCTCCGGCATTTCCGACGCCGATTACGAAGTCGCCGGGGCCAGTATTGGCGAGGACGTTACCAAAGACGCCGACCTGGTGCTCAAGGTGCGCCGGCCTGCGCCCAATAAATTGCCGAATTACAAAAAGGGCGCGCTGGTCGTTGCCATCATGGATCCGTATGGCAACGAGGCCGCGCTCAAGCAGATGGCGGACGCCGGCTTGACCGCCTTCGCTATGGAATTGATGCCGCGTATCACGCGAGCGCAGTCGATGGACGTGCTATCCAGCCAAGCCAATCTCGCCGGCTACCGCGCGGTGGTGGACGCGGCCGGCGAATACGGCCGCGCGCTGCCGATGATGATGACGGCGGCCGGCACCGTGCCGGCAGCCAAAGTGTTCGTGATGGGCGTCGGCGTCGCCGGACTGCAGGCCATCGCCACCGCGCGGCGTATGGGCGCCATTGTCACCGCCACCGACGTGCGGCCTGCCACCAAGGAGCAGGTCGAAAGCCTGGGCGCGAAATTTCTCGCGGTCGAGGACGAGGAATTCAAGAACGCGCAGACAGCGGGCGGTTACGCCAAGGAAATGTCAAAAGAATACCAGGAAAAGCAGAAAGCGCTGGTGGCCGAGCACATCAAGAAGCAAGACATCGTCATCACCACCGCGCTTATTCCGGGCCGCCCGGCGCCGCGGCTGATCACCAAGGAGATGGTGGCCTCGATGCGCGCGGGCTCGGTGATCATCGATCTCGCGGTCTAGCGTGGCGGCAATGTCGAAGGCGCCAAGCCCGGCGCCACCGAGCAGGTCGGCGGCGTCAAGATCGTCGGTCATCTCAATATGGCCGGTCGGCTGGCGGCGTCCGCCTCGGCGCTTTATGCCAAGAACCTGCTTACCTTTGTCGAAACCCTGATCGACAAAAAGGAAAAGAAGTTTGCCATCAACTGGGACGACGAAATCGTCAAAGGCACGCTGCTGACCCGCGACGGCGCCATCGTCCATCCGAATTTCATGCCGAAAACGGCGGCTTAGCGCATAATCCCGAAAAGTGGAAACCGGTTTTCGTAAAAGATTATGCGCAACTTAAAAAGGGCCTGACATGGACCACATCACCACAGCCGTCGATCCCTTCGTTTTCCGACTCTCGATCTTCGTGCTGGCGGTCTTCGTCGGCTATTACGTCGTCTGGTCGGTGACGCCGGCGTTGCATACGCCGCTGATGTCGGTAACCAACGCCATTTCTTCGGTGATCGTGGTCGGCGCGCTGCTGGCGGTCGGTGTCGCGCTCATTGCCAACGATAACGGCACGATCCTAGCGCGCGCATTAGGCTTCGTCGCGCTGGTATTTGCCTCGGTCAATATTTTCGGCGGCTTCCTGGTTACCCAGCGCATGCTGGCGATGTACCAGAAAAAGAAAAAGTGAGCGGCATGAGCACCAATATCGCCGCGCTGCTTTATCTCGTCGCCGGCGTCCTGTTCATCCAGGCGCTGCGCGGGCTATCGTCGCCCGACACAAGCCGGCGCGGCAATCTGCTCGGCATGATCGGCATGACCATCGCCGTGCTGACCACGCTCGCGGCGCATCCGCCGGCAAGTCTGGTGTCCTGGGCGCTGGTGGCCGGCGGCATCGCGCTCGGCGGCGGCATCGGCGCGGTGATCGCGCGCAAGGTTCCGATGACCTCGATGCCCGAACTGGTCGCGGCCTTCCATTCACTGGTCGGCATGGCGGCGGTGCTGGTGGCGGCCGGCGCCTTTTACGCGCCGGCGGCTTTCGACATCGGCACCGAAGGCCATATTCACGGCGCCAGTCTCATTGAAATGTCGCTCGGCGTCGCCATCGGCGCCGTCACCTTTACCGGCTCGGTGATCGCCTTCCTGAAATTGTCCGGCCGCATGAGTGGCGCGCCGATAACGCTGCCCGGCCGCCACATCATCAACATCGCGCTGGCGCTGGGGTTGATCTTCTTCATCTACGGATTTTTCGTCTCGCAAAGCACGCTCGACTTCTGGCTGATCGTCGCCATTTCGCTCACGCTTGGCGTCCTGCTCATCATCCCGATCGGCGGCGCCGATATGCCAGTGGTGATTTCGATGCTCAATTCCTATTCGGGATGGGCGGCCGCCGGCATCGGCTTTACGCTCGGCAATTCGGCGCTGATCATCACCGGCGCACTGGTCGGCTCGTCCGGCGCGATCCTGTCCTACATTATGTGTAAGGGCATGAACCGCTCGTTCATTTCCGTCATTCTCGGCGGTTTCGGTGGCGAGGTGGCAGGGCCTGCGGGCGGGGCCGAACAGCGGCCGGTCAAGCTCGGCTCGGCGGAAGACGCCGCTTATATCTTGAAGAATTCGTCCAAGATCATCATCGTGCCGGGCTACGGCATGGCTGTGGCGCAGGCGCAACACGCCTTGCGGGAGATGGCCGATAAGCTCAAGAAAGAAGGCGTCGAAGTCAAATACGCCATTCATCCGGTTGCCGGCCGCATGCCGGGCCACATGAACGTGCTGCTGGCCGAGGCCAACGTGCCGTATGACGAGGTGTTCGAACTGGAAGACATCAATTCCGAATTCGCCCAGGCGGATGTCGCTTTCGTCATCGGCGCCAATGACGTGACCAATCCGGCGGCGGAAGACGACAAGTCCTCGCCGATCTACGGCATGCCGGTCTTGCAGGTGTGGAAGGCCGGCACTGTGATGTTCATCAAGCGCTCATTGGCGTCCGGCTATGCGGGCATCGATAACCCGCTGTTCTACCGTGACAACACCATGATGCTCTTGGGCGACGCCAAGAAAATGACCGAGAGCATCGTCAAGGCAATGTGAGACGCAAAGGTGCGTCAGCCCGCCCGCTTCACCAAATGGCGTTTTTTCGATATATCGATCGGGATCTCGCACATAGCCTTGTACATGCGGCGCGTGGTCTTGCGCCCGCTCCAGCGCAGCGCAAGCTCCATCAGTGGCTCGCTTTGCGTTGCCAGCGCCAGCGCGAGCTTCCACAACAACCGGGCCAGATGAAGATAGGCCAATTCCTCTAGCACCTGCACGCTTGCGTCCGGCGGCACCGCGAAGCGTTCGACGCCGACAATGAGCCCGGCGTCGACACGGGCGGCCATGACATGCGCGGTCGCCCCGAAACATGACGCTCGGTCATGAATCGCGAAATGCGACGGCATCCAACCCGGATATTCCGGCGGTCCGGGATGGAAATTATAAGCGCCGTTGCCGAGGGCGCCGAGAACGCGCGCCGGCACGACCACCGGCGTAACAAATCCGATCAAACGCGCGCGCGCCAGCAGGCCCGGCTCGAGCGCGTCAAGCTCTTCCCGCGTCGTGACCGCGCGAATGCTCAAGCCCGGATTATGGCCCGTGAGCAGCGCGCTCAAAGCCGCTTGTTCGCCCGGTCCGGTCAGCAGGATGATGGTGTCGAACATTCAAGCCCGCATGGTTGACGGATCAGGCCGATACGTCGACCAGGTTCGTCGATGGCGTCAGGGTGGTCGGCGAGACCAGCGTGGTGACATCGGCGCTCGT
>Ga0182030_10020140_pt1 | contig 12621 bp, 10 predicted proteins | sample 812S3MmetaG_FD_121299 | JGI IMG/M metagenome (GOLD analysis project Ga0182030, IMG submission 121299) | Permafrost microbial communities from Stordalen Mire, Sweden - 812S3M metaG (Illumina Assembly) | ecosystem: Environmental > Terrestrial > Soil > Wetlands > Permafrost | place: Sweden... | reverse complement strand
GATGATGCTGTCGGCCATGGGTAGCTTGTGTTTAAGACTTAGTGAAGCCGCCCGGATGGACAGGGAAGCCGTCAAGTCCACCACTAAACCCTGCCGCATGGCGGCGGTCTTTTCCAAAGCTTCTTTTTTACCGCTTTGCCGCAGAAGGGATTTGAAAACCTCGTAGAGGCAGATGGAAGGTACGACCAGGTGTTTCGGGTCTTCAATGGCGGGAGCGAAGAACCCGGCGTTTGGCCCCCCCGCGAAATATTCCAGCCAGGCGGAGGAATCCACCACGTTCATACGCGGTCATCCCGGTCCCGGGGAACGTCTGTATCGATTCCCTTGAGGGATCCTCGGAGGGAACGCATGTCCTTGACGGGCACGAATTCTAGGCAGCCCTCGAATTCGATGACATCGAATTTTTGTCCGGGCTTTATTTTCATGCCTTTGCGGACCAATTCGGGGATGACAACCTGGAACTTGGGGGAAACGGTAACAGTACTCATAAGTCCTCCATCGATCTGCTTACCGTCATACGATAACACAATCGATAAGCATTCTCAAGACTCCCAGATGAAGCCTTTTTCCGTTTTGTCCTGAGGCTCTCGAAGGGGTCTCCATCATGGACAGCTCCAATTTAAATTTTTTTATACAAAAAATAACGTTTGCTTCCCTTGGGAAAGGGCTTTAAGACGCCAAATCTTTTGAATCCCAACTTTCGATAAAATTCCGGGGCCTGAAAGTTAAAGGTGTCCAGGTGGACGTGATGGCAACCTCTTTTCCGGGCTAAATCCTCTGCCCGCTGGAGCAACTGGGTTCCGATATCCTTGTTCCGGTGTTTTTCATCTACCCACAACATTTTGACGAAAAGCCAACCCCAATAGGTGCCGCTGACCAACCCTCCCATCAATTTCCCCTTGGGGTCGACGGCTTCCAAATCCAAATCTTTCCAATTGAAATGCCCTATCTTTTTCGCGTTATAAGAATTGAGTTTTTGGGCGACCCGATCCCGGAACCCCTTGTTCGTCAAAGAAACGGGTTTGATTAAAGTTGAAGTTTTTATCATGCCGCTTCCTTTGAAAATGTTTGTCTAATGAGAGACCCCATTCGACAGGTTCAACGGTGAGCCCGCCGAACCGCTCATTGCCCGCCGTCGTGGACAGTGCTCAATGTACCAACATGACCTTTTTAACTAGGATGCTGTAAGAAGATACCATCCGTATCATATAAACCCCGCTTGAGACCTCCGTTCCAGTGTTGTTTTTTCGATCCCAAATATAATCACCCACTTGATAAGGCAGGAGATTCTCCTCCGCCAAATCCCTGACGTATTCCCCGGCGGAGTTATAGATTTTCAATGAACATTTGCCGCCATTATCCAGGAGAACCTTCACCTCTACCTGCTGTCCGGACCGGGCGGCATTGCAGGAAACCCAACAATAGTCCCCGGGAGTTGGGCTTAAGGTGATAGTGGGCGTCAATGTGAATTGGGGAGTCGAAGTCTTTGTCGGGGTCAAAGTCAACGTCGGGGTGGGTGTTAGGGTTGGGGTGAATGTAGGAGTTGGGGTGATGATGGCACAATTGATGTTAAAGATAAATCCGTCTCCCGTACCCCCTCCGTAAGTTGTTTGATAAGCCCCGCCTGTGATTGGAAAATCGGTAGAGGCTGTTTGCCCCACTACGTAAGGATGCGGCGCATTAAGGGCGATGGCCAAACCGGTGTCATTTTGACTTCCGCCAAAGTAAATAGAGTAAAGAAGGGTGGTTCCGCTGGAGTTTAACTCGCTTAAAAAGGCATCTTGCATCCCCCCGCTGACGGTTTGAAGATCCCCCGTAATGACAGGGAAATTACTGGATTGGGTAAAACCTGTTGTATAGGGATTACCCCCGGCGTCCAAAGCGATTCCCATGCCCCCATCCGATCCGGACCCCCCCAGGTAGGTTGAAAATATTAGCGATGTGCCAGAGAAATTTACCTTGCTGATAAAGGCGTTGCTGCTGCCGACCAAATTGGGTTGGAATACCCCACCAGTAGTCGGAAAATTAAGTGATGTGGCGGTGCCGATTACGTAGGCCTCCCCGGCGCCGTCCACCGCGATCCCATGACCCGCATCCGAAGCGCTCCCCCCCAGGTAGGTGCTGTAAATCAGGGAGGTCCCAGATGGGTTCAATTCGGCCACAAAGGCGTTACAACTTCCCCTTTGGCTGGTTTGGATGGAGCCAGCGGTCGTCGGAAAGGTGGTAGAAGTGGTCGATCCAACTATATAGCCGTTTTCAGACCCGTCCAAAGCGATTCCAAACCCGATATCAGCCCCATTTCCCCCTAGATAGGTGGAATAAACCAGAGCGGTTCCCCCGGAGTTAAGTTTGGTCACGAAAGCGTTGGCCGTGCCAACAAGGGATGTTTGATAGGCCCCCACACTGGTCGGAAAATTAGTTGAATACGTTGATCCGGTAACGTACGCGTTTCCATTCCCATCCACCTGGATGCCTAAACCCCCATCGGCTGTATTTCCCCCCAAAAAAGTTGAATAAACCAAACCCGTGCCTGTCGGGTTTAATTTAGTCACAAAAGCGTTGGTGACACCCCCCGAAGCCATTTGAAAGGCACCAGGACTTGTCGGGAAATTGGCCGAAGTGGTGGCGCCCGTCACATAGGCGTTGCCATTGCCGTCAATCGCGATTCCTGTACCCGCGTCATATCCATTTCCACCCAGATAGGTGGAATAAATGAGCGCGCTTCCGGTAGGATTCAATTTCGAGATAAAAACGTTGGATGTGCCTTTGAGAGTGTTTTGATAAACGCCCCCGGTCAAAGGGAAATTAGCGGACTCGGTAAAACCCGTTACATATGCGTTTCCGGCTGCATTAACAGCGACAGACAGTACCGCCTCATCACCACTTCCTCCCAAATAGGTGGAATAGAGCAGGATAGGATCGATGATCAAAGTTCTCGACTTGTCGTATTCCCCCACTTCAAAACCGATCTCATTTTTACTTATTACGATATATTTGCCCGAAACAGTTGACGCGATACCGCCTTTTTCCTGATAGATTGTCGGAAGTTTAAACCGTACCACCGTATTTCCCATTCCAAGCCGTAGATTGCCTTGATTGTCCACTCTGGCAGAATCCACCCCCGTATATTGAATCCGAATGATATTTGGATCTGACCCAGGCTTTACCCGAAAATCGTATTCCAATTGCCCCTGTTTACCGTAATAAAGCATGTCAACACCCGGATAAACGTCTTGTGCCATAACTTTTGCATATTGGGGGATATTGATATGCCAAAGGCTGGGTTTTTTCCCGATTAAATAATTGCTGATACCCGGTAGTTGTTCCAATCCTTCAAAAACTGTTTTTGCCCGGGCACCTACTAATTTCAAATGTAGAACCGCAGGAGGCCCTGTGTCGGAAATGGGGATATAGGAACTTTTGGTATGTGATGCATTGCCAAGAAGCGATCGAGATGGGTTCTCGGATTTTTTTATCGACAGAACCGCTTCCTGGGGCGTGATAAAAAGAGAATAACCGCGCCCATGGGCCAAGAATTTTACCCGTGGGTCCGTTTGACCCTCATTGGGCTCAATGATCAAGGGCAATCTGGCATAGTCCAATTCAAAGATTTTTTGTGACTTTGGAGAAATGCCAGTATGGGGACGCTTGGACGATGTGAAATCGAATAATAAGAATGGAAGGAAGAGGGTAATAAAAACTATCAGGAGTAAAAGACGCTTCATGTAGTGGGTCCTATTCCGTTAAGGAAATCGGAAACACTGAATATATTATCACTATTCTTTGCATAAAACTTTCAACCAACGTTCACCACATATTTGAGGAAAAACGCTCCTCTAAATTAGTCCAATGCGGGTCCCAGTCGTAGCCAATCAATTCAACCTGATCGATTATTTCTTCCCCTTAAACCCTTCCCCATCATCCGGGATGATTCCCTTTTCCATCCATTCGTAGGTAGCGTCCATGGCTTTCACGGCCACCTTGGAATCGAAAAGGTCCGTGTTACAGCAGACCCCCATGAAATGGTTGTGGATTCGGATACGGGCCTGACGGCAGAAAAGATCGGCCAGTTCGCGGGAACACTGGAAGTCGGGGTTTTCTTTTTCAACCGCCATCGCCTTGGAACAGGCCGCGGCCATGGCGAAAAGTTCGGTCCCGACCTCGACCAGGCGGGCCAAAATCATCTGGCGGCGTTCCAACTTGGGCCCGAACTTGATCATCTGGTGGAAGAGCGTGCGGGCCATCTTGCGGGAGGTTCGCTCAATGAACCTCATGTGTTTCGCCAGCGACCCGTAGGAAGAGAACCGGGGCCAGCAGCCAGTCGGGAGCCACATGCGCAGGTACCAGAAGGGATAAAAGGCCGCGCATTTCAGGGCCGCGTTCATCTTTTGCCCCACTGAAGTTTTGGGCGAGAGCAGGTCTCCCGCCAACCTCATGTGTTTGTCCAGGGCCTCGCGGGCGATAAACAGATGCTGAATCTCGGTCGTCCCCTCGATGATGCGGTTGATTCGGGCGTCCCGCATCATGCGCTCGACCGCGTAGCCCTTTTCGCCCCGACCCCTTAAAGAGACGGCGGTCTCATACCCCCGCCCGCCCCGCAACTGCATCAGGTCGTCGATGATTTTCCACGAGGCCTCGGAACAAAACAGCTTGGCCATGGCGGCCTCAAGCCTTATATCCGCCCCGCCCTTATCCACCAGCGCCGAGGTGTAATAGGTCATGGCTTCCTGGGCGTAAGTGGAGGCGGCCATGTTGGCGATCTTGACGGCCCCGGCCTCGTGCTTCCCCACCGGTTGGCCCCACTGCACCCTTTCTTTTCCCCAACACCGCGCGATGTGGAGAGCCTGTTTGCTCATGCCCGCCGAAGCCGCCGGCAAGGTCAGGCGCCCCGTGTTGAGCGTGATCAAGGCCAGCTTCAGCCCCTGGCCCACGCCCCAAAGGATGGCGTCAGATGTTACTTTCACGTTGTTGAACTTGATGACCCCGTTTTGGATCGCCCGGATTCCCATGAAGTCGCAGCGGCTCGCGTATTCGATGCCGGGGGTTCCCTTCTCGACGATGAAGGCGGTGATTTGTTTTTTCTCTTTCCCGTTCACCGTCTTGGAGGGCGTGAGGGCCATAACCGCCATGACATCCGCCACCAGGCCGTTGGTACACCAAAGTTTTGACCCGTTGATCGTCCAGGTCTTTCCGTCGGCGGATGGAACGGCTTCGGTGGACATATGGGCGGGGTCGCTCCCCGCGTCGGGTTCGGTCAAGGCAAAGGCCGAAACCGCGCCCTTGGCGAACATAGGGAAATACTTTTTCTTTTGGGCTTCGGTTCCGAAAAGCTTCAGGGGCTGGGGAACCCCGATGGATTGGTGGGCGGAAAGCCAGACCGCCGTGGAACCGCAATAGGAAGCCACCAGGGCCACCGCGCGGTTGTAGTTGATCTGGGAAAAACCGAGCCCGCCGTACTCCTTGGGGATCTTGATTCCCCAACAGCCGAGCTTGGCGAGCCCGTCGATGACCTTTTGGGGAAGCAGGGTGGTCTTATCCACCTCGTCCGGGTCCAGGTTTTCCTTGAGGAAGGTTTCCAGCCGGCCCATGAACTCATCGCCGACGGCCTTGTCCTCGGGAGACTGCAGGGGATAGGGCGCGATCAGATCGGTGTGAAAACGGCCCATAAAAAGCTCGGCCACAAAACTGGGCTGGGTCCATTCGGTTTCCCGGGCCCCCTCGGCCACTTCCAGGGATTCTTTCTCTTTTTCGTTTAAATGCTTGGCGGTATCAGCGACATTCATGACGGCCCTCCTAGCGTGGAATAGAACGGCCTTCTACCACTATTATCCCTCGCCTTGTCCCCAAAACCCCCTTAAAAAAAGAAAGGCATCCTCTCCCATGGAAAAGATGCCTGAAGGCCTCGGCCCAATCGCGGGCGGTTATTCGAAAGCCATCACCGTGGCTTTGTAGTCGTTCCCACCGTCGCCATAGGCGAGATAGGGAATGCCGTTGGAAACCGCCAGGGAGGGATAGTTCGCCTGGCCCGAGGAGAGGCCGGGATTCCCCACATTCACCCATTGGTTTCCGTTGAAGGCCATCACCGTGGCCCGGTAGCCGTTGGCCTCGTCCATATAGGCCACGTAGGGCGCGCCGTTCACGAAAGCCAGCGAGGTGAATTGCGCCACCCCGGGGGAAAAACCAGGGTTGCCGACGTTCTCCCAACTGCTCCCGTTGTAGCGCATGACCGTGCACTTGTTGGAGTTCCCGGCGTCCTCATAGGACAGATAGGGCACTCCGTTGTTGATCGCCAGGGAGAGGTAGGCCGCCACCCCGGCGGAGAAACCGGGTGAACCCACGGTCACCCAGCTCCCCGTATAGGCCATCACCGTAGCCTTGTAGCTGTGCGCCCCGTCCGCGAAAGCCACCGTGGGAATGCCGTTGTTCATGGCAAGGCAGGTGAAGTTGGCCTGTCCTGGGGAAAACCCGGGGCTCCCCACCGCGTTCCAGCTTCCGTTATAGGACACCACGCTCGCTTTGCCGCTACTGGCCCCGTCCGAGAAAGCCAGGAAGGGGGTGGAGGCGGACACCGCCATCGAAAGGTAATTCGCGTAACTCGTGGTGAAATCCGAAGTTCCCATCACGCCCCAGCTGCCGCCTTCATAAGCCTGCACCGTGGCCTTGGAGTTGATGATGTCCTGGTAGGCGACGAAGAGGTCCCCATAGCCGTCGGAGGCTATGGTCTCGTACTGGCTCTGGCCCGAGGAGAAATCGGGAGTGCCCAGGGTCACCCAGGCGCTACCGTTAAAGGCCATCGCCGTGGCCTTCAAGGCGCCGATCCCGTTGCCGTCCGCGAAGGTCACCATAGGAAACCCGCTTTCGAACCCCAACGCAACGTAGCTGGCCTGGGCCGGCGAGAACCAGGCGGGGCCCACCGGTTTCCAGGAAGCGTTTGGGTTCAGGAAGGGCGCGGAAGCCGAAGGTCCTGCCGTCGGAATCAGGTTCTTCCCGCATCCCGCCAGCCCGGACAGGGCCAGGGCCAAAATTAAACATACGGATATATTCTTCATGAACGGCCTCCCCTTTTTGATCGACGCCAACAAAAACCGGCCTAAAACCGCTTTACAACCCCACCGAAAACCCCAGGTCCGCCGGCACGTCCTGGTACGATCCCGTTTCCGGCAGGATGAAGTTATATTTCACTTCGATGAAAAACTTGGTTTGGGGCGCCAGGTCGAACTGCGCCCCCAGTCCGGCCAGGGCGTCGAAGTTGCAGGTGCTGTCCCCCGAGGGGGAGAGGGCCTGGAAAACCAGGCCCGGGCCCGCCAACAGGTAAGGCTGCCACCCTTGGCCGTCGAAGGTGTACTTGGCCTCGGCCATCAGCCGGAAGTTGAAAAGCGACTTGCCCGCGCCGGTGAAGATCCATTCCTCGAGGCCCAGTTGGGCCGCCCAGTTCCGATCCAAGGAGTACCCGGCGAAGGCTTCGACCCCCCCGCCCACCAGGTAATTGGGATCCCAGTTGGAACCCGGGAGGTCCAATCCGGCGCCTAGCCCTAAGTAAAGGGGATGGGCGAGGGAAGCCTCTTGGGCGTAAACCACGCTCCCCAGTGAGAGGATAAGCACCACAATCCACGGTAATTGTTTCATGAAAACCCCCTGCCGGAAGATAGGGAACGATAAGCAACCTTCCGGCTTAAATGCAACCGGTGGGCCGCCGCTTTGAGGTTAAACATTTCGAACAAAGGGGTTTTCAAGGTCTTTCCCCGGCGATAAACTAAGTCTATGAACGCTTTCGCCAAACCCGAAGATGCCATGCCTTACACCTATACCGATTTTCCCGCGCCCGAGCGCGCGAAAATGGATCTGTCCTTCGCCGACAACCCCAGCGCCCGAAAATTCATCCCCTTTGACGCCAGCCAATGCACGATTGAATCCACTCCCCTTCCCACCGTCCAAGGCGCCGTGCTTCAGGACTTCAAGGAAGTTCTTACCAAACTTTCGTAGTTTATCCAAACCGTGGATACCCTCCCGGCCCCTCCTCCCCGCCTTTTTAACAAACTCCTCAGCCGTTTTTCTCTTTTAATATCCGACCCCTGGGCCTGGTCCCTGGGCCTTTGCTTCGCCCTGGTCTTCCTCTTTGCCGCCCGAAAAAACATCGATTTCGACCTGGGGTTCCACCTTTCCGGTGGCCGCTGGATTCTCCAGCACCTGGATGTTCCCCGGCAGGACACCTTCACCTTCGGCGCCGCGGGCCACGCCTACCTGGACAGCCAGTGGCTCTACCAGGTGATGGTATTCCTATTGAACAAGCTCGGCGGCGACCCCCTGCTTTCGATCTCGCACTTAGCCCTGATTCTCCTGGCCTTCGGCCTGACTGCCGTCAGGCTTTCGCTCGACGGATGCCCCCGCTGGATCCAATCCCTTTTGATCCTTCCCGCGATCCTAGCCATGGAAATCCGTTTCCTGGCCCGGCCCGAGGTTCTCTCCTGGGTTTTCCTGATCTCGGTCCTTCTGTCCCTGGACCTTTACCGAAGGGGGCGAACGGCGGGTTTATTTCTCCTGCCCGTGATCCATCTTCTCTGGGTCAACGTGGAGGGGCTATTTCCCTTAGGCTGGGCCGTGATCGCGGCTTACCTGCTCACCGGCTATTTCGAGAAACACCGGCTGGACCCCGCATTGCTTAAGTCTTTCTTCGCCTCGATCGTCGTGACCCTGGTGAACCCCTACGGCTTCCAGGCCCTGTCCTTTCCCTTTTTCCTTTTGACCCGTTTTGACCCCATGGGAATCTTCAAGAACGGCGTCTCCGAACTGCAATCCCCCTGGACCGCTTCCGCCGTGCCCGACTCGCCCTTTTTTCCCGCCTTCCTCGTCAACAGCTACCGGGTGCTTTCCATCGTTTTCCTCATATTGGTTTTCTTGACCCTGCGCCGCCGTAAATTTCACGAATATTCTTTGACCGTCTTCTTCTTTGTCCTCTCTTCCCTGGCCATCCGCAACGTTCCCTTGTTTTTCCTGCCGGTTTTGCCCTACGCGGCGAAATCCGCGAGGGAGCTTTTTTCTTTCGGGCATGGTGAACCGGGGGAAAGGATTCCATGGACGCCTCCCAAGTGGCTTGGCAAGGGAGCGGCCGTTTTCCTATTCCTTCTGTGCTTGAGGGTGGCCACGGGGGCCTACTATGTTTCCGACCGCCGGATGGTGCACTCCGGGTGGGGCATGGACGGAAGCCATCTGCCCTTGCGGGCGGGCGCCTTTTTGCGGGCCAACCATTTCGAGTCGCCGCTTCTGAATAACATGGCCTTCGGGGGGTTTTTGGAATGGGAAACCCAGGCCCCGGTTTTCATCGACGGCCGGCTGGAGGTGATGGGCGAGGATCTTTTCCGGCGATACCGCCAAACCTACGGATTGGGCGGCTTGGCCGAGCTTTACCGGAACACGGGGTTTCAAACGGTGGTCTACGACCACATGGCGGATATCCCCTGGACGAAGCAGCTTTTAACCCTGCCAGGGTGGCGCATGATCTACCTGGACGACCTTTCCGCCATCTGGGCGGCGCCCGGCTCCTCCGCCGCCTTTTTAACGGTTTCTCCCCGCGACCTGGAAAAAGATTGGGGCATCGCGCCGTTGGATGAGGACAAGGTTCTGCAGGAAATCCAAACCCGACCCCGAAGCGCGTTAGCGGAATGGCTGGATGGGTTTCTATTTCCCCAGCGCTATCCCATGCCCTGCATGAGACTCGGCAGTCTGGCCTATGAGATGGGGGACTTCGCAACCGCCAGGGATTATTTCCTTCGGGCACTCGTTCTGTCGGAAGGTCGTTATTACGAGATTTATTACAACCTGGCCTCCGCCTATGCCAAGCTGGGCCTGAAGGAAAAAGCCCGGTCGTGCTACCAATCGGTTTTGACCCTGAACCCTTCCGCGCCAGGAGTGTCGGCCCAGATGCAGGCCCTGTAGTAAGATAGGGGGGTCTTAATATCGGTTCTTTTTATGGGGTTTCTTGAAATCCCAATCCCGCCCGGAACGTTTGGCCCTATCCAAGCGTCAAAACTATGAGACTCATAAGGAGACCTTCATGAAAAACACATTGATCAGTCTTGGATTCCTCGCACTCGGCCTCACGCCCCTCGGAGCTATGGCCCAGACACAGTCAGCCTTAGAACTCGACCAGCAAGGTCAGTCCATCTATCAGAGGGGCCTCTATGATAAAGCTACAGGTTATTTCCTAAGGGCTACCCAGGCCGACCCTAACAACGCCTCGTATTTCGAGGATCTCGGCAACGCCTACATGAAGCAGAACGACCAGTCCGACGCCCTTGCCGCCTACCAGAAAAGTCTCCAGATCAACCCCAACAATCCCACCCTGAAGGTGATGGTGGATAACCTGTCTTCCACCTCCGTTCCTGCCGCCAATACGGCACCCGCCCAATCCCCCTCCAACGATACAGTGGTCGAGGAACCACCCGTAAGGGAAACCTACGTCGTTAAGCGGAAGGTACAGCGCTCCCGGCCGGAGCCCGCCATTTCCAATGACGGCCTGGCTTCCATGGACCACGCGAAATTCTGGAGTAGTTTACAATTTGGCTATACATATTCCACGCTAGACGATTTTTCTACTTCTGCAGCCAACATCAACAATGGTTCTTATGTGAATCAAGACCTAAATCTTCCTGTCAGTTACACCGGAAGCTCAACTTTTAGTAACAGCGGAATCCATCTTGGAGCCGAACTTGGCATTCTTTTGAATCCTTATATGGGTATCGCCATTGGCGGGAAGTACATAGCGATGGGAGATTACAATGCCAATGTCGTTTACCAAAATAGCTTGGGGGATTTCGAAAACGAAACCCTTTCACCAGTCGTAATCCCGATTACATTGGATTATTATCTTTTTCTTCCTGATTCTGGCGGCAGGTTCTTTATCAGCGCTGGATTGGGGTATTACGCAAGTGCAATCCATGTCAGCGAAACTTATTCTTACTCTAATTTCTATAACCAAATTAAGTCAACCCAGCCCGAAATCTGGACCGGCGACCTCTATTCCGGCAACATAGGATTTCAATTAGGGATTGGCCGAGAGTTTGCTATTACAAATAGATTTGGTTTTTCAATTTACGCTCAAGGCCATTATTCAAAGATTACTAACTATCGTGGAACGGTCTACGACCAAAACGGAAATTCCTATGACGTGGGGTTGGCAACCGGTTTGACTAACGGCGTTGTCGAAATTGACGGTCCAGGTTATATCAATAGTGCCAACGGCGAACGCTATACCACATTGGATTTCGTCGGCTTCGACCTCGGTATAGCTTTCAATTGGTACACTTTTTAACCCAAAACAGACCGGTACATTCCAAAAGGCCCGACATCTCGGGCCTTTTTTTATTTCAATAATTTGTTGCTGGAAATGAATAACTTAATCCCGGTTTATTAGCCAAAACATTATAAGTACCGAGGACGGAGGTTATGCTAACGCTAATAGCCGTGACCGCAGTACTCTCAAGATAGGAACAAATCATATTATCGTTATATTGCCAACTGCTTGAACCTGTTCCCGTAAAACTCACTGAAGACGAAACCATAGCTCCAGTAGTTGTTCCACTACGAGGGAGACTATTTGCTAAATAAACGGTGTAGGTGCCTTGCCACAGAATGCTTACCGGTGGATTAACCGTATAGGTAAAGGCCCCAGTTGTGTTTCCATTGCTACAGTCGAAACTATAACTAAAGGTAGGCTGTACTGTGATGGTATAACCTCGGCCGATTGTCACCGCATTGGAAATAACGTAAGTCGCACCGCCTGCGTCCACCCCTACGAATTGGAGAGCCGGCTGAAGATAGGATTGGGGCGGAATGGTAAGGCTCACCGGCGTTGATGAAATTCCCTCCCCCAGGATGCTCGTGGGATATGACAAGCCCCAGCCCGTGGGTAATCCCAGGGCAGAAACGATTAGGGGCACGGATAAATTACCCGGCTGGTTGTACACAAGAGTCAGCGGAATGTTCGTGGGCAGGGCCGTGTAAGGGTAAGAGGGGCTTCCAGGCCCCTGGCCGGTCAAGGTCATGGAATCGGGGTTAGCCGGAGCGTTGGACGAGAAGGTGAGAACATTGCCCGTCGCCGGGTTGAAAATTGCGGATGAATTCCAGTAATTGCCTTGCGTGGGGATCTCCAGTAGGAAGGACTGACCAGGCGAGACTTGGATATAGTTGTAATTAAAGTTGGCTGATCCGCTCGACGTGACGGCCGTCAGCGTCGTTCCCTGCGGTTCAACCGCCAAAACGGTTACCCCGTTGACCGCCAAACCGCCATCCTGAACATTCACGGTTAAATTGCCGCTGACGGGGGTGAAAGTCGGGCTTGGAATGTCCAAGCCATGGGGGGCATCGACGCCCAAAGGCGTTTCAGATTTTTTGCACGCTAAGTTCCAGAAAGATAACCCCAAGATTAAAGAAATAATGGCAATCAACGTTTTCATTTTTTCTGCGGACGACATATACGCCTCCTCAAAAATAAATATCAGACCACACCTGTCCTAAATAAAATTTAGCCACAGATGAATGGGATTCATGGGATTTTAAAATCCTAAATATTTAAGCCTTTTATTTGCCTATCCTATACATCCCATGCATCTGTGGCTAATCTAG
>Ga0182030_10020138_pt1 | contig 12621 bp, 9 predicted proteins | sample 812S3MmetaG_FD_121299 | JGI IMG/M metagenome (GOLD analysis project Ga0182030, IMG submission 121299) | Permafrost microbial communities from Stordalen Mire, Sweden - 812S3M metaG (Illumina Assembly) | ecosystem: Environmental > Terrestrial > Soil > Wetlands > Permafrost | place: Sweden... | reverse complement strand
TGAAATAACTAACGTCATTGATAAAGTTAATACAGCCAAATCAAAGGTTGTAGCTTTAGTTTTGCCGAAACGCGCTACTGTATTTCAGAGTGTCGTTAACATGAAGCTACTTAAGAAGAAGGCTACAGAGGCAAAAAAGAACGTTATTTTAGTTACATCTGAGGCAGGATTAATGCCACTCGCTGGTGCTGTTGGCGTACATGTCGCTAAAAGTTTACAAGCTAAACCTGAAATCCCACCTAATCCTAATGTTGATGTTGAAGATGAAGGTCCGATTAACCTAGAAGATGATACTGAACCAGACGAGGATCAGATCGATAATAAAAAGACCGTAGGTGAGCTAGCCGGACTTGCAGCCGTAGGCGCAGTTGCTGCAAAAAATAATAACGAACCTGAAAATATAGACTTTGATAACGATGCAGTAAGCCCAGATCCAATGGGTCTTAGCGATATCGACAAAGAAGCTAAGCCACCAAAGGCCAAGAAGGCAAAAAAAGCTAAGGGAATAAATGGTAAAAGCACCAAAGTTCCTGACTTTAACAAATTCAAAAAAATATTAATAATTGGTGGCGCAGCTCTAATCCTGTTAATACTATTTTATATTTTTGGCTTCAAAGTTTGGCCTAAAGCAACTATTACAGTTCAAACTAATACTTCTTCTGTGAATAGCACTATTCCACTCACTTTATCTCAGTCACAGGGTGGCTTAGATGCTGCGAATGCGATAGTACCGGCTAAGTTTCAAACCGTAACCAAGCAGACTACATCAGGAACCGTAAATACAACCGGTAGTAAAACAATCGGTACATCTGCTACCGGAACCATTACAGTAACTAACAACTGTAATAACTCCAGTGACTACACAATACCTTCGGGCACCACATTTACGGATAGTTCGGGAACTTATAGTTATACAAGTACTTCAAGTGAAACAATAAAAGGCACAGGAATTTCTATTTATAAACAATGTACTCCTAGGAATAGTACGACAGTTTCAGTTCCAGTTACTGCTACTCAGGTAGGGGCAAACTACAATATAGGCCCAACGTCATTCTCTAGTTCTGACGGAACCTTATCTGCAGGAGGTTACGGAATGGGCTCGGACTCACCTATGTCTGGTGGTTCGAGTAAACAAGTACAAGTAGTAGATCAAGCAGATATAAATAGCGCACAGAGTCAGATAGCTGCTCCTAATAGTAGTCAAGTAAAGCAACAGCTAGAATCTAGCCTAAATTCTGAAGGTTATGTTGCAATACCAGCTACTTTTGTCTCTAATACACCAGTAAATACACCAAGTGCTAGTGTCGGTGTACAGGCAAATAGTGTCACAGTAACACAAGTTGTTACATACACCATGTATGGTGCTAAACAGAGTGACTTGAACACATTGGCTCAAAATAGTGTTAATCAACAAATAAACCCAGCTAGTCAGTCGGTACTAGGTACGGGTGTCTCTAGTGCTACATTTACCATGGATACAACTGGATCGAGTACGGATAAAGTTACAATGCAAGTTAGTGCTACCGTTGGTCCTAAAATAAGTGCATCTCAGATTGCTAAAGAATCTGCGGGCCAAAAGAGCGGAGATATTAAGAGCACAATTTCTGAAACGCCCGGTGTAACTAATGTAACTGTTAAATACAGTCCTTTTTGGGTTACTTCAACCCCATCAAATGTAAAGAAAATAACGGTAATTATTGAAAAAGCAAATGGTAGCCAGCCTTAATATACTCGCACTGGATGTTGGTGAACGCAGGGTGGGTACAGCAATAGCTAATTCAATCTCCCGTCTCTCAAGTCCACTAAGAACTCTTACGCAGGATGATTCTATTATTACTTCTATCCAAGACATTCTTAATAAAGAAAATATTGGCGTACTTGTGATAGGACTTCCACAAAATCTAAGTGGTCAAGATACTGATCAAACAAGATATGTAAGAGAATTTTCAGATAAATTACATGCTATAGTAAAAGTTCCAGTGTTTTTTGAGGATGAGGCGTTATCATCTGTGAGGGCAAGAAAAACTTTAGACGACAGCAAAAAACCTTACCAGAAAGGAGATGTTGATAGTCTAGCGGCTTGCTATATACTAGATGACTTCATCGCAAATCACCCCGAGGTAGTAAATGTCTAAGAAAAATAAGCATTATTCATACAGTTCACCAAAGAAAAAAAGAGTTAGGATCTTCTTTCTGTCTCTTATTGCTTTCATAGCTGTTATTGCTGTAGCGAGCGTGTACATAAGCCATCTTTATAAAAGCTATTTACAGCCAGTAAATGGTAGTAATAAATCAATCATTGTCACAATACCAACAGGTTCAACGCTTCCTAAAATAGCTGGAATCTTAAAGAATTCTGGCGTAATAAAAGCAGACTGGGCATTTGAGTGGTATGTTCGTAATGATAATTATGCTCGTACAGATCTAGAAGCAGGTACCTACATCATTCACCCGAATCAGAGTGTTCAGCAGATAGTTTCGCAACTTTCACAAGGTAGGACATCCGGCAATTTAGTAGTTATTCTTCCCGACCAAAGAATTGATCAAATTGAAAATGCGCTTATAAACGATGGCTTTCCGAAATCACAAGTTATAAGCGCCCTAAGTCCTACACAATATATTAATAAGTATCCTATGCTGGCTAATTTACCCCAGACAGCTACTTTAGAAGGTTTCCTGTATCCTGACTCTTTTGCTAAGGATACGACTACACAAGTTAGTACAATTATTAACGAATCCCTGAATGAGATGCAGGAAAAACTGACACTAAGCATAGTTAATGGCTTCAATAAACAGGGATTAAATATTTATCAGGGCGTTACCCTTGCTTCAATGGTTGAAACCGAGGTAAGCAATGCAACTGATCGAGCTAAAGTTGCTCAAGTATTTTTGTCTAGATTGCATTCTGGAATGACTCTTGGATCAGATGTAACTGCTTTTTATGGAGCAATTGTTGCGGGTCAGCCACCTTCCGTTAATTATGATTCTATTTATAACACTCGGCTTCACCCAGGACTACCTTTTGGACCAATCAGTAATGTCACTGAATCTTCTCTAAAAGCAGTGGCCTTTCCCGCTAATACTAACTATCTATATTTTGTATCTGGAGATAACGGCACCACCTATTATTCCACGACTTTGGATGAACATAATCAACAGGTACAGCAATATTGCCAAAAACTGTGCGCTGAAGAGTAGTCTAACAGGGGTAGAAACCTCCAAAAAAGCTTGTTTATTTATGCCAATAATGCTATATTAGTATAGGTAATTTTTTAAAATTACCTTAATGGCTTTTTATAAGTCATTTTTGTTTTGAATATTAATTTAAGCATTGGAGCTTGATATTCGTGCGACTACTTCTGTAGTAACTCAAAAGCTACGCCTAGAGACTACAGCTAAACGTAAACGATTATTCGTTCGTGCTTCGAGAAAGCTGAAGAAAAAGACAGTCAGGAATTCACTTCTGGCGGTTAATGTATTGGTTTTGTTTATTGTTTTTGCTTTCATTGTTCATAACACTACCTCAGCTCAAGTAAACAATCAGGCAGCAATTACCAATACAGTAAATGGTGTATCTGGCAGTAGCTCCCAAACCAACCCACTAGATCAATTAAGTTCTGCACAAATCGCAGTACAAGTTGCACGTATGACTGGTATTTATGAAGCAACATCAGTTACTAACTTAGCTGACTCCCAGGCTGCCACTACTAATGTTGTTCCATCTGATAGTCAGGTGATAAGTAAACCTACTGTAATAGCTACCGGTAATGACGCTAAATCTAATCAAGATATTGTTAAATATGTAGCACAAAATGGCGATACCGTTAGTTCTCTAGCAGTTAAATTTGGTGTTACCTCTAATAGTATTTTATGGTCTAACAGTCTTACGGGCAACAATTTAACTGCTGGACAAGTACTTTATATACCTCCGGTAAACGGTATTATTTATACTGTAAAACAAGGCGATACTGCCGCTACATTAGCCCAAAAATATAATGCTAATTCTTCAGACATTACTTCATTTAACGATGCAGAAATTTCTGGTTTATCAACTGGTGAGCAGATAGTTATTCCTAATGGTAATGCTACTGTTGCAGATGCTTCACTTAGTGGGGCAAGTGGTGACGGTGGTAGCTATAGCAATTCAAACTATACGTTTGGATATACTCCTACATATGGTTCGAACGGCTATGATTATGGTTACTGTACCTGGTATGTAGCTAGTCAGATTTCAGTACCAAGCAACTGGGGTAATGCTAGTTCATGGGCTACCTATGCGGCGCTATCAGGTTGGTCTGTTTCGCCCATTCCAGCAGTCGGTTCAATAGCTCAAACTGCATATGCTGCAGGTGGCCAAGGACACGTCGCTATCGTAACAGCCGTAAATGGAGATCAAATCTACATTAAAGATATGAATAACTATGGTGACGGTGGTGGTTTCGGAAGGGTTGGTGGTGGTTGGGTTTCAGCATCTTCATTCCAAAACTACATTACTCATTAGTTCATCTAACAGTTTAGATATAGTATAGTTATAAGTTATGTTTGTAGATAAAGCACAGATTACTGTACGGGCTGGTAATGGCGGAAACGGATCGCTAAGTTTTCGACATGAGAAATATGTAGATAGAGGTGGTCCAGATGGTGGCGATGGCGGTAATGGTGGCGATGTTATTTTCAATGCTACAAGGAATGAGAATACTTTAGTAGCCTTTAGACATAATCGTAATCTTGAAGCCGAAGCAGGACAACCAGGTTCTAAACGAAAAAAACATGGTCGATCAGGAAAAGACTTAATTATAAATGTGCCAGTTGGTACAGTTTTGCTCGATGAAAAAAAGAAGGTATTAGCAGATTTAATCGACGATGGACAACAGGTCATTATCGCTAATGGTGGACGTGGTGGATTTGGTAATGCTCACTTTGTATCTTCGACAAGACAAGCTCCTAACTTTGCCGAAAAAGGTGAAGTAACTGAGGAGCAATTAGTTTATTTAGAGCTTAAAATGATAGCAGATGTCGGTTTAATTGGTATGCCGAATGCTGGAAAATCAACACTACTAGGCAGCCTAAGCAATGCTCGTCCAGAAGTTGCAGACTACCCCTTCACCACACTAACTCCAAACCTTGGAGTTGTGGACATTAATGAAAATGACAGCATTTTATTTGCAGACATCCCAGGACTCATAGAGGGTGCAAGCAAGGGTAAGGGATTAGGAATAGAGTTCTTAAGACACGTAGAGAGAACATTGGTACTAGTTCATTTAATTGATGTATATAACGATAATGTTGCAAAAACCTATCAAGTCATAGAAAAAGAGCTGGCAGAATATCAAATCAATCTAAGTAAGCGACCAGAACTAGTGGTATTAAATAAAATTGATGGTTACGATGAAACAGCTCTCAAGCATAAGATTACAGAACTTGAAGGTGTAGTAAGTAAGAGTACAAAAATTGTCGCAATATCAGCAAAATCCAAAGAGAATATAGATCAGTTTCTAAAAGAAATTTATAAAGTTGTCACTAAAGAAAGAGCTAAACAAGAGAGAAAGAAAGCTAAAAAAGCATCAATTAATGCTCTCCCCGTAATAAGACTTAAAAATACCAACGATAGCTGGCGAATAACAAAAGTATCTGGTGGCTACTTAGTAACCGGTGGTAAAATCGAAAGATTTGCATCTAGGACTGACTTTGAAAATCAGCAATCACAACAAAGAATTTTAGATATTATGAAAAAGATGGGAATCCTTCACGAATTCAGAAGATTGGATGTAAAGGCTGGTACTAAAGTTAAAATCGGTAATCACGGTTCCGTAGAAATATAGTAAATGGCAAAGACACTTTACTTTTATGACCTAGAAACTACAGGCTTCAGTGCTAGTGAAGCCAGAATAATGCAGTTCGCCGGGCAACGAACTTCGCTTGATCTCAAGCCTATAGGCGAGCCTCATAATATTTTAATTAAACTTAGCCCCGATATTTTGCCTGACCCTGGCGCTATATTACTAACCGGCATTACTCCTCAGCAAACACTACTTGATGGTATTAATGAGGCAGATTTTCTAAAACTCTTTCATAAAGAAATTGTTAACGATGAGACTATTTTCGTTGGCTTTAACTCGGTAAGATTCGATGATGAGTTCATGCGCTATCTACATTATAGAAATTTCTATGATCCATATGAGTGGCAATGGCGAGATGGCAGGGGCAAGTGGGACTTACTGGATGTAGTACGCATGACTCGAGCGCTACGCCCAGAAGGAATTAATTGGCCGATCGTAGACGGCAAGCCTTCAAATCGTCTAGAACTATTAACAAAAGAAAATAATATTTCGCATGATGGTGCGCATGATGCACTTGCGGATGTAGAAGCACTTATAGATCTTGGTCGCTTAATTCGAAAACATCAACCTAAACTTTTCGACTTTTTACTATCTATAATGGTCAGCAAAGAAAATATAAAACAGCTTATAAATAGCAATCAGCCGTTTGTATATACGTCAGGTAAGTATTCTGATGAGTTTGAGAAAACTACGCTGGTCGCAAAACTAGTCGACCATCCTAAACGACAGGGTACTTTAGTTTTTGATCTAAGATTTGACCCTAAAGAATATGAAAATTTATCTGTCGACGAACTAGTTGAAGCTTGGTATCCAGAAGACAAAAATACTCCTAAACTACCAATAAAGGCATTGCTATATAACCGATGCCCTGCAATAGCCCCATATAGTGTTTTTGACGAGGATAGCCAAAAAAGAATAAAATTAACTAAAGAAACGGTCGATAATAACTATAAAAACCTTCGGGGACTAGACCAAGATTTCACTAAGAAAATCCTTCAGGCATTAGATAAATTAGATAAGGCTCAAGATGCTAAGTATTCTAAAAAAGAAGTTGGCGTAGATTCAATGCTTTACGATGGGTTTTTTGAGCCAATAGATAAGCAAAACATGGATATTGTTAGGTCAACTAGTCCTTCGGAGTTAGTTTCACTTGCAATCAACTTCAAAGACAAAAGATTAAATAAATTGTTACCTTTATATAAAGCCCGAAATTTTCCTAAAAGCCTTAGCGGGGAAGAGATTGAGGAATGGGAAAAATATAGAACTAAGTATTTATTTTCAGGTGATGAAAACAGTAAAGCCGCTATCTTTTATAAAAAATTGGATGAATTTAGCAAGATGCCTGAGCTCAGTAATGATAAAAAATACATCATAGAAGAATTAAAGCTATATGCTGAGAGTATAATGCCAACACCAGACTACTAATATATTTTAGCCAATATAAATAAAAAATTAGCAAATTAAGTAATTTTGTGTTAAATTTTAAGCATTATGAGCCCACGTAGAATCGGTCGGGGAAGAACACAAAAAGGTAGGAGTCCTCAAAGAGGCAGATCAGACAGCCAAAAAATATCCGCAGAGAGAGGTGTGTTTGCGGTAAGACGCCAGTTATCGCCATCATCACATTCACTATTTGAAGGCTTTGCCGAAAAACTAGAACCTGAGCTCATGAATGTGGGAAGGTTGATTCGTGTCAGTCAGTTATCTCTTACTGTAGTAGGCTATAACCGTTTCAGTAAAGATCATAGAATGTATGGCGTACCAACAAGTGGGGTAAAGGAACTCGTACCCAGCTCTAAAAGGCCTGTGGAAGCTACTTTAGGTCGCTTAGGTATATTTGGCGCAGGTAGGAAGCATAAGCTAAGTTTTAATTTAATTGCTCCTGAGCTTGAAGAAGAAGTGCTAGCGTTTGAAGATGCGTTTGATAATGTTGGTTTCCCTCTAAATAAAGACCCAAACAATGATTCAGATAGGCCGACTATGCATTTAAGCGTTGCGTTTGTTTTTGAAGATCATGTTGGTCATTTGCAAGACCCTAGAATTACAAAAAAACTTACACATTTATGTCTGGACGTGCTACCTAGTAGGCCAGAGATTTGTTTTGATCCAGTCAAAGATGATCCTGTAAATGTAACTTAGATACTGGAAATTATCTCTGTTTTTCGGTATAATGTACCGATTCTATGAATGAAAATGATTCCATCATCGTCAAGGGAGCTAGGGAACACAATCTTAAAAACATTGATGTCACTATTCCACGAAATAAACTTGTAGTTATTACTGGTTTGTCGGGTTCTGGGAAATCTAGTTTAGCCTTTGACACTATTTATGCTGAGGGCCAGAGACGTTATGTTGAATCTTTGAGTGCATATGCCAGGCAGTTCCTTGGTCTTATGGAAAAGCCCGATGTTGACCAGATTGATGGACTTAGTCCTGCTATTTCTATTGACCAGAAGTCAACAAGTAGAAACCCCAGAAGTACTGTTGCCACAGTAACTGAAATTTATGATTATCTTAGATTATTATTTGCTCGAATTGGTATTCCGCATTGTCCTATTTGCGGCAAGCCAGTAACTAGACAAACAAACGCGGATATTATTGATAAGGTTAGCTCACTTCCAATAGATACAAAAATGATGATATTAGCACCCATTGTTAATGGTAAAAAAGGTGCTTTTGAACATATTTCAGAACAATACTCTAGAGCTGGTTATGCGAGAGCAAGGATTGATGGAGTTGTTTATGCGCTTGATGAGTTTCCGGAACTGGATAAGAACTACAAGCACATAATTGAAATAGTTGTAGACCGAATCGTTAATAATGATGATAGTCGCTCACGCCTAGCACAGTCTATTGAACAAGCTCTCGAAATAGCATCTGGCCAACTAAGGGTGGTTAATGTCGATACCAATGAAGAACTGGATTATAGCTTAATGTATGCATGCGTAGATCATCCTGATGTCAGTATTCCAGAATTAGAACCAAGGACCTTTAGTTTTAACAATCCTTATGGAGCATGCCCAGTTTGCACTGGTCTGGGATCACGCCTAGAAGCAGATCCTGAATTAATAATTCCAAACGGCAGATTAACAATTGCCGAAGGTGCCATCAGACCATTTAATCGGATTAATATGGATGCTTGGTATACCAAGAAAATGCAAGCTGTGGCTGATAGGTATAAATTCTCTTTGCAGGTCCCTACTTCCGATTTAGATCCTTCCGATTTAGAAAAAATACTGTATGGAACAGGTGACGAAACATACCGAGTAAGTCTTGGTCTTGGCAGGACGTTCCAGACAACTTACGAGGGCGTAATTCCTAATATTGAAAGACGATACAGAGAAACTGACAGTGATTTTATTCGTCGAGATATTGAGAGATTTATGCGTGAGAAGCCATGTAATACCTGTAAGGGAAGAAGGCTTAAACCAGAGGTTTTAGCGGTCACGGTTAAAGATAAATCAATCATGGATATTTGTGAGTACTCAGTTGATAATGCAGTCGACTTTTTTGAAGGACTTCGATTTAACGAAAAAGACACTAAGATAGCAAAGCAAATATTAAAAGAGATACTTGCCCGTCTTAAATTCATGAAAGACGTCGGCCTTAACTATCTTGACCTAGCTAGAAGTGCTGTTACTTTATCTGGTGGTGAAGCTCAAAGGATAAGGCTAGCAACCCAGATAGGCTCAGGATTAATGGGTGTTCTATATGTGCTTGATGAACCGAGTATTGGTCTGCATCAACGTGATAATAATAAATTAGTGGCAACACTAAAGCATTTACGTGACATTGGAAATACAGTACTTGTAGTGGAACACGATGAAGAAACAATCCGAACTTCAGATTATTTACTCGATATTGGCCCACATGCCGGTATACATGGTGGGTATGTTGTTGCTGCAGGCAAGCCAAGCGAGATAATTAAAGTTAAAGCTAGTATTACCGGACAGTATCTTCGTGGAGAGAAATTTATTGCAACCCCGAAGAACCGACGTAAGGGTAACGGTAAAAAGCTAATTATTAAGGGTGCTCGTGAACATAATCTACAAAATATTGATGCTGAAATCCCACTTGGAATGTTAGTAGTAGTAAGTGGTGTGTCAGGTTCTGGCAAGTCCTCGCTAATAAATGACATATTAGCAAAAGAACTTTCTGCTCGTTTAATGAGAAGTAATTCCGTACCAGGCAGTCATGATGAAATTCTGGGAATTGAGAATTTAGATAAAGCGATAATTATTGATCAGTCACCAATTGGACGAACCCCTAGAAGTAACCCGGCCACATACACCGGATTGTTCACGCCAATTAGAGAATTATTTGCAGCCAGTCCTGAAGCTAAGCTTCGTGGTTATTCACCTGGTAGATTTAGTTTTAATGTTAAGGGTGGTAGATGTGAAAATTGTCGAGGTGATGGAATAATTAAAATTGAGATGCATTTTTTGCCTGATGTTTATGTGCCATGTGAAGTGTGTCATGGTAAAAGATATAACCGTGAAGCTCTCGAAATTCATTACAAAGGTAAAGACATAAGTGAAGTATTATCGCTAACAACTGAAGCCGCTTTAGAGTTTTTCAAAAACATTCCTGCAATTGCTCGTAAACTACAAACTTTAGTAGATGTTGGTTTAGGTTATATATCGCTTGGTCAATCAGCCACAACACTTTCGGGTGGCGAGGCTCAGCGTGTGAAGTTAGCTACAGAATTATCTCGTCGACCAACTGGCAGAACGCTATATATTTTAGATGAACCCACGACCGGACTTCACATGGATGATGTTAATAAACTTATGGGTGTACTCCATGCTCTTGTTGATACTGGAAATAGCATGATAATAATCGAACACAACCTAGATGTTATAAAGAATGCTGACTGGGTAATTGATATGGGACCAGAAGGTGGAAGTGGCGGTGGTCAAATTATTGCAACTGGAACACCTGAAGTTATTGCTAATACAAAAGAGTCTTATACTGGGCACTATCTAAAAGACACTCTAAAAAATAAACACTAAGCTTTTTTCTTAGCTTTTCGGTTTTTGTAGGATGCTGCAATTCTTTGCCGGCTATCTCTTTTTCCAAACAAATGCCATGCTGCAGGACTGAATGAAAAAATGGTAGCTACTAAAATCGCAGGTAATAAATACTTATCAATGTTATGAACTTTGTGTCCAAGCCAGTAACCAAGTAGGGGGACTAATATTCCCCATGCGACTGCTCCTGCGAAGTTATAGTAAAAGAACTTTCTTTTATCTAATTTGCTAGCTCCAGCAACAATTGGTGCAAATGTTCTAACTACTGGTATAAATTGGCCTAGCGTTACGGTTTTACCACCATGTTTTTCATAAAAAGTTTCGGCACTATCTAAGTAATCTTTACGAAAGAAAAAACTGTCTTTTTTAGTAAATAGTTTCTTGCCGGCTTCATGGCCAATGCCATAGCCTACTGTACTGCCAGCTATCTTAGCGACAACCACCACTAGAATTAGTGCTACGATTGATAGATAGTGTTGTGAAGCAAAAAATCCGGCGGTAAATAATAGTGTATCACCAGGGAAAAAGAAGCCAAATGGTATACCGGATTCGGTGAAAATTATCCCCCCAATTAGCAATAAACTTATTACGGCACCACTGTGTTGAATTATATGATTAATATCAAACATTTATTATTAAGGTTACTTGTTTTAATTAAGCTAGTCTAGAGAAATTATTACTACCCTAATAAATATCCAGCAGGAAAGCAGAGAATAAGGTATAATATAACTCTAGTCTTTAGCATAAATGAGAGGGAATTAATGAGCGATAAAGAGATTACATTAGCATTACAAGAACGCGAAGTTCTTGGTAAGGGTCTAAATAGTTTAAGAAAACAAGGTTTAATACCTGCGGTTATTCATGACCACGGAAAACCATCCACTCATGTTATGGGAGAATATCAGTCTTTCGTTAAGGTATACGCTAATGCTGGTAAGCATCATCCTGTCGAATTATCCGTAGGTAGTAAAAAGAATACAGTGATTATTAAAGACGTTCACTATGATCCAGTTAAACACAGAGTTGAACATGTGGTGTTTCAAGCTATTCGGCAAGATGAAAAAGTTGAAACAGAAGTTCCAATTGAGTTCATTGGTGAGATTCCTGCAGAAAAAGCAGGTTTAATGGCTATCACTCACTTAAGCTCAGTTTTCACAGAAGCATTTCCTAAAGATCTTCCAGACAAACTAGAACTACATACTGAGAGTTTAAATGAAATTGGCGATAAGTTAACGGTTGCTGATTTAGTAGTACCGGCAAATGTTACTGTACTGACCGAACCAGAATCATTGATTATTTCAATCGAAGAAACTAAGGCACAAATATCTGAAGAAACAACTGAAGAAGAAGCTGCTGAAGAAGCTGGTGCCGAAAAAGAGTCTTCTCCGGAGGAAGAATAAGCCGTTAATACTAGTCCACGGCAAACTGCATGGATAAAATAGCTGAAAAATTAGCAGAATTACCTAAAACTCCTGGGGTTTATTTCCATAAGGATAAGGACGGGAAGATTATCTATATAGGTAAGGCAGCAGTCTTGCGAAATCGAGTACGCCAATACTTCCAAAAAAGTCGTAACATGGATCCGAAGACTACTGCCCTAGTCTCAGAAATAGCTGATATCGAATGGATTGAAGTTGAGACTGAACTAGATGCGTTGTTTTTAGAAGCAGAGCTCATCAGGCGCTATTTACCCCGATATAACATTTTACTTCGTGATGATAAAAGCTTAACTTATGTACGCATAAACTATA
>Ga0182030_10020137_pt1 | contig 12622 bp, 8 predicted proteins | sample 812S3MmetaG_FD_121299 | JGI IMG/M metagenome (GOLD analysis project Ga0182030, IMG submission 121299) | Permafrost microbial communities from Stordalen Mire, Sweden - 812S3M metaG (Illumina Assembly) | ecosystem: Environmental > Terrestrial > Soil > Wetlands > Permafrost | place: Sweden... | reverse complement strand
GACTTCGCGAGCTCCCGGCGGTCCCTCGGCAGCGCGCCGAACCCCTCTACCGCCTTGGCGAACTGCTCAATCGCCTCGCGCTCCCGGAAGGGTCCAATCAGCGGCCTCAACAGTTCGCGCTCGGCGGGCGAGATTTCGCGGCCGCTCGCCGTCCTGATGTCTTGCGTCCCATTCGCTTCGCGCGCCAGCCAGTCGGCGATGTCCCGCAGGCTTTTCGGGATGCCCGAGTCCTCCTCGGGCAGGTGAGCTGAGGGCTTGAAGGAACGTCGCCCCTTGGCGCCAGGCTCCGATTCCAGTGGAAACTCCAGCAGGTCCGGCAATTTTGACTGCGGCGCCGGCACCGCCGAACGGATTGCCGCCGATATCGAGAGGAGGTGCTCGAGTGAGGCTCCGAAGCAAAAATCCGCGACCGAAAAAGGCTCTTCCGAACCCTCTTCCAGTAGACTTTTCAGGTCCGTGTTCGCCAAAGGCGACGATTGCGCTTCGAGCTTCGTCCGGTCAACTCGCCTGTGTCTAAACTCGCCGCGAACCCACGCCATTTCATTGATTAGCGACCATCTCAGCCAGTTCCGGGCGAGATCTGTCAGATGTTGATGTTTCTCGTCGGCCTTTTTCGTGAGGGATGGTCCCACCCGCGTTGACCCTGGTTGCCTGAAGTAGGGTCTGTCCCTGCGCTGCGTCTCGATATTCTCCCGGGACGTCGATTTCGCTCCGAACCATGGATGGTTGACCACCCACTCTTTCGTCCACTTCTCTTCGGGAAGCGCGACCTCCGCGGCGGCCTCAAAAGCCTCCTTGACCGATTCCTGCTCTTCCTCTTTCTTTTGCTCGTCGCTCAACCTGTTCCAGGCCCTGTGGCGGCGACCTTCAGTGTCGACGGCGACGACCGTTCCAATCACGCGGCCCAACTCCTCCTTAATGGCCACGTGCATCCAAAACGGACGAATGGGCTGGAGGTTCTCCACGATTTGACCACGACGGGAATCGACGCTCTTCACCTTCAGGCCGAATGTTTCTACGAGCGGATGGCCAGGGACCAGATTTATCCGAACATGAACGCGCTGTTCGATCTCGCGGAGATCGTAGACCCGGGTAATTGCACGCTCTGTATGCACGGCCGCCTGATAGCAGGCTTTGGAGATTTCTTCAGAGTCGCGGTACTGCTTCAGCGTTATCCTATTTAGAGGCGCCTGATGCGCAAGAATCTCGAGCGCTAAGCTCTTGGCGCTTCTCACCTCGGTCTCTTGAGCGAAAGACAGACGCGTCTTGCGTTTGAGATCTTCGGCGGCGTCCGATCCCCAGCCATCCCGCACGATTCCCCACCCCGTGCCATCGCCCCGTTCGAACACATCGCCTTCGTCGATCTCAAGCAAGGCGCCCATCGCCGACTTTTGTCCCGTATTGACGGCCGAAAAAATCTCGGTCTCCATTTTCAGGGCCTTGCGAGTTCCCGCCGGGCCCTCCGAGTTCCAAGCGTCGTGGGGGCTAAAGATGTTCGCGTGCACGGAAGACCGACCATTGACTTCCCGATCGGTGATGACGGCACGACCGCTATCGGCGTAGACGAAGGGCTCGATCAACGCCATGCTTATCAGATTCTCGGAACCGTCCTCGTGCGTGTACCATTTCACCGGAACGCAGAAAGACACCTCGCGCTCGGCCCACCAACCAATATTATTGGTCGAGGACCACATGGTTCCCAATTTGTCGCCGACAACGGAAACGATAAGGTAGACGTAGGATCCTGCGACCTTGAAACGAAGCTGCGGTTCCATCCCCTGAAGCGTTTTGTTCAGATATCGGTCTATAAAAGCGCTGAGTTTGGCCTGGTCGGCCAGCAAAGGATATACCTGAACGTGCATGTCGGGAAAATGAAATGGCCCAACAACCGGCTGCGTAGCCGCGCCCAGCGAAGTATTGTATTTTGGGTCGGCAGGCCCCGCAGACTCCAGCTTGTTGGCGCGAACTTGCGCGGCTCGAGCCGAGGGGGAATTGGCGGTCAATTCAGTTCCCTTTGATGCCGGTGTCTCCTCTAGCGCCGGGTCGGTTTGGCCGATCACGCTTACCGTTGGGCTGAATTCCCTCACCCACGGATGTGCGCGCTTCAGTGCGGGCTCCGCTTCATCGATCCAGCGGCCGAGGTTCTTTTGATGCGGGTCAAGCCGTTCGCCGGTCATGTTCTCGAGATAATTGGTGCGCGAACAGATTAGCTTTCCCGTACCGTACCAAAGATCATTATCGCTCCAGATGGGGAACGTCGGCTTCAATACCGCGGTTCGGCCATTGCCGGCGTCCTGTTCGGTGCGTGGGACCTCAATGCCGAGGACCTCGACAATTGGCTGCGCGGCGTACTGGTTGAGACGGATCGTATATCCTCCCGCGGGGTCGCCGCGCAGATATCCCGGATCGCCGAGGAGGCCGGCTTGATTGATCCGGTTTACCCCCATCTTTGAGCTGACAAGTGCTTGATAGCAGGCAAGGTCTGGCTGTTCTGGATCCCGAAATTGCTTTAGCGTCACGTTGTCCAACAAAAGTTTTGGCAAGCCGAGTTTCGCCTGCGCCTCGACGGACGCCCAGTCCGCGTCTCGAGCGGGGCTCTTCAGCTTGGAGTTGCGACGCCCCAGGATCGTGGGCAGCAGGTCCGGTATGAAGTCCCGAAAGTATGTCCCTCCCTTTGAAGCCATCGCAAGCAGGGCGCGCAGATTGGAATCGTTCTGGAAGCCTCGGATCCGTTGAGCGGTAAGAATGTCGACGGCTTCGCCCATTAGGGACAGCGAATTGCGAATCGCGTTGGGCACGATCGTCAGCGGTGACCAAGGGTTCCAGGCATCGAGTGGAAATTCGGAAAAGGTCCCCGGCGGTTCGTAATCGACGTGCAGCAGCGGCGCCATACTCTCTTCTTCGCCGGCATAGGCGTCCTTGAAAATGGGCGTGTGGAGGGAGAACAACCGGGTCGGTTCGCGCGGATGCTTCGACCAAAGCGGAACGTCCCTTCCGATTTCGCAGAGCACTTTAGGCCAGCCATAGACCTCGCGCCCGGTCATCTGCGACAATTGATCGTCGACGTAGATGAACGGCGAAACGGAGGCCCAATCCTTGAAAACGAGTTTGCCGTTTTCGCGTCGCCAGCGCTGCAGAGCCACCGTGAACGTGACCTCGTGCTGAGCGACCCAGCCGGCATTCTGGGCCTGAACTGACGCGGCCGACATGCTGCCATAATTCAGCACCATCAAATACACGTATGGCAACGCAGGGGTGAAATGGACGATTTCCTGTGGAATGTCCATGTTCAGATATTTGTCACAGAATTCTGTCAGCCGCGAAATGTTCGCCTTTAATGGGAACACTCGCGTGGTTACCTCGTGGAACAGGAATGGGGGCTCGACGACCTTGATCCCCGATATATCGACAATATTTGGCTTAACCCACGCCATTGGTGCCCCTCCTGGGGGAGTGTTCGCCGAAGGACGTTACCTAAGTCCGCCGATCATGAGCGGTGGAATATCCAGGTCGCCAAACCTTCAATAAACTGCTTATCGCGCGAGTCCGGCAAGCCTTCGTATATGCGCGAATATTCGTGCAACGCGGCCCCCGCTAGGGCATGCGAGATGCCGCGCGCATATTGGATCGAACCGCAGTCGTCCATCAATCCGCGGATCCAGGCGACCTGCTCTTCCGTACGTAGCGCGCGGGAGGGATCCATGAGATCGGAGAGTTGCGCGCGTTCGCGTGGATCCAAACAGCGGAAAACGTGATTGAGCATCAGCGTGCGCTTGCCCTCGAATATATCGCCGTTTACCTCCTTGCCGTAATCGTCGTCCGGTATGAGGTTAAGTACGTCGTCCTGAATCTGAAAGGCGGCGCCAAGAAAAAATCCAAAGCGGATGAAGGGATCGAGATCGATATTGTCGCGCGTTGCTATGATCGCGCCGACTCGACTGGGGTGGATTGCGGCGAGCCAGCAGGTCTTCTTAAGCACCATGACGAGATAGTCGGCGTCTGACAGGCCAAGGCAATTGTCGCGACGCCAACCAAGCTCTGTCGCCTGACCTTCCGTCGACTCCCAGGCCATGCGCTCCGTTTCCCGCACGATCGTATACCCGATCCGAGGCCCAATCCGTTCGAGATTGTCAAATAGCGGTCGCATGCTCAGAAGCGTCAGCGCATCCCCTGCATTGACGGCCAAGGGGACGCCGTGAAGGATGTGCAGGGTCGGACGGTCGCGCCGCTGCTCGCTCTCGTCTTCGATATCGTCATGGATTAGAAGAGCGTTGTGCATTAACTCTATCGCTACGGCCGAGCACAACGTGTCTTCGAGGTTCGCGCCAAAAGCCCGGGCCGTCGCAATGCAAAGGCTGGAGCGCATCATCTTGCCGCCCCTTGAGGGATAGTCCGATAGGAGATCGTAGAGATGCTGTCGCGGCTCGCCCGCAGGAAAATAGGATTTCATCGCCTCGCGCGTGATGGAGCCGTACTCATCCAGGGTTTCTCGAACCACGCTGGGCGCTCGGCTGTGTTTCATCGCTGGCTCTACCGACTTGTTCGCTAAGCTAGGATGCGCACGGACAATGTCCCGCACGGCTGGTTGGTGCCCCCGTCAACAATAACGCCAGAATAGGTAGCGGCGGGTTGCGCGTCCGGGATCGAAATATGCAAGACGGGAGCTGACGCGTTGGGTTCCAACGTGAAATGTGCGCCTGAGAGTGGAGGATGAGCGGGATTGACTGCGTGCAAGACGTGTACAAGCGGTACCCCCGTTCCGAGCGTCGGCCGCAGATCGATCTCGACATGGGTCTTTCGGCTCGAATCGAGTTCGATTGAGAACCGCGAACCCGCACCCGGCGACCGAGCGTGCTCCTCGCCGGCGCCCCCAGGCCAGGCGCGCGAGAGGCCCGAGTGGAGGACCGGACTGCGCGCCAAAGCCTCGGCGGCATTCAAAGCCAGCGCTCCCATGTCCTTGTATACGTTCAGCGCGCGCTCGAGCAGGTGGCTGAGCTCGACTGAAGGCGACGCGGCCGGTTTCGTCGCGCCGTGGCGCAGGCGCTCCGCAAGGCGCTCTCCCCGGCGAATCTGATCGTCGATAACCGAATATCCGAGCTTGACGCCATGCGCCAAGACGTCCTCTCCGGGGTCGGATCCATTCGCGTGCGCCTTCTCGTCCGCCCGGGCGCCATTCCCCGCGTCCCTCATGAAACTCACGGCGCTGCGGTTTGGCGCGTTGCGTTCGGGGTCTGGCCGGTGAAGCCTTTCAGGCTTGTCCATGTCCGGACCTCCTCCTCGTGAGCGGCGCTTTTCGGCCCGGCACAGACATCGCGATTTTGAGGCGATGGCCCGTCATTCCCCCAACTCCCCCAAACAAGGCCGTCCATCGCGCCAAGGCCCGTCCCGCCTTTGACGTGCCCTATGGTGGCACAGTTGTAAATCAATCGCCATATCCATGGCTTGGATGCGCCACCAAACCCGACGTTTGGTAAAGATCGGCGGTCGAAAGCCGCTGAGAGGCCCTGGCTAGGGATGATCGTATCCGGTGATGTCTTCCAGCGGCGGCCACTGAGCGATTGCGTGCGCGGCTAGGCGTCCGGACATCACTGCCGCCTCGACGCATCCCGCGTTGTAGCCGCAATCCGTCCAATCCCCGGCGATCGTCATATTGTCGTAGGTGTTGTCGAGCGGCGAAATTCGATAGCGCAGCGTGCCCGGAAGCATCAGCACGTACCGGTCCGTTGGGTTGACGTTCGCGACCCAGTACTGCGAATCGAACCGGTGTTCGCCATGCGCCGCTCCGGGGTCCTCATGCGGGTCCGCGAGAAGGTCCCAGCGGAATTCGCCCGTCCGTCTGACGGCGCCCGGCCATAGATGATGGATTTGATTGTTGAGAAAGCCCACGGCGCTCCTTCTTACGTCCTCTCGTCGCCTCGACTCGTAATCGGAGTCGGAACGATCGGGCGGCGCGGGAGGATCGGCTAGCACGTTGCAGAAATAGGCGACAGACTTCGGGCTTTTCTTCCAGTCTTCCTGCGCAATGACGTGCCCCATGTCGGCCCATGTGTCGAACGGCTTGGCGAACGCCGACAGGGTCGCAGGCGGATCGACCCACCCGAGCGACGTCATGTCCTCCTTCATCCAGATCTGGAAGGCCTGCGTGGCGACGGTCTTCACGTGCACGACCATTTCCCGCCAACGGGCGTCTCGCTCCAGGATTTCTCGACAGACGTAGGGAACTGCGCCGACGCTTACGCCGAGTACGGCGAAATCGAAGTCGCGCGTCACCCGCAACGTCTTACTTTCGACCTTTCGCCGATCCCAGTGCGACTCGAAGCGCCATCCCTCCTGTTTCATCCGTGCGCCGTCGACGAGTTGATCGAAATCCGGCGTTGACGGCCAGCAGGGCACGCCCGCGACCGGGACGAGCGGTTGAAATTCGCCGCCACCCTTTACTTTCGCTTGGACGTCGAACTCGAGCGCTTCGACATACGGCCGCTCGCCAGCGGCGAGCTTCTCCGCCGGTGCGAGCTTTACGTTCTCAAGCCGATGGAAGAACTCAAAGCGCACGCCGCGTTTCTTCAAGACTTCATAAAACGGCGCAAATACGCAATCTCCCATGCCGACCCGCATCTTCCAGAAGAGGGCGCCGCGGTAAGTGAAAAACATTCGCATCCCGCCGCGCAGCGCTTGCCCCGCGGCGAGTCCGGGGCGCGCGGGGTCGCCATCTTCATAGGCGAGCGCTAGGTCGTACAAGCCGCGTACGAATGCCGAGTTGAGGGACCGCTCGGAGGCGCCGTTCATGCGCAGCCACTCACGGCATTCGTAGCCGTCGATCGCGCTGAGTCCACGTGGGTCGGTCATTAAGCGGAACCGGACCGCGCCGGTCATGAACGCCAATACGAGATCGATAACTTCGCTCTTGTAGCGGATGTCTTCATCCGTACCGACCAGTGAGTCGAGGCGCTCGCGGATATTGGAAACGACCGCATCGACAAGGCGGCTCACGAGGTTCTCTGGAAACGCCGGAACCGATTTCACGGCGACGGCGAGCACGCCCAAGGCTTCGCTCAAGCCGGCCGCGGTCGAGAGAACGCCTACCTTCAGGAGGCCGGATAGCTTCGCGGTCAGCTTCGACAGCGTGATCGGCGAGGGCGCGGCTTCCGGTTCCTCGTCACACGTCTGCCGCGTATAAGTGCCGAACAGCAGGCTACGCAGCAGTGTTATCATGCGGCCGAGATAGCTGCGCAACTTGAACGGGTTGTTTTCCACGAACGGATCCCCGGGCAGACCCGGCGCCGGCGGAAAATGGGCGAGCCATTTCAGCCAGCCGCCCGATCGTGAGCGCTCCATGACGCCGACGTACGGGTCGGCGAAAAAGGCGTCCCGCCAGGTCGCGATCGGGCATTTCCGCGGATCGCGGCCGAGTTCCTCGTAGCATTCGCGCATCAGCCGGAACGCGTTTTCGTAAAAGCCAAGCCAGATATGCAGACCGTGCTCTTCTATTCGTCCTGCCGGTCCACGCCCGGAGGCGCCCTTGCCGCCGAGGCGCCAGCCCAACTGATAGATTGTGACTTGGTATTTTCCTCTATGAATTGGCTGAGTGAGCTCGAACGCGGTCGTCACCGATGCGCAGCCGCCTCCAATAATCGCGACTTTGATCGGTCGGTCCTTTGGCATGTCTTCCCCTCTTATCGCTGTTTCGCTTGGCAAACGGCAGCCCTCGCGTGAGACTCGTTCGGTCCGTGGCGGTCCCGCAACACGCGTGCGCACTCGCGGTTAAGACCGCTCGGCGACGTCGATTTTCGGTGCGGCTAATTCGGTCGCCAGCTGACTTCGTATTCGAGCCGGAAAGCGAATTGTCCCGTCGGTAGGGGAGGGGCGTCGTGGACGGCCCAAGTTCCCGTGATCGCAACATCCTTATATTTGCCGGTTCCTCCAATGTAGGTCACGGGGCCGCCGTCTCCGCCAGTGTAACCGGTATAGAACTTGTCGCCGTCGCCGTCGGTTTGGGCGCACCAGCCGTTGAATTTCGCGTCCGCGCCACGGAATTCGCCCTGCTCGATGCAACGGACCGAGAGATTGTCGAATACGCCGGGATCGGCGATGTTTTTCGAAATGCCGACGCATTCCGCGGCAGATTGAGACCCGATTTGGCCCATGTCGATGCTGATGAGCTCCCGGCATGCGAAATACGCGGTGTAGGTCGTCGAGCCGCTGCGCGGCAGCGGCGCGGCGGGCGGCGGCGCAACCGTATCGGCGGACGCCGCGAGGAGGAAAAGGACCGTGTAAGCGTGCGGGGCCATCTGCTTTCTCCGAAATCAAGCCGCGCCATGATGATGGCGGATAGCGACGCTTGACAAGTCCGCCGGCGCCATTGGCCAATGCGACGATACGTCGCCGGGATCGTCCAATTCGCGTCAGCGCTCGCGCGGCCATGAGCCCGAACCAGCGGTTGCGCCGGTTTTGGCTTGCTCCTCCGGGCACGCGGGCCTATCAAGCCGCCCGGGGTTCGCGTGGGTGGGAATCGATGAGCGGGAACCTCGAACGCGAGGCCCGGGAGCGCAGGCGGAGGGAACGCTTGGCTGCATCGCTCCGGGAGAACTTAAAACGCCGAAAGGCCCAGCAAAGGGGCCGCGCCGGCAGGGACGAAGCGGGGGGCCTCGAACCGAAGCCGGCCCCAACTGAGAAGTCGAGCCGACCGCCGGACGCGGGAGAAGGGTGAGGGGATGGATCGCATAACGATTCGCGGCGGGGCCAAGCTCAACGGCGCGATTCCAATATCAGGCGCCAAGAACGCGGCGCTGCCGCTGATGATCGCCTCGCTGTTGACCGATCAGACATTGACGCTCGAGAACCTGCCTCGGCTGGCGGACGTTAGTCAGCTCGTCAGAATTCTGGGCAACCACGGCGTGGACTATTCCGTCGACGGCAAGCGCGTCGGCGAGGACGCGACCGCCGGCCAGACCGCGCATCTGCGCGCCAAGACCGTCGTCGACACTACTGCGCCCTATGACCTCGTCTCGCGCATGCGGGCTAGCTTCTGGGTCATCGCGCCCCTCCTTGCGCGCATGGGCGAGGCGCGGGTGTCCTTGCCCGGCGGCTGCGCGATCGGCACGCGGCCGGTGGATCTGCTGCTGATGGCGCTCGAGCGGCTCGGCGCGCACATCGAGATCGAGGCCGGCTATGTCGTCGCCAAGGCCCCCAAAGGGCTCGTCGGCGGCGAGATCGATTTCCCGAAAATCACTGTCGGCGGTACGCATACCGCACTGATGGCCGCCGCGACCGCGCATGGATCGACGCGAATACGCAACGCTGCCCGCGAGCCCGAGGTGAAGGATCTCGCGGACTGCCTGAACAAGATGGGCGCGCGCATCCATGGCGCGGGAACCTCCGAGATCGAGGTCACTGGCGTCGCCCGTCTCAATGGCGCACATCATTGCGTGCTGCCCGATCGGATCGAGGCAGGCACCTATGCGGCGGCGGTTGCGATGACGGGCGGCGACATTTTGCTTGAAGGGATCGGCCCCGATCTCTTCCAGGAGGCGCTGGATGCGCTGGCGCAGGCGGGCGCCAGCGTTTCCAGCGACAATCGCGGGGTGCGGATCACGCGCAACGGCGCGGGGATCTCGGCGGTGGATATTTCGACCGCGCCCTTCCCCGGGTTCCCGACGGACATGCAGGCGCAGTTCATGGCGCTGATGACTCGCGCGCGCGGCGAATCGCGCATTACCGAGACGATCTTCGAAAATCGTTTCATGCACGTGCAGGAACTGGCGCGCCTCGGCGCCCATATTCGGCTCGAGGGCGATACTGCGGTCGTGGAGGGCGTTAAGCGGCTTCGCGGCGCCCCGGTGATGGCCACCGACCTGCGCGCGTCGGTATCGCTGGTCATCGCCGCGCTCGCGGCCGAAGGCGAAACGACGGTTAATCGCGTTTATCACCTCGACCGCGGCTTCGAGCGTCTCGAGCAGAAGCTCGGCGCGTGCGGCGCAGACATCGAGCGGATCGCAGGCTGAATCATGCTGCGAACGGATTTCGCGCTCAAGCTGGTCGCGCTGGACCGCGAAGGCCTCAACGTGATCTCCGCCCATGCGCAGGATACCTGCCTGCGTCGTGAGGGCATGACGTTCCTGCCGCGGCAGAAGCGTTTTGTGCTCGCAGGCATGCGTTACGACTGGGCGGCTGCTAAGCACGGCCGCGATGAGCGTATCGGCTCGGTGCTGCGCTTCGATCGCGTGCTCGGCGTTTCGCATCTGGGGCTCGCCGGGCGGGACAACGACAGCGTGCTCAACCTGCTCGCCGTCACTTTCGAGAAGACCGAGCCGCCCTCGGGAATGGTGTTCCTCTCTTTCGCCGACGGGGCGATCGTGCGGCTTGAAGTCGAATGTCTGGAGGCGGAGCTTCGCGACGTTGGCCCGCGCGCGCCCGCCTTCGAATGCCCGGGACACGCCCTCACCAAGGCCGACGCGTAATAAGTCCTCGGGCCCCCTGTTTGGAGAGACGCGGAACCATGGCGGTCCTTATCGACGCGAGCGCGCCTGAATTCGAGGCCGAATTCCTCGCCCTGCTGAACTCCAAGCGCGAATCGGCTGAGGACGTCGACAGCGCCGTCGCCGCGATCATCAAGGACGTGCGCGCGCGCGGCGATGCTGCGCTCGCGGAGTATTCGCTGCGCTTCGACCGAGTGGACGTCGCCAAGCTCGGCCTGCGGATTTCGGCCGAGGAGATCGAAGCCGCGATCGCCGCCGCCGATCCCATGGCGGTCAAAGCGCTCGAATTCGCGCACGAGCGCGTTCTTGCCTACCACCGCCGCCAGGCGCCGCAGGACGTGGCCTTCGTCGATGCGCTCGGCGTGCAACTCGGCTGGCGATGGCGGGCGATCGAGGCGGTCGGCCTCTATGTGCCCGGCGGCGCGGCGAGCTATCCGTCCTCGGTGCTGATGAACGCGGCGCCGGCGAAGGTGGCGGGCTGCGCGCGCATTGCGATGGTCGTGCCGACGCCGGACGGCCATATCAATCCGCTCGTGCTGGCCGCGGCGCGCATCGCGGGCGTCGATGAGATCTACCGCGTCGGCGGCGCGCAGGCGATCGCGGCGCTCGCGTTCGGCACTGAGACGATCAAGCCCGTCGCGAAGATCGTCGGGCCGGGCAACGCCTATGTCGCGGCGGCCAAGCGACGAGTCTTCGGCATCGTCGGCATCGACATGATCGCGGGACCGTCCGAGGTCGTCGTCATCGCAGATTCCTCGGCCGATCCCCGCTATGTAGCCGCGGACCTGCTCGCGCAGGCCGAGCACGACGAGGCGGCGCAGTCGATCCTGATCACCGACGATCCCACGCTGGCGCGGGCGGTCGGGACGGAAGTCGAGCGTCAACTTGCGCGGCTCCCCAGAGAGAAAATCGCCGCCGCGAGCTGGCGCGATTACGGGGCGATCATCGTCGTTCCAAATCTTGCCGCGGCGACGAAACTGGTTGACCGGCTCGCGCCGGAACACCTGGAAATTCTTGCCCGCGACTCGCAAGCGCTGAGCGAGAGCATCAACAACGCCGGCGCGATCTTCCTCGGCCCCTATACGCCGGAGGCGATCGGCGACTATGTCGGCGGCTCCAATCACGTTCTGCCGACCTCGCGCTCGGCGCGGTTTTCCTCGGGGCTCGGCGTCTATGATTTCGTCAAGCGCACCTCGATCCTCAAATGCGACGCCAAATCGCTCGCCGCGCTCGGCCCCGCGGCGATCACGCTCGGCGAGGCGGAGGGCCTCAGCGCCCACGCGCGCTCGGTTTCGATCCGCCTCAATCGGGACAAGCTGGGATGAGCGGCGAACCCGCCGCCCCGTCGCGAAAGCGGCTGTTTGAAGTTCTGCTCGACGAGGCGACGTTGCCCCGCGTTTCCCCGGATGCGGACCACGAACGCGCGGTGGCGATCTTCGATCTCGTCGAGGAAAACAGCTTTGGCGCGTTGGGGCGCGACGACGGCCCCTACAGCCTGACCATCGCGCAGCAGGAGGCGAAACTCAACTTCGTCGTTCGCACCGAGGGCGCCGAGACGGTCGCCGACTTCATCGTCTCGATGACGCCGTTCCGCCCCTTGTTGAAGGACTATTTCCTTGTCTGCGAGACCTATTACGCCGCGATCCGCACGGCCTCTCCGCGCGAGATCGAGGCGATCGACCGCGAGCGGACCGCGCTGCACAACGAGGGCGCGGAACTCATCGCGGCGCGGCTCGCCGACAAGGTCGAGATCGACATGCCGACCGCGCGCCGGCTGTTCACGCTGATCTCCGCGCTGCACTGGAAGTCGTGAGCGCGATCCTCGACCGGCGCGCGTTCATCGAAGCCAACACCCGGCTCATTCGCCCGCCGCTGGCGCCGCATCTCAAGCTTCACCTCGCAGACGAGGCCGTCGCGCTCTGGCAGAAGACCGAGGAGGAACTCGGCGAAATCGGCCTGCCGCCGCCGTTCTGGGCGTTCGCCTGGGCGGGCGGGCAGGCGCTGGCGAAGTTCATCGAGGAGCGCCCGGAGAGGGTCGCGGGCAAGACCGTGCTCGACTTCGCCTCCGGCTCCGGGCTGGTGGCGATCGCGGCGGCGAAGGCGGGCGCGGCGCGGGTGGAGGCGAGCGAGATCGACGACTTCGCGCT
>Ga0182030_10020136_pt1 | contig 12622 bp, 7 predicted proteins | sample 812S3MmetaG_FD_121299 | JGI IMG/M metagenome (GOLD analysis project Ga0182030, IMG submission 121299) | Permafrost microbial communities from Stordalen Mire, Sweden - 812S3M metaG (Illumina Assembly) | ecosystem: Environmental > Terrestrial > Soil > Wetlands > Permafrost | place: Sweden... | reverse complement strand
CTGTCGGTCAGGGCTTACGCGCTGTACCAGTCGCTGTGGGATGCCGCGCTGGGCTTCGTGGTGATCTGGGCCGCCCGGCGGTTCGCGCTCAGCGGCGAGGGTATGTTCATGCTGTGCGCGGCGGTTACGGGGCCGGCGGCGGCTGGGTGGAGTTGTTGCGGCTCGGCCCGTTGCCGCACGTGCTGGGTATGCGCTACGGTGCGCTGGGCGATATGGCGGTTTTCGTCCTGGCGATGGCGGGAATATACCTGACCAGACCACGGCGCAGACTGTCGGCACGCGCATACCCGAAGCGGGCCCTGGTAGAGGATTCGTCCGGTGATGTAATGTCTATGTAACAGGGCCAGTGTCGTCCCAAGCGCACTGAAGTGGCGTTTCCGAGAGACGACAGGAGAGCGCATGGCGGCGGCTGGTCTTTACGACCCCCGGTTTGAGCACGACGCGTGTGGCGTCGGTTTCGTCGCGGACCTGTCCGGCCGCGGCGGCCACGATGTGGTGGCGAAGGCCCTGCGGGTGCTCTGCAACCTGGAACACCGGGGCGCCAAGGGGGGCGACCCGGGTACCGGGGACGGGGCGGGGATCCTCACCCAGATCCCTGATGAGTTCTTCCGCGCCTCGTGTGGTTTTGAGTTGCCGGAAGCCGGTTCGTACGCGGCAGGCATGGCCTTTTTTTCTGCCGAACGATGGCTGGTTACACCGGCCGTGGAACGGCTAGCCGCGGCCGAGGGGCTGACGATCCTCGGCTGGCGTGAGGTCCCGTTCGACATCACCGCGTGCGGGGACGGCGCCCGGGCGGTGCTGCCTGACGTCCTGCAGCTGTTTGTCGCGGGAGCGGCGGGCCAGCGCGGCATGGAACTCGAACGGATGGCGTTCTGCCTGCGCAAGCGCGCCGAGCGGGAGATCGGCGTCTACTTCGCCAGCCTGTCGTCCCGGACCATCGTGTACAAGGGGATGCTGTCCGCACCGCAGCTCGAGCCGTTCTTCCCGGACCTGTCCGATCCCAGGTACGGCTCGTCGCTCGCGCTCGTGCACTCCAGGTTCTCCACCAACACCTTCCCGTCCTGGCCGCTGGCCCACCCCTACCGTTACGTGGCTCACAACGGCGAGATCAACACGGTCAAGGGCAACCGCAACTGGATGCGGGCCAGGGAGGCCATGCTGGCCAGCGACCTCATCCCCGGCTCGCAGGACGGGCAGGGGATCGAGCGGCTGTTCCCCGTGCTCGATGCCAACGGCAGCGACTCGGCCAGCTTCGACGAGTGCCTTGAGCTGCTGCACATGGGCGGCCGGTCGCTGCCGCACGCGGTGCTCATGATGATTCCCGAACCGTGGGAGAACCACGAGGAGATGAGCGCGGCGCGCCGCGCGTTCTACCAGTTCCACGCGGCGCTGATGGAGCCGTGGGACGGCCCCGCGCTGATCGCGTTCACCGACGGCTCGGTGATCGGCGCCGTCCTTGACCGCAACGGCCTGCGGCCGGGCCGGTACTGGGTGACCAGCGACGGCCTGGTCGTGCTGGCCAGCGAGGTCGGCGTGCTCGACATCGACCCGGCCACGGTGATCAGGAAAGGCCGACTGCAGCCGGGCCGCATCTTCCTCGCCGATACCGCCGCGGGCCGCATCATCGAGGACGAGGAGGTCAAGGATGCCCTGGCCGCCGAGCACCCGTACCAGGATTGGCTGGACGCTGGCCTGATCCACCTGGACGACCTGCCCGACCGTCCCGACGGGGTGGCGGACCACGACGGCGAGGACCTGCTGACGCGGCAGCGGATACACGGGTACACGGAGGAGGAACTGCGGGTCATCCTGGCCCCGATGGCCCGGGTCGGCGCGGAGCCGATCGGGTCGATGGGCACGGACACGCCGATGGCGGTCCTGTCGGACCGGCCGCGGCTGGTGTTCGACTACTTCACCCAGCTGTTCGCCCAGGTGACCAACCCGCCGCTGGACGCGATCAGGGAGGAGCTCGTCACCTCGCTCGGCACGGTCACCGGACCGGAGCAGAACCTGCTCGAGCCGGTCCCGGCGTCCTGCCGCCAGATCGTGCTGCCGTTCCCGGTGATCAGCGACAACGACCTTGCGAAGATCGCGGGCATCAACGACGACGGCAGCCTGCCCGGCCTGGCCTCGCACGTCGTCGACGGCCGCTACGACCCGCGCGGCGGCGGCGAGGGCCTGTGCGCCCGACTGGCCGAGATCTGCGCCGACGTCTCCGCGGCGATCGCCGCCGGGGCCCGCCTTATCATCCTCTCTGACCGGATGAGTACCTCCAATTCGCTGGTCCCGATCCCCTCGCTGCTGCTGACCGGGGCGGTGCACCACCACCTGATCCGGGAGAAATCGCGGACCCGGGTGGGCCTGGTCGTCGAGGCGGCGGATGTCCGCGAGTGCCATCACGTGGCGCTGCTTGTCGGGTACGGCGCCGCCGCCGTCAACCCCTACCTGGCCATCGCCACCGTGCGCGACCTAGTCCGCCGCGGAGCGCTGACCGGGATCACCGAGAAGAAGGCCGAGGCCAACCTGCTCAAGGCCCTGCGCAAGGGGCTGCTGAAGATCATGTCCAAGATGGGCGTATCCACCGTCGCCTCCTACACCGGCGCGCAGATCTTCGAGGCCATCGGCCTGGGCGCTGAGGTGATCGACGTCTGCTTCACTGGCACGAGCTCGCGCCTGGCCGGCGTGGGCTTTGATGAGCTCGCCGAGGAGATCCGCCGGCGGGTCGGTCACGCCATCTCCCCGGGGGCGGGACTGGCCTACCGCCGCCTGGAGGGCGGCGGAGAATACCAGTGGCGGCGCGACGGCGAGCCGCACCTGTTCAACCCGGAGACGGTCTTCAAGCTGCAGCACGCCACCCGCAGCGGCCGGTACGAGGTCTTCAAGGAATACACCACGCTGGTCGACGACCAGGCGCGGCGGCTGATGACGCTGCGCGGGCTGCTCCGTATCCGGGGCGTCGACCCGGGGACAGGAGCAGGCGAGCGAGAAGACGCACCACGGCCCGTTCAGATAGATGGTGTTGAACCTGTCTCTAGCATCATCCGGAGATTCGCCACCGGGGCGATGTCCTACGGCTCGATCTCGGCCGAAGCTCACCAGACTCTCGCGATCGCGATGAACCGGCTGGGTGCCAGGTCCAACACCGGCGAGGGCGGCGAGGATCCGGACCGGTTCATCCCGGACGCCAACGGCGACCTGCGGCGCTCGGCGGTCAAGCAGGTCGCCAGCGGGCGGTTCGGCGTCACCAGCGAGTTCCTGGTCAACGCCGACGACCTGCAGATCAAGATGGCGCAGGGGGCCAAGCCGGGAGAGGGCGGCCAGCTGCCAGGGAACAAGGTGTACCCGTGGATCGCCAAGACGCGGTACTCCACCCCGGGCGTGGGGCTGATCTCGCCGCCGCCGCACCACGACATCTACTCGATCGAGGACCTCAAGCAGCTCATCCACGACCTGAAGAACGCCAACCCGACGGCGCGGGTGCACGTCAAGCTGGTGTCCGAGGTCGGGGTCGGCACCGTGGCCGCCGGGGTCTCCAAGGCGCACGCCGACGTGGTGCTGATCAGCGGGCACGACGGCGGCACCGGTGCCGCGCCGCTGACCTCGCTCAAGCACGCGGGCGCGCCGTGGGAGCTCGGCCTGGCCGAAACCCAGCAGACCCTGCTGCGCAACAAGCTGCGCGACCGGATCGTGGTGCAGGTCGACGGCCAGCTGAAGACCGGCCGCGACGTGATCATCGCCGCGCTGCTCGGGGCCGAGGAGTTCGGCTTCGCCAGCGCGCCACTCGTGGTCTCGGGCTGTATCATGATGCGGGTCTGCCACCTGGACACCTGCCCGGTCGGCGTGGCCACCCAGAACCCGGAGCTGCGGGCGAGGTTCAACGGCAAGCCCGAGTTCGTGGTCACCTTCTTCGAGTTCATCGCCGAAGAGGTCAGGCAGTACCTGGCCATGCTCGGCTTCCGGTCGCTGGAAGAGATCGTCGGCCGGGTGGACCTGCTCGACGCGGCGCTCGCGGTAGAGCACTGGAAGGCCTCCGGGCTTGACCTGGCCCCTATGCTGTACCAGCCGTCGCTGCCTGAGGGAGCCGCTCTGTCATGCACACAGAGCCAGGACCACGGGCTGGACCGGGCCCTGGACAACACGCTCATTGCGCTCGCCGAGGGAGCCCTGGAGGAAGGCCGCCCGGTCCGGCTTGACCTGCCGATCAGGAACGTGAACCGGACCGTGGGCACCATGCTCGGCTACGAGGTGACCAGGCGCTGGGGCGGCGAGGGGCTGCCCGACGACACGATCGACATCTCGTTCCGCGGCTCAGCCGGCCAGTCGTTCGGCGCGTTCCTGCCGCGCGGCATCACGCTGCGGCTCGAAGGCGACGCCAACGACTACCTGGGCAAGGGGCTGTCCGGCGGGCGGCTCGTCCTCAGGCCCTCCGCGCAGGCTACCTTCACCGCCGAAGAGCAGGTGATCGCGGGCAACGTGATCGGCTACGGCGCCACCAGCGGCGAGATCTTCCTGCGCGGCCTGGTCGGCGAGCGGTTCTGCGTGCGGAACTCAGGTGCGCTCGCGGTCGTCGAGGGCACCGGTGACCACGGCTGCGAGTACATGACCGGGGGACGGGTGGTGATCCTCGGCCCGGTCGGGCGGAACTTCGCGGCCGGCATGTCCGGCGGCATCGCCTACGTGCTCGACCTGTCCAAGCGCCGGGTGAACATGGAGATGGTCGACCTGGACCCGGTGGACGCCGACGGCGGTGACCAGAGCGAGGGCAAGTTCCTGCGCGACGTGGTGGAACGCCACTACGCGGAGACGGGTTCCGCCGTCGCGGCGCGGCTGCTGTCCGACTGGGATGTCAGCCGGTTCACCAAGGTGATGCCGAAGGACTACAAGCGGGTGCTGTCCGCCGCTTCGCAGGCCGAGCGGGAGGGCCGCGACGTCAACGAGGCCGTCATGGCCGCGGCGCACGGCTAAGGGGGACATCATGGCTGATCCGAAGGGCTTCCTGTCCACGCCGCGGGAGACGCCGGCCCGGCGCCCGGTCGAGCTGAGGCTGCGGGACTGGCACGAGGTGTACGAGCCGTTCGCGGCCGGGCGGCTGGAGCGGCAGGCGGGCCGGTGCATGGACTGCGGCATCCCGTTCTGCCACAGCGGCTGCCCGCTGGGCAACCTGATCCCCGAGTGGAACGACCTGGTCTGGCGGCACGACTGGCAGGACGCCGCCGACCGGCTGCACGCCACCAACAACTTTCCTGAGTTCACCGGGCGGCTTTGCCCAGCGCCGTGCGAAGCCGCCTGCGTGCTCGGGATCAATTCCGATCCGGTCACGATCAAGCAGGTCGAGGTGGAGATCATCGACCGGGCCTTCGCGTCCGGCTGGGTGACGCCGCAGCCCCCGGAGGTCCTGTCGGGGCAGAAGGTCGCGGTGATCGGCTCCGGCCCGGCCGGGCTGGCGGCCGCCCAGCAGCTGACCAGGGCTGGGCACGCGGTGACCGTCATCGAGCGCGACGACGCCCCCGGCGGCCTGCTACGGTACGGCATTCCCGAGTTCAAGATGGAGAAGCGGCACCTGGACCGGCGGCTCGACCAGATGCGGGCCGAGGGCACCGAGTTCCGCTGCGGCGTCGAGGCCGGCGTCGACGTCACCGTCGATGAGCTGCGGGCCCGTTTCGACGCGGTCGTGCTGTGCGGCGGCGCGCGGGTACCGCGCGACCTGCCGCTGCCGGGCAGGTCGCTGGACGGGATCCACCAGGCCATGGAATACCTGCCGCCGTCCAACCGCGCGGTGGCGGCCAACCCGGGGAACCCGGCTGATCCGGCGATCAGCGCCCGCGGACGGCATGTGGTCATCATCGGCGGCGGTGACACCGGCGCGGACTGCCTGGGCACGGCGCACCGGCAGGGCCCGGCCTCGGTAACCCAGCTCGAGATCCTGCCTTGCCCGCCCGCGATCAGGCCCGGCCATCAGCCGTGGCCCACCTACCCGATGATCTACCGGACCTCCAGCGCGCACGAGGAAGGCGGCGAGCGTACCTACGCGGTGACCACCTTGGAGTTCGTCGGCGACTCCGGCGGCCGGGTGCGCGCGCTGCTGCAGGCGGACGCGAAGGGCTTCGACCCGGTTCCCGGCACCGAACGCGAGCTGCCGTGCGAGCTGGTGCTGCTCGCGATGGGCTTCACCGGATCTGAGCGGCCCGGGCTGCTCACCGACCTCGGCGTCGAGTTCGATCCGCGGGGTAACGTCGCCCGCGACGGCTCGTACGCGACCTCGGTGCCAGGCGTCTTCGTGGCCGGGGACATGGGCCGTGGCCAGTCGCTGATCGTCTGGGCCATTGCCGAGGGCCGCAGTGCCGCCGCGGCCGCCGACCGGTACCTGTGCGGCAACCAGGCATCGGCCGGCCTGCCCGCTCCCATCGCGCCCACCGCCCGTCCGCTAGTGTGAGCTCGCGGCCCGGCAGGCCGCGTCGACCCAAAGCAGCGTTTGCCCCATGCGGTGTTTGCCCAATGCAGTGTTTACCCAAATGCAGGGCAGAATTACGGGCAAAATAGAGGGCGTCATGGTTCGTCAGATCCGACGACGGGGAGCGGGAATGGCGGGTCGGCAATGATTGCCACGGTTACCGGGAGTATCACAGTGACCGGGTACACCACAGCGACCAGGAGTATTACGGTGACCGGGAGTACTGCGGGTGCCGGGCGCGCCGGGATGCACGGCGTAGCGCCCGGGACGTGGCTATGACGGCCGAGCCCCTCGACGGCGTGTCCGCGGCACAGTGCCCGGTCTGCTCGATCGACCCGTCGGCCACACCAGGTGCCGTCAGCGCGGACGGCTACTGCGAATCGTGCGGTCGCCAGGTGCCCTCCGGCCGCGATCATGTCGAACTCGACCTCGGGTGGCTAGCCGGAGTGACCGATCGCGGCCTGCGGCATGCCCGCAACGAGGACGCGATGGCGCTCGCGACGGCCGAAACCGACACCGGCCCGGTCGCGGTGGCCGTGGTCTGCGACGGGGTGTCCACCTCGCCCCGGTCCGACGAGGCGTCGCTAGCCGGGACGCAGGCGGCGGTGCGGATGCTGCTGACGTCGGTGCGGCGCGGTGATGATCCCGGCGACGCGTCCCTCGCCGCGGTTCGGCAGGCTCACCTGGCCCTGGCCAGCCTGGGCTCGTCGGCGCAGGCGCCGTCGGCCACGTATATATCGGCGACCATCAGCGGCGCCGCGGTGACCGTGTGCTGGCTCGGTGACAGCCGGGCGTACTGGCTCGCGGCGGATGCCAGCGCCAGGCGCCTGACCACTGACGACTCACTCGCCGAGGAACTCGTCGCCCGGGCCGGTCTCACCGAGGAAGACGCCATGGCGTCGCCGCAGGCGCATGTGATCACCCGCTGGCTCGGCGCGGACGTGGTCGAGCCGCAGGCGCATGTGGTGCGGTTCGAGCCGCCGGGCCCCGGTGTCGTGCTGATCTGCTCAGACGGGCTGTGGAACTACCAGCCCGACGCGGCAGGCCTGGCCAAGCTCGCCCTCCCGGCCGCGTTGACCGACCCGCTCGGCGCGGCCAGCACGCTGCTGACGTTCGCGCTCGAGGCCGGCGGCATGGACAACATCACCGTGGTGCTGGCGCCTTTCCCGCTGGCCGCTTCCCCCCTGGCCGCTTCCCCCCTGGCCGAGCCTGCGGCGGTTACCGGGGAGGACGCCGCACTGACCGAGGCCGCACTGACCGAGGCCGACGTGACCGAGGCCGACGTGACCGAGGCCGACGTGACCGAGGCCGACGTGACCGAGGCCGAGGCCGACGGCCAGGACGCCGGCCTGCAGACGTAACGCGCGGCGGGGAAGGGAGAGACCCGGCGATGGCGGTATGTCCCGGCGGCCACGACTCGGCCAGCGACGACTTCTGTCATGTCTGCGGCCTGCATATGGGCGGGCGCCTGGTGCCGTCCGTCCACGCCACCTCCGGGGTCTCGGCCGTGCCTGCCTTGTCCGCTGCTCCGTACGGCCCCTCCGTGCCGCCGTCCTCCTTTCCATACTCCCAGATCACCTGGACCGCGGTGGTTCGCGCGGACCGTGCCTACTACGACAAGGTGCGAGAGGTCACCGGGCCGCGGGGCGCCGCGGTGGGGTTCCCCGGCCGCGCTGCCGAGCTGCGGTTCCACCTGGTGGGCCACCAGATGAGGATCGGGCGGCGCAGCTGGTCACGCGGTATCGCGCCGGAGATCGACCTGTCCGGGCCGCCCGCCGACCCGGGAATCAGTCGGCTGCACGCGGTCCTGATCGCGGTGCCGAACACCAGCTGGGCCGTGCTGGATCCGGGGTCGGCTAATGGCACGCTCGTCAACGGGACCGAGATCACCATCGGAGATCAGGTCCGGCTGGCCGACGGTGACCACATCAATCTCGGCGCCTGGACCGCGATCACCGTGCACCGGGACGATCACCTAGGTGATTACCGCGCGCCGAGATGAATACCTAGGCACTAACGTATGCACATGATCAACAGCCCGTCGTCGCGCGACCATTCAGAGGTCGATCTTGGTCCCGCGGCCGGCGTCAGCGACCGGGGCTTGCGGCATCACCGCAATGAGGACGCGATGGCCCTGGCCGCGGAGCAGTCACCGAACGGCCCCATGGTGGTAGCCGTGGTCTGTGATGGCGTCTCCTCCTCGGCTCGGCCCGATGAGGCGTCCCTGGCGGCCGTACAGGCCGCGCTGCCGGTGCTGGTGGCCGCGGTGCAGGCGGGAGGCGATCTGGACGAGGCGTCGCGGGCCGCGGTGATGGCCGCGCGCCAGGCGATCGCGGCCCTGGCCGAACCCGTGGGCGACACCTCGGCCACCACCTTCGTCTCCGTCGTGGCTAGCGGCTATGAGGTGACGTTGTGCTGGCTCGGGGACAGCCGCGCCTACTGGCTGGCTCAGCCGCCCGCTGAATCCCGCCAGCTCACCCAGGACGACTCGGTGGCCGGGGGAATGGTCGCGGCCGGCCTGGCCGACCAGGCCGCGGCGCTGGCCTCGCCGCACGCGCATGTGCTGACCCGCTGGCTGAGCGGCGATCATGCGGACGGCCCCGACCACGACCCGCACGTCGAGCGTTACACCCCGCCCGCTGCCGGCGCCCTGCTCGTGTGTTCCGACGGGCTGTGGAACTACCTGCCGGAAGCGGCGGATCTCGCCGCGCTCGCGCTGCCCAAGGCGCTTGACGACCCGCTCGGCGCCGCCGTGGACATGGTGAAGTTCGCGGTGGACGCGGGGGGAGCCGACAACATCACCGCGGTCCTGATCCCTTACCACGGGCCTGAAACGGCCTGACCGCGTGCTGACCCCCGCACCCTCATAGGCCGAGCCGCCGGGACAGGTCAGAGGCGAGGATCCCGGCCGGGTCGAATTCGCCGCGAAGTTTCCTGAACTCCGCCAGCCGCGGGTACATCTCAGCCAGCACGTCGGCAGGCACCCGCGAGTCCTTGGCTAGGTAGACACGACCCCCGGACTCGACCACGAGCCGGTCGAGCCGGTCGAGCAGCCCGTCCAGCCCCGGCGTCCGGGCCGGGAAGTCCAGGGCGAGAGTCCAGCCGGCCATCGGGAAGGACAGCAAGCCAGGATCGCCTGCGCCGAACCGCTTGAGCACGGTCACGAATGACGGCGCGTGGGCCTGGCTGACCATCTCGAACGACCGCCGAACGGCCGCCTCGGCGCCGAACGGCACCACGTACTGGTACTGCCGGAAACCGCCCGGACCGTAGACCCGGTTCCAGTTCCTGATGCCGTCCAGCGGATGGAAGAACGTCCCGATGGTCTGCAGCTCCCCAGCCCGCGCACGCGGCGCCTTGCGGTACCACGCCTCGTTGGCCAGGGCCACCGTATAGCGGTTGATGAGGCCGGGCGGGCACCAGGCGGGAAGACCAGCGCGGGCGCCGGGCCGGAACGCGAACGGGTCGGCGCGGTCCGCCGGCGCCAGGTCACCGGGCTCGGCGAAGTCGCCGCTCGTGATCACCGACCGGCCCAGGCGGCCGCCCCGGGCCAGGCTGTCCGACCAGGCCACCGTGTAGCCGTGGCTGCGATCGTGCTCGGCCAGGACGGCCAACGTCTCGTCAATGTCGGCGGTGCGCACGGTGTCCACCCGGACCCGCGACGTGCCGACCCGCTTGAGCTGGACCGTGGCCCGCACGATGAGGCCGGTCAGGCCCATGCCGCCCGCCGTCGCCCAGAACAGGACGGGATCGGACTGGCTGGTCACGGTGCGCAGTTCCCCGCCGGGCAGCAGGATCTGTAGCGACGTCACGTGGCTGGCGAAGCTGCCCGCCACGTGATGGTTCTTGCCGTGCACGTCGGCGGCGATCGCCCCGCCAACGGTCACCTGCCTGGTGCCGGGAGACACCGGCACGAACCATCCGGCAGGCAGGCCGGCGACTATGAGCTGCTCTAGGCTCATCCCGGCTTCGCAGGTCGCCAGACCCGTCGCCGGGTCTAGTTCGACGAGCCGGTTCAGCCGCGCGGTCGAGATCACCACGCCGCCAGCGCACTGCGCCGCGTTGTTATAGCTGCGGCCGAGTCCCCGGGCGATGATCCCGGCCCGGGCCTGCAGCAGCTCGGCGGCAGTGGCGACGGTGGAGGGCTCGGCCAGCTCAGCCGAGGACGGCGAGATACGGCCCCAACCGGTGAGGGTGACGGTGCGACTTGGCATGGTCTAGCTAGCATAGACGCGGAGATTTTGCATACAGGCGAGGCTTCGGTGATCGCGTGCAACTCACCAGGCCGCCGGTCGGTCGGTAAACCCCTCGGTACCCCGGGTGGGACTCGAACCCACACTGCACGGTTTTTGAGGCCGCGTGCTCTACCAATTGGCATACCGGGGCTTAACTGGGTGCGGCTCCCAGCGGGGGAGCCACCCGAAAGACAATCTACCTGGTAACGGTAGGCTCGTCTGCGTGAGCCAGAACCCGCTGCGTGTCGTTATCGCTGAGGACGAAGCACTGATCCGCCTCGACCTCAAGGAAATGCTAGAAGAGGAAGGGTACTCGGTCGTCGCCGAGGCCGGCGACGGGGAGTCCGCCGTTGAGCATGTCACCACGCTGCGCCCGGATCTGGCCATACTGGATATCAAGATGCCGGTCCTGGACGGGATCTCCGCCGCCGAGCGGATCGCCGCGGAGCGGATCGCGCCTGTCGTCATCCTGACCGCCTTCTCCCAGCGCGAGCTGGTGGAGCGGGCCCGCGACGCGGGCGCGATGGCCTACCTGGTCAAGCCGTTCACCAAGGCCGACCTGGTGCCCGCCATCGAGATGGCGGTCAGCCGCTTCGCCGAGATCCGCGCGCTTGACGCCGAGATCGGCACGCTGCGCGAGCGGCTCGAGGTCCGCAAGCTGCTCGACCGGGCCAAGGGCCTGCTCCAGTCCGAGCACGGGCTGAGCGAACCCGACGCCTTCCGCTGGATCCAGAAGACGTCGATGGACCGCCGGATGACCATGCGCAAGGTCGCCGAAGCGGTGATCGAGGGAAGCATGCGCGTGCCCGCCGACACCCCGCAACCCTGAGCCCTGATAGCAGGAACCCGGGGAGCCGTTGGTGCCGTGTCTGCCTTCCCCGGCCGACACGTTATCTACTTGGACCCCCCGGGCCTGCGGTGACCACGTTAGCGACCTGTTGCCTGGTGGTGCAAAGTGACGGGTCCCGCTCGCGTGAGTATGCGCCGATAACTCGCTGTTGATCGCGGGCGGGACGCTGTTTTGCGTGACGCCGGGTACGTTGTCCCTGATCAGGCAGGTAAGCCGGGATGTGCACACCCGGCGGCCGGCCGGGTCGGAGATGATGATGTCGTAGGTGGCCAGCGTCCGGCCGCCATGCGCCAGCCGGGCGACCCCGGTCACCTGTCCGTCGCGGGCCCCGCGGTGATGCGTCGCGCTGATCTCGATGCCGACCACGATCCGGCCCGGGCCGGCGTGCAGGGCCGCGCCCAGCGATCCGATGGTCTCGGCGAGTACGCAGGACGCGCCGCCGTGCAGCAGGCCGAACGGCTGGATGTTGCCGGCCACCGGCATCGTCGCCACGACCTCCGTCCCGGAGGCCGACACGATCGTGATGCCCATGGTGTCAGCGAGCGTGCCGTCGGCGATCGTCATCGCCACCATCTGGTCCAGGGTCTCCTGGTCCATCCGCACCTCCGCGTCAGTTAGCCCGGGTCAAGGTTCCCACGAGCGCAAGGTTCCCACGAGCGCAAGGTTCCCACGAGCGCGCGGGCGGACAGGACCGGACGCCAGGCGAAAGCCCAGCTCGGATGGCTCGGCCCCGCCCGCGGCGCAACCCGCGGCCCGGCGAAGCCAACGGGACCGAACGCCAGGCAATTCTTACAGCTTCATATTTCGCCACATTTTTGTGTGATATGGCATGACGTGGCGCGTGTTAACGCTCACAATCTCCTTGGAACATTTACTGAAAGGAGCGCGGCATGCGCAAAATCGGAAGACAGCGGCGTCTTCGCGGCCCGGCCATCCTGGGGCTGGCAGCCATGGTGGCGATCGCCGTCGGCGGGTCCCGCGCGGCCACCCAGGCCTCGGCGGCGACCACCACCCATAAGGCCCGGGCCGGGTATGGCGGCGGCCTGTCCATCAGCAAGCAGTACTTCGGCTCTACCGTCGAGCCGT
>Ga0182030_10020135_pt1 | contig 12623 bp, 13 predicted proteins | sample 812S3MmetaG_FD_121299 | JGI IMG/M metagenome (GOLD analysis project Ga0182030, IMG submission 121299) | Permafrost microbial communities from Stordalen Mire, Sweden - 812S3M metaG (Illumina Assembly) | ecosystem: Environmental > Terrestrial > Soil > Wetlands > Permafrost | place: Sweden... | reverse complement strand
CGCTGATCTATCCCGATCCCATCGAGTTCGTGCAGCTGCCGGATCGCCTCTATCAGCACTATATGTGGGGCTACGGCATTCGTCCCATTTGGCTCGACGGCCGCAAGCTGCCCGACGATCCGGATCAGGCGCGCTGGTGGGGATACTCGGTCGGCCACTGGGAAGGCGACACGCTGGTGGTGAATTCCACGGGCCACGATGAGCGCACCTGGGTAGATCACTTCGGCTATCCGCATAGTGAAAATATGCACCTGGAAGAGCGCTATCGCCGCACTAACTACAACACGCTGGAACTGAACTGGACCATCACCGATCCGAAGTTTTACAGCAAGCCGTGGGTCGGACAGACCAAGCGATTCCATCTGGTCACTAATATCAAGACGGTTGACGGATGGCAGGGCATGCTGGAAGACGCGTGCGCTCCGGCCGACGAGGTGGACAATTTCGATAAGCGCGTGCGCGATCTCACGGGACCGGGCGCAGGGAAGTAATCGGCGCATGACGTGGGGCAAGCTTCAGCTTGCGCGAGGCTTAAGCCTCGCCCGATCCACATTTGCAACCAGACGGGAGGGCTGAAGCCCTCCGCAAGCTGAAGCTTGCCCCACCTATCTCCTACTTCTCCGACGCGACTTTCTTCGGCTTGGGTCGGCCGTCCTTCAAGCTGGTGTAAATGGCCTCCACGAACATGTTGGTGGTCCATGCGCCCGTATTGGCGCCGTAGCGGTCGTCATAATCGGCGGTCAGGAGCGCCGCCTGCACTTGCGGTAGCGTCGCGCCGCTCTTGATCATCGCATTGATGCGATCGCGAATCACGATCAGCATGTCGCGATATTCGGAAACTTCGTACTCGTCGCAAATGCGTCCCTTGCCGGGGATGATCAGCGTTCCGCCTTCGCCCAGGTGCTTGTAAACGGTCCTGTCGAGAATGTTGTTCAGGGCGTCAATCTCACCGAAAATGCTGCCGCCATTTTTGACGTCGATGAAAGGATACTGCGTGGTGGTGAAAATATCGCCCGTGGCGATGACGTCGGAGCGGCGGAAATGCACGATGGTGTCGCCATCGGTAACTGCGTTCGGTTCCCACAAAACTTCGATGGCTTCGTCGTTGTAGTATTTGCGGCGGCGGCCTTCGAGGAACGTGTCGCTCGGCCAACCCTCTGAATCGGTCGGTGCGGCCTTGCCCGTCGGCGCGCTCATGCGGTTCAAAACGTTTTGATGCCCGATAATCGTCGCGCCTACGCCCGCATCGGCGAACGCCTGCGCACCAACCGAGAAGAACGACCCGAGCACGCTGGGATCGGCTCCCGCGGCGCGCACCTTCACATTGCCGCCGGTATAGTCGGGATGAAAACTCGTGCTGACGATGAACTGAAGCGGTTTGTCCCCAATGAGCTTTTTGATTTCAGCGACAACTTTATCCGCCAGTTTGCCGGAGCCCGTGTCCACCACGAAGCCTCCCTGATCGCCGATCTGCAGCGTGATATTCGAAGTCTCGCCTGCCAGCAGATAAACGTTGCCCTGCACCTTCAGCACGTGGATTTGTCCATCGTGCGGCGTGGGATCCACGGCCTTGCTGGTGTGCGGAGGACCGGGCGACGGAAACAGCTCCGCCTCGGCAGCGGCTTCGTCGCCCGCGGGGTCCTTGATTTTCGCCATGAACTCCGGGTACGTGGTTGGAGCGCCCCCCAAGTCGGCCAAGAGAGGGATCTTGTATTTGTTGGAGAACTCGCGGAGATACGGATTCTTGCCATAGAGATAGTTCGGGCTCTGATCCATTGGACGCCCCACCACTTGCTCGCCGTCGTCGCACGCGTAGAGCCACGCGTCGGGATCGCGCGTGCTGCGCATCATATCCGTGGTGCGCATCAAAGGCTCGGCAAGATAGACGGGATCGGTCAGCACCGAAACGTACGTCAGCCGATCGCCGTGGCGGATGAAATGCTCCACCATGGTGGCCTGATCGCTCTGCGTCATGCCATTGGCCTTGATCCAGTTGCGCTTCATGTGCGTGGTATAAACCGTCAGCACGTTGCCGTCGTACTTGCCGGTAGAGAATCCCAAAAACGTGTGCTGCGCATACGGGGGCGGCTGCGGACGGCCGTCCATCCAGATCGTCCGCGTGCCTTCGGTGATTTGCCCGTATTGCTTGATCGAAATCAGTTTTTGCGTAAAAGGATCGCGTTCTTCCCAGAAGCGATAATTCCCGCCGCCGTGCAGCAGGAAGTGCGGACTATATTGGGCGCATTGCTGCTGGCGCTCCGTCATGCGCGAAGGGTCCCAGGTGAGCGCGTACAGGCGTCCCGCTTCGTTGAGAGGATACCCACCATAGGCAACCAGAGGGATGGTCGCGTTCGAATCGGTTCCCTGATAGACATTGAACCAGGCCCCGGAAATATCCAGGCCCGAGGATTGCTGGCCGAAAGCCGTGGAACTGACAAGGCCCGCAACTGCCAAAAACTCTACCACTCGAAGTCGACTCATTTTGGAATACGCTCCTTGGAAACGTCCATCAGATCATACTGAACGTTCCCGGCGAGCGCAATGGTCGCGCGCGGGCCCACCCCTGCCCGTTGACACTTCGCCAGCCGAGTGAGAGAATCCACGCTGATGTTGCACTTGCGGCTTCAAACGGTCCAGAGGAGATATCGCGGCATGATTTCGTTAAAAAATGTACTGCTGGCAATCGCGGGAACGCTGTTTGCGGCGCTTTCCTGGGGGCAGGCGCAGGAGGGCGGAGGACGCGCGGCGGGAGAAGTGCCCACGAAGCTCGGCGAGCCGGCTCCGGCGCACGAACTGGGAGGTCCGTGGATGCTCCGCGCGACTCCCGAGAACCGTACGTTCTACCTGTTCACCTTTTCCAAGGACGGCCCGGAGATGACGCCGTGGGGGCAGGAAAAATTCAAGCAGGCGAAGGCATCGAACACGGGCGCGTACTCTTTGGATACGACGAACGATCCGGTGCTCACGCACTGCGCGCCTCCCGGAACACCGCGCGTGTACTTTCATCCGTACCCTTTCGAATTCATTCAGACACCGAAATTCACGCTGATGATTTTCGAATACGACCATACGATTCGACGCATTTACACCGATGGGCGGCCGCTGCCGACCGATCCCGACCTCACCTGGATGGGAACTTCGGTCGGGCATTGGGAAAGCGATCACGTGTTCGTCGTCGATACCGTCGGCTTGAACGAGCGCACGTGGATCGATCGCGCCGGGCATCCGCACAGCGATCAGCTGCACGTGACGGAGCGTTTCAATCGCGTCGACAAGGGTCACCTGCAGATCGAAATCACGATGACCGATCCCAAGGCGTTCGTAAAGCCGTGGAAGTCGTCGATCTTCAACGCGGAAGAGCGTCCCAAGTGGGAGCTCGGTGAAATCTCCTGCTCCGGCGATTATCTGGATTTCTCGAAATTCGAAAAATAGATCATGAACCTGACTCGTCGAAACTTCCTGACCGGAGCGGCGGCGTGCGGCGCCGGAGCGCTGGTGCTGCGCAATTCGTCACTCCTTGAAACGGCGTTCGCGCAGGGCGCGAATCCGCGACGCATCGACTTCCATCATCACTTCCAAACGCCGGGCGTCGTCGAGCTGGCGAATGCCGATGGCAGGAAGTTCACCAGTCCCTGGACGCTGTCCAAGGATATGGACGACATGGACAAGAACGGCACCGCGACGGCGCTGCTTTCCGCTATGGGCCAGCCAACCAACCTCACCTTCGGCGATGTGGATATGGCGCGCAAGGCCACGCGCCTGGCCAACGAGTACGCCGCGAAATTGACGCACGATTATCCCGGACGCTTCGGAAGCTTCGCCGCCCTGCCCTTGTGGTATCCCGACAACGACGGCTGCCTGCGCGAAATCGAGTACGCGGCGGATATGCTGAAAGCCGACGGCTTCGCCATGTACACCTCGCATTGGGATCGCTACGTCGGCGACGCGTCCTACATGCCTGTTTATGAGGAGTTGAACCGGCGCCGTTCAGTGGTCTTCGTGCATCCTCACGCGCCCAAGTGTTGCGACGCGCTCGCGCTTTCGAAGGATGTCGCCGAAACCGTGGTGGAATACGGCGCCGACACCACGCGCGCGATTGCCAACGTGGTCTTCAGCGGCCTGAGCAAACGCTTCCCGAATATTACCTGGGTCTTCTCGCACAGCGGAGGCATGATGCCTTTCGTGATCGAGCGTTTCCTGGGCGGCGGTCTCACCGCTGAAATCGTTCCCGGCATTTTCACCAAAGGGCAAGATGGCCGGCCGAAGCCCGGCTACGCCACCGGCAATGACGTGATCGCTGAGTTGCGCAAGTTCTATTACGATACGGCGCAATCTTCGAATCCCGTCGCGCAGACGGCGCTGCACCAGATCGTGCCCGTCTCGCAAATCGTTTATGGAACCGATTACTGGTTCCGCACCGCCGCCGAAACCGGCCGGGGCCTGACGACCAATAAGGTATATACCGCCGCCGAGTTGCACGCGATCGACCGCGGCAACGCGGAACGGATTTTGCCGAAGTACAAGACGCTTTGAGGCGAGGCGAAAAAAGGGGCTAGACACCGATTTCGGTCTGATGTAGACTTGGCGCTGAATAAAACCTGGACAAAAATAAGTCCAGCTGGAGAATCACATGAAACGCACACTTTTTGCAGCGGTTCTGATCGCCGGATTGTTCGTCAGCGGCAGCGCGCTTTACGCGCACCACTCGTTCGCCGCGACCTACAAAGAAGGCGAAACGCAGAAGATTGAGGGCAACGTCGTTCAGTTTCTATTCCGCAATCCGCATTCGTTTTTACACGTCGACGCGCCCGATGAAAAAGGCGTGATGCAGACGTGGGCCATCGAATGGGGTGCGGGCGGACAGCTGGGCCGCCAGGGCGTGACGCGCGATAGCTTGAAGCCGGGCGATCACATCATCGTCACCGGCCAGCCGGGACGCAATCCCGAGGATCATCGCATGCGCCTGTCCAGCATCACTCGTCCGGCCGACGGCTGGAAATGGGGCGGAGCGGCGGGCCAAACGTTCGACTAAGCGGGTCGCGACGCAGTGGTTCGTAGCGTTCGATCGTCGCCCCAGCTTCGCAATACAGAAGGGATAAATTGACCATGCCGGTATCACGCTGGATGTGGAAAGCGATTGTTGTCTCCGTGCTCGGCGCCGTGAGCCTATGCGCCCAGGGCCGGGGCGGGCGCGGCCCCGCGGGACCTCCTCCCACGGCCAAAGCCGCGGCGCCCGTGGATCTTACCGGCTACTGGGTTTCGCTGGTCACGGGAGATTGGCGCTTCCGCATGGTCACGCCTCCCAAGGGCGATTTCACCAGCATGCCGTTGAACGCGAACGCGCGCAAGATCGCCAATGAGTGGGATCCCGCCAAGGATGAAGCGGCAGGCGAACAATGCAAAGCTTATGGCGCACCCGCGCTGATGCGCATACCCGAACGTCTGCACATCACTTGGCAGGACGATACGACGCTGAAGCTCGAAACGGATTCGGGCCAGCAGACGCGCATGTTCTATTTCGGCGAGCCTAAGAGTCAGGGCGGCGATTGGCAGGGCGTATCGAAGGCGTCGTGGGAATTGATGCCTGGAACGATCACCTCCACCGACGGAGGCCGCGCGAGTCTGGGATCGGTGGACGGCCGCGCCGGTTCGCTGAAAGTGGTCACCACGAATTTCAAGGCGGGGTACCTGCGCAAGAACGGCGTGCCGTATAGTGCCAAGGCCGTGCTCACGGAATATTATGATCGCGTGTTCGAACCCAACGGGGATTCCTACATCGTGGTGACGTCGACGGTGGAAGATCCCACATACCTCAACGCGCCCTTCATGCTGAGCACGCATTTCAAGAAGCAGGCGGACGCGGCGGGCTGGAATCCCACGCCGTGCACGGCGAAATAGCGGGCGCATTCTCTGGATAGAGATGAAAAAAACCGAGTTGCTTCTCGCATGTATGCTGGTTCTGCTCTCCGCGCGTTTCATCGACGCACAGGGACGCGGCGGACGTGGAGAGGCCGGACCTCCGAAAACCGCTAAAGCAGCGGCGCCCGTGGATCTCACCGGCTACTGGGTTTCGCAAATCTCCACTGATTGGCGCTTCCGCGCCGTGGTCCCGCCCAAGGGCGATTTCGCGGGCTTTCCGTTGAATCCCGCAGGCAAGGCGTTCGCCAATGAATGGGATCCAGCCAAGGACGAAGCCGCCGGGGAGCAGTGCAAACGCTACGGAGCTCCCGCGCTGATGAGGCTTCCGGGACGTCTGCACATCACCTGGCAAGACGAACAGACGTTGAAGATCGAGATGGACAACGGCCAGCAAACGCGGCTGTTCTATTTCGCGGAACCTCAGAGTAAAGGCGGCGATTGGCAGGGAGTCTCGCGAGCCTCGTGGGAATTTCTGCCCGGCGCGGTTACGGAAACGCTGGCCGTGCGCGGCACCGCCGAGTATGGCGTCGGGTCATTGAAGGTCGTCACGACGAACCTGAAGCCTGGCTATCTGCGCGGCAACGGCATCCCTTATAGCGATAAGGCGGTGCTCACCGAATACTTCGACAGAGTCGCCGAGCCGAATGGCGACGCGCTCTTCATCCTCACGACGACCATTGAAGACCCCACCTATCTTCTGCAGCCCGTGCTGATTAGCACGCACTTCAAGAAGCAAGCGGACGCGACGGGGTGGAATCCCAGCGCGTGCACGACCAGATAGCACGGCGAGCGCGTGGCATACTGAAGGCAGGGAGGCACGATGAGCGAACGCGAACACGTCCACCAGTTGATCGATCTCCTGCCGGAATCGCAGATTTCCAGCCTTGTGCAATTTTTGGAAACCATCGTCGATCCCTCTGCCCTTGTGGATGACGAACCGATAACCGAAGAAGACCGCGTCCGTTTCCGTGAAGGGCGTGCGCGTCTCGTGCACGGCAAGGGCGCAAGCACAACCATGGAAGATGTGCTCGCCGAGTTCGGCCTAAAACCGGAACATTTTCCGCTTCACAAGTAATGCCGCTCTACCAGATCGAGTGGTTGGACGAAGCCAAAGCCGACGTGCGCGCTCTCGACCGGGCGACCGCGATGAACATTTTCGACGGCCTGTTACACTTCGCCCGCACGGGCGGCGGCAGCGTGAAGCCGCTACACGGTGACATGGCCGGATCTTTCCGGCTCCGTATTGGAGACTACCGGGTCTTGTTTACCCTAGACAACGACGTAATGCATATTTACGGCATCAGGCATCGCAGCGCAGCATACAAGCGATAGACCGGGTGGGGAGCAACACTCTCCTACCGCACCGGAGGCTTCGCGAACTTGGCTGCGTCGATCACGGCATTCGGCTGGATCTCCGTCATCTCGAAGCTCTGCTTTCCGTCGAGCCATGTGACCTCCCATTTGAACGGGATCTTCACGCCGGCCACATCGCGGTAATCCGAATAATCCACGCGCGTGGGGATGCGTCCCACGGGCGAGTTCGTGTAGCGCACGGAGCGCTGCAGCAGATGCGTCTCGGCATTGAAGTACAGCGTCGCCAGAACACCTCCCGCGCTGGTGCCTTGCACTACTTGCACGTCGTCGTCGCCGATTTCCGTAGGCGTGCCGACCTTCCACTGCGCCACGGCGGGCCTGGCTTTTCCGGGAAATAGAAACTCCGCGTCGACCTTCGCGCCTTCCAGTTCCTGCCCGCTCAAGGAAAGCACGGGAACCTGCAGATTCGGTCCCGCGATCTGCGGCCCGGCCATCCAGGCGACGTGGCCGTCATATGTATTCGTCGAAACGCCGGCGGGACCGTGCACGATGGTCGCGCGTTCGCCCGTGGCTTTGGCGTAGATCTCGACCGGTTCCTTGTCGGCTTCGAGGCCGTAGCCCAAGGCGGAGCCCTTCGCGACGAGGCTCGTGATCGCGGCGACCTTCTGCGCCCCGCCGATGGCCTGCGTGTATTGCGCGAAAAGCTGATCGGCCGTGGGACCTCCCGCCGCCGTCTTAACAACGTCCGGAGCTTCTTCCGACGGCGGGCTATACAGCGCCGTCAGGTCGGGCGTGATCCTCGGCACTTCTCCTCCGCGATGGCAGGAGTAACACGTGACCACCTGGCGTCCGCCGAAAAAGTTTTTGTTAATGGTGCTGACCATCGTCACCATGCCGCGCGCCATGCGCTTCTTCGGACGCGTGTCGGAGATGTAATCGTCCCAGTTGTTGCCTTCGTGGCAATTTTCGCAGGAGTAGCCGAGCGACGCCGAAAAGAAGCCCATGGTCGACATGAACTCGTCGACCGGAATGCCTTTCAGAACCTGGACGTTCTTGAAGAACTGCTCGGCCATCAGAGGTTTCTGCTCCGCGCCCGCTTGACCGAACGCAAGGGAGCCCGCCAACAACAAAGCGCCGACGGCCGGCATCGGCGTCAAGTACCAACGCAGGGTGTGCCAACGTGGATGTTTCATGAATACTCCGCGGGAATCGGGCACACGCTCGGCGTAGTGATCCGCATCCAAAGGGGGGCGTTATTTTTCTTCCTGCGCCGCGCAATTGCCGGTCTTCGCTCCACCGAATCCGCAAACGAAGTCGCCGCTGGGCAACTGGATGTTGCTCATCTCGGCCACGAACTTTCCGTTGCGCGCCGGCTGGATGGTGATCATGATCTCGGTGCCTGGGGTCAGCGCGGCCGTCGTCTTCTTCTTGCCCCAGCCCACGGCGACCAGCACGGCGGGATCGGGACCCTCGGCGCTCCAGTGCTGCACCTCGCCCTTGTCATCCTTGATATCGAAGAACAACTGGATATGCGGATTGGTGAAGCGGAATTCCGTCACCGTAGCCTTCACCGTGTGCACTTTCGTCGGATCGTAGGACACGAACGTTCCGTGATGCGCGAACGCAGTCACTGCGAACAGCAGGAGCGCGGCCAACAGTGCGAGCATCGTCCATTTTTGAATCTTCATCACAGTTCTCCTAGTAAGTACTTATAAATTCTTCAAGCTCTACAAGCTCTTCAAACGAGGATACAGCCGCTCGGCATTCTCGCGATTCATGACACGCTGAATCTCCGGCGACAGATCCGTCTCCGGCAGATGATCGACGGTCGATTCCATGGGCTCGGCGGGATAATCCGTGCCGAACAGATATTGCGTCGGCGGCGCCAGCTTCATCATGGCCGCCAGAGGGAACGGGTAGGCCGCGTGCGCGCACTCGTAATACAATTTGCGCAACTCGTAGAACACGCCCTTGGGGATCTTCGCGTTGATGCCCTCGGTATTCGTTTTCGGAGTTCCGAAGTTCGACGTCTGCGCTCCCGGGACGCGATCCTTGATGCGTCCGGCGAGCATCGGTACGGCCGCGCCCGAGTGATTCACGATCAGCTTCATATCCGGACACGCCGAAAGCGTTCCGTTATACAGCATGCTGGTGATGCAGCGCGTGGTGTCGAAATCGTATTCGACGACCGATTCCGGAATCCCCGGCATCAGAACCTTGCAGCACTTGTTCACATAAGGATGCACGAACACGGACGCCTTGCGCCGGCTGATCTCCTGAAAAATGGGCAGGTACTGCGGATCGCCGGGCCACTTGTCGCCGGTGCTGCTGCCGATCTGGAAGCCGTCGGCCTTCAGCGTATCGAGCGCGTATTCGATCTCCTTGAGCGCGCCATCGGTGTTGTTCATCGGAATCGCCGCGAACAGGCCAATCCGCTTCGGATATTTTTGCACCAGGCCCGCGCCGAATTCGTTGCTGCGCCGCGCGGCGTCGTTGCCCTTCTGGGTGCCGTCATAGGAAACGGCGGAAGCGCCTGGGTTGGACATCATCGCGAAAGCGACGCCGAACTTGTCCATCATTTCGAGCGATTTTTCGGGCGTCCACCATGACAATCCCGCGTTGCCGCTCACTGGAGGCTGAAAGTGGTGATGCACGTCGATGCGCCGCGGATTCGCCTGCGCGGAAAGTTTTCCTTGGCTCAGTATTCCCGCCGCACCGGCGGCCGCGAACCATTGGAAAATCTCGCGCCGTGTGGGTGCCTGCTGGCGATCCCCAAGGTTGTTCGTTTTTTGGGTGAAATCCATGATCATGGTTGTGACTGCCAGTCCCTTTCGCGCTGCCGCCGAACCCTTTAAGCGGTCCCCTTCTAGGGGTCCTGGGAATTGTATTTGAGATGGTATCTGGTGTCAACCCTGCGGACGAACACCCTGCGGACAAGACCCTGTCGTTAGCACCCGAGTTGTCCGGTGGAATTAGTTTGTGAGTTGTCCGGTCCAGGCTGGGCGGCCGCTTTAGCGCGGCTTGCTCTCCTTCGCATACGCGGCACAAGCGGTTGGGCTCGCGAAGGACGCGCCGTCGGCTCGCGCGAAGTGCTGCCATTTAATCCCCTCGCAGTCGAATTCGCTTATTGGCACGGTGCGCGCGGGAGTCAGATCATAGGTCTGAGTTTTGCCGCCGATGGTCGCACTCAATAAACGCCCGCGCCCTTCTCCGTAGGTTCCGTGATGTTCCCCGTTATCCTGAACCAGGCCGAGGCCTTTGCTGAACCAGCGGTTAACAATCGTCCCCGAGCCCGCGCGTGTGGTCATGAGGAACGTCGTCGCGCCCGGCGGCCCGTACGGGTCGGCGTTCACACTGACAACCCTCCATACGAAATCCGGGTCGAGCCCTCGGCTTGGAATGCGGCCCCAGGTCATCCCCACAGACAGCGGGAAACAGAGATCGGGTTGCACAGTGCCGCGCAGCAGTTCATCGTGATAGGTCGCGCGCGTGTGGCCAGAGCCCCGCCCGATCTTCGCCGATCCGACATCGCCGCCATCGAGAAGGTAGATGCAGTTGCGGAAGATCAGCAGGTGCGATTCGGGCTGAACGCGGCGCGCCGCATCGACTTGGATAAAATCGGGTGAGGTGACGTCGCTGAGCACGCGATGGCGCATCGTCACGAGAGTTCCGCCCAACTCGGCATCGGGCGCGACGCTGACGACGGTTTGTTCCATCGTCCATCGTTCAAAGGAGGGATGAGCCCGATCGCCGTCGAGCGATTCGTTCTCCCACGTCCAGGTATTGCCGACTGCGAGCGGATACCAGGACAAAACCGTATCCTGCGCATTAGCCGTTGCGCAGTCAGCGATCAACAGAAGTAAGACGCAGAACTTCATTCATCGAGCCCTGACGCAGCCTTCGAGATCGAGTGTAACATATTGGTGGCCGACGCGGGGGAAGATGGCGGTGAAAGCCGCCGCGCTCATCTTGGACATGGCGGCGATGGCCAGAGGAGAGCGGGCAAACGCCCACGAGGCGTTCGCAATTGTGAAAATTTCCGATGGAGTAGCTGCGCTTCTCCGATGGATTAGAGGACGATAGTTTGGGGAAAAGCCGGGCGAGCTCGGAATCCGAAAATCCCGAGCGGCAAGAAATCAGCCGCTATGCAGCCCAATCGCGAACTCGTCGCTCGCGCCCATTGAGCTACGCCGGGCCGCGTCCGCCACCGCCCGGAGGTCCGAACGGAGGATACGTCTTCGGATGCAGAATGTGCCGATCCAAAAAGAAATCCGTGATCGAGGCGCAGGACTCGGCGAACTCCGCATGCTGATCGAACTCGTGCGGCACGCCGTCGAAGGTGTGGAGTTCCGAGGGAACCTTCGCGTCGCGCAGCGTCTGCAGCAAGCGTTGGCTGTTGGCCGGCGGAATGGTCACATCCGACAAGCCGTGATACACGACGGTGGGCGGATAGCCTTCCTTAATGTGCGAAAGAGGACTGGCGTTGGTGATGGCCGCGTCGTCGCTTCCCGGAGGCAGCAGCACGGGCGCGTTGGCTCTGACGTCTGTCTGTGGATAAAAAGCGACGCATGCCGCAAGGGCCAGTTCGGGCTGGCTCGCCGTGTACAGCGCGATGTGGCCGCCGGCGGAATAACCGACAATGGCGATGCGGTTCGGGTCGATGCCGAGGCGCGTAGCATTGGCGCGCACCCAACGGACATGCGTGGTCGCGTCTTCGATCTGCGAGGGCCAGCGCGCCGCGCCGCTCAAGCGATATTGCGCGGCAATCGAAACATAGCCTCGCGCCGTGATCGGCAGGACCTTCATCGATAGCGCTTCTTTGCTGCCGCGGGCGAATCCGCCGCCGTGGAAATGCACCAGCGCCATGCGCTTTTCGGTTCCCGCGGGCGGACGGTAGATGTCGCAATGCAGATCGGTCTCGCCGCCTTTGCCGACGACCACGTCTTTTTCCACTTTGACGGCGGCGGTGTTGGAGGTCTGCGCGGCGAGCGGGAGCCCGAGCGCGGCGGCCCCGCTGACTCCGAGAAATGTTCGGCGAACCATCGGCAGGTTTTTGGACATAGGCGAATTATACACCCGGGAATCGCGCGAGGATGGCGTGATCGGCGGAAGTTTCACAGTCCGCCCGTCAGCAGCGCTTTCGTTGGGCGATGATCATCACTTGCATATCGCGAGCCAACTCCACCACCCGGTGAACCAGCGTGGGCCGAACGAAGGTCGCGAAATGGCCTTCCTTTGGGCGAGCCAGAAACAGTTGCGTGACTCCATTCAAGCGCGCGAACTCCAGCAGGGTTTCGGCGACGTCGTCTCCCTGTAAAAGACGGGTCTCGATATGCAGATTGCGCGCGAAATTTAAATGCCGTTCGACGGCTTCCCGTTGGGCGGCCGGG
>Ga0182030_10020133_pt1 | contig 12623 bp, 11 predicted proteins | sample 812S3MmetaG_FD_121299 | JGI IMG/M metagenome (GOLD analysis project Ga0182030, IMG submission 121299) | Permafrost microbial communities from Stordalen Mire, Sweden - 812S3M metaG (Illumina Assembly) | ecosystem: Environmental > Terrestrial > Soil > Wetlands > Permafrost | place: Sweden... | reverse complement strand
GCACTTCCCGCACACGCCGCCACCGCACCTGAGGTGACCGCGCCCGTTGTCCAGAAAGCCGCGCCACCCCCTAAGATCCAGGAAGCTCCCAAGCCCGAAGTTGATCCCGTCGATGCCTTAATCGCACAGGCAGAAAAGCAGTATGCCGCCGGGCAGGCCAACTATCAGGCGGGCCATCTGGAAGCGGCGAAGGCCAACTTCGACCAGGCCTTCAATACCCTGCTGGGCAGTAACCTCGATGTGCGCAACAACGAGCAACTGGAGCGCGAATTCGACAAGATTGTCGAGGCCGTACACGAACTGGAGATGGCGGCGTTGCAGCAGGGCGACGGATTCAGCGAACCGCGCTCGGAACCGGCGCCCATTGACGAGGCCAACGACATTACGTTTCCGGTCGATCCCAACGTCCGGGCCGTGGCGGAAGCCGAGGTCAAGAACACGAAGTCCGACCTGCCGCTGGTGATGAATGACCAGGTGGCGATGTTCATCAACTATTATTCCAGCCCGCGGGGAAAGGCCACGCTGGAGCACGCCTGGGCGCGGGCAGGACGCTATCGCGAGATGATTGCGAGCATCCTGAAGCAAGAAGGCGTGCCGCAGGACCTGATCTACCTGGCGCAAGCGGAGTCGGGATTCCAGCCACTGGCTTTGTCGCGGGCCGGAGCGCGCGGCATGTGGCAGTTCATGGCCGGAGCGGCAGAGATCTACGGGCTGGAGCGGAGCTGGTGGGTGGATGAGCGGCAAGATCCGGAGAAGGCGACGCACGCCGCCGCCCATCACCTGAGGGACCTCTACAACCAGTTCGGCGACTGGTACCTGGCGATGGCCGCGTACAACTCGGGCGCCAGCACGGTGCAACACGCGGTGGAGCGCACCGGCTACGCCGATTTCTGGGAACTCTACCGGCGCGGCGTTCTGCCGCAGGAGACGCGGAACTATGTTCCCATCATCCTGGCCGAGACCATTATCGCGAAAAACCCGGAGCAGTATGGTTTGCAGCGCGTACCGCCCGAAGCGCCGCAGCCGACGGACCAGGTGACGATCAACTATCCCGTGGACCTGCGCCTGGTGGCCGAATGCGTGGACACCTCGGTGGATCGCCTGCAGGAGCTGAACCCCAGCCTGCTGCGAATGACCACGCCGAAAGACCAGCCGTTCGTCCTGAAGCTGCCGGCCGGGTCGCAGGAAAAATACGAGACGGCGATTGCCACCATCCCGCAGGACATGCGCACCTACTGGCGCTATCACCGGGTGGAATACGGCGACACGCTGCCCTCGATCGCGCGCAAGTATCACACCACGGCCTCGTCGATTGCGGAAGCGAACAACCTCGCCGACGGCGAGGTAAAGGCTGGGACGAAGCTGATTATTCCGATCGCGCCGGGCCGCCACGACACGCAGACAGCGGCTTACTCCCACAAGGCCACGCATTACAAAGTGCGGAAGGGCGATACCGCGGCCTCGGTGGCCGAGGATTTCGAGGTACCGGTCGATAAAGTACGGAAATGGAACCACTTACGGGGTAACGAGCTACCCCCCGGACGCACGCTGGTGATCTACAAACCCACCATTTCAGACAGCGCCGAAGCCGAACCGTCCGAGACTAAGGCAGACAAGAGCACGTCGGCCAGCGCCGCACATACACATAGCAGTGGCAAGTCCGCTGGAAGCGCAAGCTCGGAGGCCGCGAAGTATCACAAGGTGAAGAAGGGCGAGACGCTCAGCAGCATTGCGGAGTCGAACCACACGTCGGTCGCCGCCCTGAAACGCGACAATCCCAAGCTGGCCGCCAACCTGCGCGCCGGCGAGGTGCTGCTGATCCGGAAATAGCCGTCGTCCACTTACTTCTGAAAAAACCTTTCACCACAGAGACACAGAGGACACAGAAAAGAATCCTGAGGGATTTGCCTTTGGCGCACCCCGCCCCGTGACAAGAAAAAGGCAAGCCGACGCTAGACCACGCTCCGGAACCACCTGTAAACTGCGGCGTTCCATTTTATTTTTGTGCTCGTAGCCCTTCCCTTCGCGCGGATGTTCTGTTACAACAGGCGCGTTGCACTAATTTCCTGGGCCCGCGATGCTGTGCCGCCGGAAGGCGGCGTGGTGATGGCGAGCCTCTTGTGTGATATTTTGCCGTTGGTATAAAACCAGGTTTTGCTTAGCGAGCTGCCTCCGTTCAGTCATGCGGAGTCCGGCACCATCAGGAGGACAAGCATATGACATTCGATGAAACGCTCTATGGCCGCAGAGACGACGAAATGGATGACTACGGAGAAGGCGCTTACAACGATGCCGACGACGAGGAATACGAAGAAGAAGAGGAAGAAGAGGAAGAGCCGGAATCCGTAACGATTGTGGAAGAAGACGACATTGAAATAGAACCGCTGGGCCGCGAGGTCCCGCCACCGCCACCTGCCCAACGCAAGCCCGCGCCAAAGAAGCCGGCGAAACCGGCCGCCAAGAAAGCACCAGCGAAGAAGAAGGCGAAGCCTGCCAAAAAGGCGGCGAAGAAACAAGCCGCCAAGAAGCCGGCAAAGAAAGCTCCGGCCAAGAAGGCAGCCAAGAAAGCGCCTGCGAAAAAAGGCGGCGCAAAGAAAAAAGCTGCCAAGAAAAAACGCCGCTAGGGAATCTTGGCGCTCTGCAAAGATCTCGTCGGTGAGATAGCCGCGGCTTGCGCCGCGGCTTTTTGTTTCGCACCGCACACGCGGGTGCGACCTGGCTCACATCACGGTGGTGCAGTGTCGCACGTTGAAGCGTGACCCATGTTGCTGCGCTGGGGCTGGCTTGTGAGTACGATTTTGGAGTAATACCTCACGTCGTGCCGGGTAGCTGGCCGCGATTCCGACCCCCGGTAGCGGACCAGCATCCGGCACGGCGTTTTCGCGGTTAAAGCAGGTCCCTGATCGGGATAACAAATTAAGAGGACCCGCAACGGCGCAGATGAAGCTGCGCCCCTCTAAAACAGGCAGGAATCGAGCTCATCGGCAAACTGCATAGTGCGGACCTTCTGATTGGCTTGGGGGCACGCCTGAAGGCCTGCGTGCGACCTGTGCCGCCCCGAGGGGCTCGGCACCTTCTCCCACGTCACCCAGCACTCCGCTGAGCTACGTGCTGGGCTAGACTATTTCGCGCCTTCCCACCCCGACCCGCGCAAAAGCGGCGCGCGTCGGGGACCCCGGTTTCGGCGCTCCAGACTTCGGGGTTCTTACTCCACTACCCGACACGAAAGCTCGTTCTCACGCATACACCTCGCGGCGTGCCCTGTTACAAGGCGAGTGCCGCCGCTCCACGGCTCGTGTTTATTTCCAACCCACCGCGGGCTTACGCCCGCGGCTAACTTCATTCCGCCGCGATGCGGCTGGTTGAACGCCGATACGTCAGCTTCCGCCCGCAAAAAAATTCCAGTCGCGGTTGCGACGAGTCTCTGAGGCCCTCCTTGGGATGACAGATTAAGGGCCCGCGATGGCGCAGTTGAAGCTGCGCCCTTTCAAAACAAACGAGGACGTCGCCGCTCTTATCTTCTGGCCAGCAGCGAGGCTCGCAACTCGATGGGCGGCGAACCGTCGAAGAGGATGTTGCTGGTGGGCACCTGGGCCAGCGCGGCGGCATCGGGCGCCGTCACCGACCACATCAGCAGCAGCTTGTTATAGCGGGTGGCGAAGATTGCCTGCGACATGCGCTGCCCCAGATCCTCGCCCCGCTGCGAGGTTGCCATGGTGCCACGGAAGATCATGAACAAGTGGCCATGGATCGACATCAGCTCGTCGGAATCGATGGCGCCGAACTCGCCCATCTGCTCCAGGGTGGCAGCAACTTCATCGGCGGCCCGCTTGTCCGTGAGGGAGCTGGCGGTGCGTATCGACAGGCAAGTGGGATCGAGAGCGCGCAGGACGATGGACGGGCCGGGCGGCTGGCCGCGCACGCCAACCGGAAGCCGGGGACCAATCTGGAGCAGGGTCTGCGAGCAGGCGTGAAGAAACTTGTACTCGCGCAGGGTTGATTCGTCCTGCGGCGGAGGCGGATCGCTCTTGTCTGGGGGAACGACGTCCCAGCCCGGCGGAAGCCGGTACTGCAAACCCACCTCGGGATTGCGGTAGACGCCATCCACCGTGTTCCCGGGAGGAATGTTTTTGCCCGGCTCATCGCGAAGGGCGGCATTCACACGAAACGTAGGCACGGTCGGTCCGGAGTAAGGCGCGCCCTCGGCCTTCACCGGCTTGCCCTCCTCGTCGATCAGCGTGCCATCGTCCTGCGGGCAGTAGAAGTGGGCATCCTCCATCAAGCCCCTGGCCTTGCGCAGGAAGTCCTTATCGTTGGTGCGGATCACCACCTTGACCATGTAGTTGTTGATGCCCGCCCAGTACTGCGCGGCATAGTTCCGCCCGACGTGCCGGGTGGAGGAATAGAAACGCCCGGAGCGCAGCATGAACGCGGGGACGGGGAATTGCAACGTACCGCCGAAGTTGTGTCCGGATTGTGCCCATCGCTGCAACTCCTCCTGCTCTTTCTCGGGCGTGTTGACCTCGTAACCGGGACTCGGGTCGGTCGCCGTGACCTGGATGTAGCCGTTGTGGTCGCCTTTTTCGTACTGCAACATCAGCAAAGCATGCTGTTTCTCGGGCATCACCGGCAACATGATTTCGTGGCCTTCCACGGTGAGGGGAAGGTCGAAGCCGAAGCCAAAAAACTGACTGGTGTAGTGGGTGTTGGACAGGAATCCCGCCTCCGGCAGCAGCGGCTCCTGCCCCGGCGCTCTCTTAGGCGGAGCCGGACGCTTGAAGATGAGATTGGGATCGAGGGAATTGGGCGCAGGTGAGGGACACTGCGCGTGCAGCGCGGTCGCGGCAAAGGCAAGCAACAGGACCAGCCCGCAGTTGCGAAGCTCACGGACTACACGACGCGCGGCTGCGCTGAAAGATGACATCTGGGCGTTATCCCTGGGCTGGTTACGCGGGGAGTTAGCTCATCATGCCAGCATGAAGCGCGTCGGCGCAAGTGCGGAAGCTGCGATTTCGCGGGCAGATGCAGACGGAAAGAGCCGGACGATGCAGGCTTGACAGGCTGCGGAAAAAGCCGGAAACAGAGCAGTGTGCGCCGGCTGAAGCCGGCTCAAGATGACAAATAAAGGCTTGTGACGGCGCAGCTAAAGCTGCGCCCCTTCAAAACATGTCGAGCCAGAGGTTTTCCCGCAGCCTGTTTAACGGGTGCAACTGTTGCTCAGCATTTTCAACGTGAGCACGCGCAGACCAGGCGACGGTTTAGTGGCAGCGTCGGTCGTTCCGACCTGCGAACTGTTTGCTTCCGGCTGCTGTGGCGTCGGCGCCGGCTTGCCGGTGACGGTGACCACGTGATTGAGGTGCTCGGCAAGGTCCAGAGTGTTGGAGGTCAGCAGCCAGGTGGTGCTGTTCTGATCGGTAATGCGGTAGCCGCCGTCGTTACTGCGCTTCAAGCAGCCGGTGACCGCCATCTGGAGCGGAGGGCTCATGGTCCGGGGCGCGTTAGTATCGGACTGGCCGCCTGGGGTAGCAGACTGCGCGCGAAGAGACAGCCCCAAGCCAAGGACCGCCAAAGTTACAAGCACGGACAGCAATGCAGGATGACGTCGCATGATTTACTCCTTGTCGCTCATACTTTTAGATGAGCTGTGGCGACGGAAAGAGCCATTATCCTCCAAGCGTGCGGCGCGACACTTGCACTCCGTATTCCGCTCCCATATTCTCTGCCTGTGCCCCGGGGAGTGCAGCGCCATCGGCCGATTGAAAATCTGTGCCCGGTCACGTTTGCTTTCGGCAACGGCCCCTGCGGCAAGCTCGTGCCGACAGAGGCGTCTTTTTCCTGTGGCGGGAGCCTTGCCGCCCGCTTGATCGAACACCGAGGTAAGGGCGGCTCATGAGCACGCCTCCGGTTGCGGATTTCTTTCGCGGAGCGGTCCACGATCTGCGGGTACGGCCGCGCGGAAATGTGCCGGCGCTGGACGTGCTGCGCAGCCTCGCCATCCTGCTGGTTTTCACCGCCCACTACGGAGCCGCGTTCCAGGCGCTGCCAAGCGTGGCGGCGCTGCCCATGTTCAACTGGGGCTGGACCGGCGTCGACCTGTTCTTCGTCCTCAGCGGCTTTCTGATTGGCGGACAGCTGTGGAAGGAATTGAAACGCACCCACAGCATCCAGATTGGGCGCTTCCTGCTGCGCCGCGGACTGCGCATCTGGCCGCTTTACTATGCGTTCGTGGCGTTGGTGGCTTTCGAGGGACTGTTCGGGCGGAGCCTCAGCGGGCTGTGGTCCGACGTCTGTTTCCTCTCCAACGATTTCCACAACCAGATTGGCGGAGGATGGTCGCTGTCGACAGAAGAGCAGTTTTACGTTGTCGCTCCCGTTTCGATTGCGCTGTTCTCGCGGATCATCAGACCCACGCGGCTCTGGACTCTGCCGGTCGTCGGCATGTTCCTCGTCGTGATCAGCCGCGCCATTGCCATCAAATACGTGGAGCCCCGCCTGACTCACCTTCCCTTTGACCTGTACAAGACAATGTACGCGCACTCGGATGGGCTGGCGATCGGCGGGCTGCTGGCGTGGTTCAGCGTCTTTCGTCCCGAGGTCATTCGCTCCAGACGGCTGCGCCTGCCGGTTTGCATCGGCATAGTTGCGGCAGCCATAGGCTTGCATTTTGTCGAGCGCGAGGTGTTCGCCTTCACTGCCCTGGCATTGATTTTCGGCGCCGCCACGCTGTGGGGCCTGGGGCTGGAACGGACACCAAAGCTGCTGGACTGGCACGGGTTTTACATCGTCAGCCGGCTTTCCTACGGAATGTACCTAAACCACTTTGGTCTGCTGGAACGGTCGAGCGCGCTGCTGTTGGGATGGCGGGTGGCGGGGGGCGAAGCGGCGTTCTGGATTCTCTACCTGGTTAACCTGATCGCCTCGATAGCAATCGCGTTCGTGACGTTCCAACTGATCGAGTGGCCATTTCTCCAGATACGGGCCCGCTGGCTGGCATCAAAAAAACAGCCGCAGATGGAAGCCGCCTCGCCGGCGACCGCTGCTCCCTGAGTTTCTCCACTCAATCAACGCCGCCAGCTCCGCAATCGCGTGATAAAGTGGGCCATCGCGCCCGCGATTGGAGGAGTGTTCATGTCAGTGGGAGTCAAGATCGAGTGTCCCAAATGTCACGCCGACAGAACCATGCTGGATACCAGCTTCGGTGTCCCGGGATATGTGGAACCGAGCGCGAGCGTGAATACTAACTGCGCCGTGCCGGTGCGCCTGGTTATGTGCCCGCGCTGTCATTACCTCGAGCTCTATCACGACGTCGGGTTAGGCAACCTCGTCTGACCGGTCATCTTTCGGGCCACTCGCCCTGTTTTCTCTGGATGATAAAGATCGCGGTCACATCGCGAACGTCGTGGTAGTCCGTGGTCGCTCCGGTCAAGTCGATGGCGCCGACATACGGCCGCTGAATCTTCGCCCAACTCTTGGAGAAGGTAAGAGTAGTGGAACCATCGAAGATGAAGAAGCTCTCCTTCAATGGCCTGCCGTTCGGGAGTGTCGCGCCCTTTTTCAGCCACGACGGCGTGTGTACCTTGCCAAGGTCCTGGTAGAAGGCGACCACTTTCGCGTACGAATCGTTGGTGAAGTAGATGGTCTGCGTGGTGCCCGCGGGCATGGCCTGCATGGCCTTTTCGTCGCCCGGAGGAGTGAATTGCTTTGCGCCCGGATAGATTTTGACACTCTGTGCGGAGACTGCGGTCGCCATGGCCAGTAAGAGTAAGGATACAGCGGCAATCTTTGGATAGTTCATATTTCATCTCCAGGAGCCGAGGTTGAGTGAGACCCGGATGCGGGGTGGCCACCCACCTGGTACGCCAAGCTTCGCGTCCCTTCACGTTGGATGCTGGACGGGGCAAAGGAAGATTCGCGATCATCGCCGCGATTATCGCGAAGTAATCGAGAAGCGCACCACCAACCCGTCCACGTAGGTGATCTCCACACGCCGATCACCCGGCAGATACTCGAACACCTGGGTCTTCAGGTTGTCGCTCGAGGTCGACTCCGACAGCTGCCTGCCCTGGCCGAGCAATGCCGTGACGTCCTGCAGGGTCATGCCGCGTTTCAGTTGCGCAGTGGGTGAACTGTCCGGCGCCGGAGCGGGAGCGGCCGCAGGAGCCACGGCAGCGTTCGCCGCCGGAGCTGCGGCAACCGGCGCGCTTGCCTGGTGCAAGCTGCCGAAGTCAACGTAGTCGGCCAGCAGCTTCATGATGGCGTCGGGATTGAGCTGGTCCTGCGGAATCGATCCCTTCCAGCGCAGATTGAAGCGCGAGCCGCCCTGGGCGCGCTTCTCCGCCACCTGCTCCGCCTTCAGCTGGCTGGCCACCTGGGCCGCGCGGTCGTTGGCCTGCTGTTCCCGTTTACGCTTCGCCTGTTCGCGGTCCAGATCGCGCTGCAGTTGCGCCTTCTTGTCGGAATCGTCGGTCTGAGAAATCTGCTGTTCCAGCTGCTTCTCGTAATCGCTCTTCTCCACCTGCTTGGGAGCGACTGTGGTCTGGGTATCGTCGCCGAAGGTGCCGAAGCCGCCGCCGTCGAGCTGAAACTCGATCATGTCGCCCTTGACCACGATGCTGGTGACGCGCGCGGTATCGCCCTTGCGGATGGCCGCGCCAAAGTCCTTGACGCGCGAGGAATAATCCTTCCAGTTCATCGGAGGCGACTGGTTGAACTTCAGGTCGACACCTTTCTGCGTGCCCGGCATATCGATCTTCAACACCACCTGCTTGCCGGTAAAGTAGGTCTTCACCGAGTCAGCGCCGCTCTGTGCGTGCAAAGGCGATGCCACGAGAAGCAAAGCCGCCACTGCCAAACCGATGGTTGCCCGAAGCATAGAACAATCTCCTACGGGTGGATTGTCCAAACATTATCCGGGATACGCTGCGAGTTGGGAATAGGCTTGCGCGGAAGTGGTCATCCCGAGCGGAGGTTCGGTGGAATGGGATGGTAGTTGAGTGCCCCGCACATTCGCGGGGTTCGAATGTGTGGGAGACGGAGAATCATCCGACCCACGCCTTGCGGATGCGGAACGTTGTGGGACTTACGTCGACCGGCGCTCACTCATTCCAAAGGCAGGAATGAGTGGGGTACACGGCTCGTATTTATTTTGATTTGTCGTCCTGAGCGGAGGCGGCCCGGCTTTGGCCGCCGGAGTCGAAGGACCCCTATACGCGTAGCAACCTCCTCCGTTATCATCCTGAGCGAGGGCTTCAGCCCGAGTCGAAGGATCTGCGGTTCGGTGGAGCGGGAAGGAAGCTGGGTGCCCCACACATTCGCGATTTTCGAATGTGTGGGAGACCAGGAATCATCCGACCCACGTCTTGCGGACGCGGAACGCGACGGGAAGTACCTCTACGTCGACCGGCTCCCACTCATCCCAAAGGCAGGAATTGAGTGGGGCACCGGCCCGTATTTATTTTTGATTTGTCATCCTCAGCGGAGGCGGCGCTGCAGTTGCGCCGCCAGAATCCGAAGCCCGAAGGGCGACACAATCGTAGCCCGAAGGGCGACACAATCGTAGCCCGAAGGGCGACACAATCGTAGCCCAGGACGTAAGTCCTGGGTTGGCATTCCCTCATTACCTAGAGCCCCTTTAGGGACGGCACCCTACTCGGACGCCTCAGCCTTGTTGAAGGTGACCCCCGATTTTGCCAGCAACGCCAGGAACTCTTCTTCGAAACTATGCCGCCGATGGTGTTCTGGCTGGTTTTGAATGTAATGCCTCACTCCGTCCAAGTTGGAAGGACTAACAGAAAACGCACCGTAACCCTCCTGCCATCCAAGCCACGAATTCTCTCCGCGAAGCCACCGCGATGAGTTCGATTTCAGCTTCTGCGCGGCTTCAGCGACCGGAACATGTGCTGGCAGTCGAAGCAACACGTGGAGGTGGTTTTCCGTTCCGCCGATCGCCAGCGCCTCGTACTGTAAATTGCGAGCGACGCCAGCCACGTACGCCCACAGCTTCGCCGGCTCTTTGATGGCCGCACGGCGTTCCTTGGTGGAGAAGATAACGTGAAATAAGGTTGAGCTGTAAGTGTGGCCCATTTCTTCTAGTATTGTGTCGCCGGGGATTGCATGCGGTATCGGAGATCACAGGCGTAGGTGATATCGGGACCGCAAGGCGTGGAGTTCGTGACGACGTTTTGTCGCGAGAGCGCCCGCATGGCGCAACGATTAATGCAGGTATCCGGAGCCCGCAGGGCGAAACAAGCGTAGCCCAGGACGTAAGTCCTGGGTCGGCGTTATCCATCGAGGTGAGTCCGGCAGGACGGCACGGGCCTTGTGTCGTCCCTGAAGGGACTCGGGATATTTAATGACATGCCTTCCCAGCACTCGCGTGCTGGGCTACGATTGTTCCGCCCTGCGGGCTCAGAGCCGTTTCCTGATAATGCACTACGGCAACGATAAAATTGGCCTTTTTTTACTTGCTCTGGAATATAACTTGCCAGCTATCCTACGTTTGAACGTTGAGAGGTGGACATGCCAAGAAAGATTTTCGTGACGGTGAGCGGAGGAGTGGCGTACGCAGTGGAGGAGTCGGTTCCACTAGGATACGAACTTGAAATCATTGACTTTGACGAGATCAAGGAAGGTTCTGATTGGCGAAGCGATGAAGCAAAGGCATTCTGTATTGAACATGGAACAGGGTGACCGGCCTTGGATTTGATGTGTGTGGCAGAACTCGGTGTTAAGTACAAGAGCAACAGTCAGGTAGCCCGCGTTGTCAGTGAGAACTGGTGCGCCGCGCAGATGTACTGCCCGGCTTGCAGTTCCGATGCGCTTACCGCAGCAGCCAACAACTTCCCGGGGGTCGATTTCACCTGTCCGGCGTGCTCTAGTGTATATCAACTGAAAAGCCGCAAGGGCATTATCGGAAGGCGGATTAATGATTCGGGCTACGAGGCGATGCTTCGCGCAATACGCTCTGAGCAAGTGCCGAACTTGTTATTGTTGCAGTATTCCTCTTTATGGTCTGTCATCAATCTTCTGCTCATCCCAAGTTTCTTTTTCACAGAGTCGACAATCGAAAAACGCAAACCTCTCACAGACAGGGCACAGAGGGCGGGATGGGTAGGATGTAACATTCTGCTCGACAACGTTCCAGTTGATGGACGTATCCCAATCATTAAGGACGGAGTCGTCACGAATAGGACTGCTGTGAGGCGGGCGTATAGCCGTGTGAGTCAATTTAATGAGTTGAAAGGCGACGTGAGGGGATGGACTTTGGACGTTTTGAATATCTCACGAAAACTGAATCGGCAGGAGTTGTCGCTATCGGATTTCTATACCTTTGAGCAGCATTTACAGAACCTTCATCCCAGCAACAAAAACATCAGAGCGAAAATTCGCCAGCAGCTTCAAGTGCTCAGGGATATGGGATACCTCGCCTTCGAAGGTTCTGGACGATACAGCGTGCTCAGGTAGCCTCTTCATACTTCAAAAGGGACACGGGATGCTCCCCGTGCCCTCTGTGCTCTCCGTGGTTAAATCCTTCTTAACTGCATCCACTCGTTGACCCACACTCAACACACCGGTAGCAACTTCCGTTCCTGGTCATGATCGCGCCGCAGACGGTGCAGACAGGCGCGTCCCCCATGTCGATCAGGTCTTTCAGCGCGTCGGCTGCGTGGACATGCCCTGTCTTTATGTCGATCCCCGGCAAGGAACCCTGCTCGGCGGCGGGGCCGCTGTAGCTCGGCATGCCTTCGTCGGGCGTGCCCGGCGGCGGAGCGTTGACGTACTTCGGACGCAGTCCGTCAAACAGCGCCTGCTGCTGCCCGGTGAGGAAGCGCAGTTGCAGCCAGCGGAAGATGTAATCCATGATCGACTTGGCGAAGCCGATGTCGGGATTGCGGCTCCAGCCGCTGGGCTCGAAGCGGGTGTGGGCGAACTTCTCGCACAGCAGCTTCAGCGGCACGCCGTGCTGCAGCCCGATAGAAATGGCGCAGGCAAAGCTGTCCATCAGGCCGCTGACCGTCGAGCCTTCCTTCGCCATGGTAATGAAGATCTCGCCCGGCATCCCCTCTTTGTAGAGCCCGACGGTGAGATAGCCTTCGTGTCCGCCCACATTGAATTTGTGCGTGATCGACAAACGTTCGTCCGGCAGACGATGACGCACCGCGCGCGGGGGCTCGGCGGATTCGTCCACCACCTCAACCGGAGCCGCAGCCGCACCCGTTGTGTTGGAACTCTTCGCCGTCGCCGATCCCATCGAACTCAGCGGCTGCGCCTTCTTCGATCCATCGCGATAGACCGCGACCGCCTTCAGTCCCAGCTTCCATGCCTGGATGTAGGCTTCCATGATTTCTTCCACGGTCGCATTCTCCGGCATGTTGATGGTCTTGGAAATCGCGCCGGAGATGAAGGGCTGCGCCGCCGACATCATGCGCAGATGTCCCATGTAGTGGATGGTGCGCGTGCCTTTGGTCGGCTTGAAGGAGCAATCGAAGACAGGCAGGTGCTCGTCCTTGACGGCGGGCGCGCCTTCAATGGTGCCCGTCGCGTCGATGTAGCTGACGATGGCGTTGGTCTGGTCCGCCGTGTAGCCCAGCTTGAACAGCGCGGTGGGCACAGTGTTGTTCACG
>Ga0182030_10020132_pt1 | contig 12623 bp, 11 predicted proteins | sample 812S3MmetaG_FD_121299 | JGI IMG/M metagenome (GOLD analysis project Ga0182030, IMG submission 121299) | Permafrost microbial communities from Stordalen Mire, Sweden - 812S3M metaG (Illumina Assembly) | ecosystem: Environmental > Terrestrial > Soil > Wetlands > Permafrost | place: Sweden... | reverse complement strand
GCATCGTCTGCCGTCGTTCGACTACGCCGATGACGCTCTGCAGAGCCTCGAGCAGATGTTCGCGCGTCGCGGAGACTTTCATGTGCGGATTCGTCCTTTGGTCTCTTAAGTATTCTTTCTTAGGTAAAGATCAATGATAGATATTAAGCCTGTGAACATTGCGTATAACAGCAATTGCAGCAGCTTGTGCGCCGGTCACCAGTGTTTGGTGACGGCCGGCGGCTCTAACAACCGGCGCGGTTGCCTGTGCGTGGACTGTGGATAACCTTATCCACAATTTCCTCAACAGGAAACTCACCTCATCCGGTCAGGGTTCTCAACAGGTTTGTGTAATCTTCCTGGATATGCTGCTCGATATCGCGCAGATCCTTGATTCGTTTGCAGGCGTGCATCACGGTGGTGTGATCGCGGCCGCCGAAGGCATCGCCGATCTCCGGCAGGCTGTGACTGGTGAGCTCCTTCGCCAGCGCCATCGCCACCTGGCGCGGACGCGCCACCGATCGGCTACGGCGCTTGGACAGCAGATCCGCGACCCGCACCTTGTAATAGTCGGCCACCGTCCTCTGGATGTTCTCGACCGTAATAAGCCGCGCCTGCATCGACAGCAGGTCCTTCAGCGCCTCCTTGGTGAACTCGAGCGTAATCGGATGGCCAGTAAAGCGTGAGTTTGCGATCACGCGCCGCAGTGCGCCTTCCAGTTCGCGCACGTTGGAGCGGATGCGCTTGGCGATGAAGAACGCGACTTCCTCCGCCAGCTCCACGCCGGCCGCCTGCGCCTTGCCGATCAGGATCGCGACACTGGTCTCGAGCTCCGGCGGCTCGATCGCGACCGTCAGTCCCCACCCGAAGCGTGATTTCAGGCGCTCCTCCAGGCCATCGACCTCGCGCGGATAGCGGTCGCAGGTCAGGATCACCTGGTGCTGTCCCTCGAGCAGGGCGTTGAAGGTGTGAAAAAACTCCTCCTGCGAATGCTCCTTGCCGGCAAAGAACTGGATGTCGTCGATCAGCAGCGCATGCAGCGAGCGATACGCAGTCTTGAAATCATTGATGCGGTTGTGCTGTAGAGCCCGCACCATGTCGCTGACGAAGCGCTCCGAGTGCACATAAGCCACGCGCGCGTCCTTGTCGCGATCGATGATCATGTGGCCGATCGCGTGCACCAGGTGTGTCTTGCCAAGGCCGACGCCGCCGTAGATGAACAGCGGGTTATAGGCGCGCCCCGGATTGCCGGCGACCTGCAGCGCCGCGGCCTTCGCAAAGTGGTTGCTCTTGCCCTCGACAAAGCCGTTGAAAGTAAAGTCCGGATTGAGCGGCACGCCGACCGCCTGCGGCGCGTTCTTCATCGCGCGCACTGCGGTGGCGCCAGCGCTCAGTGCCGCGGTGCTGGACGCGGCCGGCCGGGAGCCGACCTCGACGCTGATCGCCAGCGGCGGTGCGACCCCGAACTCGCCCAGCAGCTCGGCCACGCGTGCCTGTACGTGAGTGCGCACCCAGTCGACCACGAAACGATTGGGCGCGAGCAGGCGCAGGCAAGCATCGCCTTCCAGCGCTTGCAGCGGTCGGACCCAGGTGTTGAACTCCTGCTCGGGCAGCTCGCTTTCGAGCGCACGAACGCAGCGCGACCAGAGCGACGCTTCCAACGATGTGCTTCCCGGGAAAAAGGGTCGAAAGTCTATACCTAGCCTCCGGGCGCCGGAAACATTTGTCTTAAAGGACGCGCGTACGGCTTGTATTGACACGCCTGCCTGCGCCTCGTACCCTGCCGAGCCATTTTTCAGTCTGTTTTCAGAGCCTTGAAATCATGAAACGTACATACCAGCCGAGCAAAGTGCGCCGCGCGCGCACGCACGGATTTCGGGCCCGCATGGCCACCAAGAGCGGCCGCAGGGTGCTCGCCCGCCGGCGCGCAAAGGGCCGCAAGCGTCTGACGCCATAGGTGCGGCGGCCGCTGCGGTGATGACAGCCGCGCCCACGCGACCTGCCGCAGTACCCAGTCTCAGGCTGCCGCCGGAGCGCCGCATGCGGCGGCCGGCCGAGTTCAAGCGCGCCTATGCCGGCGGCAAGCGGCTCGGAAACGAGTACTTCACAGTCAACGTCCAACCTAATGGCCTCACCTGTGCCCGGCTGGGCATGTCGATTGCGGCACGAATCGTCCGCCGCGCGGTCGACCGTAATCGTGTGCGGCGTCTGATCCGAGAGAGCTTTCGTGTGAATCAACCCAGCCTGCCCGCGCTCGACATCGTGATCGGCACGCGAGTCGGAGTGCTGAGCGCGGATAATGCCCGCTTGCGGGCGGCCCTGGAAAAACTCTGGCACAAGATCGCTTCCACATGCGCCACGTCATCCGCCTCCTGATCCGCGCCTATCAGCTCGGCATCAGCCCGCTGCTCGGAGCGCGCTGCCGCTACTACCCGTCCTGCTCGCAGTACGCGCTCGAGGCGGTGAACCAGCACGGCAGCGTGCGTGGCGGCTGGCTGGCGATCCGGCGCCTGGCGCGCTGCCATCCGTTTCATCCCGGCGGTTACGATCCGGTGCCCTCCCACAGCTCACAGGCCTGTCATGCCCACGACCGTTAATCTGCGTATTGCGCTCTGGGCCCTGCTGGCCATGGCGCTGTTCCTGAACTACCAGATGTGGTCGCACGACTACCCGGACCTGGGGCCGCCGCCATCGATCGCCGCAACGCCCGCGGCACCGCTCGACAGCACGGTGCCCAGTGCTACGCTGCCGAGCGCCGCCAATCCGCCGGCAGCGCCCACTGCTGCGCCGGGCGCCGGCACCGCCGCCAACGCGGCGGTCAGCCCCGGCAATCCGCACGCGCTGGTCGCGGACACGCCACTGGCGCCGAGCGTACACGTGGTCACCGATGTGCTGGACGCCGAGGTCAGCCTGGCGGGCGGCGAGCTGCGCCGCGTGGACCTGCCGGCCTATCCCGCCGCCAAGAACACGCCCGACGTGCCGGTACGGTTGCTGAACCGCGATGCCGCCGATTCGCTGTTCGTGCTGCAGAGCGGACTTGCGCCGCTGAACGAAGAGAACGCCCCGACCCACCAGGCGCTCTATTCCACCGCCGTCCATGAACTGCGCCTGATGCCGGGGCAGGATGAGATCCAGCTGCCGCTGAGCTGGAACGACGGGCACGGTGTGACGGTTACCAAGACGCTGACCTTCCGTCGCGGTCAATACCAGATCGGTCTCGACTATCAGATCCAGAACGCTGGCGCAGCGCCGTGGAGCTTTGCGTCCTATGCGCAGATCCTGCGCTACAACTCGCCGGTGGAGCGCTCGTACTTCCGGCCCGACAGCTACTCCTTCAAGGGCCCGGCGATCTACGACGGACAGAAGTACCAGAAGCTCGATATCCAGAAGAACGCGACGCTCGACCAGTCGATCGGCAACGGCTGGCTGGCAGCACTGCAGCATCACTTCGTGGCCGCGATCGTGCCGCCGGCCGGCGCCAGGTATCGCTACCAGCTGCAGACCCAGGGCAACGAATTCCTGCTCAAGGCCCAGGGACCCACCGAAGTCGTGGCTCCCGGCGCCACGGTCAGCAATCATCTGGCGCTGTTCGTCGGCCCTAAGATCCAATCGCAGCTCGACAGCGTCAACCCGACGCTCGACCTGGTGGCCGACTACGGCACGCTGCGCATCATCGCGACGCCGCTGTTCTGGCTGCTCAATCACGTGCACGCGCTGGTGGGCAACTGGGGCTTTGCGATCATCATCGTCACCATGCTGCTGAAGCTGCTGTTCTATCCGCTGGCCGAAGCCAGCGGCCGTTCGATGGCCAAGATGAAGGCACTGGCCCCACGGCTGAATACGCTGCGCGAGACCTACAAGGACGATCGCGAGAAGCTCAACCGCGGCATGATGGAGCTGTACAAGCGAGAGAAGGTCAATCCGGTCGCCGGCTGCCTGCCGATGCTGATCCAGATCCCGGTGTTCCTGGCGTTCTACTGGGTGCTGCGCGATAGCGTCGAGTTGCGCCAGGCGCCGTTTATTCTGTGGATCAACGATCTGTCGGCCAGGGATCCGCTGTACGTGCTGCCTGGGATCATGGCCGCGGCGATGTTCATCCAGTACAAGATCAACCCGCAGGTCGGCGACCCGGCACAGCAGAAGATCTTCATGATCATGCCGCTGGCGATGTCGGTCACCTTCGCGTTCTTCCCGGCGGGCCTGGTGTTGTACTGGGTCACCAACACGGTCCTGTCAATCCTGCAGCAGTGGAACATCAATCGTCGCATCGAGGCCGCGATCAAAGCGCGGCGGTGACCGATACGATCGTCGCGGCCGCCACCCCGGCGGGCCGCGGCGGCATTGCGATCGTGCGCGTGTCAGGTCCGCTGGCGCCGCAAATCGCCGTCGGGGTGCTCGGCCAGCTGCCGCCGGCCCGCTATGCCAGCACTGCTGCGTTCCGCGATGCCGCGGGCGAGGCGATCGATGACGGCCTGGCGCTCTACTTCCGGGCACCGCATTCCTATACCGGCGAGCATGTGCTCGAGCTGCATGGGCATGGCGGCCCGGTACTGGTCGAGGCGCTGATCCGGCGGCTGCTGGAACTCGGTGCCCGCCGCGCGCAGCCCGGCGAGTTCACGCAGCGCGCCTATCTGAATGGAAAACTCGACCTGGCACAGGCGGAAGCGGTGGCCGACCTGATCGATGCGGCATCCGATGCCGCGGCGCGCGCGGCGCTGCGCTCGCTGGCGGGTGAGTTCTCCGATCGCGTGCAGTCGCTAAGCCAGGCGCTGGGCGAGCTACGCGCGCATGTCGAGGCGGCGATCGATTTCGCCGACGAGCAAATCGACGTGCTGTCCGATGAGCGTCTGCGCGCGCGGCTTGAAGGCGCCGCATCGCAGCTGGCAGCACTGCGCTCTGCAGGCCGCCAGGGGCGGCTGCTGACCGAAGGCATGACGGTGGTGATCACGGGGCGCCCCAACGCCGGCAAATCCAGCCTGCTCAACCGACTGGCCGGACACGAGGCGGCGATCGTGACCGCGACACCCGGCACGACACGCGACCTGCTGCGCGAGCGCATTGTGCTCGAGGGCATGCCACTGCATGTACTGGACACCGCCGGACTGCGCAGCGCTGGCGATGAGATCGAGGCCGAAGGCATACGCCGCGCGCGCGCCGCGATGGCGGCGAGCGATCGCATCCTGTTCGTGATCGACGCCGCCGCCGATCCGCACGCAACCGCCTACCTGGATGAGCGGGCGCTGCTGGCGCCCGGGGTACCGGTGACGCTGGTCTTCAACAAGATCGACCTGGCTTGCGGTGACGGCGCAAGCAGCGCAAGCGGCGACATCGGCCCTGGCGCCGACGGCGTCGCTGTCATCCGGCTATCGGCGCTCACCGGTGCCGGCCTCGACACGCTGGCCTCGCACCTGAAAACCTGCAGCGGATTCGGAGCCGGCGGCAGCGATGCGCTGTCGGCGCGCGGCCGGCAGCTGGAAGCACTGACGCGTGTCGATGTGCACCTGGCGCAAGCGGCGCGGCAACTGGCGGCGCGTAATGCGCCGGAGCTGGTGGCCGAGGAGCTGCGGCGCGCGCAGCTCGAGCTGGGCGAGATCGTCGGCACCGAGAGCTCGGATGAGCTGCTGGGACGGATTTTTTCGCGCTTCTGCATCGGCAAGTAGCCAGTTAGCTGGCGTCGCTGCTGGGATGCGCCATACACCGATGATTATAACACCGGCGATACGAACCTCGTATTTTCTGGCGAATCTGTATCTGAAACAGCCACAATAGCGGTCAGATCTCCTCTCAGCGCGACGCGCATTGCAGATCCAACCGTGTCGCCGCAAACTTCGCGCCGCATGAATTTCGCGCAGTCATTTGATGTCATCGTCGTCGGTGGCGGCCATGCCGGCACCGAGGCGGCGCTGGCCGCTGCGCGCATGGGTGCCGCAACGCTGCTACTGACCCACAGCATCGAGACACTCGGTGCGATGAGCTGCAATCCGGCGATCGGCGGCATCGGCAAAGGTCACCTGGTGCGCGAAATCGACGCGCTCGGCGGCGCGATGGCGCGCGCCGCTGACGTCGCCGGCATTCAGTTTCGTACCCTTAATGCGAGCAAAGGTCCGGCGGTACGCGCGACGCGCGCGCAGGCCGATCGGGTGCTGTATCGGCAGGCAATTCGCCACCGGCTCGAGAATCAGCCCGGCCTGTCACTGTTCCAACAGGAAGTCTCGGACCTTGTGATTGAAGGCGGGCGGGTGTGCGGCGTCGTGACGGTGACCGGGATCGGCTTCCAGGCCGCGAGCGTGGTGCTGACGGTCGGGACCTTCCTGGGTGGGCGCATCCACGTCGGGCTCGACAACTATTCGGGAGGCCGCGCGGGAGATCCACCGTCACTGCGCCTGGCCGCAAGGCTGCGCGAGATCGCGCCGCGCTGCGGCCGGCTCAAGACCGGCACGCCGCCGCGCATCGATGGCCGCAGCATCGACTACAGCGCGCTCGCGGTCCAGCTCAGCGACCAGCCGCTGCCGGTGTTCTCATTCCTCGGCCGTGCGAGCGAGCACCCGCGCCAGCTGCCGTGCCATATCACGCATACCAACGAGCGCACGCACCAGATCATCCGCGCCGCGCTCGACCGCTCACCGATGTTCACCGGCCAGATCGAAGGGGTGGGACCGCGCTACTGCCCGTCGGTGGAGGACAAGGTCCATCGTTTCGCCGACAAGACCTCGCACCAGGTATTCATCGAGCCTGAAGGGCTGGACACGCACGAGGTATATCCGAACGGCATCTCCACCAGCCTGCCGTTCGATGTGCAGCAGCAGCTGGTGCGCAGCATCCGCGGTTTCGAGCGCGCGCACCTGACGCGTCCCGGCTATGCGATCGAATATGACTACTTCGATCCGCGCGACCTGAAAGCCTCGCTGGAAACCAAGACCGTCGGCGGCCTGTTCTTCGGCGGCCAGATCAATGGCACCACCGGCTACGAGGAGGCCGCGGCCCAGGGACTGCTGGCCGGCATCAACGCCGCGCGCAGCGCGCGCGGCGCACCGCCATGGCTGCCGGCCCGAAGCGAGGCTTACCTCGGGGTGCTGGTGGACGACCTGGTCACCCGCGGCACCAGCGAGCCATACCGCATGTTCACCAGCCGCGCCGAACACCGCCTGCTGCTGCGCGAGGACAATGCCGATGCGCGCCTGACGCCGCGGGGCCGCGAGCTCGGGCTGGTGGACGATGAACGCTGGGCGTTGTTCGAAGCCAAGCAGCAGGCAATCGCCGCAGCGCTCGCGCGGCTGACGGCGCGGCGCTTCAAGCCGTCGCAGATCCCGGCGGACTGGGCGCGGCGCGTGCTGGGCACCGCGGCGCCGGCGCGCGACGTCAGCGCGCTTGAATTACTGCGGCGCCCGGAAGTCGGGTTCCCGGAGCTGACGGAACTCGACCCTGAGCTGGCCGTCCGGCCGCTGCCGGACGATCGCCTGGCAGCGCAGGTGCAGCGTGACCTGTCGGTGCAGGCCAGCTATGCCGGCTATATCGAGCGCGCGCAGCAGGAGATCGAACGCGCCAGCACCCAGGAACACACGCCGCTGCCCGAGGACCTCGACTATGCATCGCTCGGCGGCCTGTCGAACGAGGTTCGTCAGCAGCTTGCCGCGGTGCGGCCGGCGACGCTGGGGCAGGCCGCGCGCGTACCCGGAGTGACCCCGGCGGCGGTATCGATCCTGCTGGTGCACCTGCGCCGGCGCGCCTAAGATCAAAGGATAAGGACTGCAGCAGAGGGGGGCGTCATGGCAATCGCATCTCAGTTGCTCAAGCACAAGGGCGGCGTGATCCACAGCGTTGCGCCGGAAGCACCGGTGCTCGAGGCGATACGGCTGATGGCCGAGCATGGGGTCGGCGCGCTGCTGGTGATGCAGGGCGACGCACTGGTGGGGGTGGTGTCGGAACGTGACTACGCGCGCAAGGTGATCCTCAAGGGCCGCGCGTCGAATGAAACCCCGGTACGCCAGATCATGAGCTCGCCGGTGCTGACGGTGCGTGCCGAACAGTCGATACACGAATGCATGCGCATCATGACCGAAAAGCGCATCCGCCACCTGCCGGTGGTCGACGAGACCGGCGTGATCGGCGTGCTGTCGATAGGCGACCTGGTGCGCGCGGTACTGGAAGAACAGCAGCGCACGATCGCCGAGCTGGAGCAGTACATCCACAGCTGAAGTCCAGCCGACCGCGCCACCGCGCCACCCGGGGCGGAACAATGATTCGAAATCGCTCACGCAAGGCAGGGCAATCATGATCCATTTTCATCGCAGCGGGAGTATTGCTCCGGGCAAGACGGCAGCGGCGCTGTCATTCGCGCGCGAAGTCAGCGCCTACATCAAGATCGGCATGCCAATCGGCGGCAATCCGAATCGAATCGGCTGGTTCCTCCAGTACGAGAATCTGGCCGCGCTTGAAGACACACAGGGCAAGTTGCTGCAGGACCAGAAGTACATGGAGCTGATCGCAGCAGCTGCCGCCAACTTCATTCCCGGATCGATGCACGGCGAGATCTGGCGCGTGCTGTGACGCGCCGCCGGCCGGTGCCGCTTCGCGCAGCGGCTTGCGCCGCTACTTGCGCCAGAAGGTTGGCGTGAACAGCACCGCGAAGGTGATGATCTCGATGCGGCCGAGGAACATGGCCGCGATGCAGACCCAGCTCTGGAAGTCGCTCAGCGTGCCGTAGGTGTTGCCGGGCCCGACCACGTTCAGCCCGGGGCCGACGTTGTTGATGCAGGCGACCACGGCCGAGAACGCCGATATGAAATCCAGGCCCGAGATCAGCAGTGCGAATACCAGCACCACGATGGTGATGAAATATAGAAATATGAACGCCAGTACCGCGTAGACCACGCCGTTCGGCACCACCTGGCCGGCGACCTTCAACGGCGCCACCGCCTGCGGGTGCACCAGCGTGAACATCTCGCGCAGCGACTGCTTCATCAGGATCAGCGAGCGGAACATCTTGATGCCGCCGCCGGTGGAACCGGTATTGGCGCACAGGCTGCTCAGGAACAGCATCCACATCGGCGCGAATACCGGCCAGCTGCCGTAGTCGGTGGTGACGAAACCGCTGGTAGTCGCGATCGAAATCACGTTGAACGCGGCAAAGCGCAGTGATCGGAACGGGCTGGCATAGACCGCGTTCATGTTGATGAACAGCGCGATGCCGGCGCAGCTGGCGAGGATCAGAAGCAGCATCCAGCGTGCCTCGGGATCGCGCCGGTAGGCTTTGAAGTCGCCCTTGCGCAGCGCGATGAAGTGGGTGGCGAAATTCATCGCCGCGATCAGCATGAAGATCATCAGCACGAATTCGATCATCGGCGAATCGAAATAGCCGATGCTGGCATCGTGGGTCGAGAACGCCCCGAGAGACATCACTGAGAAGGCGTGGCAGATGGCGTCGAACAGCGACATGCCGGCGGCCCACAGCGCCAGCGCACAGGCCAGCGTCATGCCGGCATAGACGAACCACAGTGTCTTCGCGGTCTCGGTGATGCGCGGCGCAAGCTTTGCATCCTTGACGGTGCCCGGGGCACCGGCGCGGTACAGCTGCATGCCGCCGACGCCCAGCAGCGGCAGCACCGCCACCGCCAACACGATGATGCCCATGCCCCCGAGCCAGCTGAGCGCGTGGCGCCACAGGTTGATGCTGTGGGGCAGCCGGTCGAGGCCGGATAGCACGGTGGCGCCGGTGGTCGACAGCCCGGACATGGCCTCGAAGTAGGCCTTGGTGAATGACAGGCCGGGCAGGTCGATCTGCAGCGGCACGGCGGCGACCGCGGCGACCAGCAGCACGGTGGAGGTCACCAGCAGATAGGCATCGCGCGACTTCAGGTCGTAGCGATAGCGCTGCGTGGCCAGCCGCAGCAGCAGGCCGCCGACGATGGCAATGCCGGCGCCGGCGATGAAGCCGCGCAGCGGCGCGAGCTCCCCGTACAGCAGCGCGGTGACGATCGGCAGCACGAAATACAGTGCGAACCACGTCAGCAGCGAGCCGAAAATGTTCAACACCCCGAGGAGCGAGCGCATCGCCTGCTTTCCTAGGCCTCGGTCTGGAACAGCCGCTCGACCGCATCGATGTGCCGTCGATCGGTGAGGAAGATGATGACGTGATCCTCGGTTTCGAACTTGGTGTCGTGATGTGCCATGATCACGCGTTCGCCGCGCACGATGGCGACGATGCTGGCGCCGGACGGCAGCTTGATCTGCTCGAGCCTGCGACCCACCACTTGCGAGCGCTCCTCGGTGCCGTGCACCACCGCCTCGATCGCCTCGGCCGCCCCACGGCGCAGCGAATGCACCCGCACCACGTCGCCGCGCCGTACGTGCGCCAGCAGCGAGCCGATGGTGATGGTCTGCGGCGAGATCACGATATCGATGCTGTGATTCTCCATCAGCTCGCCATAGGACGGGCGGTTGATGAGTGCCATCACGCGCTTGGCGCCGAGTCGCTTCGCCAGCATCGCCGACAGCACGTTGGCCTCCTCGGAATTGGTGAGCGCGGCGAACACATCGGCGCTGTCGATGTTCTCCTCCACCAGCAGTTCCTCGTCGGCGGCATCGCCGTTGAGCACGATGGTGTTCTCCAGCAGCTCGGAGATGCGGCGTGCGCGCCGCGCATCGCGCTCGATCAGCTTCACCTGGTTGCTCTTCTCGAGCGTGTGCGCAAGCCGGAAGCCGATATTACCGCCGCCCGCGATCACCAGCCGGCGTACCGGGTCCTCGCTGCGACGCAGCTCCGCCATCACGCGCCGCAGATCATCCGAGGCGGCGACGAAGAAGATCTCATCATTCTCCTCGATCACGGTATCGCCGGCCGGCCGCACATGCCGCTCGTTGCGGTAGATCGCCGCAACACGCGTCTCGGTATCGGGCAGGTGCTCGCGCAGCGTGCGCAGCTCGCGGCCCACCAGCAGGCCTTCGCGGCGCGCGCGTACGCCCACCAGCTGCACGCGGCCATCGGCAAAGTCCACCACCTGCAGCGCGCCCGGATAGGACAGCAGCCGCGCAATGTATTCGGTCACCAGCTGCTCTGGGCTGATCCACACGTCGACCGCCAGCGCCCCTTCCGTGAACAGCGGCGCGCGCGTGGTGTATTCCGGCGCGCGCACACGCGCGATCTTGGTGGGCGTGCGGTACAGCGCGTGCGCGATCTCGCAGGCGACGATATTGACTTCATCGCTGCTGGTGAGTGCCACCAGCACGTCGGTGTCGGCGATGCCGGCGGCCTCGAGCACCGCCGGGTAGGAGGCGTGGCCGGCCACGGCGCGGATGTCGAGGCGGTCCTGCAGGTCGCGCAGGATGTCCTCGTTGGTGTCCACCACGGTGACTTCATTCGCCGGTTCACGCGCCAGGTGGTACGCGGCGGTCCGGCCCACCTGGCCGGCGCCCAGAATCAGGATCTTCATTAGCGCTTGTGCTCCGTCACCGCTACATCACTTCCAGATTCGCGTATTGCAGCATGAGCCACTTGGAACCCTGCTGCTCGAAATTCACCTGCACGCGCGCGTGCGGCCCCTGGCCTTCGACCGTGAGCACCACGCCTTCGCCGAACTTGCCGTGACGCACGCGCGTTCCCAGCCGCATGCCGTCGCCCAGGGTCTCGGCGAGCGCGCCCCGGCCGAGCGCACGCTTGCTGCCCGAGCTTGCGGCGCTGGCCGACGGCGCATGCGTCACGCGAATGCGCGGCCGCACCTCCTCGATCATGGCCGGCGGGATCTCCTGGATGAAGCGCGATGGCGCGTTGTAGCTGTCCACGCCGTGCAGCCGGCGCTGCTCGGCATAGGTAAAATACAGCTGCTTCATCGCCCGCGTCATGCCGACGTAGCACAGCCGGCGTTCCTCTTCGAGGCCGTCCAGATCGTTGATCGAGCGCTGGTGCGGAAACAGTCCGTCTTCCAGGCCGCACAGGAATACCAGCGGAAACTCCAGCCCCTTGGCGGTGTGCAGGGTCATCATCTGCACGCAGTCCTCCCAGGCGTCGCCCTGGGTATCGCCGGACTCCAGCACCGCGTGCGACAGGAAACTCTGCAGCGGCGGCAGCTCGCTGTCGGGTTCGAAGCCGCGCGCGGCGCTGACCAGCTCGTTCAGGTTCTCGACCCGCGCCTCGCCGCGATCGGCCTTGTCCTTCTGATGGTGCTCGATCAGGCCGCTGGCGTTGATGACGTGGTCGACCTGCTCGTGCAGCGCCAGACCTGCGATGGCCTGCGTCAGCTGTTCGATCAGCTGCATGAAGCCGAGCATCGCGGTGGCGGCGCGGCCGCCTTCGCCGGCCGCAACCGCGGCACCGGCCGCACGCCACAGCGAGCTGCCGGCGCCGCGCGCCGCGTCGCGGATGTTGTCCACCGTTTTGTTGCCGATGCCGCGCGGCGGCAGGTTCACGACGCGCTCGAACGAGGCGTCGTCGTCGTGGTTGGCGATCAGCCGCAGGTAGGCGAGCGCGTCCTTGATCTCGGCGCGCTCGAAGAAACGCAGGCCGCCATAGACGCGATACGGAACACGCGCGCTGATCAGCGCCTCCTCGAAGCTGCGCGACTGCGCGTTGGAGCGATACAGGATCGCCGCCTCGCGCCGCAGTCCGCCGCGCTGCGTCCACTCGAGAATGCGCGTGACCACGAACTCGG
>Ga0182030_10020131_pt1 | contig 12624 bp, 8 predicted proteins | sample 812S3MmetaG_FD_121299 | JGI IMG/M metagenome (GOLD analysis project Ga0182030, IMG submission 121299) | Permafrost microbial communities from Stordalen Mire, Sweden - 812S3M metaG (Illumina Assembly) | ecosystem: Environmental > Terrestrial > Soil > Wetlands > Permafrost | place: Sweden... | reverse complement strand
GACCTTCGCCGAGATCGGGGAAAAGGTGAATTTGTCGGCGCCGGCGGTGAAGCGTCGCGTCGACCGGATGCTCGACAACGGTGTGATCAAAGGATTCACCACGGTCGTCGACCGCAATGCGCTCGGCTGGAACACCGAGGCCTACGTGCAGGTGTTCTGCCACGGCACCATTGCGCCGGATCAACTACGGGCGGCGTGGGAGAATATGCCCGAGGTAGTCAGCGCGGCCACGGTGACCGGCACGTCGGACGCCATCCTGCATGTGCTCGCCCGCGACATGCGCCACCTGGAGTCGGCCCTGGAGCGCATCCGGTCGAGTGCTGACATCGAACGCAGCGAAAGCATCGTCGTGCTGTCCAATCTCATCGACCGGATGCGAACCTAGCGGCGAGTCAGCCCGTGGGAGAACCAGCGCGCCAGCCGCGACGGCGACGCGCTTGGTGGTCGCCGGGATACATAGGGCCACGGCCGGTTTCGCTCGGGGATGGAATTGGCACGCGCGTGTTTCAGCTGCGTTCGCAGGTGCTGGCGTAGGTCGTGCAGATCCGGATCCGGCCACCGGTTATCGGCTTCGATCGAGTCGCCGGTGAGATCGTAGAGTTCCCACTGGTCGTCGAGCGGGGATGTTCGGTATTCCTCTCCCCCAAGGCCGTTGGCCGCCAGGTGGCGGACCCCGGGTTCAGTCCAGGTGCCCGGGTCGTCGAAGGTACGGACCAGCTTCCACAGGTGACCTGCGCCCCCGGCCGCCGTCGCATCATCGACGCGCACCACCAGTCCTTCGAAGTTGGAGGCGGTGTGTGCCGGGATCCGAATTCGGAGCGGCGCAGGCGGATTCACAGTCCTCTTCAGGCGGCGGCCCAGGCCGTTCGCGCCGCTATCGCCCTCCAACATGTTGTCGCGAGTCATCAGGTAGACGGCGCGCGCCGCGTCGGCCGACGCGCCGTCGACGACCGGCATCAGGTCGCGGCCCGGTAGCTCGTGGACTTCCGAGAATGATTCGGCCAGCGCGCCCGCGGCCTCGGCGACGTCGATACCGGCGGCGGACAGCAGCGTCGGAACCAGATCGACATGCGACGTCGGTGCGTTGATCACGCGGGGCTGCGTCGAGCGCTCGCCGATGCGGGCGATGACGAAGGGAACGCGGGTGGCCTCGTCGTAGAGGTTGAACCATTTCTGGTGGAGCCCACCGTGCGCGCCGAGCAGATCGCCGTGATCCGACGTCCGCACCAACACCGCGTTGTCGGACCCGCCCTCGGTGACGGCCCGCCTGACCCGGTCGATCGGTCCGTCGACCTCGGCGTGCAACCGGTAGTACAGATCGCGATAGCGCTGCGCATTGCGATCATAGGTCCGGTTGATCGCCGGTGCCGGACCGTAGCCGGAGTAGTAGGCCTCTCGGTACGCGATTTGCGCGGCCGGCTTGGATGACAGATCTTCGTCGGCGGTGGGCGCCGCGGGCACCGGGGGTGGATCCAACGGCGATGAATTCACCGGGCTGCGGCGCGCCCACAACGGGAACAACACGATGTCGTGCGGGTTGACGAAGCTGGCCACCAACAGGAAGGGACGCAGCGCGGCCGGGTCGCCGGCGCGACGGCGCGAGTAGCGGTCGTTGAGCCACGCGACAACACGGTCGGCGATCAGCGGATCGCGGCGAACGCCGGCGTTGGACAGCAGCGCACCGTGCGGTTCCGGGCCCACCCATCCGGAAAAGCCAAACGGCCCAAGCGGATCCGCGTCGAGGTAGCGCCGCACCGCGGCGGGATCGATGACACCGTCGTCGTCATTGGTCGCCAACGAACGGCGGGTGGCCGGGTCGGTGAGATCCGCGTGCGAAATGTGCCACTTGCCGTCGTAGTGGGTGTCATAGCCCGCCGCGCGAAACCAGTTGCCCAGTGTCGGCACCTCGCCCTCACGCAGCCAGCGCATGCGGGAGTCCTCGGCGGTCTTGCCGATGCCGTCGGTCTGGGTGACGCCGTGCAGGTCGGGGTAGTGCCCGGTGAAGATGGTCGGGCGGCTCGGCACGCAAGCAAGCGAGCCGGTGTAGTGCCTGCCGAAGCGGACGCCGTGTTCGTCGAACCACCTGCGGCCCAACAATGTTCGATTGCGCCAGGCGAGTACCTCGGTCGACTCGTAGGGCGGCACCGCACGCTCTTCGTCGGTCATCACGATGACGATGTCGGGGCGATCAGACATTCGCATGCTCCAATCGGTTCGCGAGGCCGGCGAGCATCGAGTCGGACTGTCGTGCCAGGAACCGGCACAACACCCGTTCGGCCAGCTTTGCGCCCGGATGAGAGCCGATTTCGACCGTGCTGGTGAGGGTGACGACGGTGCCGTCGGCCCCGGCGGCGGTCAGCGTCCAACGGTTGGTCACCCGGTGCAGCCGCCGGGGTAGGCCTTCGATGTCATAAGCCAAGACCCGCGGCGGGGTGAATTCGGTGATCCGTTCGACGAGCGCGTCTCGTCCGACCTGCACCCGTCGCGCGGTGCCGACGGCGCCGCCATCGGGGCCGGCGAACAAGATGCACGAGTGATCGGCGTTCTCAGCCCACGAACTGAGCGAGCCGAAGTCCGCCAGGATGTCCCAGATTTCGCCCGCGGGAGCCGCGATAGTGCGGGTGCGGTGAATGTCGGCCACGCGTTCACGCTACGCGACTCGGCACGCGAACCAGTGCTATTGGGTCAGGTGGAAAATCGTCTCGACCGCCACCGCACTGCCGCTGGCCGCGACAACGATGGCGAGCGTAACCCAGTCCGCCAGTTTCGGTCTCGCCGGAGCCGCGGAGAGTTGACCGGTGCCGCCGCGGGCGGTGATCGCGTCCCCCATCTCGTCAGCGCGACGCAGCGTCACGGTGATGGCCGCAGCGAGTAGGTCGATCATCTCGCGGACACCCTGTTGGCGCCGGGCCTTCCGGCTCTGCGGGATCTGTTTGGGACGCAGCCGCCGGGCGGCGTAAAGCACCTGGAATTCGTCGATCAACATCGGGAAGGCGCGTAACGCGAGCGCGGTCGCCACTGCCCATTCGTCGATGGGGATCCGTAACAGCTTGAATGGGCGGCCTAAAACCGTTAACGCAGGCCCGATTTCGGCGACATTGGTGGTCCAGGACACCATCGCGCCCAGTCCGAGCAGCGCGACTGACAACGCGGTGATCCGCAGGAAGTTCAACACTCCGCCGAGTCCGATGCCGACTCCGCCGATCGAGATCACCGGGCTACCGCCGGCCAGCGCCGCGGTCACACCGCCCAGCGCGAGGACCAACCACAGCACGCGCGGCACCGAGGGCAGCGCGCCGCCCGGAATGCGGGCGATGCGAGCCGCGGCAGCCACCAGTGCCCCGACCAACGCGATCGTCACCCAGCCCGGATAAAACGTCAGCAGCACCGAAACGCCGAACACAACCAGCAGTTTGGTGCCGGCCCATAGGTCGTGAATGGTCGACCGTCCGGGTACCGGAACCAGCAGCACGACCGGGCGAGAAGGGCGCCGGGCCTCGCCTTGAGCAGACGATGCGCTCATGGAATGCCCCCGGCGGCGGCCGTTACCGTTTCCAGCACGCCACCTTGTAAATGCACGGTCCGCGGACAAACCTCTTCCATCCCGGCGAAGTCATGCGAGATGACCACCAACGTCAGGCCCCGCTCGCGGCGCAGCTGTGCGAGCAGACGCAGCAGGCTGCGCTGGCTGGCGCCGTCCAACCCGGCCAGCGGCTCGTCGAGGATCAACGCGCGCGGCGATCGCGCCAGCAGCCCGGCCAGGACCACGCGACGCATCTGGCCACCGCTGAGCTGGTCGATGCGTCGGCCGCCCAGCGCAGGTTCCAGCCCGACCGCAGCCAGCGCCGCGGCCACGCGATCTTCTTCGCGACGCGAAAAGCCGGCTGCCGAAGCCACTTCCAGGTCGACACGGCTACGCATCAACTGCAGTCGGGCCGCCTGGAACGACAACGCCACCGCCCCGACGTGCTCGTGGATGGGCTCGCCGTCGATCAGGCAGGCGCCGGTGGTGGGAATCGTCAGCCCGGCCATGATCCACGCCAGCGTCGACTTACCAGAACCGTTGCCGCCGTGGATCAGGACTCCATCGCCCTGCTCCACCACGAAATTGATGTCGTGCAGCGCGGTTTTGGCCCACGGTGTGCCACTGGCGTATTCATGCCCGACGTCGACGAGTTCGATCGCCTTCGGCCGCCCCCGCGGATCTACCGCGCCGGTCGCCGCCGGCGCGGCCGCCGTTGCGACCATGCCGGTGCTGTCACCGGTGTTGTCGGGTGAATCGCTGAGGTTGATGGTGCGGTCCGCGGCCACCGCTTCGTTATCGAAATGCGTGATGTGCACCAGGGCGGTGCGGTGACGTTGGGGAAGGTCGGACAGCACGCCTAGCAAGGTGTCGCGGCCCCGCTGATCGACCATGCTGGTGACCTCGTCGGCGATGAGCAGCGCCGGCTCGCGGGCCAGCGCAGCGGCAAGCGCGAGGCGCTGCAGTTCACCGCCGGAGAGGCTGCCGGTGTCGCGCTCGGCGGATGCCTCCAGACCGACCTCGCTCAACAAACCGTCGACATCGATCTCGGTTCCCGGTGGCAGGCCCCACACCACGTCGTCGGCGACCCGGGTGCCCAGCACCTGGCTTTCGGGGTGCTGCAGGACAACGGCCGTGCCCCCGAGCTTGCCCAAACCGACTGCGCCCGCGCGCTCCACGGTGCCCGAGGTCGGTTCCCGGCCGGCCAGGATCAACATCAACGTGGTCTTCCCAGAGCCGTTCGCGCCGGTGACCGCCACGTGCTCGCCGGCCCGAAGGTCCAGGCTGACTTCGCGCAGCGCGTCTTGGCCCGTGTTGGGGTAGCGGAAGCGCACCTTGTCGAACCGCACCGGAACCGGCCCCACCGCGACTTGCTCGCCGGTACTGCCATCCCATGCATCCAGCTTGCGCACGTCGGGGACACCGTCCATTCGCTCCAGCAGACGGGACAACGCCCACCAGCCGATCAGCGACACGATCATGATCGCGACCGTGGAATAGGCCAGCACGGACCACGGCCAGTAGCCAAGTGCCTTGGCGGAAATCCGCTGCAACTCGGCGGCGACCCCCTGCAGATGGATCCTCGTCAGGAACGCGGCGATCCCGTCCACGCTCGAGGTGATTACTTGGAGGATTAAATGCCGCAGCCGACTCGTCACGGCCAGCTCGCCAACCACCGCGCCGCCGAACACGAGTCCGGCGATGAACGACGAGCCGACCACCGTGAGTACGCCGCGGCCGTTGCGCTTCACGACTCCGGTCAGCCCACCGATGTAGGCGGAGTGGAGGACCGCCAAGAAACCGCCCACGCCGGCGATCAGGAAGGCAATCATTCCGGCAGCAACCGTCGCGGCGAGCAACACGCGCAGCCGGTACCGGTAGGCCAGCAACCCCGTGGGGACGGTCCCCAGCAAAGCCAATCCTGCTGCAAATGGGACGACTACGGAGATGATCGCGATCACCGCGCACAGTGCGCCCATGACCGCGGCCTGTGCCAACTCACCCGGGCGCAGCGATCCACGCCGAGGGTGCCGAAGGCGGGACGAAGTCACTTGACCGATTCTGCCAGGCATGCAGCGCGGCCGTCCGCAGCACAACGGGCCGTCCGGATTTTGCGGCCGCGGTTATGTGTGATTCGTCTCAGTTAGCAAAGCTATGCAACCATGGACACATGGGCAAGGTTATTGACACCGCAAACATCGAGCGTGAGCAAGGCCTAGGCGCGGATCTGCTCGCTGTGGTCGCGCGACTCAACAGGCTGGCCACCCAGCGCATTCAGATGCCGTTACCTGCGGCGCAGGCCAGGCTGCTGGCGACCATCGAAGCCCACGGCGAGGCCCGAATCGGTGACCTGGCTGCGGTGGATCACTGCTCGCAACCGACGATGACCACGCAGGTGCGACGCCTGGAGGATGCCGGCCTGGTCAGCCGAACGGTCGACCCCGGCGACGCCCGGGCAGTCCGAATCCGCATCACAGCCGACGGAAGGCGGACCCTCAACGCGGTCCGGGCCGATCGTGCCGCCGCCATCGCACCGCAACTGGCCCAGCTCGGACCGGAGGATCGCGAGGTGCTCGCCGATGCGGTCGAGGTGTTGCGCCGCCTTGTCGACAACGCCGTCACAGCCCGCCGCGGCACGGTGAGCACCGCGCACTCCTTGTAGATAGACCACCGCCGGCGGGTAGACACTCATGACCATGCGGAACGACGCGTTCGCCTCCCCGTTGACCGTTTGGGTCGGACCGACGCGGTACGTCTTTGGCCCGGGCCGCGACATCGTCGTGGGTTACGGCGGCCGGTGGGACATTCCGATGTACCCCCCGGGCAATGCCCCTCCGGCCGCCGCGCCGACGCACCCCGAGCTGGTGCTGCGGTTCGCCGGCACCCGCTGGGTAGCGATCGATAACAGCCGCAATGGCTTCTTCGTCAACGGCGCCCGGGTGTCGACGGTGGACATCCGGGACGGGCAGGCGATCACGATCGGCGATCCGCACCGGGGTCCGCGGCTGGTGTTCCAGATCGGCGCTCCCGCCGGTCCGCCCGGGCCACCGCCACCGGGCCCCCCTCGACAACCGCCCGCCCCGCCGCCACCGCCTCCACCCGTCGCGCGGCCGCCCGACGAACACGAACCGACGCTGCGGACCACCCGGCGAATTCCGATACCCGCACCCCGACCGCCGTCGGTCCAAGGACCCCGCCTTGCGCCGCCGCCCATCGCCCCTCCCCCGCCACCCCCGCCGCTGACCGAGCCGGCTGCGGCACTACCACCGCCCCCGCCGCCGGCGGCTGTCGAGGATCAGCAGCCCAAGGGCCGCGGGCTGATCGAGCGGATGACCGACGCGACGCGAAAGCTGCGCGCTCAGCGCGCACCGGTGCCCACCGGCGAGCCCGGTCCCGGCGAACCCGTTCTCACCCATCGGTTGCCGCTCAAAGCGGGCGCGCGCACCGTCGGGCTGACCGCATACCAACTGGGACTCACCGTCGACGAACGCGAGTTGCTCACGGACGTCTCGTTCACGGCGCGGCCGGGAACGCTGACCGCGGTGACCGGGCCGTCGGCCGCACGCAACTCAGTGCTGCTCGGCCTGCTCGCCGGCACCAGAGACCTCGACTCCGGCCGAATCACCGTGGACGGCCACGACATCCATGCCGAACCCCAAGCCATGCGTGCGCGCATCGGGATCGTGCCGCGCGACGACCGCCTGCACCCGCAGCTCACCGTCCAACGGGCACTGGGATACGCCGCCGAACTGCGGCTGCCGGCCGATGCCTCGCGCGAGCACCGTCAGCGTGTGGTGGACCAGGTTCTCGAAGAACTCGAGCTGACGCCGTTCCGCTCGACCCGAATCAGCAAGCTAGCGCCCGAGTTTCGCCGCTGCGCGGCGATGGCGGTCGAGCTCCTCACCCGGCCGACCCTGCTGCTGGTTGACGAGCCGGGCGCGGGGCTGGATGCCGCGCAGGAAAGTCACGTGATGGCGGTGCTGCGCCGTCAGGCAGACATCGGCTGTGTCGTCGTCGCGAGCGTGACATCCTCGACGTCGCTCGCCCACCTCAATATCTGCGATCAAGTCGTGGTGCTCACATCTCGCGGCACCGTCGCCTTCGCCGGGGCGCCCTTGGAGATCGGCCCGGCGATGGCCACCACCGACTGGTCAGAAGTTCTGGCCCAGGTGAGCGCCGATCCCGACGGCGCCCATCGCGCGTTTCGCGCCCGCCAGCCGGCACCCGACCCGCCCGAGGTGGCAGAACCGTGGCCGACGCCCGCCGAACCTGGACTCGAGGGACAATTCTGGCTAGTGGCCGGTCGCCAAGCCCGCCTGTTCTTCGCCGACCGCCTTTACCTTCTCTTCCTGGCCGCCCTGCCGTTTGCATTGGCGGGACTGACGCTGCTGATTCCCGGTGATTCCGGCCTGAGCCAGCCCGGCTCGACCAGCCGTAACCCGCATGAAGCGGTCGAGATCTTGGCGGCGCTCAACATCGCCGCAGTCATCATCGGCATCGCGCTGACCATCCGCGATCTCGTTGGCGAGCGGCGGATCTTCCGGCGCGAACAAGCGGTCGGTCTGTCGCCGACTGCCTATCTGACCGCAAAGATCGTGTTCTTCAGCGTGGCCGCGGCGGCACTGACGGCCATCGCGTTCACCATCGTCGTGGGCGTCAAGGGCCGACCCGTGCACGGCGCCGTGCTGCTGTACGACGGCACGGTCGAGCTGTATGTGAGTGTCGCCGTCACGGCGATCGTGTCGGCGATCATCGGGCTCGCGGTGTCGACAATGGGCAGGTCGTTGCGAGGAGTCGTGGGGTTGGCCGTGCCGGTGATCCTGGCGTCGCTGTTGTTCGCCGGCGGGCTGATCACGCTGGTGGGCACGTGGGGCTACGACCAGATCTCCTGGTTCATCCCGGCCCAATGGGGCTTCGCGGCATCAGCCGCCACGGTCGACCTACGCCGGGTTGACGCGCTGGCCGCCAACGCGCAGATGTGGACCCACTATGTGGGCTGGTGGATGTTCGACATGATGATGCTCGTCCTCCTTGGCGCGGTCTGGGCTGGAGTTGCCCGCTACCGGCTTCGGCGTCATAGCAGCGCTGCCACCAACATGCCCAGCAGATAAGTGGCGGCCACGGCGACGGCGCCGAACAGCAACTGCCGCCCCGCTGCCAACCACACCGGTTTACGAGTGAACCGGGCGGTCAGGGCACCCGCGATCAGCAGGCCGACGCCACCGCACGCCAGACCCATCCACAACATTCCGTATCCGAGAAGGTAAGGGATCAGCGGAATTACCGCTCCGAGGGCGAACATCACAAAGGACGCGGCCGCCGCCAGGGCAGCCGACGGCTTTTCGGTGGGGTCCACACCGATCTCGCGGACCAGATGGAAGTTGACCGCTTGGTTCTCGTCACGGTGGATCTCGTCGGTGGCAGTCTGGGCGGTTGTCTCGCTCATGCCCAGCTCGACGAGCGTGTTGACCAGTTCGGCTCGCTCGGCTTGCGGGTGGGCGCGAAACGAGCGGCGTTCGACGCGCAACTCGGAATCGACCTGCTCGTTGGCCGTGGTCACCGACGTGTACTCACCCAGTGCCATCGAGAACGCCCCAGCTAACAGGCCCGCGATGCCGCTGACCAAGGTGGTGTGAGCACTTTCACCCGCAGCCACACCGGCGATCAGGGCGGTATTGCTGACCAAGCCGTCCATCGCGCCGAAAGTGGCTGGGCGTAGCCAACCTCCGCTGACGTCGGGATGGGTGTGCCCGACGTCGTCCTCCGGGTGGCGTGACGGGCTGTCTGGCGAGGCCATGACGCCATCTAACCGCGATCTCGCGGCCAACGGCAGCAACGTCCTGCACCGGCTCCCGTTCTTCCCGCGCCGCCAGCCGCGGGCTACCGTCGAGATATGGCGCCAGAAACGACGAGCACTGCCCAACATTTGCGCGACGCCTTGGACGGGCGCTTTCGCGACGCGAAAAACCAGACCCGGGAATGGCTGAGCAAGGAACAGTTCCGCCCGCATTACACGCCGAACACGGTCCTGGCCCGCGCCAAGGTGGCCGAGCAGATGGCGCTGATCTCGGGTGCGGGCATCCCCGACGAGGGATTCCGCAAGGAACACGGCGGCACCGGTGACGTGGGCGCGGCGGTCACCATGATCGAGATGCTGGCGATGTCGGATCTGTCGCTGATGGTCAAGGCCGGGGTGCAGTGGGGCTTGTTCGGCGGCGCCGTCGAGAACCTGGGCACCGAACGCCACCACGAGGCGTACGTGAAGAAGATCATCAGCCTCGAGGTGCTCGGCTGTTTCGCCATGACCGAGACCGGGCACGGCAGCGATGTGCAGGCGCTGGAGACGACCGCGACCTACGATGCCGAGACCGAAGAATTCGTCATTCACTCCGAGACCCCGACGGCCCGCAAGGACTACATCGGCGGGGCCGCCGAGACCGCCCGCATCGCAGCGGTTTTCGCGCAGCTGATCACCACCGAGGACGGTGAGCCGGTCAATCACGGCGTGCACTGCGTACTGGTGCCGATCCGCGATGACGAGGGCAACGATCTGCCCGGCGTGACGACGTCGGACTGCCAGTACAAGGGTGGTCTGCCCGGTGTCGACAACGGCCGCATCATGTTCGACCACGTCCGCGTTCCCCGGGTCAACCTGCTGAACAAATACGGCGACGTCGCGCCGGACGGCACCTACAGTTCGCCGGTCGAGAACCCGAGCCGCCGGTTCTTCACCATGATCGGCACGCTGATCCGCGGCCGGGTCACCGTCGGCGGCAGCGCCGGTAACGCCGCTCGCGTCGCGCTGGACATCGCCGTCCGATATGCATTGGAGCGCAGGCAATTCAGCGCACCGGACGACGACTTTGAAGTGCTGATCATGGACTACCTGGTGCATCAGCGGCGGCTGTTCCCGTTGATAGCGCGCTCGTATGCGTTGCAGTTCGCACAGAACGAACTGGTATCGAAGTGTCACGACCTGCAGACGTCGGACGTCGCGGACGCCGAGGAACAACGCGAGTTGGAATCGCGTGCCGCCGGCCTGAAGGCGGCTAACACCTGGCACGCCAGCCGGGCTATCCAGGAGGCCCGCGAGGCCTGCGGCGGCGCGGGCTACATGGCCGAGAACCGGCTGATCGCACTACGCGGCGACACCGACGTGTTCACCACCTTCGAGGGCGACAACCACGTGCTGACTCAGCTGGTGGCCAAGGAGCTGCTGACCGCCTACGCCGACGACATCAAGGGCATGAGCCCGGTCGATTGGGTGCGGTTCGCCGCCAACACCGTTGGTGAACGGGTGATGAAACGCACTGCGGCCGAAGCGATTATGCAGAGGATTGTGGACGCACGCCAGGACAGCGAAGAAGAAGGCAGCTTGTTCAACCGCGGCACCCAGGTGAACATGTTCGAGGAACGCGAAAGTTACCTGCTGTCCTCGGTCGCCCGGCGGCTACAGGGCAAGTCAAAAGAGATGTCGGCATTCGAGGCGTTCAACGCGGTGCAGGATCACGTGCTGCACGCGGCGACCGCACATATCGACCGAATTGTGTTGGAAGCGTTCGTCGCCGGGATCGATGCCTGCCCCAACGAAGAGGCCCACGAGCTACTCGGGATCGTCTGCGACCTGTACGCGCTGTCTGTGATCGAGGATGACAAAGCCTGGTTCATCGAGCATCGGTATTTGTCCACTGAGCGCGCCAAGGCCGTCACTCGTGGCATCAACGATCGCTGTCGCGCGCTGCGCCCGTATGCCAGGACGCTGGTCGACGGTTTCGGCATTCCGGAGCCACTGCGTTACGCCGAGATGCTGCACCCAGAGAATCTGGCCGACTGAGCTGAAGTGGCCGTCGGCTCAGCCGGCTCCTACGGCGTTGTCGTCGGAAAGACTGCCTACCGGTCGGTGGACGTATCTGACCCAGGTGATCACCGCGGCAATAACGTAGCAGGACATGAAGATCCAGAAGGCGGACGTCATCGTGCCGGTGGCGACGAAAGACTCGCGCAGCGCCAGGTTGATTCCCACGCCCCCCAACGTTCCGACACCCGCCACAACACCGATCGCGATGCCCGAAAAGAGCTGCGCCCATCGAGCGTGTTCGGAGTCGCTCATATCCAGGCCACGGCCGGGCGTCCGAAAAACCGTCGGGATCATCTTGTAGACGGATCCATTGCCCAGTCCCGCCAAGACGAACAAGGCGATGAAGCAGGCCACGTAACCGGCCATCGTCGAGTCGCTGACCGGACCCGCGTGTGGGTCCTCGAATGTCGCGACACCGATCAGCATCCCGGCGACGAGGACCATCGCAGCAAAAACCAGCAGCGTGACGCGGCCCCCGCCGATTCGGTCGGCCAGCCGGCCGCCGTAGACGCGCGCCAGCGCACCGAGTAGCGGCCCGATGAAAGCCAATTCGGCGGCGTGCAGGGCAGCCTGAGATGCGCTTTGTCCGCCGGCCATGAAGCCGGTCTGCAATATCTCGGCGAACGCGAATGCGAAGCCGATGAACGAGCCGTAGCTGCCCAGGTAGAGCAGCGAGAGCAGCCAGGTGTCGCGAGTGGAGACCACCGCGGAAAGGATCACCCGCAGACGCCGCAGCTCGACGCGGTGTTGCGCGACGTTGTTCATCGACAACGTCGCGCCGAAGCCGGCGGTGATCAGCAGCACCAGATACAGGCCGCACACCCAAAACGGCTGCCGATCGCCGACCGTCGCGATGACGACCAGGCCGACGATCTGCATCATCGGTACACCGAGATTGCCGATACCGCCGGCCAGCCCCAGCGCGACGCCCTTGAGCCGGTGCGGATAGAAGGCATTGGCGTTGCTTGCCGAGGCCGCGAAATTGCCTCCGCCCATTCCCGTCAATCCCGCGCACACCAAATACGGCCACAACGGCAGCCCCGGGTGGGCCAACAACACCATCGCGCCGACGACCGGAACCAGCAGCGCGAATGCCGAGAACATGGCCAAGGTGCGACCGCCGAAGATGGCGGTGGCCACCGCATAGGTCGGCCGCAGACATGCCCCAACCAGCGTGGCGGTCATACCGAGCAGCAATTTGTCGCCGGCCGAAAAGCCGTAGACGTCCTTGGGCATGAACAGT
>Ga0182030_10020130_pt1 | contig 12624 bp, 11 predicted proteins | sample 812S3MmetaG_FD_121299 | JGI IMG/M metagenome (GOLD analysis project Ga0182030, IMG submission 121299) | Permafrost microbial communities from Stordalen Mire, Sweden - 812S3M metaG (Illumina Assembly) | ecosystem: Environmental > Terrestrial > Soil > Wetlands > Permafrost | place: Sweden... | reverse complement strand
TAGCCAGAGTTTTGTTTTAACCGGAACGTTGAGCTCGGATGGCTCGACGATGGCGGGAACTTACACCTCGACTGCGGGAACGGCGTCTGACGGTTCGGTTTGCGGGTATGCCGAAACCGGATTGTCATGGAGCGCGGTTTCGGTGCCGCCACTTACAGGGACGATTCAGGGAACATTTCACAGTACAGGCGGTAGTTACGGATTGGCGAATCAGGATTTCGCCTTAGTTGCAGGTACTGTGACCCAAGGCGAAAATATCGGCGCCAGCAACGCGACTGTGACTGGGACTTTGAGTTTTCAGGATCCCGTGACTCTGTTGAGCGACTATCCTTGCTTTCCTCTGGCATCGCTCACAGGAACAATTAGCGGTGACTCGGTGATCCTCCAAGTAATTGGCACGGACGGATCGAATCTCGGGCAGATCGGTGAGCCCGCAGGAGCGCAGTTTCTGGGAGCTACGGGAGTGAGCCCGGTGACTTACGATTCCGCGCAAGGGGGCGGCAATATCCTGCACGGAATTGGGCCGTCGTATCTGGTGGCGTCGAAGGGTTGCGGCGGCAGTTTGGGGAGCACGACGACAGCGGGCGACTTTGGCAATATCTGTCTTTCGGTCGGAAGTAGCAGCGCGTGCCAAGCACCAATTACCCTAACGCCGGCATTCCTGGCGTTCCCGACACAGGTGCTCGGCGCAGCCGCGAGTTCGCAGACAATCACGCTCGCGAACAACACCAGCGCACCGCTTGGTCCATTGACTCTTAGTTTTAGTAACGAGGGCGACAATACATTTGGTGGCCAAAGCGATTTCAATGAGCTGCCCAGTTTTACTGAGCAGGATAACTGTGCCGCGTCACTCGGCACCAATTTTTCTCTCGCAGTGGGGCAGTCCTGTGCGATCACCGTAACCTTCACGCCGCAAGAGAGTTGTCCGTGGCTACCGTTCGGAGCGCCACCGACGATTGCGGGCGCCGCACCCGAGTGGTGTCCACTCACGCAGAGCGCGCTGGTAACGGTCCATAGTCCCTCTAGTCCCGACACCGATACCGCATTTACGGTGCCGGCGACCGGTGTGGCGCGGAGCGCGCTTCAACCTTCGGTGCAAGAACTCGATTTCGGAGCGGAAGAACAAGTGAATCCGCCGGAAGCGAGTGTGCCCCAGACTCTCTCGTTTACGAATGTGAGCGGCTCTCCGGTGCAAATTCTGGGACAGGCAACTTGCGTGAATCCGCAACATGGGCAGAACCTGCTCCCTCATCCCTTGTTGGCAAACAGTCCAGTCGCCGGATTGCAGGTGGTGAGCAACGGATCGGGCAGTCTTCCGATTACGGCGAACGGAGAGACCATCAATTACACGTGCGACAGTGACGACAGCAGTAAGCTACCAAACTTTCAGATTTCTGAAGACACGTGCACCGGAAATCTGTTGGCTGCGCAGGCGTCCTGCAATATTCAGGTTACCTATGTGCCACAACCGAAGACCAACGTGGGCAACGGGCTGGATTATTTTCTCGAACTGAACACCCTGCAGTGTGCGGGCGCAGTCACGACCGACTGCGAAATCGATAGCGGACGGTTTCCGGTGGAACTGCGTTCGAATTCCGCGAGTCCCTTGCGCATGACGCCTGGGGCAGGACTGGACTTCGAGAATCAGACACAAGGGAAGAGCACCGCACCCTTGACCATTACGCTGCTCAACGATCCGAATCTCGCGACCACCCAAACGGTCACGTTCATCGGAAAGATCACCGCCAGTGGCAGTTATTCCGAGTCCGACGATTGTCCGATCAGCCTGGCGCCGGGCAGCAGTTGCACGTTGACCGTTATTTTCAAGCCTGGCGTCACGGGCTTCATTCCAGGAACGCTCACGATCAATTATCAGCAGGAACCGCTGAACCTGCCGCAAGTGGTGTACCTGCGCGGGACCGGACAATAAACGATGCGACTCAATTTCAGGAGGGCGGCAGTGGTGATGCGACGATGGGTTCCTTTTCTTATGACGGCGGCGATGATGTCATTTCTTGCCGGATGCGGAGGAAGCACCGCGAACGTGCAAAACCCTCCACCGCCCCCACCGCAGAATGTGACGATCGCCTTTCAACCGGAGCCCGGAGCGGCGCTGTCTGTTGGATCTGCTGAAAATGTGACGGCTGTCGTTACGAACGATCCGGACAACGAAGGAGTGAGCTGGGAGTTGACCTGCCAGGCAGATCCGAAAAATCAAAACGGCCTCTGCGGCACACTGAGCAATCCGCATACCGCCAGCGGAAGCCCGGTCACCTACACCGCACCGGCTACTCTCTCCACAAATAGCACGGTGGTTGAAATCGTGGCGCTATCGACGAACAGTCCTTCGGTGAACGTAGTGGCGCCGCTGACGATTGGTAGCTTCAATGGCAGTTTGCAGGCGGGGAACTATGTACTGCAACTGCAGGGAGTCGATGGCTTCTCTGTGCCGTATCAGTTCGCGGGCGTGATCGCCGTCGATGGACAAGGAGGTGTGTCGGGCGGGGAGCAAACTGTCAATTCAGGTGGGGTTTCCGACAACGCCACCTTACTGAACACGAGCAGTTATTTTCTCGGCGGCGACGGCCGCGGAACGATCACACTGAACTGGAGTGACAGCAGCAGCAACGCAGGCACAGAAATTTTCAGCTTCGTCTTCCTCAACAATTCGCAGAATCCCGAAGCGCTAGTCTCGCAAATTGGATTGGATACTACCGGCTATTCCGCGACCGGAACCATGGATCTGCAACAGACTACGGTCGCAGCGCCGTCGGGTAGCTACGCCTTCGCAATGACCGGCACAGATGTAGTCGACAGCCAAGCGCTCGCTTTCGGAGGCGTCTTGGAGATCGCGGCGGGACAGACCACGATCTCCGGCGTCACCGACGAGTTCATCGGAGAAAAGCAGAAGATCAGCGATGGCTCGTTCGCTACGGGCTCGCAGGTGACTTCGGGACCCGATGCCTTCGGCCAAGTGACAATCAAGCTGGTTGGTTATCTCGATGGCATCCACTCTAAGCCAGTGACGGCCATCTTGACGGGCTATATTGTGGACTCCGGCCATATACAGCTAATTGAGAGCGACAACACCGCGACCACCAGCGGCTTTGCCTCAACCGGTGGCCTCGCGATTGCCCAAGCCTCGGGCGCTTACGGTACGTTTGGCAATGGATCGCTATCAGGAAATTACACGTTCGGAGTGACAGGCGTTGACCTCTACCAAAGCAATCTCGTTCCGGCGACTTTGACTTCAGCCGGTGTATTCACCGCCGATGGTCAAGCCGACGGAGCGCTGACGAGCGGATTCACCGACACCTTTCTTCAGCTCAACTGCGTGCAAGAAAGCTGCAAGACTGGAGGAATCGAAGGAGCAGAGATCAGTGCAGCATTTACCGGTATTTATGCGGTCGATTCCGCCAGCGCCTCTTGCGGGGCCGACAGTGGAACGGTGGTGAGTGGAACCGGCCGCGCCTGCCTTACGCCGGCCAATTTTAGTCCCGTGCCAAGTCCCAGCTATAGTCCCCAAATGTTCTTCTATCTGACCGGCCTAAGCGGATCGGGTCAGCCTGCGGCCCTGGTGCTCGGCTTCGGAGCAGTTGGGCCTTCTCCTAACCTGCATTATCCCTGGATTGGATCGGGCCTTGCTTATGCGCAAACCGCTGCCACACCAACTTTCAGCGGCCTCTACGGCGCGAGTTTCACGCAGGAAAATGGCATCGAAACCGACGGCACGGCCCAGATGACGGTGAACTCCGCCAACACGCCGCCTCTTTCGGGAACCGCCGACGCAAGCGCTCAACTGGGAAACGGCTTCCTCGGCAACTTCGGTACTGCGACATCCGACAATTTGCCAGGAACTCTGAACGCCGATCCGAATGCACCCATCGCCAGCGTTTTCACGAATCCAATTTCGTTGGATTACTACTCCATCGATTCGAATCAAGGTTTCTTCGTCGAGACAGACTTGGTTAACGGACCGTATCAGACGGGGCAAGTAACGCTGGGATACTACGCGACACAGTGCCAAGTTACCGTCCCTCCCACAAATTGTCCGACATCTGAGGAGGTTCAAAAGCGCAAGCTTACGCGGAAATGAGCGGCCATTTTCTTGGAGCCCCGCCCAAATCTGATAGCGCCAAACGCAGCGAACGGCTGCTGATGGAAGAACTGGAGCCCAGTCTGTTGTTCTGCTGGTTCGCGGTTTGGCGATCGACTATCAGGTTTGGGATGCGACGGTGTCCAGTAGGAACCGGGACCGCCTGATCTTCGGCATCATAGACCCCTACTCCGGCAGCATTGCCTGAAGTGACGCTAGGACATCACATCAGCGTTGACTTCTAATCCGATAAAAACTATTAGCGAGTTAGAGGATGTCTGGCATTGGTGCCATCTCAGCGAACCGATAGTTATGGCGGTTCGATCGAAAATCGGTCCCGCTTCTTGCTTCAAGTGGTCGAAGCACTAGTTTCGGTGTGGGGCGGTAACCGAGTGGCCGTCCGCATTGCGCCGGGCGGCAGATGGAATGGCATGTCCGATAGTGATCCAGAGGCGTTGTTCGACCATGTGGCACAGGAATCAAATCAGTTCGGCGTGGCCTATGTGCAGATCATCGAGCCGCGGGTAAGAAGAAATGTAGTCATCGCAGAGGGGCGGTATGCGATTGCGGCGGCACGGCTCCGAAAGATATTAAACGGACAATCATCGCAGCCGGGGGCTTTGAACCCGGAACTGCCGAGGAGGTCGTCGAGAACGGCGATGCCGACCTGATTGCGTTCGGGCGGCATTTCTTATCGAATCCCGATTTGCCAAAGCGTATCCAGTTCGGGCTGCCTCTGAATGCGTATGATCGCAGCACGTTCTATACCTTCGACGCTCACGGCTACACGGATTATCCGTTCTACGAACAGCGGTCGGAGTCAGTGACCTCCGCCGTCCGTTGACGAATTTGCCTTAACCAGTGCTCTCGCGAAGCTGAATCAGGGTGAAACTGTTCTAGACCTCGGCTCTGGTGGCGGCATAGACGTTTTGCTTTCCTCACCTTGTGTGCAAGATTGTTCCAATCCGCCGCAATCAGGCATGAATTCATCTCCCATTAATATTGCAGTCACGTTACAGAAACATCGCCCGCCTAATGTTCTCGAAGCTTCCGCCACGCAACAGTTCTGCGCCCTGGCCAGGCAATTCGAAGGAACGGAGATTTCAGCAATGTTTGAACAGCAGCAACCTTTTGCCAACCTCAGGCGGGTGATGGCGTCAATATTGACGATGACCATTGCCCTGGGACCGAGCGTTGTTCCCGCTTTCGCCTCTTCCGCTAAACCGGTAACCAGAACCGTGAAGGCCTTGCCAGCCACGGCGACACCGATTCAGTATCTGGTAGTGATTTTCCAGGAGAATGTCTCTTTCGATCACTACTTTGGAACTTATCCCAATGCGCTGAACCCGAAATTTGAAAATAAATTTACGGCGGTCGCGAATACTCCAACAGTCAACGGACTCACCAACGCGCTGATTAACACGAACCCGAATTTGAACCCCTCGAATGGCACGGGCGCAACGAATCCGTTCCGCCTCGATGTCGGCCAGGCGGCTACGGCGGATCAGGATCATGGCTACACGCCCGAGCAGCAAGCGTTCGACAACGGATTGATGGACCTGTTCCCACTTTACACCGGCACGGCCGGTCCGCCGCCAGGTGGGGGCGGAATCGTGGATACTAACGGTCTCGTCATGGGATATTTCGACGGGAATACCGTGACTGGCTATTGGAATTACGCTCAGCATTTCGCGATGAACGACAACTCTTTTGGAACGACGTTCGGGCCTTCGACTCCCGGGCTGATCAATCTAGTGTCGGGACAAACGAACGGTGTGATCGCAACTTTGAACGGGACCGGAGATGAAGTGGCGGGCGGTCCGGATGGTTCGTTGACCTTGATCAATGATGCCGATCCGCTGGGCGATATCTGCTCCAGTCCGTCACGGGCACAGGGAGAGATGGGAAGCCAGAATATCGGCGATCTGCTGAATGCCGCGGGTGTGACCTGGGGAGGCTTCATGGGCGGATTCGACCTTACCGTCGTGAACTCGAACGGGCGCACGGGCTGCAACCGCAGCACAACTTCGAATATCACGGGCGTCAAGGAGAACGATTACACACCGCATCATTCGTTCTTCGCTTATTGGGCGACGACCGCAAACCCGAACCACACTTTGCCGAATTCGATTGCTGAAGTCGGTAATGCAGGTCCGGCGAATCACCAGTACGACATCAATGAATTTTACGCGGCAGCGGCAGCGGGAAATCAGCCGGCGGTCAGCTTCCTGAAGGCGCCTTCCTATCAGGATGGCCACGCTGGATACTCGGACCCGATTGACGAGCAGGACTTCGTGGTCAACACGATCAACTTTCTGGAAGGACTGCCCACTTGGAGCAACACCGCTGTGGTGATTGCGTATGACGACTCCGACGGATGGTACGACCATCAAATGCCGCCGATCGTCAATACTTCAACCGGACCGGCCGATGCTCTGACTGGACCTGGCGTTTGCGGCACGGCCGCCACCTCGCTGCCGGGCTACAATCCGGCAGCAAATCCGCATGCACTTGGCCGCTGCGGCTACGGTCCGAGGTTGCCACTGTTGGTTATTTCACCGTGGGCGCGGCAGAACTTTGTCGACCATACGGTGACCGACCAGACGTCGATCATCCACTTCATCGAAGACAATTGGCTGGGCGGACAACGCATTGGCCAGGGCTCATTCGATACGATTTCAAGCTCCATCGCTCAGATGTTTAACTTCAAAAAAATCAGAGCGAATGGGACGTTGCTCTTGAATCCGCTTACTGGAGAAAAACAGAAGCCGTAAACGCAACACCTTCGATTCAGTCTGGGCGGGCATGCGAGAATCGATTCGCATGTCCGCTCTTGTGTTTGGTTCATCAGTCAGTAGGAACGCGACTGCGTGAGGAGAATCATCTTTGGCGATTACACGGCGCGTGTTTCTGGCGCAAAGCGGTCTGACGACAATGGCTTTGGCCATGCGCCAGGGAATGTCTCATGCGGCAGCTCACCCGGCCGAGCCTAAGTTTCGCACCGAGCTAAATACCAGCAAACTCGCGCAATTTGTCGATCCTCTGCCACTGCCGGAGGTCATTGCGCCGAGTGGCCATCGTCCGAGTCCGGAGGATGCCACGGTGCAGATTCCTTACTACCGGATCGCGATGCGAGAGTTTGAAGGTAAAGTTCACCGGGACATGAAGCCGACTCGCCTTTGGGGATATGGGTCGAGTTCTCCAGGACCGATCTTTGAGACACGCAGTGGAGAGGGCTTGCTGGTGGAGTGGGTGAATGAGTTGCCGGAAAAGCACTTTCTGCCTATCGACCATGGCATCCACGGCGCGGAGGCGGACAAGCCCGGTGTGCGAACGGTCGTTCATATGCATGGGGCTAAAGCTCGACCGGAGAGCGATGGATATCCTGAGAACTGGTATGTGCCGGGCAAGTCGGCCGTGTGTCATTATCCCAACCGGCAGGATGCGGCAATGCTGTGGTATCACGACCATGCATTAGGAATAAATCGGCTCAATGTTTTTGCGGGATTGCTTGGCGCATTTTTTGTGCGCGACGAATTTGAAGATTCGCTGGGGTTGCCGCGGGGCAAGTATGAAATCCCGTTGTTGATTTTCGATCGCATCTTCGATCTGGAGGGTCAGCTCAACTATCCCGTATCGGGCGATGCGAACTCGCCATGGGTACCCGAGGTTTTTGGCGATGCCGTCCTTGTGAATGGAAAGCTTTTCCCTTATCTGGAAGTTGATGCGCGGAGGTATCGCTTTCGTGTGCTGAATGGGGCCAATGGCAGGTTCTTTCATTTGACGCTGGACGCTGGTGATCCATCGAACGCGTTGACTTTTCAGCAGATTGGGACCGACCAGGGACTGCTGTCGGCACCAGTCACGCTACCGCGGGCTTCGCTTGCGCCTGGTGAACGCGCCGACCTGATTGTCGATTTTTCGGGATGTAGCGGAAGCAACGTAAGTCTCAAGAATGACAATTTAAATATCTTGCAGTTTCGCGTGGCAAGGCGGACGGAGTCGTCCGCCCCCTCCAGCGACGAAAGTGTGGTTCCCAAGAACCTGAGGCCGGTCCCAAAGATTGCGGAATCTTCCGCCGTAAAGACTCGAATGCTCACGCTGGTGGAGATTGACGACCTCGTCCAGCGGCCGGTGAAGATGTTATTGAACAATGCGCATTGGAGCATGCCGGTGACAGAGAATCCAGTTCTCGACTCGATTGAAATTTGGAATCTGATCAACTTAACGGACGACGCTCATCCCATCCATCTGCATCTGGTGCGGTTTCAGATTCTTGATCGCAGGGCTTTTAATATTGCCGCCTATTGGGCGACAGGCGAGGTCAAGTACACGGGAGCGGTGGTGCCTCATGAGCCGGTCGAGTCGGGGTGGAAAGATACGGTGCGGGCCGATCCGGGCATGGTGACGCGCATTATTATTCGATTCGAAGGCTTCACGGGGCGCTATGTTTGGCACTGCCACATCCTTGAACACGAGGATAATGAGATGATGCGGCCATTTGACGTGGTGGCGCCGTAACCGGGTGGAGGAAAGTGGCGCGGGCTGCCGCATGCCATGCTTTTCTGAGCATCTTTTCTGTCGGTTACCAGCCTGATCGAGTGCCGGCGGACAGTGGAGGTGCCATCTTGGGACGGAAGCACGGCGATTGGATCAGTCACTTTGAGTGGAGGGACGGCAACCCTGACCAAGCCTGGCCCAGTCCCAGGCTGGAGCGATCTCTGAAGTTGCAAAATAGCGGGTTTCGGCCTGAAGAACAGAAGTTCCGGCGAGAAGCATAGCCACCACTTCCTCCCATTTGTCTGCACCGACCACGGCCATTCGCGCGATAGGATCGGTATATTTCTGGAGAAAACGCATCTCATTCCAACGTGCTTTCCAATCCGCGCCCTCCATCTGCGAGAGATCCGCGAGGATCCCAATCGGCCGTTCTTTCCTTTCCTTTGATGAGAAATTCGATCTGCGGCTCAAACGCCTTGATTTCATCGCCGCTCATTCTTCCGATAACCTTGAACCCGAAAGCAGATCCCCTGCTTTCCTTAAGCTTTTCAATCATCGCCGCCATTCTCCTTATTAAGTTGCTTGCAAAACGAAATTCCGATTTAGCAGTTTAGCCCCGAAACGAAGTCCTAGTCGTGGAGCACAACGTTCAGGAGTGAACTATGAATTTGTAATGCATCGCCAGCGTGATAATCAATGAAGCCCAATCTCCTAAACCTGTTCATGAAAAAGCTAACCCGCGGGCGGCTTGTGCCCACCATCTCCGCGAGGGTTTCTTGACTGAGTTTGGGAATAGCAACTTGCGAGTTTCCATCCTTGCCGAAGCGAGCGAGCAAGAGCAGAAGGCGAGCCAGTCGTTTCTCACTGGAATTGAAAAGCTGGTCAACCAAATCTGCTTCGTACTGGATATTCCGGGCCAGCAAGTATGCCACGAACATATCGGGAAATGCCTGTTCGCGGTGAAGCACTTCCATCATGGTCTTCTTATCGATCCGCATCACAGAGCAATCGGTCATTGCGGTTGCGGAGCATAGGCGGAGAGGCTGCCCCGTAAGGCAACCTTCTCCGAAGAAATCGCCCTCGTTCAGAATGCCGGTTGTGGCTTCCTTCCCGGTCTTCGCCACAACTGTGAGCCGTACTTTTCCTTTCCGTATATAAAAGACAGCGTCGGACGAGTCGCCCTGGATAAAAATCGATTGCTTTTTGGATACGGACGGCTACGGAGTGGGGATTAACACTTTTATTCTCTCCGCAGCGGGCGGGAGCGAGGGACTAGGGTTTGCCATCCCGGCACGAATCGTGCGTTTTGTATACGAGAACCTGCGCGAGTATGGGCATGTGCATCGCATCGAGGTCAAGGCAGGTGCGCTTCAGAAGTCTCACAAACGCTACTCCGCGAAAAAACGCGAACGAAAGGAAGCATAGAGGTCACATGTCCTCTGTTCTGACTCGTTAAGGTCATGGATACACTCCAATCTGTTCGTTAAAATCGCGCGCGGTTTATTTGCAGAGTGTACCAAACTGACCATATTGCAAAGTTGAAATCGGACATACTTGCATGCAATGACAAACGCGAGTGAAAAGAAGAGATAACGAGTTGTGAGACTGCTAAAGAATCGGAAATCATTCAGCAGTCGAAGGAACCGATAACGACAACAAAACTATCATTTGCAATTGCTAGATCGAAGAATCTCGCACGTCGCCGAGAAGAGAATGATCCATCTCACGCAAGGAAGAGCATGCCTTGAGGCACAGCTCACGGAGACTCTGCAAGCATGACAGCCAAACTTGCTACCGTAGACCACCACATTCTGGCGGGTGTTGAAGTTCCTGGCGCCATGGACCACAGGAGCATCGTTCCCAGCTGCGTTAGCGACAAGCCGCGAGGTCGCTTTATGCAATTCGACTCCGGATACCTCTCGCCTTACTTCGTCACAGATCACGAACGCATGGAAGTTGCCTTCGAGAACGCCTACGTTCTCATTTACGAAAATCAAATCAGTTCTAAGCAGGACCTGCTCCCCCTACTAGAGCAGATCACAAAGAGTGGCAGGCCGCTGGTCATAATCGCAGTGGATGTCTGCGGTGAGGCGCTGGCTACGCTCGTCGTGAGGAATCTGCATGGCCCGCTGCAAGTTGCCGCCGTCAGGACAGCCGGCTCTGGGAATCAGGGCGAGAGAACGTTGCAGAGCATTGCCGTCCTCACTGGTGGCAAGGCTATCACCGAAGGCCTCGACACCCAGCTAAAAAATGTAAAGATTTCCGACCTCGGTCAGGCCGCGAAGATCACCATCGGCAAGAACAACACTGTGGTCGAGGTCAGGACCGCTTTCGACCAGCAAATCAGAATGCCCTTATACGCCAATCTTTCCCTTACGCCGGACGCCCGCAACAACTCGACCATCGCAGGACACCGAGAACTTGCGCGACGCGAGCAATGAAAGTACAGAGGAGATTCAGGAACATGAATATTTTCAAATATGTCGCGGGCTTTTCGAGGTCTCGATTGGGCAAGCGGAATCTGGTTTGTCTCTTGTCGTTAGCCCTGTGCTTCGTGGCTTGGCCTCAAAATTTGTTTGCTGATCAAGACCAGGGCGCACAAGCACCGACGCCGTCCCAAGACCAGCAGGGCGCGCAGTCGCCGTCATACACTCAACAGACTCCCGAGCAGTTGCAGCAGTTGGTCGCGCCGATTGCGCTGTATCCGGACTCGCTGGTGGCGCAGATTCTGGCGGCTTCGACCTTTCCTGAGCAGGTCGTCGAGGCTGACCGCTGGGTGCAAGCGCATCCTGATTTGAAGGGCGCCGATTTGGGTAAGGCGGTGGACCAACAACCCTGGGACCCAAGCGTCAAGGCCCTCGCTGCATTTCCATCCGTTCTGGGAAACATGGACAAGAATCTCTCCTGGGCATCGTCTCTGGGCGACGCATACTACAACCAGCAAGCGAACGTTATGAATGCGGTGCAAGTGATGCGCCGGCGGGCGCAAGAATCGGGCAATCTCAAGACCACTCCACAGCAAACTGTGTCGACGCAAAACTCTGACATCAGCATTGCGCCGTCCGACCCGGACGAGGTTTACATCCCCGCGTATGATCCGTGGGCGGTTTATGGAGGACCCGTAATGGCGTGGCCGGGATGGTATCCGTATCCCGGAATCTGGTTTGGCGGCCCGTACCTTTCCTTCGGAATGGGGTTCGGGGTCGGCTGGTATGGCGGTTTTGGCTGGGGCTGGAATAACTGGGGGTTCAACTGGCGCGGCGGATACGGACTTTACGGCGGAGGCAGGTACTTCTCCCGCAGCAATACGTTTTACAACCGGAACAGCTACTACCGAGGAGGAGGCGAGCGGGGCGTAGCCAGGAACGTGCAACGCGGGTCGAACGGCACCCGAGGCGGATCGAACGCTCGCGGCGGATTTAACGGCGAACGCGGGGGAGAAAACGCCCGTTCCGGCGCGAGCGGCAGAGCTTTCAACGGAAACAGTCGAGCGGCACGAGGATACGCTGCAGCGCGCGGACAGAGCGGAGTTCGTTCGGGCGCGTTCAGCGGCTACCAGCGCGGCGGACAGGCGCGAGGCTCATCCTCACGCGGAAGCGCCAGTATGGGCGGCGGCGCGCGGGGCGGCGGTTTCGGTGGTGGCGGGCATGCCGGTGGCGGAGGTCACGGTGGTGGCGGCCGTCATTGAGTCTGATGTTCCTTCCATGTTCCGGGTAGTTTGCAAAAGTTAGAAATGGAGAGAAGCCATATGCGACGAACGACGCTGAACTTCGACAAAATTGATTGGGCCGACCTTTCTAAGCTGGTGGCGGTCGCGATCGTTTTGACGATGTGCCTACCTACGCGTTCCATGGCGCAGCAGCCAGGCCAGAAAACATTTTCATCGCCGGAAGATGCAAGCCGGGCAATCTTCACGGCAGCGCAGGGCAACGACGAAAAAACGATGCTCAATATCCTTGGACCAGACGGGAAGCAGATCGTCTCGTCAGGTGACGAATCCGAGGATGCCACCAGCCGCGCCAATTTTG
>Ga0182030_10020128_pt1 | contig 12625 bp, 8 predicted proteins | sample 812S3MmetaG_FD_121299 | JGI IMG/M metagenome (GOLD analysis project Ga0182030, IMG submission 121299) | Permafrost microbial communities from Stordalen Mire, Sweden - 812S3M metaG (Illumina Assembly) | ecosystem: Environmental > Terrestrial > Soil > Wetlands > Permafrost | place: Sweden... | reverse complement strand
TGTTTGCCGGTCGCGCTGTCCTGCATGTAGAACATTTCGCCGCGCCGGAACAAGGTGTATTTCGTTTTCATAACTGGCTTTCTCTGTTTCGAGATACCAGTCCTGTTTCAACGGCGTTTGTGAACGCGCGTTGTGGCGAAGTTTCAGCAAGTTCTGGCCAGTTTCGGCGAATTGTATTACCATCCGCCCCGTGACTGACACTTTTGCTGACAGTGGCCGTCCATCCGGCGAGCAAACCCTAATAAACAAAGGGTTTAATTAAACCCGCCACAGATGGACACAGATAGACACAGATTCGAAACCGGAAGTCCGTTCATCTCTGGGTTTATATGCAGTTGACCGTGCGTTTTACAAAATCAGTTGGAGCAGGCCGATGAGCATGAAATTTTCAGGGAGCGCCACTTCGCCGCCTTCTCCCCGAGGGAGAAGGTGTCCGAAGGACGGATGAGGGGGAAGGGAACCTGTCAATCCAAGGTCTGCCGAATCGCCGAAATGCCAAATCCTCGTTCTTCATCTGTGTCCATCTGTGTCCATCTGTGGTTTAAATGAATCCTTTCGTTTCAGGAGCCCTTGCTGATGCCTAGCTTCTCCATGAGTTCGTAGAGAGTCGGGCGGCTCAAGCCCAATTCGGCGGCGGCGGGAGCGATCTTGCCGCCGTGTTTTTTCAACGCCTGCTGGACCATCTGCCGTTCCACCGCCTCGCGCGCGTCTTTCAGCGTCACCACATTGGGGCCCAGTCCCGAGACGTTCAATTCCAAGTCCGCGGCGGACACACGCCGGCCGTCGGCCATGATGGCCGCGCGCCGCACGCAGTTCTCCAGCTCGCGCACGTTGCCCGGCCACGTATGCCGGTTCAGCGCGCGGATGGCGTCCGGATCGAAGGCCAGGTGCGGCTTGTTGAGCTGGGCCGCAAACCGTCCAAGGAAAAATTGCGCCAGCAGCCGCACGTCGTTTTCGCGGTCGCGCAGCGGCGGCAGCACCATTTGCACCACCGCCAGCCGGTAAAAGAGGTCCTCGCGGAACGTCCCCGCGGCCATGGATTTCTTCAGGTCCGCATTGGTGGCGGCCACCACGCGCGTGTTGATGTTGATGGGCTGGCGGCCGCCCACGCGTTCGATGGTCTGCTCCTGCAGGAAGCGGAGCAGTTTCACCTGCAACGGCAGGGGGATTTCGCCGATTTCATCCAGGAACAGCGTGCCGTCGCTGGCGCTCTCGATGCGGCCTTTGCGCTGCATGTGCGCGCCGGTAAATGCGCCCTTTTCGTGCCCAAACAGCTCGCTCTCGAGCAGGGTCTCGGGAATGGCGCTGCAATTGATCGCCACAAACGGGCCGTCCTTATTGTGGCTCCGCAGGTGAATCGCCTTGGCCACCATTTCCTTGCCGGTGCCGCTTTCGCCCAGGATGAGCACCGGCGCGTCCGTGGTGGCCACCTTGCGGATGGTCTCAAAAATGGGCCGCATCTGCGAACTGGACCCGAGCATGCCTTCAAACGAATCGCCCCCCATGAGCTGCTGCATGGCGGCATATTCCTGCTCCAGTTGCGCCACGTGAAAGCAGCGCTTGAGCAGGAACTTCAGCTCGTCCATCTCCACCGGCTTGGTGAGGAAATCGTAGGCGCCGGCGCCGATGGCGCGCAGGGCGTTCTCCTTTTCGCCCTGGCCGGTGATGATCACCACCTTCACGAGGCGCCGCAGCGCCAGGACCTCGGAGAGCACGGCCAAGCCTTCTTCCGGGCTGCCCGGATGCGGCGGCAGACCCAGATCCAGCAGCACCATCCCCGGCGGGTTGGTGCGGAAGCTTTCCACGGCGCTCGCGCGGTCCTCGGCCAGCGTGACCTCATAATCATTCGCCAGCGCCCATTTCATCTGGGTGCGAATCTCCTCGTCGTCATCAACTATGAGCAGCCTTGGATTCATGCCTGGTTCAATCGCAAAATACCCTAAAGAAAAGGCGTTCGCAGGCAATCAAAATCGCCCGGCCGGCGGGACCGCGCCAGGATTCCGGCCAACAGTCGCGGGCAAGTGAGCCAGAAAATGTGGCGGAAACGTCACGCGAATAATCTTGGCACGCTCGGGTGCAATGCATGAAAATCCATCCGTGCATGCGGGATTTCAGAAGCTGTTAAAACGCCTCAATTCGGCGCCTTGCGTTCGGCCTCTGTCTCGGCGATCAATTTTGCAAACGGGACTTCCAAGGCCTCGGCCAGCGCATTGGCTGTGTCCAGGCTCGGATTACTCAGCCCTCGCTCAATCATGCCGACGTAGGTTTGATGCAGCCCCGCCTTTTGCGCGAGGGCTTGCTTGCTCAAGCCTTTCGCCTCCCGATGCCGTTGCAACACCACGGCAAAGGCATCGGAAAATTCCAATCGGCGGCGACGCATCCTCAAACGCTGCAACAAGCGGAGGCCTCAGTCGGATACGATTATATTCTTGCAGCGGGCGGAGCCGCGATTACGCTGTGTTCGCCTCAAACTGGAACACAACGGAATCTCTGAAGAAACGATGAAAACAGTAAACAAGTTGCTGGTCGTTTTAACCGCCCTGTCGATGGGGATGAATTTCAAGTTGTCCGCACAAACCAACGCACTCCAGTTCATTCCGCCAAATTTTTCCTTCATTCCTGCTTTTTCCAGCAATTCGGCAGCGATGAATCTCATCTCAAATTTGCTGGCCGAGCCGAAGCCGGAATTGAGCGTGCCGCAATTGTCGGAAACGTGGAGTCCTCCGGGAACTTATTGGGCTTTGACTCAACCCGCCCCGCTGCCAATGGATAGGTTTCCCGACCTGCCGGTTTATGAAATTGCCACGAATCAATACGTGATTGATGATCGTTCGGTGGATTACACGGCTTTAGCCGAACAATACCAGGCGGAAATGGAGGCAGAGGGAATAACCAACCAGACTATCACCACTTACAGCATTGACACCAACGGCCTGTGGATTCAAGTGCCGACAAACGGCTTGGCCACGCCGGGTTTTTTTGCAGTCAACGTGATGAACACAATTCAGGGGCAGCCCTATGACATTCTCACCACGCCCAATTTGCTGGGTTCATGGGCAACTGAATTGACCGTGACCGGCGCGGTGGGCAACGTCACGCCAGTGACGCTTCCCATAAATTTGTAAACGCGCAAAACGCCGTGAGTTTTCCGAACAGTTTGCCCATTTGCGGAGGGGCGCTTTATGTCCAGCCGGAGACAATCAATTCGAACGGCACTTACATGCTACAAGTCTATGATGACCAGACCAATTTGGTTAGCTCGTTTTCCAGAAGTGTGGACGGCAACGGTTTCTGTGACGAAACCAATAGCGGCGACCCCGGCCTCACCATCAGCTTGACGGACACGAATGGAAATCAAATATCGTCGGAATGGTTCACGGTAAACGTGACGACTTACCCCGCGACTGTAACGGCACAGGGTAAAGTGCGTCCCAATACCTCAAATCCTTCAGACGGCGGTTCATCCGGGACCCACCTACAAACTATTTCGAAATGCTGGGTCTTCCAGCGAAACCGGTCTTTGTGAGGAGTGTTGGCAACACAGCGCTTCCGAAGTACGAAGTGTTGCTGGATACAAAGAATTGGCAACAGCCATAATTTAACAGCATTAGAAAAAGGTTCTTGCCGGCCCGGTCATTTCGGGTTCCGAAATCGCTGGCCCGTCCGCCGACGTTCCCGCGGCCCGCCGCCCTTCACGCCGCCTGGAGCGGCAGGAATACCCGAAACGTCGTGCCCTTGCCCGTTTCGCTTTCCACTTCGATCTTCCCCTTGTGCGCCTCCACGATCATCTTGCTCTGAAACATCCCGATCCCCAGCCCGTTCTTCTTGGTGGTTTGAAACGGCCGGAATAGCGACCGGCTCAAAAATTCCGGGCTCATCCCGCAGCCGTTGTCCGAGATCGCCAGCACCACCCAGCCGTTCTGCCGCCGCGTCTGGATTTGCACCTCGCCCGATGCCGCCGGCACCGCCTCGCGCGCATTGAAAATCAGGTTCGTCGTCACTTTCAGCATCTGTTCCGGATCAAAACACACCGCCGGCAGCGGCGCCAAATCCTTTTTCAGATGGATGCCCGCCACTTCCTCCCAGCCGGCCAGCGATTTGGCCACCAGCTCGTTCAAGTCGGCTGCCACCGGCTTGATCTGCAATTCGTGGCGGATGGACCCCAGCCGGCCGATCAGGTGGTTGATGTGCGCCACGGTCTTGCCGATGCCCCGGAGCGCGTCGGCCCGGAACGCCGGGTCGTCAAAATGCACCGGCAGGTTCTGGAGCATCAGGTTCAGCGTGTTGGCCGTGTTCTTGAGGTCATGCACGAAGAAGGCGGACATGGTTTGAAATGCCTCCAGTTCCTTGGCCTCCAGCAGCTTCTTCGAAAGCCGCGTGTTCAACAGCCCGGCCGCGATGTGGTCGCCGATGCACTTCAGCAAGTCGAAATCCTGCCAAGTGAACCGCGTGGCGCTCACCCGGTCGCCCAAAATCATCAGGCCGATGATCTCCTCGCCCACCCGCATCGGCACGCATACGCGATTGCCGCCTTTGCGAAATTCCTCCGGATGACATCGCCGCAGAATTTCCGCCCAATGCTCCTTGGCCGCGTCAATATCCACCGGCTCGTTATGCCCCCGCAGCGCCCCGAGGATCTCCGCCAGCTCCTCCTTGCCCGGCCGCAGCGTTTCCGCCTTGCCCTCCGTCAGAAACGTGGAGGCCGCGAAGGCCAGTTGTGACTGCGGCTCGTCCACCAGCCAAATGGTGACCGACAGCGCCTGAAAAATGTCCGTGACGGCCTTGACGGACACCTGGCACAGGTCGGACTGGTTCACGCACGAAGCCGTCGCTTCCGTAAACCGCCGCCAGACCATGCGATAGTCGTACAGCGGCCGCTGGAAATGCCGGCTCACAAAGCGGCTGAGGCGCAGGCGCACGCGGTCGGACAGGAGCAAAATCGTCAGCAGCACGGCCGCGCCCAAAAAAACGAACCATTGAACGAGACTGCCTTCGCCGAAGTGGAGATAGGAGACGACTTTGGCCAGCACGCCAATGGCCAGCAGGTAAATTCCCGCCAACAGAACGGTCAACGAGCCTTGCAGCACCGCATGGGAGGGGTAAATGTCCAGGTCAAAATGCCCCGCCCGGAACAATGCCCGGAGCATCAGCAGGCACGCGACAAACAGCGCCCCGACATTCAGCATCTCCAGCCGCACATCAATGGCGTGGGTCAGCAGAATCTGGCTGCTGGTGCAAAACCGCACGACGAACAAAACCCCCAGCCCCAGGATCATGAATTTGATTCGCCATCGCATGACGCCCACGGAGGCACGCAAGGTCTTTTCGAGATTGATCCCCGCCAGCAGCAGGCCCGCCAGCAGCAACAAATAATAGGCGAACCCCTCCATGTTTCCCACAACGAGGCGTCCGCCATTCTGCCAGTCCTGGACGATCAATTCGTTTTCGCCCAAGGCAACCAGGCTCGCCGGCAGGATGAACATGGCCAGCAACAGATACTTCCACTGGCTCAAAAACTCCCGGTAATTTCCGCGCCCGTAGCTCAACGCGAAGAACAGCCAGACGCCCGGCTGCAGCGAATCGGCCCAGAGCTTGCACCGCTGCCAGTAAATCATCTGTCCCGCGCCCGCTTCATCCCCGGCAGCCGCCATCGCCTGCCAGGACAACCCGCTGAAGACGCTTTCCACGGCCAGCAACACCATGCCGGCCACAAATGCCAGATTTACAATCGACCGCCTCTCATTCCAAATCAAAATGGCCGCCACCACGCCGCAAAAAATGGCGGTGGCAAACGCGAGCATGGCGGCAGTGTTCATCGCTGGGCTGGCGGTTCCAACCGGCCTTCACCCTCTCACAATCCGCCCCCCAAAGCAGCAAAGAAATCGCACCCGGCCAGCCCCGCAAACTCGTCCGGCAACAAAAAACCAAGGCAGGGATCGCTCCCCGCCTTGGTCGTTGGTTTTTTGAAAGTGCCGATCAGGCCGTCAGCTTTTTCCGCAGCAAGGCCACGCCCGAAAGCGCGATGCCCAGCAGCATGACCGTCGCGCCACCGTCCGGGACGGAAGCGGACGAGGCTTGGATCGTCCAAGTGGGGATTTCATTATTCGCCTCTGGATCCGAAACGGAGAAGCTCCAGGTCATCGCCGTCGGCGTGTAGCCATTGCCGCTCACGATGCCCGTGCCGTCAACGACCACGAAGCCGGTGTTCGGCGAGGTGCCGCCTTGTGAGATAATACTGGAGGAGGTCAAATTGAACGTGAATCCACCCACCACCCAGAAGTTATTGACCGCGCCTGAAACAAACGACCACGGGGCCGCCATGGATACCGCCGTGCCGTAGGCTACCGCGAACGGATTTGGCGCGGCGAATACGCCGGATGTCCCGTTGACAGTCGGGAGGACCCAGGAGGTGACTTCGGTCGCGGTTGCCGGGGTGGAACTATTGAGCGTCACTTGGCCGGTGAAACCGATGTTACCGACGATCGGAATGGCTTGAATGTTCTGGGTCAATGCGAGCGCCAAGACTGTCGCGCCTGCAATTTTAATAATGTTTTTCATGTGTGATTGGTTAAGTGGTTTTGGACTGCTCTTGTTCAGTTAAAGCAAAAGCGGTGCCAACCCAAATTAAAGGGGGATTCTGTACTTTAAATACCTTCAAATAAGGCACTTATAAATTTTATAGAAACCATCAATCCGCTCCCCATTCAGAGCTAAAAGTGTAAGAGATTCCGACAAAAAGTGGAATTGCCGAAATCGCTGGTTGCCCCAGACGACGACGCACGGCGCGCCAACCGCCCGTCACCGGTGCAGTTCCAGCAACCACCGGTACACCGGTTCCGGCACATATTTGCGCACGATCCGCCGCCAACCCGCCGGCCCAATCAATCCCTTCACCATGCTCGAGCTCACTTCGGCTATGTCCCGCGGCGGCATGAGAAAAACCGTGCAGATCTTGGCATCCAGGTCGCCATTGATATTCCGCATCGGCCGCTCGTACTCGTAATCGGCCGCCGACCGAATGCCGCGCAGAATGTGGGTGGCCTTCACCGATTGGGCGTAATCAATGAGGTAGAGATTCGAATAGGCGGCCACGGAAAGGTTCGGAAACTCCGAGCAGCTTTTGCGCAACATCACCAAGCGGTCCTCCGCGCTGAACGTCGGCTTCTTGTCCGGGTTTACGCCCACCGCCAGGATTAAATGGTCGAACAAACGAACCCCTTCCCGAATCATCCATAAATGTCCCACCGTGGGCGGGTCAAAAGTGCCCGCATACACTCCCAATCGTTTGGTTCTGCTCATGCGCCGAAGGTTAGCAGGCCGGGGCGAATTGTCAGGCCAGGAAGTCACAACCCCTGGGAGCCGCGCCCCCGGGCAAAATCTCCGCCTCCAAGCACTGTATCCCCCGCCCGGTTTTCGCCTGCGAAAACCTCAAAACACACGGACCCCTCATCCGGCCGGCCCGATCAATTCTGATGTGCCGCGCACTGCTGTTGCTGCCGCTGCACGCGGTCCAATTCCGCCAGCGCCTGGCAGATCGGACAATTGGTGGTCAACTGCCGGCAGTGCGCCCGATGCTCCTGCTCGGCCGCCTCCGCCACGGCGCACAACGCGTCGTATTCTTGATCCATCTGGGAGGGGGCCACCACGTCATTGCCCATGTCGTCCGTGATGTGCGTTCTAATTTGGGCTGTTTTCATCTTTAACAGAATACACCTCCGACTTGGAAGTTTCAATGATGATTCCATCGCGGATTAATAATAAAATGTAATCAATTTGCCGTCCGAAACTTATCCCTCGGCTTGCACGCCCCGGAAACATTATTCAAACGACTTTCCCTCGATCCGGCGATGGCCGCCCTTTTTGATTCTTAGCGCCACCGTCTTGCCGCCATATTTCACGGAGCATGGTTCGCCCGTCTTGGACCAGACGGTGGCCGAAACTAGTTTACCGTCCTGCCAGGCGAGGTTCACCACGAACCCGCCGCGGGCGCACAAGCCCGTCACGCTCCCGTTTCGCCAGGCGTCCGGCAGCGCCGGCAGCAGATGGATGGCGCCGTCCTGGCTTTGCAACAGCATCTCGGCGATGGCCGCGGTGGTGCCAAAATTCCCGTCAATCTGGAACGGCGGACAGGCGTCGAACAGGTTCGGATACACGCCGCCGCCCGCGTCGTAGCGGATCTCCTGCCCGCTGGCCGGTTGCAGCGCCTTGCGCACCAGCAACCATGCGTGGTTGCCGTCCTCCAACCGCGCCCACAGCGCCGCCTTGTATGCCAGCGACCAGCCCACGCCGTCGTCGCCGCGCTCTGCCAACGATTTGCGCGCCGCCCGCGCCAGCTCGGGCGTGCCCTCAACGGTGATTTCATTGCCCGGATACAGCCCCCATAAATGCGAGACGTGACGATGATGCAAGTCCGGTTCGGGGTGCTCCTCCGGCCACTCCATGATCCGGCCATCCGAACCGATGGGCGTGGGCGCCAGCCGCGCGCGCTTGGCCGTCAATTCCGCGCGAAAATCCCCGTCCACCCCCAGAATCTGCGACGCCTCGATGCACGCGCCGAACAGATACCGCAACATCTGGTCATGCACCGTCGTGCCCAGCGAAATCGCCACGTCATGCCCGTCAGCCGTCAGAAAATGATTCTCCGGCGAATTGGCCGGCGCCACCACCAGCCAGTGATGCTTCGGCTCCTCGATCAGCAGGTCGGCGTAAAATTGCGCCGCGCCTTTCATCACCGGATATTCCTGCCGCAGAAATTCGCGGTCGTGGGTGAACAGCCAGTGATCCCACAAATGCTGGCACAACCACGCCGATCCGCCGGTCGTGGCCCCCCACGATGCCGATTCGCCCGGCGAGGTGAAGCCCCACGGATTCGCAATCACGTGCGCCACCCAGCCCCGCGCCGCGTAATAAGACTTCGCCGTCTTCGCCCCCGGCTCCTGCAGCGAGCCGATGAGCGCAAACAGCGGCTGCGTCAGGTCGGACAGATTCCCCACCTCGGCGGGCCAGTAATTCATCTGCACATTCACGTCCAAATGCCAATCCCCCGTCCAAGGCGTGTGGATCTCCTCCGCCCAGATGCCCTGCAAATTCGGCGGAAAACCGCCCGGGCGCGACGACGAGATCAGCAGGTAGCGCCCGAAATTGAAATACAGCGCCGCGAGGCTCGGGTCGCCGCCGAGTCGGCTGGCTCGCGCAACGCGTTCGGGCGTCGGCAGCTCCGCGTTGTCCGGGCTGGACGGTTCCAGGTGCAGCGCCGCGCGCTGAAAATATTTCGTATAGTCCGCCACGTGGGCCGCGAGCAGCGCGCCAAACGATTTCTTCGCCGCGCGATTCAAGTCATCCAGCGCGGCTGCCTGCGGATCATCCGTCTGGCGTCCGGCGAACCCGTGATAGTCCGTCGCGGCGGAAATGAGCAGGACGATTTCATCCGCCCGGCTCACGTGGAGAATGTTGCCCGTGACGCACAGGGCCCCGCCCCGATTCACCGCCCGCACGCGCGCGGCGTATTTCAGCCCCCGTCCGTCGGTCCCGTTGTCGAGCTGGCCGGACATGAGGAGTGAATCTTGCCCGGCGGCGACCGTATCAAAGCGCTCCGGCCGGTCCAGGCTCAGATCGAAGGAAAGCTCTCCGGGCCGGCTGGCCGCCAGCCGCAGCACCATCACCTGGTCCGGAAAACTGGAGAACATTTCCCGGGTGAAAGTGACGTCCCCGCGCGTGAATTGCATCCGCGCCACGGCGTCATTGAGGTTCAATTCCCGCCGGTATTGGGCCACTGGCGCGGTTGTGTCCGCGCGAAACACCAGATGCAAATTGCCCAGCACCTGGTAGCAGCCGTATTGGCCGCCGCCGGAGCCCGGGCCGCGGCAGGTGAAATTCGCATTCACCAGCGCCTCCGCTTCCGCATTCTTTCCCGCCAGCAGCAGGCGCCGGATTTCCGGCAGCGACTGGTAAGCTTCCGGCCGGTCGGCGTCCTGCCGCGAGCCGGACCAGACAAAACTCTCGTTGAGCCCGATGCGTTCTTCGTCCACGCCCCCGAGCATCATCGCCCCGAGCCGGCCGTTGCCCAAGGGCAGCGACTCCGTGAAATCCTTCCCCGGCGCCGCAAACCAGATGCTCGTTTCCGGCGTGGCCGGCTTGAACTCCGCGCCCATGGCCACCGCCTGGCTCAAAACCAGCACCGCGCCGAGCATCCCCGCAAAAAAAGTCCGCACATTGAACCTCCGCCCCGGCGCGCGGCGTTCACGCCGCTTCAATGTGCAGAGGTCTCGCAGCTTGGGAAGTTGAAGCGGCGTGAACGCCGCGCGCCAACCGCTCGGCTCAGGGAGGGAGTTCCCCGAAAAGATTCGCGCATTGAACCCCTGAACCGCAAAAGAAACATTCAACATTCGACATTCAACGCCCAATATCGAAGGGGCTTCGTTCAGGTTTGGAAGTTGAATGTCGAATGTTGAATGTTTTCCGGGTTCATGGAGCGGGCCGGGGTGAGGTGCTCGTTCATCCATCTTCCGGTTCATGGGCAGGGCGAAAAAACAAATTCTCTTTGCCATAAATAAATCACCGGTCCAATCGCAGGATGAACCCGCCGCGGGCGGGAATGGCGTGTTGCCAGTCCGCGGATTTTTCCACCGGGGCCGCGGCCACCTGCATAATCGCATTCGTGCCTTCCACCACCGCCAGCCGCCGGGAAAATTTCCGGAAGCCGGATAAATCCACGGTCACCGTCTGGGGCTGGTCCGAGCCACTGATGCCCGCGATGAACCAGCTCGCCGCCGCGCGCCGCGCAAAGACCGCCAACGTGCCCGGATCGGCCGCCAGGCAGTGCGTCTCGTCCCAGCGGGCCGGCGCATCCCGGAAGATTTTCAGCACCGCCGGCGGAAGGGATGCAAAGAATTCCGGCTGGTCCGCGTAGTGCACGATGCCGGAAGTGAAGATCAGCGCCGCCGCGAGCTGATGCGCCGCCGTGGTGGTGCGCGCGAAGCGCTTGGGCGAACAGGCGACCGGCGTCAGGTCCATCGGTCCGACCGCATTGCGCGTGAACGGCAGCACCGTGTCCAGTTCCGCCGCCTTTTCCGGGTAACGCGATTCGAAGATATACGATTCGGAGCCGAGCACCGCTTCGCACGAGAGGAAGTTCGGCCAGGTCCGCTGCCAGCCGCGCGGAATCGTGCACCCGTGCAGGTTCACTTCCATCCGGCGCGCGGCCGCATCGCGCATCAATCCCTGCTGCGCCGCGATCGCCTCCTGCCGGTCCGAACACCAGAAATCCACCTTCACGCCGCGCACCCCCGCGCCCGCCATCTCCGCCAGCTTTCGCTCGCGGGCGGCCGGATCATAAAAATCGCCCGCGTAATTCCAGGCCAGCGGGATCACCCCCGCCGCCAGCGCGTGCTGCGCGATGGGCTTCAGTCCCTGATTCCACCACCCGGCATCGAACAGCGTGTATTCCCAGCCCATCTTGACGGCGAAGTCGGTAAACTCGTTGAACCGCTGGGTCGTCGCGGGCTCGCCCTCATATGACCACCAGGCCCACGAGGCCCGGCCCGGCCGGATCCATGACGTGTCGGCGATCCGCGACGCCGGCGCCAAATCCGTCACCAGCCTTTCCGTCGCGATGTCGCCGGCCGTCGCGCTCAGGATCACCACCCGCCACGGCATCGTCCAGGGCAGCGGGTAGCGCGGCTCCGGCCCGAACTGGTTCGTGTAGCCGCGCGTGGTCTCATCCGCCAGCGGAAATGCGATGTGATACACGCCGCCCGCTGAATCCGGCGCCAGGTGGCACGCGCAATACGACTCGTCCGTTCCCGATTCCGTCAGCAGCACCCACGTGCCGGCGTCGGGCACCTGGAACAAGGCGGGAAACGCCCAGCCCCGCGCCTTCTGCCGCGAGTCCGGCGGCGCCTCACCCGGGCTGACATGAAAATAGAACTCCTCGTAAGCCGGCGTGTACGGCCCGGCCGCATGATACGGCTGGAGCCATCCGCGGACATCCGGCGGCAGCGCGAAACTCGTCAGCTCGGATTCCACCACGCGCACCGCGGCGTTGGTGCCGGGAAAACGATAGCGAAACGCCACGCCCTCGTCGCTGGCCGCCAGGTCCACGGCGAACGGATCGCCCTGGGCGTTGTGAAACCAGAGCGTGCGAAAATTCAAAACGTCGTTCACCCGCGGCTGCGGGCCGGCGAACAACTCGTATTTCTCGCGCTGCCGTTTCACCTTCCCGGCGCGATCAAAAACCAGTCCCCGCGAAAAATCCCCGTCGTCGCGTTGCAGCCCGAGCGCCGCCGGGCGCAGCACGTGTTTCCCGGCCCGGGAAACTTCGTACGTCAAATTGCCGGCGTCGAGCGCCACGCTGATCTCACAAATCCCGCCCGGGGCCTTCAATGACCACTCCGTGGCGTCCGCCGCCGACAGCCCGGCGACCGAGCCCAGCCAGCAAACCAGCGCCAGGCCAAGGCGGAATGCTTCATAGTTGCATTGGCGGACGAGAGCAACGCCGGCGTAGCGCAGGTTTCCAAACCTGCTGTATCGCCGATTTCCAAATCGGCAGGGTGTCGCAATGGCGTGGCGGCTGCGGGTTTGGAAACCCGCGATACAGCAGACTTGGAAGTCTGCGCTACAGGTTTGA
>Ga0182030_10020127_pt1 | contig 12625 bp, 10 predicted proteins | sample 812S3MmetaG_FD_121299 | JGI IMG/M metagenome (GOLD analysis project Ga0182030, IMG submission 121299) | Permafrost microbial communities from Stordalen Mire, Sweden - 812S3M metaG (Illumina Assembly) | ecosystem: Environmental > Terrestrial > Soil > Wetlands > Permafrost | place: Sweden... | reverse complement strand
GGACTCGAACCCTCGACCTTCTGCATGGCAAGCAGACGCTCTAGCCAACTGAGCTACATCCGCACGAGCGCCGGATTATAGGGGCAGACGGCGTGACGGACCAGGCCGTGACGATGTCTTGGACGGTTCCACGAGCGATCCCACGAGCACTGGTATTGCTGGGATACTCCGCCGATGCCGAGCGACCGCACGTACACGCGCCTCTCGACGACCTCGGCCTGGGCCCTGAAGGCCGCCGGGAGGCTCCACATCCCGATCTATCGCGCCAGCCGCGGACGCCTGTTCGGGCGGATGGACCGCGCGCCGGTGCTGCTGCTGACGACGGTCGGGCGCCGCTCGGGCCGGCCGCGGACGGCGCCGGTGGTGTACCTCGCCGAGGGCGAGCGCCTGATCGTGATCGGTTCGAACGCGGGGCACACGAAGGCGCCCGCGTGGTCGTTGAATCTCGAGGCGAACCCAATCGCGGATGTCGAGCTTCGCGGCGGCAAGCGACGACAGGTGAAGGCACGGATCGCCGCGGGCGAGGAGCGCGCAGAGCTGTGGCGGAAGGTGAACGAGATGTACAGCGGCTTCGATGACTACAGCGCTCGCACGACGCGCGAGATCCGCCTGTTCGTGCTGGAGCCGCGCTAGCCTGAGGTCATGCGCTTCTTCAGCCGACCGGATCCAAACATGGTCGAGGCCGCGAACGCGCTGCCTGGCCGCGAGCGCGAGATCGATGTGCCAGCACTGCACGAGGTGCTGGGAACTCCGCTGAAGGGGCCGTTCCCCGCGGGCTTTCAGCAGGCGGTGTTCGGGATGGGCTGCTTCTGGGGCGAGGAGAAGGTCTTCTGGGAGGCGCCGGGCGTCTACACGACGGCCGTCGGCTACGCGGGCGGGTTCACGCCGAACCCGACCTACGAGGAGGTCTGCTCGGGTGCCACCGGGCACACCGAGGCCGTGCTCGCCGTCTTCGACCCCGCCGCGACGAGCTACGAGCAGCTGCTGAAGCTGTTCTGGGAGGGCCACGACCCGACGCAGGGCATGCGCCAGGGCAACGACGTCGGCAGCCAGTACCGCTCGGCGATCTACTGGCAGAACGACGCGCAACGTGCCGCGGCCGAGGCTTCGCGCGATGCCTACCAGCAGGTTCTGAGCGCCGCCGGCCACGGCACGATCACAACCGAGATCGAGCCGGGCGCGCCGACCCACCCCTTCTACTACGCCGAGGACTACCACCAGCAGTACCTGACGAAGAACCCCGGCGGCTACTGCGGCGTCGGCGGCACCGGCGTGAGTTGCCCCGTCGGCCTCACCAGCAGCAACTGACGGCGCCCCGTCGCCCCTTGGCGCCAGCACGCCACGCGGGTGGCGGGATTTTGATCCTTGCCAGGAACGACGATCCATCCATCAGGGGTCATCTCACAAAACAGCGACCCCGCCGAAGCGGGGCCGCTGGTTGTGGTTTGGGTTGAGCTCGAGCCGGAGGCGTCCATGCCTCCGGCTTGCGTCCGGGCTAGCCGGCCGCCGGCGCGGGGTCTGGCTGCCACGACGGAGCGTGCGGGCCACCGAGGGTGGGCACGTCCGAGGGGTAGACCTCGTTGCCGTGGATCGCGTGATCGCCGATCTCCAGCTCCTCATCGCTGAGCCGCAGCGGCAGGAAGATGCCGACGAACTTGAGGATGATGAACGTCATGATCGCGGTGTAGGCGATGACCCACACGGCCGTCTCCGCCTGCCAGCGCAGCAGCGTCCAACTGCCGCCGAGCAGGATCCCCGTGTCCCCTGGGAGGTTCGGAGCGCCGCCACGGCCGATGTACTCGACGATCGCTGGATCGGCCAAGAACCCGACAAGCAGACCCCCGCATAGACCGGCAATCGCGTGCGTATAGATCACCCCCAGCGTGTCGTCGACGTGCCGGAACATCGGAGCTCGACTGAGGAACCTGATCGCCATCCAGACGATCGTCGAGCAGAGGGCTCCGACGATGATCGCGCCCCACCCGTTGATGAACCCTGCGGATGGAGTGATCGCGACGAGGCCGGTGATCATCCCGTTGACCGCGCCGATCATCGATGGCTTGTCGCGGAAGATGTAGTCCCACGTGATCCACACCATCATCGCCACTGCGGTGGCCAGGTTGGTATTGATCACCGCCGCGGAGGCGTTTGCGCCCGCGTAGTAGGAATCACCACCGTTGAAGCCGTTCCAGCCGAGCCACAGCAGACCGGCGCCGACCGCGACCATCAACAGGTTGTTGGGCGCGTCGATCTCGCGATCTCGTTGCAATCGTGGACCGATCACCGCCGCGAATACGAACCCGGAGACACCCGCAGAGAGATGGATCACATAACCACCGGAGTAGTCCAACGCACCGTGCGCCGCGAAGTAGCCGCCGCCCCAGATCAGGAAGGCGTTGACCGCGTACACGAACGTGATCCACAGCGCCACATACGGAATCCAGGCCTTGAAGTTGACCCGCCCGAGCACCGATCCGAGCGCGAGGATCGGTGTGATCGCCGCGAACACGAACTGGAAGTAGACCAGCGACGCCTCGGGGAAGTGGAACGGCGGACCGGTCGTGATCGACGAGATTTCCGCCTGGCCCTCCTCACCCACGTGACTGAGCACGCTGCCCGGTTCGCCGAGTGCCGTCCCGAGGAACCCTTTGGTCCCGAAGATACCCGAGCCGCTCTTCGCGATCGGATGGCCGAAGCCCATCTTGAACGCCCATAGGACCCAGACGATCAGCGTGACGCAGAACGCGACGAACGTGAGCATCATGCTGTTCACCGACCAGCGCTTCTGCATCACGCCGCCGTACAGAACGGCCAGGCCCGGGAGGCTCATCAGCCCCACGAACGTCGCCGCCGTCATCTGCCATGCGTTGTCTCCGGCGTTGAGCCAGGATGGGTAGCTTGCCCAGGTCATGTGCCTCCGTTTCCCTGCGGTTGTGGATCTGACGAGCCCCGTCCAGCCTGGACGAGAGCACAGCCAATTACGTTCGGGTATCAAAGCCGCCATGCGCAGCAGCGGGTAGGGACACCGTGGCCAACACTTCGGCAGGGGCTTTCGACATTTGGATAGAAGCCCCCACGGATGGCCGTCGGGAGACGGGCTGGGACGATCAATCGAAGGGGAAGCCGGCCTTGCGGCAGGCTTCGTGGAGCTCGGCGGTGACGCCCTTGAAGGCGCCGGGCGAGGCGCACACGGCCCTGCCTTTCGCGCCGCACTCGTGGACCTGCGCGCCGCCGAGCGTGCTGGCGAACGTGAAGTCGACGCAATCCTTGCGCGCGGGCGCGCCGGTCGTGAGCGCGTAGGCGACGAGCGCGACGATGACGAGCGCGACACACGCGAGCACGACGGCGATGATCGTCCGCTCGCGCCGCCCCCAGCGCAGCGGCTCGGACAGCCGCTTGGACTGGTCCTGCATGATCATCGTCACAGGCGCGAGCCTACCGCGTGATCGAGGTCGCGACCGCGCGCGGTCGGAGCGAAGCTACTGTCCGGGGGACGGCTCGTCCGCCGGATCGGCGGAGCCGGGCTGAAAGTCGAGCGCCGCCGAGTTGATGCAGTAGCGCTGGGCGGTCGGCCCTGGACCGTCGTCGAAGACGTGGCCGAGATGCCCACCGCAGGTGCGACAGAGCACCTCGGTGCGGCGCATGAAGAGGCCGTTGTCGGGGCGTAGCTCGACCGCCTCGGCGACCGCCGGCTCGGTGAAGCTCGGCCAGCCCGTGCCGGAGTCGAATTTCGTGTCCGAGCCGAACAGCGTCGCGCCGCAGGCCGCGCAGCGGTAGGAGCCGTCGGCCTTGTGATTGACGTACTCCCCCGTGAACGGCGCCTCGGTGCCGGCCTTGCGCAGCACCTCGTACTGCTCGGGCGTCAGCTGCTCGCGCCACTCCTGGTCGGTCTTCTGCACTTTGGTCTCACCCATCTCTCCCTGAAGTTCTAGCAGCATCCTCCTCACCCTTCAGGACCTCACCACCCCCCTTTAGGATGCCTCATCTCCCTGCTATCGTGATGTTTACGTTCACGTCAACTTCCCCCAAATCCCGCTTCGGCGTCGCCGCCGGTCACGAGCACTACAAGTGGTGGGCGCTCTCCTGCACGAGCCTCGGGATGCTGCTGGCGGCGACCAACTCGGGGACCTTGATCATCGCCCTGCCGGACCTCGAGCGCTCGCTGCACGCGAGCCTGCTGGCACTCGTATGGGTGATCCTCGCCTATCTGATCGCGGCGACGGTGCTCGTGCTGATGGCCGGGCGCCTGAGCGACCTGTTCGGTCGCAAGCGCGCCTACGTCGGCGGTTTCCTGCTGTTCGCCTTCGCGTCGCTCGGAGCGGGCTTCGCGCCGAACGCGGACGTGCTGATCGTGTGGCGCGTACTGCAGGGAATCGGCTCGGCCTTTTTGTTCGCGAACGCCGCGGCGCTCGTCACCGACGCCTTCCCGAAGGAGGAACTGGGCCTCGCGATGGGCACGAACACGATGGTCGCCGCGATCGGCCTGGCGATCGGCCCCGTGCTCGGCGGCGCGCTGGTGGCGATCTCCTGGCACTGGGTGTTCTGGTTCAACGTACCGTTCGCGCTCGCCGGCGCGATCTGGGGCGCGCTGATCCTGCGCGAGCTCGCCAAACCCGACCAGATCCGCGGCTACGACGTGCTCGGCAACGTCACCTTCATCGTCGGGCTGACCGGCCTCGTGCTGGGGATCTCGCGTGGCGGGATCAGCGGCTGGGACGACTCGATCGTGATCGTGGGACTGATCGCCGCGGCCGTGCTCTTGCCGATCTGGGTGCTGATCGAGAGCCGCTCGCGCGCCCCGATGCTCGACCTGAGGATCTTCAAGAACCGCCTGTTCGCGGCCGCGAGCGCCGCCTCGTTCATCAACGGGCTCGCGCGCTTCGCGCTGATGTTCCTGTTCGTCTTCTACTTCCAGGGCGCGCAGGCGAACACGCCGATCGAAGCCGGGATCAAGCTGATCCCGCTCGCGCTGGGGATGCTCGTCGCCTCCCCCTTGGCCGGCATCTACGCCGACCGCCACGGGTCGCGAACGCTGGCCGCGGGCGGCATGCTCGTGAGCGCGATCGGCCTGGCGGGAATGACGACGCTCGGCGTGCACACCCCCTACTGGCAGAGTGGCCTGTGGCTGCTGATCGTCGGCGCCGGCTCAGGGATGTTCAACAGCCCTAACACGGCGGCGATGATGGGCACGGTCCCCGCCGACCGGCGCGGGATCGCGGCGGGCGCGCGGACGCTGCTGCAGAACACCGGCGCAGTGCTGTCGATCGCGTTCGTGCTCGCGATCATCACCTCGGCGGTGCCGAAGGCGACGTTGTTCGCGGTCTTCTCCGGCCTCACGAAGGGCCTCTCCGAAGCGAAGCTCGCGCCGTTCATCGACAACATGCACGTCGCGCTCTGGGTGCTCGCCGCGACCTCGCTGGTGGGAGCATTCGTCTGCCTGCTGCGTCCCAAGCACATGTCCGTCGCGGAGTCCGCGACGCTGTCCTTCGAGGAGCACACCTCCGGCGCCGGAGAGATCGACGCGGGCAGGTCCAAGCCGGGCGAGCTCGCTCCAGAGCAACCTGTGGCACGGGAGCGAGTGCGCGCATGAGCGCCACGACCGAGCCCAGCCTGCGGATCGGCGACGTCGCCAAGCTGGCGGGCACGACCCCGCGCACGATCCGCTACTACGAGGAGATCGGCTTGCTCCCCCAGGCACCCGCGCGCGTCTCCGGCCAGCACCGGCTGTACACCGAGAGCGAGGTCGAGCGCCTGCGCGAGGTGATGCGCCTGAAGGACCTGCTCGGGGTCTCGCTCGAGCAGCTGAAGACGCTGCTCGCCGCCGAGGACGCACGCGCGGCGGTTCGCGCCCAGCTACGCCGCGACGACGTCCACCCCGAGCGCCGCGGCGAGCTGCTGGCCGAGGCGCTCGGCCACATCGAACGTCAACTCGAGCTCGTCCGCGCACGCCAGGCGGAGCTGGCGACGCTGGAGGGCGAGTTGCGCGAGAGCCACAAGCGCGTGCGCCGCAAGTTGCGCGAGCTGGACAGGGACCCCGCGCTGATCCCCACCGCCTGACCCCCAACGATTCCTCCTCGCCCAACCCGCCGCCCGATCCGTCACCTCACCCGTCCAGGCCCCGAAGAAAGGAGCTCGAGCGAACATGTCCGACGCATCCCCCGTCACACCCAGCCCCGACGGCGTTCCCGGCGCGGTCACCGACCCGGCGAGCGTCGTCGGCGAGGACCTCACGTTCGCGGGCGCCGGCGGCACACAGATCAACGGCTACCTCGCTCGAGCAGCGGCAGCAAACCCCCAGGACCCGCCGGCGGCCCGGCCGGGGATGATCGTGATCCACGAGGCTGGCGGCCTGAACGAGCACATCCGCGACGTGACGAACCGCTTCGCCAACCTCGGCTACGTCGCGCTCGGCGTGGATCTGTACACGCGCGAAGGTGGCCCACCGCCGACGGGCGACATCGAGGCGATGATGAAGCGTCTGTTCTCGATCGAGGATGCGACGGTGCTCGGCGACCTGCAGGGCGCCGCCGACTTCCTGCGAGCACGCGCGGACGTGACCGAGAAGATCGGCTGCATCGGTTTCTGCATGGGCGGCCGCTACACGCTGCTCCTCGCCGGCTGCACCGATCGCCTGAGCGCCGCGGTGGACTGCTGGGGCGGATTCGTCGACAGGGCGACGCCCGATCAGGCCTGCACCCCCGAGCGACCGACGCCGCCGCTGGAGCTGGCGGAGAAACTGAGCTGCCCGCTGCTGGCGGCGGTCGGCGCCGAGGACCAGAACCCCTCGCCGGAGCTCGCGGCACAGCTGCGCGAGCGCGCAGCGGCGAGCGGCCAACCGGTGAAAGTCGACGTGTACGAGGACGCCGGCCACGCTTTCTTCGCCGACTACCGCCCCAACTACCGTCCCGCGGCGGCCGCGAAGCTGTGGGGAGAGATCGTGCCGTTCCTGGCCGAGCACCTGCAGTCCTAACGCCAACTGGAAGCGCGCCGCGAATCCTTAGCGTCGCGTCGCTCAACGGTTTGTAAGGTGAGGAGAACCCAAATTTTCGACAGAGACAGAGGAGCCTGAGTGGAGCGCAAGTGGTGGACCCTGATCGCCGTCTGTGTGGCGATCTTCATGCTGTTGCTCGACATCACGGTCGTGAACGTCGCGCTGCCCGACATCCAGCGCTCGCTGCACTCCTCGTTCTCCGACCTGCAGTGGGTCGTGAATGCCTACGCGCTGACGCTCGCAGCCTTCCTGCTGACCTCAGGCTCGCTCGCCGACCTGATCGGACGCAAGCGCGTGTTTATCGCCGGCCTGTTCGTGTTCACGACCGCCTCGGCGGTCTGCGGCCTCTCGACGACGCCGCTGATGCTGAACCTCGCCCGCGCCGTCCAGGGCACCGGGGGAGCGATGATGTTCGCGACCGCGCTGGCGCTGATCGCCCAGGCATTCCATGGCAAGGAGCGCGGGACGGCCTTCGGCGTGTTCGGCGCCGTGACGGGCGCGGCGGTGGCGGTCGGCCCCGTGCTCGGCGGGATCATCACCTCCGGGATCGGCTGGAAGTGGATCTTCTTCGTGAACGTCCCGATCGGCATCGTCGCCGTGTTCATCGCCTTCACGAAGGTCGCGGACTCGCGCGACCCGAACGCGACCGGGGTCGACTGGGCGGGTCTGGTGACCTTCTCCGGAGCGCTGTTCCTACTCGTGTACGCGCTCGTCCAGGGTAATGAAAAGGGCTGGGGCTCGACCGAGATCGTCACACTGCTGATCGTCGCCTTCGCGCTGCTGGTGGCCTTCGTCGTCGTGGAGCAAATGCAGAGCCGCCCGATGCTCGACCTCGCGCTCTTCCGCCGGCCCGCCTTCACGGGCGCGAGCATCGTCGCGTTCACTCTCTCGAGCTCGTTCTTCGCGATGTTCCTGTACCTGACCCTCTACATCCAGGACGTGCTCGGCTACAGCCCCTTCCAGGCGGGACTGCGGTTCCTGCCGACGACGCTGCTGTCGTTCATCGTCGCGCCGATCGCGGGCCGGCTGAGCGTGCGCATGCCGGTACGCCTGCTGCTCGGCTCGGGTCTCGCGCTGATCGGACTCGGCCTGCTCGCGATGACGACTGTCGACGCGGCCTCGACCTGGACCGTGCTGATCCCCGGCTTCATCCTCGCGGGCGCGGGCGTCGGCCTGGTCAACCCGCCACTCGCATCGACCGCGATCGGCGTGGTGCCGCAGGAGCGCTCAGGGATGGCGTCGGGCATCAACTCCACCTTCCGCCAGGTCGGGATCGCCACGGGCATCGCCGGGCTCGGCGCCGTGTTCCAGCACAGCGTCACCCAGGGCACGACGGCGGCGCTGCGCTCGAGCGGGCAGGCGCACGCGATCCTCGGCGCTGCCCACGGCCAGCTCGGGACGCTGCTGGAGTCCGGCGAAGTCACCCAGATCGCCCACTCCCTCTCCGGCGCCGCGCGCACGGCCCTCGATCACTCCTACCGCGTGGGCTTCACCGAAGCGTTCACGACGATCGCGTTGATCGCCGCCGCGATCGCCCTCGTGGGCTCCGTGCTGGCATTCGTGCTGGTGCGCGGCCGCGACTTCGTCTCGGCCGGCGAGGCACCCGCCGTGCAGGGAGCACCGGACACGCAGGGTGCCGAGCCGGTCGCAGCCGCCGCGGGATGATCGGCGGGATCAGAGGCCAGCGTCCGCGTCCGCCTGCGGCTCCCACCCGGGGCAGGCGAGGACCGGCAGCCGGGGATAGCGCGGATAGGCGGGATCCTCGCGCGAGCGCTGGCAGAGCGAGAACGTCGAGCCGCGCGTGTTTCCCACCAGCCGCTGGTGTTTGCAATCGGCGCATAGCCCCACCCGCGGGTCGCGCGGCTGCGGCGGCCCTGGCGCTGGCGCAGACATCACCGCAGCGTAGTGGCGTCCTGCGTCGAGTGCCTGCGATAATTGTTGACTAAGCAACTATGACGATCTTCTACCGACTACTCGGCTTTCTGCGCCCCTACAAGCGCGGCATGATCATCTCCTGGGGGCTGGCGAGCCTCGCGATGGTGGCGACCGTCGCGCTGCCCGCCCTGACCGGGCGTGCGGTGCAGATCATCAGCACCGCCCCCCAGCACCACCACGCCACAGCACAGGCGAGCGCCCGCCACGAACTGACGCTGATCGCCGGCGCGATCGCGCTCCTCGCGCTGCTGCGCTGGGGGTTTATGTACTGGCGGCGGATGGTCGCCGGGCGACTGTCGCTCGGCGTCGAATACGACCTGCGCAAGCTGCTCTACGGCCACCTGCAAGAGCTAGAGCTCGGCTTCTTCGACCGCCAGCAGACGGGCCAACTGATGTCGCGTGCGACCGTCGACCTGCAGGCCGTGCGGTTCTTCCTTGGTTATGGGCTCGTGTTCATCCTGCAGTCGATCCTTACGATCCTGCTCGCGGGGACAGTGATGATCGTGACCGAACCGCGGCTCGGCCTGATCTCGCTCGCGCCCGTCCCGTTCGTGGTGCTGATCTCCTATCGCTACGGCCGCCGTTCGCGCCCGGCGATCCAGCAGACACAGCAGCGGATCGCCGAGCTGACCGCCGACGCCGAGGAGAACATCTCCGGGGTGCGCGTCGTCAAGGCCTTCGCCCGCGAGCCGCGCCAGCTGCAGCGCTTCCAAGGCAGCGTCGGGCGCGTATTCAGCCAGGCGATGGTCGCGACCCGACTGGAAGCGAAGTTCAACCCGATGATCGGCTTCCTGCCCCAGCTGGGCCTCGCCGCCGTGCTGCTGATCGGGGGCAACGCCGTGATCCACGCGCACCTGACGCTCGGCCAGTTCACCGCGTTCTACCTGTACCTGAACATGCTGATCGCCCCGATGCGCATCCTCGGCGTGATCCTCAACCTCGCCCAGCGCGCGACCGCCTCGGGCGCGCGCCTGTTCCAGGTCCTCGACCGTCCCCCGCGGCTGACCGCGCCGCCCGGTGCTCCGCCGCTGCCTGCAGGCAACGGACACGTGCAGCTGCAGGGCGTCACCCTGCGCTACGACGAATCCGACGAGTTCGGCGCCGCCTACTCGGCGCCGGGTTCGACGAACGGCGCTACGGCCACAAATGGAGACTCCCCCGCCCTCACCGCGCGGGCGGTGCTGAGCGAGATCGACCTGGACGTGCCGGCCGGGCGCACGATCGCGCTCGTCGGCGCCACCGGCTCCGGCAAGACCAGCCTCGTCTCGCTGATCTCGCGTTTGTACGACGTCAGCTCAGGGCGCGTGCTGCTCGACGGGGCCGACGTGCGCGAGGTCGACCTGCGCTCGCTGCGCCAGGCCGTCGCGGTCGTCAGCGACGATCCGTTCCTGTTCTCGGAGACCGTCGCCGAGAACATCGCCTACGCGCGGGTGGGCGGGCCTCCGGTCCCGCGCGAGGCGATCGAGCAGGCCGCCCGCCGCGCGCAGGCCCACGAGTTCATCGAACGCCTGCCCGACGGTTACGACACGCGCGTCGGCGAGCGGGGCCTGACGCTTTCCGGCGGCCAGCGCCAGCGCCTGGCGATCGCACGGGCGCTGCTCGCGGACCCGCGCGTGTTGATCCTGGACGACGCGACTTCCTCGGTCGACGCCTCGACCGAGCGTCAGATCAAGCTCGCGCTCGACGAGGCAATGGCCGGACGGACCACGTTCATCGTCGCCCACCGCCTCTCCACGATCGCGCTGGCGGATGAGATCGTCGTGCTCGATCACGGTCGGATAACCGCGCACGGTAACCACGAAGAACTACTGGAGGCATCGGAGCTGTATCGCGAGATCGTCGAAAAGGGGCTTCCCGACCAGGTGTTCCTGACGCGAGAGCTCCCCCGCGAACGCGAGGTGAGCGGGATATGAGCGCCCACGGCGGCCGGGGAATGGGTGGTGGCGGCGGCGGGCGCGGGCTCGGTCCGGGGTCTGCGCGCGGCGGCGCGCAATGGGACGGCGAGCGCGCCGCGAAGGGCACGCGCGGGCGCAACCTGCGCGGCCTGTTGCGGTTGCTGGGTCCCTACCGCCTGCGGGTGAGCGCGATGCTGACGGCGCTCCTGCTCGGCACGGCCGCCTCGTTGGCGCCGCCGCTGCTGGCGAAGGTCGCGATCGACGATGGCATCAAACGCCACGACACGCGCACGCTCGTGCTCGTCGTGATCGCGTTCCTGTTCTCGGCGCTGCTCGTGTGGGCGATGACCTACGTGCAGACCTATCTCGTCGGCTGGGTCGGCCAGCGTGTGCTCGCGGACCTGCGGATCCGCATCTTCACGCATTTGCAGAGCCAGCCGATCGGCTTCTACGAGAGTCGCCCCGCGGGCGTGTTGATCTCGCGTATGACCAACGACGTGGAGGCGCTGGAAAGCCTCGTGACCGACTCGGTCGTGACGCTGTTCCAGGCCGGCCTGACGCTCGTCGGGGCGGTCGCCGTGCTGCTGTTCCTCGATCTGAAGCTGGCCCTGCTGACGTTCTGTGTCGTTCCGTTCGTCATCGCCGGCTCGATCTGGTTTCGACTAGTCTCGGCCGGCGCGTTCCGGCGCACGCGGGAAACGATCGGCTCGATCACCGCCTACCTGCAGGAGACCCTGTCGGGAATTCGCGTCGTGCGCAGCTTCGGCCAGGAGCCCCACCACGAGGCGCGCTTCGCGGAGCTGAACACAGATAATTGCGACGCGAACATGGTCACCGTGCGGCTCAACGCCGCGTACTTCCCGACGGTCGAAATGCTCTCCGGCATCGCGCTCGCCCTGATCGTCTTCTACGGTGGCTACCAGGCGCTGGAAGGCCACATCACCGCGGGCACTGTCGTCGCGTTCGTCGGGACCCTGTCGTTCCTGTTCGAACCGATCCAGCAGCTCTCCCAGCTCTACACCACCTACCAATCCGGAATGGCAGCGCTGGAGAAGATCTTCCAGCTGCTGGACGTCGCGCCGACCCTGACCGATCGCGCCGGGGCGACCCCACTCGAGCGCATCCGCGGCGAAGTTCGCTTCGAGGACGTCTCGTTCTCCTACACGGAGGACGCGATCGTGCTCGAGCACATCGACCTGACGATCCCTCCCGGCCAGACGGTCGCGCTCGTGGGCGCCACCGGAGCGGGCAAGTCGACGATCGCCAAGCTCGTGGCGCGCTTCTATGACCCCACGTCCGGTCAGATCCTCGTCGACGGGCACGACCTGCGCGAGGTCTCGAGCGACTCGCTGCGCTCGCAGATGGGAATCGTGCCGCAGGAGGCGTTCCTGTTCTCCGGCACGATCGGCGAGAACATCGCCTTCGGCCGGCCCGACGCCGAGGAGAAGCAGATCCGCGACGCCGCCGCGGCGGTCGGCGCGGCCGAGTTCATCTCCGAGCTGCCGCACGGCTACGACACCGAGGTGGGCGAGCGCGGCGCGCAGCTCTCCTCCGGCCAGCGCCAGCTGATCGCGTTCGCCCGCGCGCTGATCGCCGACCCGCGCATCCTGATCCTGGACGAGGCAACCTCCAATGTCGACCTGCACACCGAGGGCCGGATCGAGGCCGGCCTGCGGCGGCTGCTCGCGGGGCGTACCTCGATCGTGATCGCGCATCGTTTGTCCACGATCCGCCAAGCGGGGCGGATCGTCGTACTTGAACACGGGCGGATCGTCGAGCAGGGGACCCACGACGAGCTGATCGC
>Ga0182030_10020126_pt1 | contig 12625 bp, 12 predicted proteins | sample 812S3MmetaG_FD_121299 | JGI IMG/M metagenome (GOLD analysis project Ga0182030, IMG submission 121299) | Permafrost microbial communities from Stordalen Mire, Sweden - 812S3M metaG (Illumina Assembly) | ecosystem: Environmental > Terrestrial > Soil > Wetlands > Permafrost | place: Sweden... | reverse complement strand
GCTGAGCTGCTGGCGACGGGACACTACGCGCGCAACCAGTTCGACGAGGCCAGCGGCCGTTGGTTGCTGAAGCGGCCTGCCGATCGCAGCAAGGACCAGACTTACTTTCTCTTTGGTCTGACGCAGGAGCAGTTGAGCCGGACGCTCTTCCCGCTGGGCGAGATGCGCAAGCCCGATGTCCGCGAGGAAGCCAGGCGCGCCGGGCTACGTTTGTTCGAGAAGCCCGACTCGCAGGAGATCTGCTTCATTCCCGGCGGCGATTACAAGCAGTTTCTGGATGCCTATCTGGAAGAGCAGGGCGAGGAGATTCCCGACACGGCCGGCGAATTGGTCACCACCACCGGCGAAGTCATCGGCACGCACGGCGGGATACACAACTTCACCGTCGGCCAGCGCAAGGGCCTGGGCATCGCCACCGGTTCACCGCTTTATGTGATCGAGATTCGCGGCGACAAGCGGCAGGTTGTGGTCGGCACTGGAGAAGATCTTCTGTCGCGAACGTTGCGTGCGACGCGCGTGAACTGGATAGCCATTGACGACCTGCGGGAGCCGATGCGGGTGCAGGCCAAGATCCGTCATCGTCACGAGCCGGCCAATGCGACCATCGAGAACAGCGGCGATGACACCGTGGTCGTCACCTTCGACGAGCCCCAGCGTGCCATCACGCCCGGCCAGGCCGTGGTTCTCTACGATGGCGATGTGGTGGTGGGCGGAGGTTGGATCAGTTAGACGAGGTTACGACGGCGCATCCTCGCTGCGCCCTATCTATGCGGGATGGCAACGGCGCCAGACAGTTCTAGCCACTAGCCACTGACCACTAGCCACTGCCGTTAAATGAACATCTCGTCGCTAGGCCCGCCATTGCGCCGGCGCTTCTGCTGATCGAGGTAACTGCCGACCCCAATGCTGATGGCCTGCACAATTCCCGAGACCCGGCGCACCGGAGACAGCACCGAGCGTTGCACCTGCTCGGTGGTTTCCTCGATACGGTCCATGGTGCGCGTCAACATTTCGTCGCCGCGAATCACTTGCAGCCGCATGCGATCGACGGCATCGTTCACGGTGGTGTCGATGCGCTCCACGCTGCCCCGGGCCGTGGTGCTGATATAGCTCAAATTGTCCAGCACAAGGTCGACTTTAGGCCGCGCGGTCTCCACGAAGGCCTTAACGTCCTGCTGTATCGACTTGACGTTGTCGATGACCGGTAGCACTCGTACCTGCAAGGTATTCGTGGCGTCTTCCACCCGGTCAGCCAGAGCTTCCATGCGGGCACTCAGCTTGCGCACTGCAAGGTAGATGCCAAGCAGAATCAGCATCTGCAGCACAACCGCGACTGCGGTGACAGCGATAAATAATGTCAGTTTTTCATCCATAACGGTACCTACGGACTTGCAAAACTCTCGTGCGGGTCAAACCTACTCCCAACCGATGCAGAGCGCAATGGAAGAAGTTGCAGAACTGGAGTCTCCACAGCTTAATTCGCCGAGCTTACGATCACGCAGCTTTCATCCGGCGACCTGGACCATGGACTATGCAAACGTCTCGGCAGTCCGTCTAAATTGCGGGGCGCAACCTAAGGCACGTTAGGCGTTACGCCTTCGGCATTTTCAGCCGTGACCTCACGATAAGCCTGGCGTCCGGCTTCGTAGGCGGAGCGAATCTGTTCCTTCTGCTGACTCAGATAATCGCGTCCCTTTTCAGCCCAGGTACCCGCCTGCTCGCGCGCCTGCCGGGCCCGTTCCTTCACGCTATCGCGGCCTTCTTCCGCGGCATCGCGGAGCTGCTGACGTAACTCGCCGCCCGCCTTGGGAGCGTACAAAATCCCTACTGCGGCGCCGATGCCCAAGCCCGCTAAAAACCACAGAAAACCACTACTATCGCGATCTGACATAAACCCTCCTTGAAAAACCCGCGAGACCGGATGTTAGCACCCGTACTACAGAATTACAAACCCGCGAACAGCGAGATTCGGGCCGTGAAGGGCGATAAGGCCGCAGTCGCGCGAAGGCAATTCTTCGCGATCACGGACCCGGGGACGCCAGCATTTTTTTCAGAAGCACGATCTGCCCCAGATGGTAGACATGGTGTTCGAGAATGCCGTGCGCTTCCCCGTAAAACGTGCGCTTGCCGGCAGCGGTCAGCTCGTCCAGCTTGTCTGCATCGAGCTTAGCCAGCGCTCGGCGAAAGGCGCGATTGGAGTCGCGGAACTGGCCGAGTGTCTTGTGCCAGTTCTCCCCGGTTGCGGCGGGCATGGCTGGGAAGTTCAGCTCCTCGACCAGTCCGGCGCGCAGGCCGGCAAGCCGCTGCGTAGCGACATTCTCCCAGAAGATCATGTGCATCACGATCTCCCAGATGGTGTGCGCGCCGGGGATGGGCCGTGCGGCGGCTTCCTGAACCGAGATACTGTCGAGAACCGGCCAAGCAGCATCGCCATGCCAGGCATTACCGTTCAGCACGCCATCGTAATGATTGAGAATACGTTGGACTGCAGCCATTCTTTTCTCCTAACCGTCAAAAACTATATCACAGGTTAGGTCTAGAAAAACCTCACCCAGGGCGCGTGGGATGATCGCAAAAGGGTGACGGCGGATTCTTCCGCCATTACCCGCTGACGCCCTCCAGAGCCTTCGTATAAGATTCTTGCCGCAGGCTTCTGTTCTACAGGAGGGACGATGAAGATCATTCGTGGGGGATTTTTTCTGATAACGCTGATCGCCGTCATCTCGGCACTCGTGCTGGCACAGGACAACGACAAGCCGCCAAAGCCCCTGGCCAGCCGGTCGGTCGCGCAAGCCAAGATGCCGCCGCCGCCGCAGCCTTCTCCGGAAATGACCAGGCTGATCAAGGCGTTGTCAGGCAATTGGACGGTTACGGAGAAGTCCGAGCCCAGTCCCATGTTTCCCAACGGTGGAAGCGGCAAGGGTACGGCCAGATTGTGGGCCGGTCCAGGCGGCCTGTCGTTGCTGGAGACTTACCACTCCAGCGGCATGATGGGCAGCAACTTCAGCGGATTTGGAACATTCTGGTGGGACCCCAAAGTCCAGGCCTATCGTGGGCTCTGGTGCGACAGCATGACGCCGAATGGATGCGACGCCAGCGGCACAACCAAGTGGGACGGCGAGACCCTGGTGGGAATGATGGAAGGTGAAATGAACGGGCAGAAGACCGTCTCCAGATTCACCTATTCCAACTGGCAGCCCGATTCTTTCGTCATGACCATGGCGACGGGCCCCGACGCGAACTCATTGAAGGACGTAGTGACCATTACGTACACCAGGTCCGCGGCCACGGGCAAGCAGTAGACGTGGGAGCGATCAGCAATCGGAAGAGGGCCACACTCGATCGACGTTCGCGTGGGGCGCCGTGTCACCCTTCCCACACGAACGCGTCGAACACATTCCTCTCCACAAAGCCAAGCCGCTTGTAGAGGCCGACCGCGCGATCGTTCATCTCGGTAACGGTCAGCGTCAGACGGCTGCAATGCCGGCTCGCCAGAGCATTGGCGGTGCAGGCGATGAGGTTTTCGCCGATGCCTTGCCGCCGGTATTCGGGCAGCAGACAAACCTGGGTGACGTGGCCGACATCATCTTTCACCCGCGAGCACAGAATCAATCCCACCAGCACATTGGTTGGACGGTGGATCGCCGCGAACGAGGACTCGGCGTCGAAGACGCCGCATCCGGGGAAACGCACAATATTGTTCAGGAAACGTATGGAGCCGGCATGAGTGCGGTACTGGTCGTTGATCTCGGAATCGATGTGGGCGCGGTAGGAGGCCGTGATGATGCTGGCTGCCGGCTGGTAGTCCTGCTCGATCCAGGGGCGAATCTGGATGTCGTGTTTCAGCCCCATCAGAGGAATTCTGCGGGCCTCGTGATGGCGCAATTGCAGCTCGAGAAACAGCCGCCGGTATCGCTGGAAGCCCGCCGAGGAGAACACGCCGGCCAGGTCGTCGGTTGGGTGGGTCAGCAACTGTGCCTCCACACGATGGATTCCAGGCGACTGTTGCAGGGTCTCGATTACGTGCTCGGCCATTTGCGCTTCGATCTGGCGAGCGTCGTCGCGGCGCGGCGAGACGAACAGGTCTCCGACGACGCCCTTGCTGCCTTCATACACGAAGAAGGAGTAACCGATGATGCTGCCGCGCTCCACCGCGGCGTAGCCGGGCAGGATCTTGGCATCGACATAACGCAGAATCATGTCCGCCGAGCTGCGATAGTCCCAGCACAGCAGCCCGCGCCAGGTCTCGACCTCCTCCTCCAGCAGGGAACGCAGGTCGGCCGACGAAAAGTGCCTGAGGTCGAGAATCTCCACGGTAGTCGCATGCAGCCGGTGGAAAACGATGGCCGTCGTCCAAGGGTGCTGTGTCAGTCTAGTGCGGGCTTGGCAAGTCAGGCAAACCGGAAGCGGGAGCAAGGCGCGTCGAGGCGTTCAACCAGACCGAATGACAAGGCAGTGGTCAACAGCGCGGGATTCGCGTTGGGGCACACGGGACCCTGTGCCGCGCCCCGGCCCAAGAAAGTAATGCTGTGCCGGAATCCACGAAAGGGTATAGTGTGGGGCAGTTGGGCATCGAGATTCTTGATAATGTGCGCCACAATAACATCCGCAACTGCTTCTGGAGGCGACCGAATCGGCGGAATCATCCGGCGAAACCCGCGCATTTGGGTGGCAATTGCATTATGGATTGCCAGCAATATGTTTGTGACCGGAGTTGCAAGAATTGCAACCTGGGAAGGTAATGCATCTTATGCTGGTGTTGCCAGCCTTTGCAGATGGGATTGCGGCTGGTACGGTACCGTGCTCGAACGCGGGTATGATAAGGCTCCGCACCGCGAACAAGGGGGCTGTGCGAATTGGGGCTTCCACCCCCTCTTCCCGCTAACTGCCTATCTGCTTCAACATTCGTTGAAACTCTCGATACCTCTCAGTCTTGTCCTTGCCAGTAAGGCGGAGTTGCTGTTCGCCATATATAGCTTCCTCTTGATGGTGAGTGGTCAGGCCAAAACAACGGTGCATCTTTTTCAGGCCGGCTCATTGGTGGCATTCAATCCGTACTTAATCTATGCCCACGCAGGCTACGCCGAGCCCCTCTATTTTGGGCTGGTGGCGTTCGCGTTCTATCTGGCGAGCCAGCAGCAATGGATCGCTACTGGCATAACCGCGGCATTGCTTTCCGCCGCCCGCGTGGTCGGAGTTTTGTTCTCCATTTCCTATGTGCTGATATGGCTCAGAGATATGGGATGGCGCCCCAGTTGGCGCAAGTGCGATCCGGCGAGGCTTATCGGCCTCTTACTGTGCCCGTTGGGCACGGCGGTCTACATGCTGTATCTATATCGCCAAAGCGGTGATGCACTCGCCCAGATCCACATTCATGTCGCTTTCGCTGACGGAAAGTCATCGGTTAATCCGCTTTCCATGCTCTGGATGAGTCTGGCGGCTCACCATTGGTTTCGGGTATGGGGCGCGATGTCCCTGGCTGGTCTGGTGGCCAGTGCCTGGTTATTTAAGCTGCGAAAGCCTGAGCTGGGGCTCTATCTGGCACTCGCGATCTTTATTCCGCTGTCCGCTGGTTTCGCTCCATATGGGATGGCGCGGTATATCTGGTGGCAACCGCCATTCCTGTACATGATCTACTACGTTCTCAGGCGGCATGCTGCATGGTGGTCAGTTTACCTGGCGTTCGCGTCCGGGATGGCATCATTCATGATCGTGGAGTGGTTCAGCGGACATAACTTTGTCGTGTAAAGTGCAACAAAGGCCCCGCCACTCTGCATGTCGCCGGAGCAATGACTATAGGGCTAGCCGCGCTCCCCGGTTTCGGCTTGTTTTCTCAGGAGCGTTATAAAGTGCAGTTTCCTGCCGAAGACGAAGGAGAACGGCGGAGGGTACAGCGGTATTGTCCGCTCGGTACGAACTTCGACAAGACCGGCCCCGCGATAAAGTTCTTGCCATTGTTTACTGGACAGATAAGCATACGGCAGCGTGACGCCATGGGGCCGGTTACCGATCCAATCCATCACACGCAGGATCCAGCGATCCAGCGCACTCTCCGCAACGTGGTCTTTGATCAGAATGAAATCCCGCGAGACGCGTACGGCGTCGAGCAAGGTCGCGAGCGGATGCTGGGTGTGATGCAGGACGTCCACCAAAACACAACCATCGAAAGACTGGTTTTGATACGGCAAATGAACTCCGTCAAAGGCCAGACAGGGAATGGCACAGTTGGGGCGTGGAGAATATTCCGCTCCGGACACGGAGAGACCCGGAACCTCCGCGGACAGTAGTCTGGCGACGGTGCCGTCTCCGCAGCCGACATCCAGCAAGCTTGAGGCAGGTGGAAGCATGGCCGTCAACCGTTGGGCAAGCACGGTAACCCGGCGACGGTGCACCAACCGTCCGTGTACCCTTCCGAGAAGTTGGAGGCTCAAGCTCTTAGGTCGCCCGCCCGCTCGTAGTCGCCAATGTAGATATCACGGCTGATACCGAGCATGCTCAGGAAAAAGGAAGAAAAGATCACCTGGACGCCCAGGAACATCCACATCGACCAGAACAAGACTGCACGCACCCCTTCATACAGAGGACCGAATCCGCTGGCCGCCCATCCCCACGTGATCCAGGCGCATCCGGCTAAGCCTGTCAGAAAAAGCAAACCCCCCAAGGCCAGCCCATGCTCGAGTTGAACACGGCGCAACACTCGTTGCAGAGAAATGGAGTTGCGATCAAAACGTTCGGCGTAGCTAAAGACCTTGGCAAAGAACCCGACGGCCGTGATCTGCGCGCCCATCAACGTAAACATGACGCCAAATACCATGGTGTGAATATCAACCACGACATGGTCGGTGATGTGCCGCGGACCAGGCAGGAGCCAAAACACCAGCGTAAGCCCTAAAACCATGAGCAGAATTCCCGGGAGTAGAAAAAGCCAGTTCGGGGCGTAGAGAAGCATAAAGCGCAGATGTCGCCAGCCGTCAGGGAAGCTGCGTAAATGGGGCGGCCGCCCACGCTTGTCCGGCCACAGGGTGATCGGGACCTCGGTTATGCGCGCCCTTAGTTGGGCCGCTTTGATGACAAACTCCGAGGCAAACTCCATCCCAGTGCTGCGCAGGTCCATACGGTCGAAAATGTCGCGGGTGAAACCGCGCATACCGCAGTGGCTGTCGCCGATGCCGCTGCGAAAAAGTACGTTCAGGAGGGTCGTGAGCCCCGGATTGCCAACGTACTTGTGGTGCCACGGCATGGCGCCTGGCTTGATACCTCCGAGGAAACGGTTGCCCATGACAACCTCATAGCCCTCGCGCCATTTCGCCACAAATTTCGGGACTTCAGCGAAATCGTAGCTGTCGTCGGCGTCACCCATGATGATGAAGCGGCCGTGCGACGCCAAAATGCCCGTACGGAGAGCTGCCCCGTAGCCTCGTTTGGTCGCCGGAATCACTCGCGCGCCGTGGGATCGGCTGAGTTCAACGGAACCATCCGTCGAGCCGTTATCGGCAACGATTACCTCGCCTCTCAGCCCAGCCGAGCGGAGGGCTTCGAGTGCTTTGTCCACGCAGATCCCAACGGAATTCGCCTCATTCAGGCAAGGGAGAACGATGGAGACTTCCACTCTGTCCCCGTCGTCAGTTGGCTCTGCTGCAACTCGCGCTTCCGATTCTGTGCCGATCACTCCGTGAAGACCACCTTCTTGGGTTTTAGTGTAAATTATGCAGCAAGTGTGCGCCAGAACTGGCGTGACTGCCATTCGCCCAATAACGAGCAGCGGACTGAACTTCGTAGCGTGAGGTGGAATGAAGACTCTGGCAATCTGGCTGGTCATTACACTATTGCTATCGGTTTATGCCGCGGCGCTTTTTGCCGTGCTGCATCCGCATGTCAGTCCGGCATACAAGGCGTTCTATATCGATCACACCTCCCTGGATTGGAATCCTGCGCGCTACCCCGGCTCACCTGAGCAGGGAATGATTTTCAGCCGTGATGGGCTGCCCGAGTGGGTGCAATCTACTCGCGGTCTGTCCGGCCGTGAGGGTTGGGGACGCTGGACGGATGAGGACTTGGGAAACGTTGCCGGTCTCGCATTCACGCGAGGTTTCAGTGGACCGCTCTGCGTGGACTTTACTGCACGGGCAATCTCATGGCTGCCTGGAAAGACACTGACCGTCCGAATGGGAAGTGAAACACAAACCCTGCGGGTTGCTACCCCGGAGTTAACGAGGTACCAGGTCCAATTCACTCAACTCCGAGACGCCGACGAGCTGGACATTCTTTTTCCCGACAAGTTGCCACGTGTGAGTGAGGTCGTACCTGCAAACGGAGATCGCCGACGGCTCGGACTGGACCTGGCTACTCTCCGCCTTATTCCAGGCCAATGCCCTATCGTCAAGTCGTCCCTCGACACTTCTCCGTGAGATCGTTGCGGCATGCGGGCGCAAATAAAACGGGGCGCTTTCGCGCCCCATCTGATCTCGAAACCGGAAACTCGAAACTGTTCCTTACGGCAACCGCTGCGCCAGTCCCGGCAAGGCCTTCATCAGGTCGTTGTAGATGACTACCACGAACACCAGCACGATGAAGACAAATGCAGTCTGGTAGATGCGCTCCTTGATGCGCAAGCTGATATCGCGCCGCATAATCGACTCGATGAGCAGCAGCAGAATGACGCCGCCATCCATGATGGGAATGGGAAGCAGGTTGAGGACGCCGAGATTCAGGCTGATCATCGCCATGAGATTCAGCAATGGAGCCCAGCCGGGCTGGCGCGCCGCATCGCCCGAAGCCCGCGCGATTCCGATGGGGCCGTCGAGTTGCTTGATGGAAGCTTTGTGCTCCACCAGCTTCTGGATCAGGTCAATCATCAGCAGCGAGAATCGTTTGTTTTCCTGAAGCGACAGGCTGAACGCCTGGGTGAAGGGCAGCTTCTCGACGCTGGTGGCCGGCGCTGCCATCAGGAAGCCCAGCCAGAATCCTTTCTGCCCCTCCTCCACTTTTTCCACCGGAGTCATGCTGACGTGCAGCTCTTTTCCGGCGCGGCCAACCGTGACATCGACCGCCTTAGCGCCGTTCTGCTGCAAATAGTGCCGGATGGAAAGCCGGGAATGGATTGGAATGCCGTCGATGGCAACGATCTGATCATTCACCTGAATCCCGGCTTTGACCGCCGGCATATCGGGAGTAAGTCCCGCCACGATGACGGGCTGCTCAGGCTCCACGCCAACGCTGCCGTACTCGTCAAACCCGGAGCCTTCGAGGTCGGGCTTGACCTGCTTCTCCAGAATGTCGTTGCCGCGCTGGATGGCAATGTCGACCGGCTGCTTGGGACTGATCATCACTTTGAGGACGACGTCTTCCCAGTTCGGATTCTGCACGCCATCGATACGCACGATGCGGTCGCCCTGCTCGATGCCCGCCCGGGCGGCCGGTGAATCGTCCACTACCCAGCCCACAATCGCGGGCTGATCGAAGAACTGCGGACGTTCGTAGTGCACCATGAACACGACCGTCAGCAGAGCGATAGCCAGCATGATGTTCATGGCTGGGCCGGCAAGGGCTATCACGAAGCGCTGCCAGCGGGGATGCGACATGAATTCATCGGGCGCGCCGCTGCGAGACTCCAGAGGACTCTCGCCCGCCATCTTGACGTAGCCGCCCAGCGGCAGGGCGCTTATGCGGTAATCGGTTTCGCCGCGGCGAAAGCCCGTCAGCCGCTTGCCGAAGCCGATGGAGAACACGTCCACGCGGACACCAAACGACTTGGCGGCGGCATAATGGCCGAACTCGTGCACCAGGATCATGATCCCGAGCACCACGGCCATCGAAACCACCGCTATGAAAAACGAATACATAGGCCTCTTCTTACTTGGGGACTCCGCTAATGCCGGATTTGAACTGCGGTCTTTCCATAGCCGAGACGCTCGATCTGGCCATGCGCGCGTCGCCGCGCATCCGCGTCCATCTCCAGCACTTCTTGTATAGATTCTGGCACGCGGGTGGGCGTTTCGCCGACGACCGTCTTTATTGTAGCCGGAATGTCCAGAAACCCAATACGACCTTCGAGGAATGCCGCCACCGCGACCTCGTCCGCCGCGTTCAGCGCGATGGTTCTTGCCCCTCCCGCTTCGACTGCTTCGTAAGCCAAACGTAAGCAGGGAAATCTATCGAAGTCCGGCGGAGCGAAGTCGAGCTGGCGCAGTTCCTGCACCGGAAAGCGCAGGTCCGACTCGATGCGATCGGGATAGGTAAGCGCGTACAGGATCGGCAGGCGCATATCGGTCACGGAAAGCTGAGCAAGCAAGCTGCCATCCACGAACTCCACCATGGAGTGGATGGTGCTCTGGGGATGAATCAGCACGCTGACCTGGCTGGGCGGCATATCGAAGAGACGACAGGCTTCGATGACCTCGAAGCCTTTGTTCATAAGCGTGGCGGAATCAATGGTGATGCGCCTTCCCATCTTCCAGGTGGGATGATTCAGCGCCTGGGCAACCGTAATATGGGAGAACTCGCTGGCGGGCGTATGGAAAAATGGACCGCCCGAGGCGGTCAGCCAGATGCGATGAACCTCATTGCGGCGTCCGCCGCGCATGGCCTGGTGGATGGCGTTGTGCTCGCTGTCGATGGGCAGGAGCGGCTTGCCTTGGCGGTGGGCTTCGGCGGTGATGAGATCGCCCGCGGCGACCAGACACTCCTTGTTGGCGAGCCCGATAGTCTTGCCCGCTTTGGCAGCTTGGTAAGTGGCTTCCAATCCGGCAACGCCGACGATGGCGCTGACCACGAAGTCGGCGTCGGGATGAGTAGAGACCTGCACCGTTCCTGCCGAGCCGTGAGTGACTTCGATGTCGCTGCTCAAGCCAGCTTTCTTCAGCTTGTCGTGAAGCTGGTTGGCGGCTTCGGCAGTCGCCATCGAGAGAAGCTGCGGACGCCAGCGGCGGCCCTGCTCGAAGGCAAGCTCGACGTTGTTGCCCGCCGCCATGCTGACGACGGAGAAGCGCTCAGGAAAGCTCTCGACGATGTTGAGCGTGCTCTTGCCGATGGAACCGGTCGAGCCGAGGATGGCGATGCGTTTCATGCGTACTCAGTGTAGTATCCCACGAAGCCGTTGAGGATGACCGATTGTCTTACGCGGGGGCCCGTGCAGTCTTGTATCCTTAGAGATCGACGCAGTCACGCGTTACATCCACCGCTCAAGGAGTTTCGCAATGGGACTTACGTATATTGATGGACTGCTCACCGGCCCAACCGGGAAACAAGCCAGGATCAGGTTCCTTGTCGACAGCGGCGCGCCCTATACGCTGGTTCCGGCTGAAGAGTCGCGCCTCCTGGAATTGAAGCTGAAACGTACGGTTGTCTTCAGCCTGGCGGACGGAACGCCGATCGAGCGGGGTGTTTCCGAATGCCATCTCTCGCTTCCGGAAGGCGACGGACATACGCCTGTCATTCTTGGCGAACCCGGCGACGAGGCGCTGCTCGGAGCCATCACCCTCGAAGAGCTTGGCCTGGTATTGAATCCCTTCACGCGCAAGCTGCAACCCATGCGCATGATGCTCGCCTGAAGTGCCGGGGCGCGCTCGCGATGGCACGAGCAGTAATTCGGCGCAATTGAAGCTCGTAGGTCCGCACAAACCCACTGCTTCAAGCCGTCACATCACCGCTTAAAGTACCCCATCATCCCCAACAGGCCGAACACCAGGCCAACAGGCAACGCGAACAGCAGCGCGTCGATGCGATCGAGGACGCCGCCGTGTCCCGGCAGCAGAGTTCCTGAATCCTTCAATCCGGCGCCGCGCTTCAGCGCCGATTCCACCAGATCGCCAAGCTGCGCTGCAACATTAACGCACACCGCGAAAACCGCTACAAACCACAACGGCGCAAGCAGAAATGCGTGCGGCACATAACCCGGAGTCGAGAAATAGGGATCGGGAGCGGGCTCGACAAGTAGATGCGCGCTACGGAACAAAGCCGCGATGGGATTGATGTAATGGAATAGCAGAAATCCAACAATCGTCGCTGCGACGACTGACGCGATTGCCCCCTCCCACGTCTTGCCCGGACTAATGCGCGGTGCGAGCTTGTGCCGTCCGACCGCACGGCCGACGTAGTAAGCGGCGATGTCGCCGCACCACACCAGCAACATCAGATAGAGGACATAGAGCGGTCCGGTCGGAAACTCCCTTAACAACGGAAGCAAGCCCAGCGTGAAACCTACGTACGGCAGTAGCAAGCAGGATATGGCGGCGTCTGGCAACGCCTGCGAAATCGGATTACGTGCGAGGCTAAGCAGCAGAAAAATGAGCGGTGAGCAGATAGCAAACACGGGAAACAAAGGAAAACCGAGGATCGGGCCAGCGGGCGAGCTCGTGAACAGCCAAGTGACCGAATAGGAGACTCCAAACACAAGAGTCAGAAGAATGTAGCTGGTTATCCACATTGGCCGGAAGCCCTGCGCCTTCATGACGTCCAAGTATTCTTTCGCCGCGAGCAGTGCCACGCCCAGCACCAGCAGCGTGAACAGCCACAGTGGCGCTCGGAACAGTGCCAGCACAACAATGGGAATCAGGATGACTGCGGTGAGGACGCGCTTCACGAAACATGTCCGTTGTCGCCGACCAGGCCGCCGAAGCGGCGTTCG
>Ga0182030_10020125_pt1 | contig 12627 bp, 8 predicted proteins | sample 812S3MmetaG_FD_121299 | JGI IMG/M metagenome (GOLD analysis project Ga0182030, IMG submission 121299) | Permafrost microbial communities from Stordalen Mire, Sweden - 812S3M metaG (Illumina Assembly) | ecosystem: Environmental > Terrestrial > Soil > Wetlands > Permafrost | place: Sweden... | reverse complement strand
GGCACCGCATAACTGCGATCACGAAAACATCGACGTTGCGCAAACCTGTAACTTTGACCACAATGGCGCCGGGCCCCGAGACACCTCTGCTTGAGCTCGAACACGTCTCCGTTCACTTTGAAGGTCTCCGCGCACTGGACGACGTCTCCTTCGACATCTCACTCGGCGAAATCGTCGGACTGATCGGTCCCAATGGCGCCGGAAAGACCACCGCCTTCAACGTCGCGTGCGGTTTTGTGAAGCCGTCGCAGGGTCACGTGCACTACCCCAGTGCGGGTAAGTCCAATCTGCATCCCAATCAACTGGTCGGCGCCGGCGTGGCGCGAACTCTACAGGGCGTCGGGCTGTTCCCCCACTGCAGCGTGCTCGAGAACGTGATGGCCGGTGGACATCTACGACCCAACGGTGGCTTCATCGCGAGCTTCTTCTCACTTCCCAACGAAGTACGCTCCGAGCGCGCCTTGCGCCGAGACGCACTCGCGATGCTGGAGCGTTTCGGCATCTCCGAGATGGCCGGGCGACTGCCGTCGGCGATCCCATACGGCATTGCGAAGAAGGTCTCGGTGGCCAGAGCGCTGATGAGCGCACCGACGCTGCTGCTCTTGGACGAACCGGCCTCCGGCCTGGACGAAGCCGAGCTCGAGGACTTCGCGCATCTCATCGTTGAACTGCGCTCCACTATGGGCGTGCTGCTCGTCGAGCACGACATGGAATTCGTTATGCCGCTGGTCGATCGACTCGTCGTCTTGAATTTTGGACACGTCATCGCCCAGGGCACGCCTGCCGACGTACGAAAAGACGACGCGGTGATCGCGGCCTATCTCGGCGTGGACGAATGATCACGATCGATAACCTCACGGTCTCCTTCGGTGCGGTGCAGGCGTTGCGCAGCGTTTCGTTCGTTGCGGAGACCGGCAAGATCACGGCCGTCCTCGGCGCCAACGGTGCCGGAAAGACGACGCTTCTACGAACCATTAGCGGCCTGAAGGATCCCAAGTCCGGCACTATTCGGATGGATGAACGGAACCTGGTCAGTATGAAGACCGAGGACATTGCGCGACTCGGCATCGGCCACGTTCCGGAGGGTCGCGGCGTCATCGGCGAATTCACTGTCGAAGAGAACCTTCGTCTCGGAGCGATGATGGCCAAGGTCAATCTTCGGGAAGGTCTCGATGATCAGTACGCCCAGTTCCCGGTGCTTGGCGAGCGACGTAAGCAGCACGCCGCGAAACTCTCAGGCGGTGAGCGTCAGATGCTTGCGATGGCGCGCGCGCTCATCGCCAAGCCTTCGGTTCTCCTCCTCGACGAGCCATCCTTGGGCCTGGCTCCGCTCGTTACCTCACAATTGATGCACACGATCCAAGCGTTGTGCGAAACGAGTGACCTCACGGTGATTCTGGTGGAACAGAATGCGACGTCGGCCCTGCGCATCGCCCATCACGCCGTCGTCTTGCACGTCGGTAAGGCGGTCGCCAACGACACCGCGGCGAACGTGGCGGCGAACGAGAATCTCCGTCAGTACTACCTCGGATTGGTGGAGTGATGGACCCATTCCTCACGTCTCGCATCGTCTCGGACATCTTGGGTGGACTGACGAACGGCGTCACCTACGGGATGGTGGCCCTCAGCCTGGTGCTCATCTGGCGTTCCACGGGCATACTCAACTTCGCCCAGGGGGCCATGCCCATGTTCGCCACCTACGTTGGCTTCGGCCTGTTGTCGTATCACTGGGGCTACTGGCCGTGTGTCGTGGTGTGTGTCGTCGCCGGTCTGCTCCTGGGCGGTTTGACGGAGCGGCTTCTCGTCCGGGGTCTCTATGGTAAACCGGAGATCAATCCGATCGTCGTCATGGTGGGATTCCTCATCGTGCTCGAAGCGATCGCGGCCTCCATCTGGTCTTCGACGCCGCGCAGTCTGCCCAGTCCCTTCTCGTCGGTGGATTGGCATCTGGCCGGTAAGCCGCTCTCGCTGTCGCCCTTCACCGTCTACGAGATCTCTACGGCGCTGGTCGTCATGATCGCCGTGGCCGCCCTGTTCCGATTTACCAAGTTGGGACTGCAACTGCGCGCGTCGGCGTTGGCGCCCGAAGTTTCACGACTCCTCGGAGTGCGTGTCGGTCGCCTGCTCACGCTGGGATGGATGCTCGCGACAGTCGTGGGCGTGATCACCACGATTCTCGTGGCCGGTGGAGGTTTCTTCTCTGGTCTGACGCCGCAGGTCATGGATGGAATCTTCGCGTACGGCTTCATTGCAGCGGCCATTGGCGGACTCGAAAGTCCGGTGGGGGCGATAGTTGCCGGCGTCGTACTGGGCATCGTGAACCAGTTCGTGGACGACTTCGTGAATCAGAACGCCGTGATCATCATCGCGCTCGTCTTGCTGATTGTCGCGCTGATGATTCGACCGAGCGGCGTGTTCACCAAGATCGCCCACAGGCGGGTGTGATGACGCGCACCTGGACTCGTCAACGGGTGCCCATCGCGATCGCCCTCGCCATTGTCGCCACCGCGATTTCGTTGGTCAGCGCCACGACCACGCGCGACGGCGTAGCGTTCAGTGTCGCCGTTGATGTGGCGATCGCGTGCCTCGCCGCGCTCACGCAGGCGAGTTTCAAGACGAGCCATCCCGTCGTGACGCGCGCGGCGCTCACGCTGCTCGGGCTCGACGTCGCCATCTTCATCACGTTCTTTCTCAGTTCGAGCGCCAACTTCAATCTGGCCACGGGCGCGGCGATGTCGATCGTGCTCCTCGGACTGTCGTTCCTGACCGGCGCCTCGGGGCAGATCTCACTTGGCAACGGTGCGTTCATGGGCGTGGGTGCCTTCGTCATGGCGATCTGGGCCAATCATCACGCCACGACGCCGATTGTGGTCACACTCTTGATCGCTGTGGTCTGTGGGGCGTTGGTCGGACTCTTGTTGGGTCTGCCGGCCACTCGGCTTCGCGGTCCGTACCTCGCGGGCATGACACTCGCCTTCGCAGTCGCCTTCATCTTCATACTCGGTTCGTTCAGTTCCTGGACCGGCGGCGACTCAGGTCTGCAGTTGCCGACGGAAGTGACCGCGCCCAGGTGGCTCGACGGGCTCTTCCACGCCGGCACGTCACCGCTCACGACGTCAACGCTCTACCTCACCGACATCGCCATCGTCGTGGCGGGCGTCGCGTTCTTCTTTATGGCCAACCTCTTCACGAGTCGAATCGGGCGTGCCATGCGCCTCATTCGCGACAATGACGTCGCCGCGGAACTCGTGGGCATTTCATTACCGCGGACACGGGTCATCGCCTTCATCGTGTCCTCGGCGTACGCGGCGCTGGGTGGCGCACTGTTCACACTGATCAACAACGCGGCGTCGCCTTCGACCTACTCATTCGCTCTGTCGGTCACGATTCTGTCGCTCATCGTCATCGGTGGCATCGGTACGATCTCTGGCGCTGTCATCGGTGGCATCATCTACGCGTTCTCGACGAACGTCATCTCGTGGATCACGTCACAAACCGGACTCAACCCTCAAGGCAACTTCGCGAGCCAACTCAACGGCATCCTTTTTGGTGGACTGTTGATCGTGACGATGCTCTTCGCGCCCTTTGGAATCGCGGGCGCGGTGCGAATGCTGTGGCGTCGCGTGCGTCTACGTCGTCCGGGGTGACTTGCAACGGACCCTAGTGACGCCTACGCTCACGCAACAACAGTTCAAAATCAGGGGAGAAATTCAAAATGGTTAAAAGCAAGTCACGTCGCGTGACGATCACGGCTACGGCGCTGCTGCTGTGTCTTGGACTCGTCACCGCCGGAAGTTCAATTGTCAGTGCGGGGGCGGCGACCAAGAAGGTTCCGGGTGTCACCGCAAATCAGGTCACAATTGGCGCCACAGAGCCGTTGACGGGCATCGCGTCCGCGGGCTACGACCAGATTGCGCCGGCCATGGCGGCGGTCTTCAAGTGGGTGAACGCCCACGGCGGTGTCAACGGACGCAAGATCAAGTTCGTCGTGAAGGACGACTGCTACGGCACGCCGGGAAGTGGCTGCACCGGTACCCCGAGTACCTCGACCGAGACACACGCGCTGCTCGGACTCCCGGTCTTCGCGACGGTCGGTTCCCTCGGCACTCCGACACAGGACTCGGTACGTGCGCTACTTCGTGGTGACGACGTGCCACAGCTCTTCGTCGCGTCCGGCTCCCAGGACTGGAACAACCCGCAGACCTACCCGGGCCTGTTCGGTTGGCAGCCCAGCTACAACGAAGAGAGCAAGATCTTCGCGAAGTACATCACCGCTGCGTACCCTGGCGCCCAGGTCTGCTTCTTGGGGCAGGATGACGACTTCGGTACCGACGGTTTGGCCGGTTTGGTTGCGGGTGGTGTGAGCCTCGCTGTGACGGACCTCTACTCGGTCCCGGCCTTGGTGACGTCCAACGGCGCCTCGGTCGGCCCGTACGTCGCGGCGTTCCAGAGTGCCAAGTGCACGGTGGTAGTCCTCGACACCATTCCCGGGGCCACGGACGCCACGATCGGAGCCGCCCTGCAGTTGGGTTACTCGCCGCAGTGGATCATTTCGAGCGTGGGTTCAGACCCTCAGACGGTTGACGCCCCGTTCGTGGGCAAGGTCCCGACCGACCCCGAGATCGGCGCAATCACCTTCAGCTACCTGCCGCTCACGACGAGCTCCAGCCCCTGGATCCCATGGATCCGCAAGGTGATGACCGCCGATGACCCTGAGTTCACTTCGGCGAGCTTCGCCAATGGCGTAATCAACGGCAACGTCGCGTACGGGGCGGCCACCGCCGTGTCCTTCGTCGAAGCGCTGAAAGCAGCGGGCCGCAACTTCACGCGAGCGAGTTTCCTGAAGACGTTGGATTCGACCAACTTCACGCAAACCCCGTCACTCGTGCCGTTGCGCTACACCGCCAGCAACCACCAGGGACTGAATGGTGGTTACCTGACGACGGTCATCAGTGACACCGCTGAGAAGACATTGACGGGGACCATCTACACGACCGAAAGCTCGAACACCAGTCCGGTGATCGTGGCGAAGTCTCGGAGTGCGGGCATACCCGCTTGGCTGAAATAATTCACTAATACAGCACAATGCCCCGGTGCGTTGCACCGGGGCATTGTGCTGTTCACACCCTTGGTTTGTCACGGATCCCTTGGAGAATACTGATCGGCGAGTTGAGTCAATCCTTCGTGATTTCGAACGCTCGAAGACCGCGAATGCGTTCCTGACGTCGGCTGCGCAATTTCCGCTCGGAGAGCTGGGCCAGTTCGATGTAGGAGCGCATGATCGACGCGTTGAGCCGTTCGACCGTCACGAAGGGATTCGGATCCTCGGGTATCACTTCGTCGATCAGACCAAGGTCCAATTGGTCCTTCGCGGTCGAGCGCATCGTGGCGAGCGTGATGCGCACTTCGTCGTGCGAGGGGTTCGGCGTCTTGTACAGGATTGACGCGGCCGAACGCGGCTCGGCCACGTACGCCATCGCCTTTTCCAACATCATCACGTGGTCCGCCATCGGCGTGGTCGCCAGTCCCCCGCCGCTGCCGAGGGCGCCGGCGACGAGTGAGATCACGGGCTCGGAATAGTCAATACCCTTCAGGATCGAGCGAGCGATCGCGCGAGAGAGTCCCCGACGCTCGCTCTCCAACGTCGGCTTGGCGCCGAGCGTGTCGGTGATGAACAGTGCCGGTAAGTGCAAGCGCTCACCCATCTCGAGCATTCGCTCCATGAAGGCGAAGTCTTCCGGTGCCGGATTCGACGGCCGCTTGATCACCGTGTCGCCGAATCGCTGGTACGACGGTTGCGTGCCGATGATCACGAACGGCTGTGCGCCGATCTTCGCGAAGGCGCCCACGATGGCCGGGTAGCGCTTGTACTCACTTTCCTGAACGAAGTTGTACACGGCGGTCGCGTCGGTGAAGCAGTAGCGCACGATGAATTCGAGGTCGACGCGGTTCGCGTCGGTCATCAAATCCTGATACTGCTCGACGAGGGCGTCGGAGTCGTTACTCACGTGCGCCTGACGGGGCGCGGCCGCCGGAACCGGTTCGCCACCCTTCATATCGTCAAAACGCGGACCGTAGATTCCTACCGGCCCGAAGTCGAACGAACGCCGTTGGTCCGACGCGGTGACGTTGCGGATGAGCGGTGGTGTTTCGACGCTGAGTTGGTGATGCTTGTCGGGTCGCGTTGTCGAGGTGAGTATCGCGCCGAGGTACCACACGACGTCGCCGACCTCAGTGAGGACGACGTCAATGTTGCGGTCCAGCAGATTGGCCTCGGCGCTTTGGGAGTCCGCGGGAACCGAAAGTCCCTCGAAGGCTTCGATGACGTTCGGTCCGGCGAAGCCGAAATTCGTGCCGGACGTCGCGACGATCAAATCGGCGTTCGGCACGGCGCTCGCCGACACGCCGCCCCAGACGTTGCCGAGCAAGACCGCCACGTGGGGCAGGTCAACGCGGTCCTTGTAGTTGCGGATCGCCTCGACCATCCTCGTCATCTGGGTCAATCCGGCGAAGTTCTCGTGTTGGCGTACGCCACTCGAGGCGTAGACGCTCACGAAGGGCAACTTTCTCGCAATCGCCAGGTCGGCCGCCGCCTGAAACTTCTCGCCCGACACGACGCCCAGTGATCCGGCGAAGAAGTCCCAGTTCATCGCGTACAGGACCGCGGGGTGTCCGTCAAAATCCGCGAGCCCGTAGGTGGAGGACTCGGTCTTACCCTTGCCGCGTTCTCGTTGCAACTTGTCGCCGTAGGACTCATCGCCCTCGTTTCCCTTTCCGCGGCGAACGAGTCCCACGAGGTCTTTGGCGATTCGCCATCGTCCGTGACTCGCCTTGAAATGGACGAGTTCCTGCAGCGTCAGCAATTGGGAGGGGCTGTTTACCTTCTTTCGATTGCGAAGGTGCGCGCCGATGGGCGCCTTGAAAATCGGCAGACCGGAGGGGTGCCCTTCGCCGAAGAGACTCGAATCGAAATCGTCTTCGGGGATCGAAGCGTCAAAGTCCGCGAGATCAGCCATGTAAAGCCATTATTGCACGACACGGCTTTTTTGAAAAAGTGAACTATCGATGACGGGATCAAGAAAGCGCTGAAACGCGGTCGTCGCCCATCGGGCTCGCGCCGTGTCTACTGGCGGGTAACACCAAAGATCCCCGTATTCCAATCGATAACCTCTTTCACTATGAGCCGTCATTTTTTGCGTTGCGTGCTCAATCCAGGGAAGGCCCCATGAGCGACTCGCGACGCGACGTGCGCGCCTACGACGAAGCCCTCAACCAGCTCGGTGAAGCCAACTCCCGACGATTGATCCCCACCCCGGCATTGGTATGCGACCTCTCGATGTTGCTCTCCAACATCGAGCGAATGGCAGAGCGCGCGCGCGACGCCGGTGTCGCCCTGCGGCCCCACGTGAAGTCGCACAAGTCGGCCTACGTCGCGAAGCAACAACTCGAGGCCGGCGCCGTCGGGCTCTCCTTCGCCAAATTGGGCGAGGCCGAAGTTGTCGTCGAGCATCTGCGAAATGAGGAAGGTCACTCCGCCATCTCGGCCCTGCTCACGTCGCCGCTCGTCGGCCGCCACTCGGCCGAGCGCGCGGCGGCTCTCGCCACCCAGTGCGATCTCCTGGTCGTGATCGATCACTGTGACGGCGTCGACGAATTGGAAGCGGCCGCCGTCGCCGCCGACACGTCAATGTCCGTGCTCTGTGACGTCGACGTCGGCCTCGGGCGAACTGGAGTTACCGGACCGCGCGAAGCACTCGCGGTGGCCGAGCGCGTGAATGTCGCGACGCGCCTGCAGTTCCGCGGTGTCCAGGGTTACGGCGGTCACCTCCAGCACATCGCCGGTCGCGAACATCGCCGCGAGGCGACGATCGCGTCGACGAAACGACTCGGTCTCGTGGTCGACGCCTTGGAATCGGCCGGCTTCAACGTGGCGATTCGCAGTGGTGGCGGCACGGGCACCATGGGTCTCGACGTCGAGATCGGCGTTCTCAATGAACTGCAGACCGGCAGCTACGTCTTCATGGACCGCGAGTACCGCGACGCGTTGGGCGAAGATCCCGAAGGTCGCTTCGCCCAGAGTCTCACGTTGATCACGACGGTGATTTCGGCGAACCACGAGGGCTACGTGACGGTCGACGCCGGTTTGAAAGCGATGGCGACCGACGCCGGCGTGCCCCTCGTCGTCGGCCACGAACGCACCGCGACGTACTCGTTCTTCGGCGACGAGCAGGGAATGGTCACGTGCGCGCCGGATCATCCATTTCGTCGAGGCGAGCGACTGGAACTCGTGCCGCCGCACTGTGATCCGACGGTCGATCGCTACGACGTCATCTGGCTCGTCCATGACGACGTCATCCTCGACGTCCTCGAGGTCACCGCGCGCGGTCGTTCGCAGTAGCGCGGCGGCACAATCGTCCTTTATTGCAGTGATGTCGCGCCCTGTGCTGTACAACGGCCCACGAGGTCACTACGCTTGGGGGTGCGGTAGTTCGGGATCGAAACGCCTGTGAGGGTCGATTGGTCCACAACGAGCCCGTCATCGTTCGGACACGGTCTGGCGAGGCGGGGATGAGTGGGACACGACAATGGCACCGACTCGACATTCCAGTTCATCCAGTGGCCACGACGGCATGTACTCACTCGACCCTTCGAGCACGCTCGGCTTTCGGTCGCTGAAGGACCAGGGTTCACAGCCCCTCTCGACGCCGGAGTCGCTCGAGGCGATCTTCCCGCCAATTGGCGACTACGCCTTCTTGTCGGACTGCGAGAACACGTTGCTCGTCGCCCCCACCGGGTCAATCGAGTGGATGTGTCTACCGAAGCCGCACGATCCGAGTCTCTTCGGCACGATCCTTGACCGCTCCGCCGGTTCGTTTCGCCTCGCCCCGGTGGAGAGTTCCGTGCCGGCCCACCGTCAGTACTTGCCAGGAACGATGGTGCTCGCCACGACGTGGCAGACGCGCAGTGGCTGGCTGGAGGTCAACGACTTCTTAGCCATTGGTCCTTGGTACCGAACGGGAGAACGTTCGACGCTGCAACGTCGAACGCCCGGTGATTCGGACGCCCGCCACGTTCTGGTTCGAACGGCCAAGTGTCTTCACGGGAGCGTCGACGTGATCCTCAACTGTGAACCGTCGTTCAACTACGGTCGCGTTGACGCGGAGTGGGAGTACACCGGCTCTTCGTACGACCACGTCTCCACGACGAACGCTGACTACAACCGGATCACCGTGACCGGTGACATGCGCTTCGGTATCGATGGTCGCGCGATTCGCGCCCGTCACCGCCTGGTCGAAGGCGAATCGTGCTTCGTCGTCATGAGTTGGACCGACGCACCATTGCCCACGACACAAGAGGAGGTCAATCTCTTCAAGAGCGAGACCTCGCGGTTTTGGCGCGGCTGGATCGACGGTGGCCAGTTCCCCGATCACCCGTGGCGAGAACTCTTGCAGCGAAGTGCCCTGACACTGAAGGGGCTCTCCTACGCTCCGACCGGCGCGATACTCGCCGCACCGACGACGTCACTGCCCGAAAATCTTGGCGGTTCGCGTAACTGGGACTATCGCTACACCTGGATCCGCGACACGGCCTTCGCCCTTCGTGCGCTGCACGCGCTCGGATTCCACACCGAGGCCGACGACTTCCTGGCCTTTCTCGGCGACGTGCTCGAGCCGCCGCGCGGCACCGTCGCCACGACGGGCGTGCGGACCCGGCGCAACCTCCAAGTCCTGTATCCGGTCGACGGGGGCGAATCACCGATCGAGGTCGAACTCGATCACCTCACGGGCTACGTCTGGAGTCGACCGGCGCGCGTCGGCAACGGTGCCTACAATCAAACACAGTTCGACATCCTGGGCGGGGTCGTTGACTGTATCTATGAGCATTCGCGCTCACGCGACGCGCTGAGTGAGCGTTCGTGGCGCATCGTCGTTCAGGCGGTGGAAACGGCCGTGCAGTGCTGGCGCGAACCGGACCGCGGTATTTGGGAAGTACGAGGTGAGCCGCGACACTTTACGTACTCCAAGGTCATGTGCTGGGTCGCCGTTGAGCGCGGCGCGCGACTGGCCATGTTGCGCGGCGAGAAGTCCCGCGCCGAACAGTGGTTGAAGGAAGCACAGGTCATCCACGACGACATCTGCGCGAACGCCATAGGTCCACGAGGCTGCTTCACCCAGTCCTACGGCAGCGACGAACTCGACGCTTCTTTGCTCGTGTTGCCGATGCTTGGTTTCTTGCCCCCCGACGACGAGCGCATTCGTTCGACCGTTTTTGCGATCGCCGACGACCTCACGGACGGGCCGTTCGTATTTCGCTACCGGCCGGAGAAGACCGATGACGGCTTCGACGGCGAGGGTGAGGGTAGCTTCACGGTCTGTTCGTTCTGGCTCGTGTCGGCACTGGTCGCGATCGGTGAACTCGACAGCGCACGCACGCACTGTGAAAAACTGATCGGCGCGGCGAGCACGTTGGGTCTCTACGCCGAAGAGCTCGATCCGACGACCGAACGCCACCTCGGCAACTTCCCGCAGGCGCTCACGCACCTCGCACTCATCAACGCCATCTTGAGTGTGATAGGCGTCGAGGCACGTGAGGGCGAAGCGTCGACCGGCAACGCCCACTCACACAGTTGGTGGAACGCGGACAAGATCAATAGCGCCGATACGATTGCCACGAAAGAGATTTGGACCGAGAGCACCGGCTCGGTCGAAATAATCAAGTCGGATACTTCGCCGCACTAGGCGATCTTTATCCTGGATTGGTACGTGTCGTCGTTTCGTTACATAAACGATTCATACTCTTTGCGCAGCCGCTAGAACCACAGACAATCACCACATGACCAGGGATACGCGACAAGGGCACGTGTATCCGGCGAAGTTTCGGCCCGTGCGAAATAGAAAGGTTCAAACTAACCTCTGACGAGGTACCTCTCATGAGCGAACACTCCTTCTCCCCTATCGAATCAGTAAAAGCGAACATCCCGGACGACCCTTTCGTCGATCCGTCCTATGAGCCGGCCGACTTCGTGGTCGTGGCCAATCGGCTGCCACTTCGTCACGCGGGCCTCCCGGGCGACGACGGATGGCTCCCCAGTCCCGGCGGGTTGGTCTCGGCCCTCACGTCGGCGCTCCAGAATCGCCATGGGCTGTGGATCGGATGGCCCGGCACGTCCGAGGACGAGGAACCACCCTCGACCTACGAAGGGATCCGTCTCAAATCCGTGTCGATCAGCGCCGAGGAGTACGAGGAGTTCTACCTCGGATTCTCCAACGCCACTATCTGGCCGCTCTATCACGACGCCATCCGCTCACCGTCGTTCCACCGAACCTGGTGGCACACCTACCGCGAGGTCAACATGCGCTTCGCCACGACCGTGGCCGAGAACGTCGCGCCCGGCGGCACGGTATGGGTGCACGACTACCAGCTCCAGTTGGTCCCGCAGATGTTGCGCGAGCTGCGTCCGGACGTCCGCATCGGATTCTTCTTGCATATTCCGTTCCCCCCGAGCGAACTGTTCATGCAACTGCCGTGGCGCCGAGAGATCCTGGCCGGACTACTCGGCGCCGATCTCTTGGGATTCCAGTTGCATTCGTCGGCCTCGAACTTTTCTCGCCTCGCTCGTCGATTGACGTCGGCCACCGGAACCGACTCGGGACTGGACTTCGAAGGTCGGGCCATTCGCGTTGGTTCTTTCCCGATCTCGGTCGACTGCGATCAGATCGTGGAACTGGCAGCCGACCCGAACGTCCGCGCTCGAGCACGGGAGATTCGCGAGGGCCTCGGAAATCCTGAATTCCTGTTGCTCGGCGTCGACCGACTCGACTACACCAAGGGAATTCAACAGCGAATCAAGGCGATCGCCGAGATGCTCGACGACGGTCAGCTGAGCGCCGAGCGACAGGTGATGATCCAGATCGCGGTCCCGAGCCGTGAATCGGATTCGCACTACGAGCAGGAGCGACACGATCTCGAGCGCGCGGTGAGTGAGGTGAACGGCGAACACGGCCTCGTGGGACATCCCGCGATTCACTACCTTCACAAGAACCTGCCCTTTGATGAGTTGATTGCGCTCTACCTGGCCGCCGACATCATGTTGGTCACGCCGTTCAAGGACGGCATGAACCTCGTCGCCAAGGAGTACGTGATGACGCGTTCGGACCTCACGGGCAAACTGATCTTGAGCGAGTTCGCGGGAGCGGCGACCGAACTTCGCGGCGCCTACATGGTGAATCCGCACGACACCGACGGCATCAAAGAGTCAATCCTCTTGGCCATGAACGCCGGCCCCAAAGAGACGCGCGACCGAATGGCGCGGATGCGTCGCATGATCTTTCGTCGCAACGTCTACGACTGGGCCAAGGCCTTCCTCGCCGCGTTGGCACTTACGACGCAGTAGTCCTACGCGACTGCGGGATTTCGGACGGCTCTCTAGAGTTCGTCGACCAGGTCGGCAACTGAATCGACGATTCGCGACGGCTGGAAGGGGAAGCGACTGACGTCCTCGGCGCGCGCGACGCCCGAGAGGACCAAAATGGTTCCGAGACCGGCCTCGGCCCCGGCCTGGATGTCGGTGTCCATGCGATCGCCGATCATGATCGTCGACTTCGAGTGGGCGTCGAGGATGTTGAG
>Ga0182030_10020124_pt1 | contig 12627 bp, 8 predicted proteins | sample 812S3MmetaG_FD_121299 | JGI IMG/M metagenome (GOLD analysis project Ga0182030, IMG submission 121299) | Permafrost microbial communities from Stordalen Mire, Sweden - 812S3M metaG (Illumina Assembly) | ecosystem: Environmental > Terrestrial > Soil > Wetlands > Permafrost | place: Sweden... | reverse complement strand
CTGGTCGCGCGCGCGCCTCACCCGCGAGCGCTCTGTGGTGACCTACGACGTAGTCGATCGGACGGGAGAGAAGAGAGCGCGCACGTTCCTCTTCGGTGCGGCCGGATTTGATTGCGCTGCGTCGGTCCAGCGAGGCAGGCTGCCGACGACGCGCTGGTTGCTCGACCGAAGCATCGGGGCCGACCGCGGCGCGTCTCCGCGGCTCGTGCGATCGCTCGAAGACGGCCCGTGCTACGCGCGCGCCCTCGCAGAAACGCGTCTCTTTGGCGAGCCGACGGTGGCGATGCACGAGGTTCTGTCCGGCGATCGCCTGCGACGTGCGTGGGTTCGGTTTTTCTTGGGCTTTCGCATCGCGGTCGCGCCGTGAGGGGCACTCCAGTGCCGCTCGCTCTGCACCTGGCGGCCGCCTTGGTGATTGCGTTGGTCGTGGCGGTCGAGATGGACTTCTGGGCTGGCTTGCTTCACCGGCGGCTTTGGCACCGAAGGCTGTGGAGCATTCACCGCAGCCATCACTCGGCGCGCAGGGGCCGCTTCGAGAGAAACGACCTTCTGAGCGGGCTGCACGCTCCGATGGCCGTCGCCCTCATCGTCTGCGGGACCCGCTTGCCGGCAGGCCTTTCGAGGGACCTTGCCCTTGGCGTCGGAAGCGGGATGACGCTTTTCGGGGCCATCTATTTGACGTTGCACGATGGCCTCGTGCACGGTCGACTGCCGGTGCGCGCCCTGCTTCGCTTTGGCGTGCTGCGGGCCATTGTCCGCGCCCACCGGCGGCACCACCGGGCTGGAGGCGGAGCGCCTTACGGGTTGCTGTTTGGACCTTGGGAATTTCGTCGCGCCGCTCGAACCGCGCCGGCCACGCCGAGCGCCCACCGTCCGGCCGAAAGCGGTCCCAGCACGCTGACCACGCGGCGCCAGACCTGAGGGTGTGTCGCCGCCGTTCGTGTGAGAAAGCGGAGCACCTCGCGCGGAGACAGCTCGTCGCGCAGAAGGCTCGCATAGTGGTCCTCGCCGAGCTTGCTCAACGAGAGGAAAGCCGCATCGAGCAACTGATTGAGCTCATGACCTTTGAACGTGCGGGATGCCATGACGAGGGCGAGCGCCCCGGTGACGGCGTGCGCTGGCGCGTCATCGACGATGCACTCGAGGTCGCGGCACGAGGCGTGCGGGTCGCGAACGGCGTTGACCAAGGCGGTGGCCGCTCGATCGAGCGACCGAAGGGCGGACCCGAATCCGCAGCATGTCAGTGGTGAGTGGCGCGCCGCGGTGTCGCCCACGAGGACGACGCGAGAATCGCTGGCTCGTGGGGCGGGGCACAGGCGCGACCAGCCAGGAATGAGCCCGAACGTGGGGCGAACCAGACGGGCGGCGCCGCGCTTGTAGCCGGGGAGCTTGGCGAAGAACCGGCCATACAGCTGCGCGAGGCGCGGGCGCTCGCGGGCCCGAGCGTAGTGGAAGAGATAGATGGTGGTCTGGCCAGGCCGGCCGGGGAAGGCCTCCCAAACGTGCTGCAGGCCGTTCTCGACGCCGTCAATCGTAGCCAAGATGTCGCCGTGCTCGGGATTCATCTCGTCGTCGGCCTCGCCCTCGGTGAGGCCCTCGACCACTCCGCCCACGGTCGGGCAGACGAGATCGGCGGTCGCGTCGGGGCTCGACGCGCCGCGCGCGTCGACGAGCCAGCGGGCTACGAGATCGATCTCTGCTCCCGGCGATCGGACGCGTACGGCAATCCCGTCGGGGCCCGCTTTCTGCGATACCAGGGAGTGGTGATCCAGCACGCGCACGCCGCGCCGTTGCATGAGCGCCCGGCCCGCGGCGAGCAGGGCGCCCGCGTCCACGGAGTGATCGAGCACTCCCCGCACCCAATATTGCCCGCCGCCCGCGAACCGGCACACCCCCTTGGACGTGCGCGCGAGGACGAGCCCGGCGAGGGTCGTCTGATCCACGATGCCCGTGCGGACCAGCGCTTGAAGCTCCGGCCCACTCGCGTTCCATTCGCGGTGGGCCTGCGCCACGCGCGCGCGGTCGAGCACGGCGACCGAAAGCCCCCGGGCGGCCAAGATCGGCGCGAGCAGCGACCACAGGCCGCCCCCAGCAATGACGACGTCGAAGTCGATCCGTGCGGACGAGTCGGGCTGGAGTGGCGGAGGTGGCGCAGTGGGTCGCTCCGCGCCCTTTGCATCCAGGTGATCGAGGCGTTCGAGGAGCTCTGCGCCCCCGGCTTCGCGCACCAAGGCGCGGGCGCGCTCGGCATCGATCACGAGCGCTCCGCGCACGCCTGAACGAGAAAGCGCGCCTGGTCAAGCGGCGGCGCGAGCGCCCCCGCCGCCGTCCAACGAGATGCGAAGGCGCGAGCGAGGAGCCACAGCTTGCGGGGGCGGCTCACGACGGCGCGGCGGTTCACTGAATCGTAGCTCGCGCGCACGATCTCACGCCCGATGTCGGCGTAGATCAGGCGCGCCGCGCGGATAGCCGTGCGGCAGTTGGGCGGAAGCTCTTGGATACCGGCGTCGGCGCGCCGGTAAAGGCTCGTGGCCGCGTCGAGCAGCCGGGCCACCACCGCGGCGATGGCATCGTTGCTCTTCGGCTCCGCGAGCCACTTCTCCGGGTCGAGTCCGGCTTCGCGCATCCACGCGAGCGGCAAGTAGATCCGGCCCCGTCGCGCGTCCTCTCCAACGTCCCTCGCGATGTTGGTCAGCTGCATGGCGATGCCCAGATCGCACGCTCGCGCGATCACGTCTTCGGACCTTCTTCGCATGACCACGGTCATCATGGCGCCAACGGTGCCAGCGACCCGCGTCGCGTACGCGTAGAGGTCCGTGAGCGAATCGTAACGGCGACCGCTTGCGTCCCAAGCCATCCCTTCGATGAGCGACTCGAGCAGAACACGCGGCACGCCTTCACGCTCGACGACCGCTGAAAGTGCCCGGTCGACGGCGATGCCAGCCGTGGGCTGCCCTTCGTAGACGCCGTCGAGCCGCCTGCGCAGAAAGGCGATCGTGGCCTCGCTCGCCGCGGGATCGAGATCGATCGCGTCGTCGGCGACGCGACAGAAGGCATAGAGGACCGTCGCGGATTCGCGTACGCGCCTGGGCAGCAGGGTGGCGGCCGCAGCGAACGACTTGGAGCCCTGGCGAAGCACCTGGCGGCAGGCCTCTAGATCCTCACGGGCCAAAGGGTCAGGCTGCATCGGGCACCAATGAGTCGAGGACCCGAGCGGAGGAGAGGACCCCAGGCACCCCGGCCCCCGGATGCGTGCCAGCCCCGACCAAGAAGAGCCCCTCGACCTCCTCGCTGGCGTTGTGCGGCCGAAAATACGCGCTCTGCGTCAGGACTGGCTCGAGGCCAAAGGCCGCGCCCCGCTCGCTCAGGAGGTCATCGTGGAAGTGTTGCGGCGTCATCGTCCGCGACGTCACCAGATGCTGCGAAAGCATGGGCAGGAGGGTTTGCTCCAGGTGCTTCTGGATTCTCTGACGGTAGGGTTCGGCGCGTTCGCGCCAGTCCACTTCGGCCGCGAGGTGCGGAACCGGCGACAGCACATAGAAGGCGTCACAGCCCGGCGGCGCGAGGGCGGGGTCAGTCGCCGTGGGTCGATGCAGATAGAGGCTGAAATCGGGGGCGAGCACGTGCCGTTCGAAGATGTCGGTGAGAAGCTCGCGGTAGCGTGGCCCAAGGAGAATCGAGTGGTGCGCCACGTCGCCATAGGTTCGGTTGGTGCCGAAGTACCAGACGAAGAGGCTCATCGAGTAGCGAGCCTTCTCGAGCCGTGCGTCCGTCCAGTGGCGTCGGTGCTCGGGGGCGAGCAGGCGCCGATAGGTGAAGGCCGAGTCGGCGTTCGACACCACGACGTCGGCCCGGATCTGCTCGCCAGAGGCCAGGCGCACGCCCGTCACCTTGCGATCCACAACGAGAATGCGATCGACAGTCTGGCCATAGCGAATCGTTCCGCCGGCGTCGGTCACAAGCTTCACCAAACCTTGCACCAGCGCGCCAGTCCCTCCCATCGGGAAGTGAACCCCCCAGAGCCGTTCGAGGTGCGGAATCAGGCTGTAGATCGAGGTTGTCGTGAAAGGGTTCCCCCCCACCAGCAGGGGGTGAAAGGAAAGGAGCTGGCGGACCTTTTCATGGCGCACGTAGCGCGACACGAGGCCATAGACGGTTCGGTAGCTCCCGAGTCGGAGCATGTGGGGCACGACCTTGGCCATCGCCGTCCACGACCCGAAGGGGACGTGCGCCAGCTTCTCGAAGCCCACGTCGAAGATCCGGCCGCTCATCGCGACGAACCGATCGTAGCCAGCCACGTCATCGGGGCAGATGGCGCCAATCTGCTCGCGCATCGCGCTGGCGTTGCCGGAATAGTCGACGCACTGGCCGTCGTGAAATCGGATGCGATAAAAGGGGTCGACGGCGCGAAGGTCGATGTGGTCGCTCATCCGCTGACCGCATAAGGTCCAGAGTGCTTCGAAGAGAGGAGGTGCCGTGATCACGGTCGGGCCCGCATCGAAGACGAAGCCGTCCTGTCGAAAGACACGCGCTCGGCCTCCCGGCTGGTCGTGGCGCTCGAGGACCGTGACGCCCCAACCTCTTGCGGCCAGGCGGATGGCGGCCGCCAAGCCACCGAATCCGCTGCCGATGACGACCGCTCGTCGCGCTGCGCGAGCGGGGACGACCGCGGCCGCCTTTGGCGTCGATGCGATGGCCATTTCTATGTAGGGTTTGTATAAACTAGGTGGTTGCCTTGTCAATTGATGCCCACGAACGACCTCGACATGTCTTGCGCTCCCGATGACGACCAGGACGACCTCGCCCCTGCCGTCGGGGGTTCGCTCGAGCTCGGCCACCCGACCGCGCCACGCGGTCCCTTTCGAATTCACAGCGTCTCCGAGCTGACAGGCGTGCCCGAGCCGACTCTGCGCGCGTGGGAGCGCCGCTACGGGGTTCCGGCGCCCGAGCGCACGGCGTCGGGTTACCGCCTTTACGGGGGGCGCGAGGTCGAACAAGTGCGAGAGATGCGTCGCCTCTGCGGAGCCGGGATGGCCGCCGCCGAGGCCGCGCGGCGCGTTCTCGCGAGCGCCAGCGGCGTCGCCGACGCCCTCCAGCAGGGAGCCGATCCCTACCAAAAGATGATTCGTGGGATGATTCTCTCCATCAGCCAGCTCGACGACGTGGCGCTTGAGGAGCAGCTGCAACGAGCCCTTCTTCTCGGAACGACGACCACTCTCTTCGACCGGGTTCTCGCGCCGACACTCGTTCGGGTCGGTCAGCTTTGGCACGACGGCCGGCTGTCGATTGCCCACGAGCACTTCGCGACCCAGCGGATCGGCAAGCTCGTCCGCGACTTGACGCGACTTGCCATCGGCGGCGAAGACGCGGAGCCCGCGCTCGTCGCCTGCTTTGCCGACGAGGATCACGAGATCGGGGCGCTCGGTGTGGCCCTGCGTCTCGGTACGTGGGGAATGAGGCCCATCTTTTTCGGCGCTCGGATGCCGCCGGCGGGCGTTCGAACCGCGGTTGAGGCCATCGGACCCAAGCTCGTGGCTCTCTCGGTGACGCTGGCGCCCGAGCGCGCCCGAGCGCGAGAGCTCGTTGACGGATATGCGGGGGCTTGCGGGGCCATTCCGTGGATGGTGGGCGGTGCCGGGGTCGAGTCCATCGCCGATCTTGTCGCCAACGCCGGAGGACTCCGCGCGCCGTCGGACTCCGAGGCGCTGCGCGCCGCCGTTCGATCGGCCCTTGGACGAGCGCCTAGGCGGGGCGCCACACGGGCGCCTCGCCGGAAGACGCCCTGAGGAGCGAGGCTGCGACGGTCGGAGCCCTCCGGCGGGCGAGGGGAGGGGGCGCTAGGCCTCGGTCACTCGCAACACGCAGGGCGCAAGGCAAGCGGGGAATCTCGTGGTGTTCGTAAGTTCTGGCCAATCGGACATCGAGACGTCACATTTTTCCCCCGTCGGCCTTAACTTGAGGGACACTTACTCCCGTACCCGAAATGTGACGCGGTTGTCCTCCCCGCGTCTTGGGACGCGCCCCGCCTCTCTCGGTACTCCGGCGAGAGTGGCGGGGCGGCAACTTTTTGTGCGTCAAGGCTCAGACGAGGGTCGCTTCAAGAGCGGCGGCGACGGCACGAAAGGCGCTCGAATAGGGCGAGCTTGGGCGCCAGACCAGCCCGATGGTGCGCCCGGGCCCCGGCGGGCTGAGCGGGCGAACGTCGATCTGCCCGCGCCGGTTCTCGACGGGAATGGCCAGCATCGGTAGAAGCGTCAAGCCGTTGCCGGCCGAGACCATCTGAACGAGAGTGCTCAGGCTTGTGGCCCTCAGATCGGCTTCGCGCGCGGCGGCCTTCTCGCAAAGCGCGAGCGCTTGCGCGCGCAAACAATGACCATCGTCAAGCAGGAGCACGCGCTCTCCTTCGAGGTCCTCGAGCGTCACATGCTTCTTCTTCGTGAGCGGGTGGCCGACCGGCGCGGCGACGACAAACGGATCGTGGGCCACGCGTGCCGACTCGACGTCTCCGATGTCCGCTTCGAGCGCGACGAGCCCGACGTCGATGTTGCCTCGCTGAAGGTCGCGCATCACGTCCTCCGTCTTTTCCTCGCAAAAGATCAGGCGCAGATCCGGAAATCGCGCGCGCAGCGCCGGCGTGACCTCCGGCAAAAGGTAGGGTGCGATCGTGGGAATGACGCCGACACGAAAGGTGCCCTTGAGCGGATCGCGGGCTCGAGTCGCCGTGCCGATGAGGTCGCTGACTTCAATGAGAACGCGTCGAGCTCGAGCGACGATCTCCGCCCCCGCGGAGGTCAGGCGCACCGTGCGCCGGTCGCGCTCGAAGACGCGAAGGCCGAGTATGTCCTCGAGCTGCTGCACCTGAGTGCTCAGGGTGGGCTGGGAGACGTGGCACCGTTCGGCCGCGCGATGAAATCCGAGCGTGTCGGCCACGGCGACGACGTATTCGAGCTGGCGAAGCGAGAGATCGTGAAGGCACGGCACGCCCGCCATGATTATCTCCACCTATCAACGTAATCGAGAAATCGTCTTGGAACAATCACGGCGGGGTCTTACGTTCCACGGGTCAGCACCGAGCCATCGCCCGGGGGCATCAGAGGTTCCGCCATGAGCGAACAGATGATTCGCGAACGTTCGGTGGACGTTGCCGTCATCGGTGCGGGGACGGCGGGGCTCGCCGCGTACCGCGCCGCGGTCGCCGTCGGACGCGGGGCCGTCCTCATTGAAGGAGGAGCGCATGGGACCACTTGCGCGCGCGTTGGCTGCATGCCCAGCAAGCTCCTCATCGCTGCGGCGGAGGTGGCTTACGAGATTCGACATGCGGGCCCGTTTGGGCTTCGGGCAACCATCGAGGTCGATCGGCGAGCGGTGATGGATCGCGTGCGTCAGGAACGCGATCGCTTCGTGGGTTTGGTGGTCGCCGGGGTCGAACGCATCCCGAGCACCGACAGGATCACGGGCTACGCCCGCTTCTTGGCCCCCGGAGTCCTCGACGTCGCGGGGAGCATTGTGCGCGCAAACGCCGTGGTTGTGGCGACCGGTTCGTCTCCGGTCATTCCGCCGATGTTCGCGGAGCTCGGCGATCGGGCGATCGTCAACGATGACGTGTTTGCTTGGGAGCAGCTCCCCGACTCGGTGGCCGTTTTCGGCGCCGGGGTCATCGGTCTGGAGCTGGGACAGGCGCTCCATCGACTCGGCGTCCGCGTGCGGATCTTCGGCAAGGGGGGGCGCCTCGGGCCCCTCACGGATCCGGCCGTTCGTATGACGTTCGTCAACTCGCTGAGCGCGGAGCTGCCGCTCGATCTCGACGCCCGTGTTCGGAGCGTGAGGCGTGTAGGCGACCGCGTTCTCGTCGACTGGGAGGATCGCGAGGACCGGGTCGCCGTCGAGTCGTTCGACTTCGCGCTGGTCGCCGCTGGACGCCGTCCGAATCTCAGCGCGTTGGATGTCGAGCGTGCGGGAGTTCGCCTCGACGCGCGCGGTCTACTCGCAACCGACCGCACGACGGCGCGCGTTGGTGCCAGCAGCCTCTTCCTCGCGGGCGATGTGAACCCCAGCAGCCCCCTTCTGCACGAGGCCGCCGATGAGGGGAGAATCGCCGGCGAGGGCGCCGCCGTGTACCCCGCGCACCGACCGGGCCTCCGCAGATCGCCGCTGAACATCGTCTTTACGGATCCGCAGCTCGCGGTCGCCGGAGAGAGCTTCGCCCAGCTGCAAGCGCGGGGCGCTTCGATCGTGATCGGCGAAGTTAGCTTCGAAGACCAAGGGCGGAGCCGCGTCATGCTCAAGAACCGGGGGATGGCTCGCCTCTACGCGGATCGCGAGACCGGCCGCTTCTTGGGGGCCGAAATGGCCGGCCCCCGGGCGGAGAACATCGGCCATCTCCTCGCCTGGGCCCATCAATCCGAGCTGACGATTCAGCAAATGCTCGCGATGCCCTTTTACCATCCCGTTGTCGAAGAGGGCATTCGCACGGCTCTCCGCGACGCGGCGGTCCGCCTGGCGGCGGGCCGCTAATCGACGAAAACCAAGGAGACCACGATGTTGAAGAATCTCGAAGGCGAGCGCGTCCCCGACGTGACGTTTCGGACACGCACCCAGGATGGTCAGTGGAAGGACGTCACGACGCGCGATCTCTTCGCTGGAAAGAAGGTCGTCGCTTTTGCCCTTCCGGGCGCGTTTACACCGACGTGCTCGAACAGCCACGTGCCCCGATACAACGAGCTTGCCGCCGTGTTTGCCGAGCACGGAGTGCAGGACATCCTGTGCTTCTCGGTCAACGACGCCTTCGTCATGAACGAGTGGGCCAGGGACCAGCACGCCGAGCGCGTGCAGTTCATCCCGGATGGCAACGGCGAATTCACGAAAGCGATGGGGATGTTGGTCGACAAGTCGGCAGTCGGCTTCGGGCCGCGCTCGTGGCGCTATTCGATGCTGGTCGAGGACGGGGTCATCCGGAAAATGTTCATCGAGCGGGAAGTGGATGGCGACCCCTTCGAGGTGTCGGATGCCGATACGATGCTCAAAGCGATCGCCCCGACGGCCGCCCTGCCGCACGACGTCGTGATGTTCTCGCGAGCCGGGTGCCGGTTCTGCGCGAAGGCCAAGGCGCTCCTCGGCGCTCGCGGCTGGGCTTACGAAGAAGCGCCCGCGTCGCCCCGAAGGCTGCGGGCGGTCAGCGGCAAGGCCACGACGCCTCAGATCTTCATCGACGGCGCTTACATCGGCGGCACCGAAGAGCTCGAGAGGTGGCTCGGCCCGCGCGCATGACCACCGCTTTCGTCGGCGGCGCCCAACCCTGACCTTCCTGGCGTCGCCGGAGCCGCTTTCCTCGGGGGGGGCTCGCGAGCGCCCCGTCGCTCGGCGTCCGGGCCTACCCCACGAGCGACGAGTCAGGAGTCGGGGGCCCGCCCGCGCGATCGAGCAAGAGCGCCAGCGGCACCTCCTCGGGGCTCGCAACCCGCACGCCAAAGAGCTCCTTGCGACCGCCGACCGGTGCCAGCTCGACCGGGCTGCCGAACATCTGGCGTGCCCAACGATCGAGCTCTGGGCGCAGCTTCGCGAACGTGCCTGAGTCGTTCGGCGCCGCGAGGCGATCGTTGACTCGAAGGAGCATCTCGCTCGTCGAGAAGCGCAGCTTGCCGGCGAGCGAGGGCTCACTCTCGAGCCTCAGGGCCGCGTGGAGCGTTCGGCGAGCGAGATCGCTCAGGTTCGTGGCGCTGCTCGGGCCGGGGCGCTTGCGGCTATAGAGGAGCCCCGTCCGCCCTGCGCCTTGGTCGATGAAATAGTCGGCGCTGTGGCCGATCAACACGACCCCGGGGCCCTCGGGAACGTGGGCGTAGTTCGCCACGTCGATCACCAGCTCCGGGAGCGTGCGCTCCTGGATCCACCGATGAAACACCGGGATGAATGGGTCGAGCGCGAGGCCCTGCGCAACGTCGGCGGCGAAAAAGATCTTCAGCTGAAGCTTGTGGGGGTCCATGGTCGCCTTGTTCGTCCGCCCGATCAGGCGTTCGCTCCTACAGACACGAGCCGGCCGCGGAGGTCTGCCCCGAGGCGGGTGTAACACTGGTGGGCGGCGTCGACAAAAAGGGTGGCTTCTTCGATGAGCTGGTGAGCCGACTCGGGGGAAGCGGCCTTGGCCTGGTCGTCGTGCGCACGAAAAAGGTAGTGCGCGAATCTGCCGCCGGCGAAGGGGTCGAAGAAGAGCTGCGTGTCATAGAAATGCTTGCGAAACTCGCCGACCACTTCGTCGGCTTCGACGCCCACGTTGGCGTTCTTTTCTCGCGTGAGAGCCCGCGCCGCGCGAAGCATCGCCGCGAACGCGCGCCTCGACGCTCCCTCCGGCTCGGCCTCGTCGAGCAGGATCTGCGCTTCGAAGAGCTCGCGCTCGGCGCCCGCGAGCTCGACCTCGACGTACGGAACGACCTCCCCGGCGCATTCGCCTTCAGCCATGTCCGCGATCGTGTATTCGCGCGGGTCAGCCCAGTCGCTGTAGAAGCTGGAGTCCTCTTCGTACGACGGTAGCTTCTGAAGGTCCTCGACGATGGCTCGAATCGCCTTCTTGCCGATCCGACTCGTGAACTCGGCGAACGACTCGGTGCCTTGACGCTCGTTGGCGAAGCGCTCGGTCAAGATACGCACGATCTCGGGGACGCGCTTCGAGGGCACCGCGCCGATGGCGAGGCCGTACGCCCCGGCGTTGTGCGTCCACTGCCCGCCGACGACGAGCTGGAAGTGCGGCACGCGCCGGCCGCCGACGGTTCGGCTCACGCCAAGAAAGCCCATGTCCGCGACGTGGTGCTGTCCGCAGGAGTTGAAGCAACCGCTGGTCTTGATGTGCAGATGTTTCGCGTTGGGATTGCGATCGAGCCCCGACGCACGAAGCTCTTCGGTGAGCTTCGCGGCCAGCGCCCGCGACGACGAGATGCCGAGCTTGCACGTGTCGGTGCCCGGACACGCGGTGATGTCGGCGATCGTTCCTGCGCCAGGCGTCGCGAGGTGAATGCGGCTCAGCTCGGCGTAGACATCGGGGAGGTCCGCCTCGCTCACCCACCGAAGCAGCATGTTCTGATCCGCGGTGGTTCGCATCGTATCGCCGGTGAAGCGGCGCGCGACGTCGGCCAGCGCGCGGCCTTGCTCGGATGTGAGATCGCCGAGCGGGAGAGTCACGAGGGCCATCACGTATCCGGGCTGGCGCTGCGCGACGACGTTGCTCTCCCTCCAGCGTGCAAATCCGGCTTTCATTTCGACCTTGGGCAGGGGGCCCGCAGGACGAATCGGCTTCTCGTCGGTCGAGTGCAAGTCGGCGAGAAACGCCGTCCACCGCGGGTCGGGTCGCAGCTTGGCGCGCTCTTCGAGGATTTGGCGCCGCGTTTCCGCAAGCCCCAGCTTCTTGACCACGAATTTGAACCGCGCCCGAGCTCGATTCTGTCGCTCGCCGAGGCGCGCAAAGACGCGACTCATCGCCTGGGCGATCGGGAGAAGCTCCTCTTCGGGGAGGAACTCGTCGAAGACTTGCGCGGCCTGCGGGACCGCCCCGAGGCCTCCCCCGATGACGATCTCGAAGCCGCGCCGGATCTCGCCGTCCACCTCGCGCGTACGAGCGATTGCACCGAGATCGTGAAAGTTCGTGAGGCCGCACGCGCTCTCCTTGCAGCCGGAGAACGCGACCTTGAACTTGCGGCCGAAATCCTGGGTATCGTCGTGCCCCAGCAAGAAGAACGTGAGGGCATGAGCGTACGGCGTAACGTCAAAGCTCTCGTCGCGGCAAACGCCGGCGTACGGACAAGACGTGACGTTGCGAACGGTGTTCCCGCAGGCCTCGCGCGTCGTGATGCCCACGGCGGCGAGGCGCCGGTGCATGTCGGGCGTGTCCTCGATGTGGACGAAGTGAAGCTGGATGTCCTGGCGGGTCGTGACGTGCAGGATGCGATCGGAGTACTCCTCGGCCACGTCCGCCAGCGCGTCGAGTTGGTCCGCGGTCAAGCGGCCGTAGGGGACCTTGATGCGCTGCATGCCCGGCGCGTCCCACATCGTGCTCGGGCCCTTGGTGATCTCGCCCGACGGAAACGTGATCGTCTGCGTCTCCGAGCCATTGTGACGCTGGCCATTGTCATACCGCTGGCCGTAGGCGCCTCGACGCAGGCGGGTCTCGGCGAAGAGCTTTTCTTCGATCTTCCCCTTCTTGCGGAGGTCCATCTGGGTCTCGAAGATGTCGATCTCACGGCCCCAAGCCTCGGGGATGCGGGGACCGAGGGCTTGCTTCCACGTCTTGCCTTCGCTCATCGTTTCACCTGCGAGCCATCGAAGCGTCGCGACCGCGTCGCGGCGCCGCCGGCGTGTTCAAATCGTGTCTCGTATACTGAATGTTGGGGCGGCGGGCCACTCCCCCGCGCTCGTTTCGCCCACAGCCTGCTCGCGGCAGTGGTATGCGGGCCTTGCGTCCTGTAACGTCGCACAATAGGTACTCCGTGCTGACTGTAGCCCGACACGTCGGACGCCTCATCGAAATCCGTGGGTTTGGCAACCCCACCGAGGACGACATCGCTCGCTTCCGCGCCGATGCCGTGGCCGTGCTCTCCACGTGCGTTGCCGAGACGAAGAGGCCAGCCGTCGCTTGCGTGGACG
>Ga0182030_10020123_pt1 | contig 12627 bp, 15 predicted proteins | sample 812S3MmetaG_FD_121299 | JGI IMG/M metagenome (GOLD analysis project Ga0182030, IMG submission 121299) | Permafrost microbial communities from Stordalen Mire, Sweden - 812S3M metaG (Illumina Assembly) | ecosystem: Environmental > Terrestrial > Soil > Wetlands > Permafrost | place: Sweden... | reverse complement strand
GAAATTGGCCATACCCAGAAAGATTGTCCACAGAAGCTCGTTACGATCAAATGCAACAATTGCAATCTCATCGGTCACAAGATAGCGGATTGTCCATCCTCAATCCCTTGCAGCAAATGTCGAAGCACTGCTCGTGTCACACTGATTGCAATGTCACCATGGGTAGAGCTACCATATCAGCCATCATCAACGGCGAATTTAACCCATTGGGACACTCCAAACACAGACGTTCCAAACACGGTAGGCTCCGCCACTTGGAACACTCCTGACGCAACCAAATCGCAACCAATTCAAGAAGACAACCCACTCGCTAAGCTCGGGACCAATGATTGCTCGTCCAAAGCCACAGTCAGATTGGTAATAGACATATAATTGGCATGAAAAAACTATGACGATTATGGATGGACCAGAAATATGGGCATAGGAAAGAATGGAATGAATTGATTATGGTTGTATGAGATATGGACAGAAGCGCAGAATATGATGGCAGTTTTTCTTTTATTTCATTTGTCTTCACTCATGTTATTGTTTGTTGTACTCAGGAGAGCACCTTATTTCTCTTCTTCTTTCCTGCCAAAATATCATCTTGCTGAGGAGCTCGGAATTACAACTTCATTCAAAGGCTTAGCATCTTTGAGATTAGAATACATTTTGCTTTTATTCTTTCTTTCTCGATGACAACGATCTGAATGGTAGATGCCACGTATTATTTTCATTACACAAGTGGTTTGCTAGAAATACAAAATAATCGACCCATCTTATTGAAAAGTCCAAGCAATTAATTTACAAGCCCAGAAGTTGGATAGAAGAAAGCGCACACTGCGATGATTCTGACATATGTTAGGGACATAAAACAGAGGGTTCGGAAAACACTCACATATAAAGACATTGCAACAGCATGCCTTCAAGCCAGTGACTCTTGCCATCTCCTATCGTTTTTGCGCCGGTGCGAAATCACACTGGCTTGTTGTTGATCCTTACGAGTTCATCACTCCGCTTCAGCTCTTCAGCTTTCGGTAGACCGCACGATCCGCACAATTGTTCCACGAAAATTCCTGTGAAGGTCAATTGGAATTGTCAAAGCTGCCTATTTTACAAAATCCCAGAACATGAAAGTTATTCCAGGTGGGTGGTCCGTGCGCTGCAAGCCCTGTGATTGGCTACACACACGCTTACTAATCATTGGCGTGACAATGCCTAAATCAAGCCTCAGGACTAGGGCCAGCCTCTAGACAACGATCCGGGAGACTTTGATATAGGTCGAATCTATAGTCCCAACAATCCAAAGAGCTCTTCCTCCTACCCGTAACCTCAAGGTCTCCGACTCAGCGCCGTCACTTTCGGCCTCGCCGGATCAGTTCTCCATCGCTCGACCACTCCCACTCCTCCCACTCCTCCCACTCCTCCCATTCGACCACTCGACCACACCGCTCGACTACTCGACCGCTCAATTCCTTGTCCTTTGACCAAGAATCCTCCTCCAATATTGCTGAAGTAGTTTGACCTCGGTTCTCTTTGCCTAGGCCCAATTCTGGGCCCTGATGTTCCCTATCCAACCACGGCCACACTACTACCGAATTCTAGAAGATTGCACACACCAGTCACCCACGCCTTCGTGAAAATGGGGAAACAAGCTGGGCATCAGCGACATGAAAGTGTTCCACAACCAGACTGCCGACTTTTACAGCTTCCTCGAGAGCTTCGCGACAAGGTGTATGACTTCTTGTTTTTGTCGACTCGGATAACATTTGGTACAAGGTTTAATGACGGCATCCCTAAGTACATGATGCCAGCAGCGCATTCCCTGGCTCTGCTCAGCGCCTGCCGCCAAATATTCAACGAAACTAAAACTCTTTGGCTCCAACGGCTCCTTTTCAACTTCGAAAGCGTCGAAAGCCTTTTCGATAAGCTCTCCTCTCTACCCTCGACCATACTATCACAGATACGCCATCTCCGCATTAGACAAGACTCTTGGATCCTATCATTTGACGATGTTGAACACTGTTACACATTGGTCTGGATACTCAAGTTGCTTCCTGGTTTGCGACTAGATACACTTACGGTCCTTGGTCCACTCGAATCATTTGATGGCATTACCAACTGTGTCGCTCTAGAAGGCTTGATCAGATATGGAAATGGGTGGAAGGAGTTGCACTATCTCACCCCAGACTCTGCAATGCTTGGTTTTGGAGAAAGGGCCGGTTCTTATGGGCGTCAACGGGGCGGTTCTTATAGGCGTCAACCGCAGCCCAGTTCATGGAAGGACTCCCTATTATCCCGTGACGGCATCGATTCCAAAGCCACAGTCGTCATCTACCAAGCAGCCGAGGGAAAGGTAGTTGGAGCGCCTTTTACTAAGAATAACAGTCGGCCTCTGAATCAAATTGTTGTTCCTCCCGACACATTAGAGACTTTTGGCTTGAAGGAGGATGTGCAGCTCATGAGCGACGGTCAGAGAGAAAGGGAGCTATTGGTAGTTGTAATGCGGGGCGATACTGATATTGCAGAGCGTGATGAAGGTCCCTATGACCAGGCCGATATCAGGCAGCAGACAGACGGAATGGCGTGGCCAGCGATTAAGGCGAATTTGAATAGCAATGATGACGACAATGATGACGATTTCCAGGAAATAGAGACTCTCGAGGCGGATACTTATAAAAATAGGGACGAGTATGTTTGGGATTAGGGTTAGGTCTCATTTCACCATTCCAAAAAGAACCTTAGATTGCTTCTTGAGAATAAATCCTGAATTATGCTCTGCTTACATCTACCTAAATATATATCTGCTGAGAGGCCTGGTTATTGGCCGCGGAGGGGGTGGGGCTCAAACGCTGGGTCCGCAAGTGTCACGTGTAATAGCAGCGCTCCACTTTCGCCGCTGACTCCTATATAGCCGGGATACAGACTGAAATCTCCTACAAAATCGGGGGACGATCAAATCGTGGAAGCGTTGGGGAAAGCGGCAAAATACAACGCACAGCTTTCTGTGAGGGAATCTCTTATCGATTAATACCGAGTCCCGCTTCGAGACACCGAAAAGGATCAGAAGATGGCGATCATGGCGATGGTGAAGCTTTTCCACGAACAAGTTTCAGTAGCGACTTCATCTGGTTTTGAAAAGGAGACAAAGGTTTGAATTGGCGGTTGGTGTTCTGCATAACTTCGGGTCTATGCTTGTTAAGAAAGGCAGTGGGGTCTTGGAATCGGGGAAAGGTATGCTGGAGCCACAGCAGTTCAATGAAGTCGAGAACGATTTGTCCCAGCGGAAGGGCTTAGCGTAGTCAACGAACAATCTCGCAAACACAGTCGCCGGCTCCAGCAAAAGAGCTTTTTAACTTCAAGTCTCCGAAAAGATCTGTGGAGGAGATGAAGGAGGAGACTTCTGAAAAGACAGAAGATGGACGATGGCTATAAAGTTGAGATATCCGGCTATAATATGATGGAAACGGATGCCAATGATGAGGGATCGGGAAGTGATTATGCAGAAGACTACTCTAATCAGGGTGATGGGGGTTAATGGATGGATATTCGATTGTTATGGCGATTCGAGCAGGGACTTGGCGGTGGAGTTCAAGTCAATACAGTCTTTACTTCTCTTCACTTTGGTCTTTGCTGTAGTTAGCTCCCTTTGGCATTCGGGGGCGAATAACCCTTTTTGTAGGGGAGATTTACATACTATCGGAATAACTTACCGGTGTACTTTTAGGCTGGGATGGGTTATCGGGGTTACCTCTGGGCCGAAGGCCTATTTATTCATGCATAGCTTTTTGCAAAGGCATCAACCTTTTTCACCATCAAGTATCTCGCATTCTGCGGGGGAACGGGAAATATTTCAAGGAACGAGTATATGTGGTCTAGAGGTAAAGATGCAGCTTTTTAGCAACAGCCCCTAAATTCTATGTCTGATCTGAACAGGCAAAGCATAGCTTGCGAATCGCAGGATCCCGAAATAGCATGAACGGTTGGGCAAGTATGGGAATCATTCGAGTGTAATGTAGGTTGTAGATTCATCTTTGGCGACACCATGGCTCTTCTGAAGGTGAATAATCAGACGCCTCTTCTCTTTATACACCGTTTCATGCCCACATCCCGGGTAGGAGCAGCGTTGTGGGGGGAAACTCAACGTCCTGACGTATGTATGGGACTTGAGCAAGGCTTTATCTTCCATCTTGTGAGTGACTTGAAGGTGCGTTTTGAGGGTTTGTGCATTTGCGAATTCGATAGTACAGGCGCAAGCGTCAACAGGACACCTTTTGGGGGTCCAGGATGGATGAAAAGCTGTCTGATGTTTCCTGAAAGCATTTCTGGAATGGTAGAGGATACCCGGATGACAGCCCTCGACCCTACAAGCTCGTGGCTTGTAACTGTGCTGGGTTTTCTGATGGTATTGCAATCCTGCTTCGGTTTCGAATGACGCATCACAGTCTCTCACGGAACACTTGTATAGCAATGCGGTAGTGCCGATTTTCTTGACTCTCTCCATTGAGCATCTTGCTTCATGGACGAGCAGGTGGTAGTGATTGTCGGTGGAGTAGTCGCAGCCTATAATTCTTCGGCACTTATGCTGGAAGAGGGTAGGCTCATCTTTTCCATTCCCTCGGAACATATCCGGAATCCCCTTAGACTTTGATGATGCAAGCCTCTTATTTGAGAGTACATTGATGCGAGAGAAAAAGCTGACGAAGTCTATACCAGGAATGTTGACAGCTGATGGAAGATCCGGAGATTCATCTGACTTTTCGAGAATCATTCCCTCAATCTCGTCATTCTGCACAGCTTCATCATTTACGTTTGCGATGATGTGACTGACGGTATCTGCCAAAGAAAACAAACGAGGGTCAATGTGAGCCATAATGCCATCGTCGTCTTGAGCAGGGAGGTTGAGATCCGAATTGGTGACATCGAATTTGGGAGGCTCTCCGATGTTAGGATATTGGACGCTTTCCAACACTGGTTTGGGTTTACCGTTCACGGCGCGGTTTATTTGACTCGGTGTCTGCTCAAGGAGAGCTAGAAATTGTGAGAAATACTCATGCCATCTTTCGAGAAAGGGACAAGCTTACCTGGCCTGTGAAGTTCCTCGATCTTTTCGCCGGATCTCCACTTCTGCTGATGCTCCTTGTACCGGTTAACCCTGACTGTCCTTGTCGCCCTACGATCTGACGGATCCACACCCTCTTCCCTGTAAATACGATCCAGTTCGACCCTGGTCCACCTTGGGCGCTTGTACACATTGTCCGTCACATCGAGGCCGAATGGATCTTGAAAACTAGCATCTACCCGTTTCTTCCAAGAATCGTCGTTACGATTTCCTACATACGCGGCGGTAATGCCCAGTTCTAGGGAGCGTGCAGATTGTCCCAATTCAGCGGCAACGCTAGAGTTTGCTAGACCAGTAGCTGCTGTAGGAACCAGCGGAAGGTGCGCTACGTCCTTCGCAGCGCCTCTCCGAATATCATGTGGAATGGGTCGTACTAAGAATCCAGCCTTGAGACTCGCATGGAGTGTGGTTTGGCGGAGCTGATCAGTCATAGCAGGTTTAGTGATGATAACATGCTGAGCGGCCGTCTCAAAAGAGCACAGAACGGGGCTACTACCCCTGCCTTCTGCCCACTGAAGAGTCTTATCGCCTCTCGAAGCAATACCAGCGAGGATCTCTTCGATGGTTCCTATGAGGGCACCAATTCTCATCGCAGATGTAAGGAGCATCTTGATGGGACACACTGTATTACTGCATTGTTCAGGAATGGCACGCAGCAGGACCTTCCTATTGTTTCGGGGGTCGTGCCTAGATTGAGGGTAGAATCAGTAAGGTATAGTCGATTTCCTTCCCAAGAAACGGGGGACAGCTTACTTCCTTTTCTTTTCATTGCGAATTACAAACAAGGCCTGCAAGTTTTCAAGCCCGAATCCGCCAACCAGCTTTATAGTAATATCATCGAAACAAAGAAAAGGTAGTTCGTGAGTGTCGGCCTGATCTTTCATGATATCGCCGCTTCGACAAGAGAGAGCTCCAATCAATAGCAATGATAATGTTTTCTGTATCGTTTTGTCCCAATTTGTTGTTCCCTCCTCGAGGGCCTCTCGGAACAGGGCAATGATCATGCGCTGTAGTAGCAAGGCTCCTATCCATTGCGCATCCCTGATAGGTTTCCGTGTAATGCGTCCTTCTTTCAATAATGTATGGAACATGGACTTTATTCGTATGCCGTCGTGCTTCGAGAGACTGAATGTTGGATGACGAAAGAGGAGGCTCATGAGAGTGCGTCGAAAGCCAACTTTGATCCAAGACAGACTCGGTACCTCATTGCCTATTGGCTTGATTTTACACACAATCGAGACGAGGAACCGTTCGAGGTCGGCTCCATTTGGCACATAATCGGTACTACACATTCTGTTAGCGCCGGATTTCGGAAAGAATGCACTGCGTCCACAATGAACGAACAAGCGCAAGGAGCCAAAGGTACAGAGGTAGAACTGGGTACCTTTTCTTCAATGTGTATTTGACGAAGGCCAGGAATCGATTGGACCACAAAGCCGTCAGGTATTCTGTCTTTGGCGAAGCTTCGGCAAACGCAAGCATTTTAGTCGCTCTTTTGGATTGGATTCTGTCTTCAGTGGCTTGGTCAATAATAGCTTGGATGCTGGATGCACCAGCAGAGAAGAATGGATTGGGATGAGACTCGAACTCCAAATCCGAGCTGTTGAAATCGTCGTCATCCATGTTTCCGTACTGTTGGTATCACAGGTGTGTACACAAAGTACGTGATGGTAGTCCGAATGGTATTGTATTTCTTGATTGTAAAAGTGGGAGTTGCAAAGCTAGCTATCTGTGTGACGTGACGCGTCCGGCTAGCCAATTCACTCCCCGTTGCCCTAGCAACGCAATACCGTAATATTCCTCCATTCCCATTATTCCTACACGTACAGTTGCCACGAATCACCGCCGGCGATTTGGGATTGTACTACGGATTATGAATGAAGAGAAGAGAGTTTGTAGGAGAGAAGATGTCATGAATACGCCCTCTTCTTGGTGAGACAGTCTCACCAAGAGGGGGTGGCCAGTTAGGCGGTGAGGGGACGCGACCGGCAGAATTGCCTTGACTGTATTTAAAGCACTTCTTTCTCTTCTCTTCTTTTCTCCCTAGTTTAGTTATTCTCTTCAATACAACACCATTGACCTGCGCTCTGGCTGTTCGTGACAGAAGAACGGAAATTATTTCGGGCTTTGGGATGATTTTGGGATTGTCTAACGGCGGGAAGGTGCGAATCGGCAATATCGCAATCTAATATCCATCCTTCCATAAATTACCGTTTCCTTAGCTAGTGGGATAGTACCAAGCGCACACGGAAATAATCCTGAAGAGGTCAGTACAAGCTGAGCTTTATCAATGTAAAGACTCACAAATAAAGACACATAAGTATCATTCCTTCCATATAGTTACTTTTCCCATCGCCAATGAGGTAATTGACGAGGAGAACGGCCACGAACATGACGGCGACCTGGAAGCCGTCGAAGCTCAAGGTCATGTTGTCATTTCCCATAATCCAGCCGATGATGATCATCAATGGGATAAGCAAGAGTGCCACTTGCATACTCGAGCCGACGGCAACACCAATAGCTAGATCCATCTTGTCTTTGCAGGCTACAGTGACGGCAGTGGCGTGCTCAGCAGCGTTTCCGACAATGGGTAGCAGAATGAGGCCAACAAACTCCTCAGAGACGGAGCCACCCTCTGTAATAGCGCTAATACCGTCAACTATGAATTCTGCTATATGTCAGTCTCAAATTGTTGTAATAGATATTGTCCATTTAAACGTACCTGCGCAAACACCAATGATTGCAGTGGCAATTGCGAGAGTAGCCCAAGCAACCAAAATATGCAATTGTGGCATCTCAGGCTCGTCATCATCAGCTTCTTCGTATGCATTTGGATTGACCAGGTCATCATTGAGTGGTCTGTCGGCCATATTAGCTCGACCAGGTCCGGCAACAATGCCACCAGCTTGGGCCAAGCCCTTTGCCAAAGCACCTTGTGGTATTGTATGCTTGCGTGGCCTCTTAGCTACTTTCTTGCTTTCTTCGTTGAACATAGCACTGTGTGTCTTTAGTTGAAAGTAAAGATAACCCCCATAAACAACAAGAAGGATGACAGCAGTTCCACGTGAGATTGCAGCAACAGGAGCTTGAGACTTATTACCGTTAAACTTGTCGAACATTGTAGGAATGATGACGCTGCCAACAGCAAGTGCTAGTAGACTGGCAGCAGTCTGTGCAACAGTCTGGTTAAAGAACTGTTCTGTTCTCCTCAATCCCCCAAAGAAAAAGCACATGCCCATGACCAGTAGCAGGTTGGACAAAATACTTCCGATCAGTGATGTCTGGACAATAAGAACATTGCCTTTTGCGAGAGCAATGACTGCAACTATCAATTCTACTGCGTTTCTGCAGTATCTTAGTAACCTGCCAATAAAAAGTGACAATATATGGTACATACCCAAATGAAGCGTTCAACAGACCACCTAAGGTTTCACCAACATGCAGAGAGATTTCTTCCGTTGCAAAACTCAGCATTGCTGCGAGAGGTATGATGGCGATGAAATTGACCACAAAAACAATGATCTTGTTTACTCCAGCATAATTGATAGCGATGCCGACTGGTGCGGCTAACAGCAAGATATTGATCCACGAGTTGAAGATTGTCGCATGCAGCTGGTTTTTAAACGTGAAGTGCTTGTGCTTCGTTGGCTTGTCGTCCTTCTTCACTTCATCCTTGCCGCCTTTTCGCCATCTCGATAAAGGCCAATGCTGTACAAAACCTCCACTTTTACTTTCTGATGCGGTTGTTCGATTGGGAGAAGTAAGAGTCGCCCTACTTTGTGGTGCGGCTTCTGCGCTCCCCGATTCCAAATCTGGTTCGGGCTGTGGGCCCCATGTATTCGATTTTGTTGTTCTTCGATAGGGATTATGAGAACTGCCGTACCAGGCTTCTTTTCTTGCCGAGCTCGTTATTGAATCTATATCAAGCATTGTAAGTAGGTGTTCGTTGAAAGAGGACAGTGTTTGAAGGAGTTGAAATCGACTTACGCATATCGAAGTTAGACTTGTTGGGTGGACCGAAAGGATGAATGAGCGTGTCGAATTAACGCAGGAGTAAGGTGTTTAGATACAAAGAGGCGGGGTGAATCACCCGAGCCTAGTTGAGTAGATCTAAGCTAGAAGTGATGCCTTTTTGATGAAAGCTAAGCGACCAGAGTGTGAAGTTTGAATGTAGTCTGTCTACGAAGTGAACATTGAGACTTATATAGTGAAAAAGTTACCTGCTACCTTGGTGCTCCCTGCAGGTTCTGTGAAAGCCATCTAGAAGGCGCAGTACCATGGCTCGTCATCATACAGACTATCTGCGGGAAGGCAGACTTGTGGGAACATGAACGCCTCGTATTCTTCATGGTTCTTGTCTTGAACAGGTATAGCTTCCGTTATCATTACGATGTAGAGCTAAACAACGCATGAAAGTGGACTATACGTGGAGGGCGCAGATCCTAGTGAGGTTCATTTCCGTATTACATTTGTAGGCAATCACACCATAAGCTCTCCTTAGTCTAGCTACTGATGGCATCATATCCGTTGCATTGAACGAACGACACGCAGGGCAGATTCCTTGATTACCTAGAAGTCGGACCAGGATGTGCAAGTACCATTCTAAGCAAATAACACGAGATGCCATGCATGAAAAAGACCCGAAGGTTTTCCTGTGAGTTCACTCAGCCTCTCTGTAGCGTTTCCGTTCTCGCCACTAACTACCTCAAGTTCTAGGCTTTGCCAGATTTGTGAGGATAGTCCTCGCACACTCAATCACGCCACAAAAGCCCATGTAATTGCTAGGATATGTCGCCGAAAACAGCTCCATTGTGGCTACTTTTGTGTATGCCTTGCGTTTGCCTGTTCCACGTATTCACAGCCCCTTCAATGGAAAGTCATAGCACCGCTCGCCCTCTGCGGAAAAGTGGCAACATAAATCTAAGCTCTCAAATCGAATAGAACTCTGTATGCGCATTAATCAACCTGCTACTGTATCAATTTTGAGTCGGATACTGTGAGTGTCTATATGCAGTTCAACGATTACCACAGACTTGGGCTAACACGAAATTGCCTCAGAAAGGATTGACAAACTTCGATATACTTAGATTGGGCCTTGAATCCATCGCCATTCTCAATTTCGATAGCATGTCTTGTCTTTGGCTTTGGTGCTTCCTCAGGATTTTGTGGTGCGCCTTAACATCGATGTCTTGAGATGATATGCTTGTGCTTGTTGTTGCAGTCTTCCTTCAACTCAAATGACGTTGTATTTCTCCTATGGCCTATCGAAGGCAGAACTGTGATATTTTCCAGGTCTGCATTTTCAGCGTGTTCATAATTTGTGCATGCGAACAAGGTGCGAACCTGACTATGCTTGGCAACATACCTTGGGCTATATGTATAGCGGTGACCATCAGTCGAACCTCGCACTTGCTTCTGTTCCATTAACAGCTTCAAGTGCTGCATAATGACAAAGAACCTAACGTTCATATTGGAACCAGTCATAGTAAGAATCTCATGTCTCTGAAATTCCATGCTAAAAGATTTACCAGCTGTGGTCATTGTGCCCGATACAGACCTCAACGGTGTTCCAAATTGAACTGAGCTGCATTCGGCAAGCAGGGCTTTGGGAAATCATTTCTCTCGGTTGGGAATTGGGGTATGACGTTCGTGATTCCAATGCAGCTCTAAGTGGAGCTTTTTCATCTATTTATTATCTGCGATCTTGTAGACCCTTGGACTCGTGGGGTGCGCATTCGCGGGGTGCTGCAAGGCTTAACGGAAGGCTGAAGCTAAGCCGCGCATATTTGAAGTCGTTGAAAATATTGTTGTACCTTGCATGGGGAGCCCTGTCTACGTCGTCACATGATTCAGCCTTCAATCCGACAGCCGACATTTGAACTGTCAATTTTCTACGTGATGAAAGTTTGAGTAAGGGGGGTGCTCTGAGATAAGACTCAATATATTCCTTGATGACATTAGTCCGTGCTGAGAGGGTTGAAGCTGACATGGTGAAAATGGATGACATTTATTTACTTGCTGAGGAAAAAGAATATGATCCGTGGTTACGGTATATATACCCTCACCATAACCTTAAGAAGCTCAAGAATTTTTCCAGGTTAATCGTGATTTCAGTACAAACAATAGTCAACGTCTTTAGCAAAGCAACAATCAATATGAAAGGCGACTGTAATTGTTCAGGAGGATCCGTTTGTCAGCTTCTCCATGTGCACCGGTCTCTCATTATTACTAACGGATGCCAATAGGTACCTGTGGCACAAGTTGCGGTTGTGGTGAATCATCTGAATAGGGGAGATGGGGTCGTAAAAGACGAGGTTCTCGGAAGACAATCTAAATTATTTGCACATCTAGAACCATTCAAACAAGTAATATCTCGACACCTTAGATAATGAACTGCTTAGACTCCAACCCCTTTGAATATCAATATAAGTTAGATAACAGAATGCGAGATCCTCTTTGGTCGTTTCATATACATGTATTGCAGGTGCTAGGAATTGCATTGTACTAAGGCAGCAGTCTAAGTTATTATTCCTTTAATATAGACCTTAAGGGTGTCAGTCAAATATAGAACATCTATCATGACGCCTTTTTAAAAGAATATGAGATTAGAATTATAAATTGATAGAGGGTCATCTAAGTTACACCCTTTCCCATTTATCCTCATTTTTAAAAGAAACTGAGATTAAACTAACTTACCCAATATCTGTGGCAGAAACCTCTTACGGAAGGTACGTAATACACCTGACACGGAAGGGCTTAGAGGGTTTTTTTCTGAGCTGGTTCGAGGATCTTTGTAGGAGGCATGACTGGAAGGAAAGGTGGGCGACGCTTGAAATTGGTGTCCGCATGGATGCTGCTATGGTAATTGAATTACACGCATGGAGTCTGCTGTCAGCGAGGAGATACACATCGTGGGGAGTGAGTTCAGTGGCGTTGCTATGGGGGGTTGAATCTCTCGGAGTATGCTAGCCAAATTCAGTTATTCACTGACGTGCTGCGCGATTTTAGGATTCGCTCCAGCACCGGCCTGCTGGATCATACCGACACAGCTGGGCTCTCTGCATCATGTAGAGGTTGTCCGTGCCGTGGCTAAGCTTCTGGGAATGCTTAGACTGGAGTGTTGGAGAGGATTACTACGTTACTGAGCTCAAAAAGAGATCATCCGATGAGCTGACGTAGTTATAGAACACCTGGCGCGTTATGAATTTGATCTAGTCCAAAGGATGTGACTGTATTCATGCCAGTAAGATTACAGTTGTGGAGGAAGCCTTGTCTGACTCAAAAGGGCGATCGGACTAGAGAGTCTCGGCATAGCCCAACCCTGAAATGGCATAACCAATCGTACACGTAAGTACAGTGTGGGTAGATGGTAGTAGGCAAGGTTCAATCTCGTCACTAGTGTATAAGTTGACCCCCATAGTAGTCGGCCACCCCCTGAAGTCGGCCGCCTTTTACACCAAAAAATGCCGATTTTTATACTTTATAATTTTATAAATAATTAATAATTTTAATTTAAAATTTAAAAT
>Ga0182030_10020121_pt1 | contig 12628 bp, 14 predicted proteins | sample 812S3MmetaG_FD_121299 | JGI IMG/M metagenome (GOLD analysis project Ga0182030, IMG submission 121299) | Permafrost microbial communities from Stordalen Mire, Sweden - 812S3M metaG (Illumina Assembly) | ecosystem: Environmental > Terrestrial > Soil > Wetlands > Permafrost | place: Sweden... | reverse complement strand
GAAATTACAAAAGAGATTTTGACCAAGGTTTCTTGGTTTAGTTAAGTTGATTTTTAGAAGTCTTTGCTCACACACCCACAAGTAAATTAATAGAAGAGAACTTTAAGGCCTTGAGCCTCACTTGGAAATGAGCTATTAGTACTGGAAAGGAAAGATACTCTCTTCAGAATTCCAGACGGGTGATGGTAGATCAAAGTAATTAACTCACTGTCTATTACACACCTACCATTGAAATTAATAAAGATGTCTCAGACATGCTTCCTAATTTTCTAAGCTCTGTGAATATTAATTGAGGCGGTAGGACACTCATATTTATCAATTTTCAAACAACTACTAAATAATGCCATAAATGATCCTTTGCCTTGTTAAAAGTGGAAGATGCTCAATCATTTTCATTCCAAGAACCGTTGTCATTTAAAGAGCCATTATCATTCCTGCATCTCCCCACAATCCCATTATCAACACACTATCTCTTAGTATGTCAACATAGCAGGACACCCTAATCACTTATATTGACAAGAATTCACATCTCCATCTTTTATATCACGCCCTTGAAGCCCATACTCCGAACTATTTGGAATGTTCTCCATGAGATATGGAGAAGAAAGGAGGGAGAGGGCCTTTTGTCCCCAGGGCGGCCATTAGGCACTAGTCAAGCAAGATCCCCCATTTCTAGGGTAGGATATGGTGTGCTTATGAGGAGTGGGTTGAGCAATGGAGTGAGAAGAAGATGATGAATTCAGGTCTTGACCAATAGTAAATCTAGGGTTTGGGGTTTGATTTTTGTCTGTATGTGATACATTGAAAGCAGTTTACAGGAGCAGATGAGAATCACCATGACTCCTAGATCCTAAAAGAATGTTCTTGGACATTATAGATATCCCAAGTCCTCAGCCACAGATCCTAGAAACTATCTCTCGCCATCCAACCCAAAACAAAGCCCAAGATAATGTCGCGTCTGGGACACCCAAAATCCACCCCCTATTCACCACCATCTCCCCCTCTCAGCACCCCACCTCGCTTTGCATAAACCACCAAAATGCAGCGTCGTGGAATCTAACAACCTTCCTCCAGAACTTCCAGCAACGAAACAATCATGCTCGACCACCCCTTCAGACTCATACAATCCGTACACGGCGCAGACAATGCGTCTTCAGAGCGCAACTATTCTTCCCACCAATCAGCCCGCGATAACGCCGTCCTAGACTCCATCACATTTACCCCGACCCTCGCAGCGTTCTCCACTACCCCTCCAACCCAACCATCGTTGACTTCTCGAACTGAGTGGGAAGCAAAAATCGACCGAAAATGCAGAAGGCTTTTTGATTCATTGCGGGAGGCGTATGAGTTGAAGGTGCCGACGGAGGAACAGGTTGAGAAATATGGGATTGGTAAATTGCTGGAGGTGAGAATGAGGAAGGCGTCGGATAAGGCTGTGGAGGGAATGCGTGGGATTCGGGTTTCATGGCCGGAGAGTAAGCCGGTGGTTGAGGAGATTTTGGGGCGGTTGAGGGGTGTAGTGACAAGCTGTGGTGAGCTGTTGTCAGACGCTGATGAAGAAGGTTGTAGATGGGAGTGTGTGGGGCTGAGAGATGCGGTTAGCGAATGTGAGAGCTGGTTGCGGGAGCTGGAGGGGAAGAAGAAAGTTTTGGATGACGAAGAAGATATGTTGATTGTGGAGGAGTCAGTTGTGCAAAAAGAGTCTAATGTGGAGAAGATCCTGGAAGAGGAATCGATTCTGGAGAAGCAATTAACACCAGAGCAAGAGCTAATGGCGGAAAATGAGTCTACAACCGAGGCGAAAGACACTCCCGCGGAGGAGAGGCTCGCCGCTTCCACTTCTTCCGTCCTGTCTTTACTTAGGGAAAGCCGTCCAAAATCCAAGTGCGAGGAATGCGGAGAGGTCTTCGACAGATTTAGCCGGTTGAAGAGTCATTATGTGATTCGAGTTTGAGCGATCGCAGAGCGAGTACAGAAGGTAGTCAGAGGGGAGACACTGGCCTAGAAAAAGCCATGGAGGGGCTGGTTATCGCTAACGAGAAGGGTCCCGTTGGAACGTTAACAATGCCATCCGTCCAGTTGGATAAGAGCAAGGAAGGAGTCAGGGATGCTAGTGAAGTGATCGAGTGCGCGGAGAAGGCTGATAAGCAGCAGGTGTTGCACGCCGAAGAATTAGAGGCCTGATTTCCGGGTTCAGGCGCACAGGGATCGGATTATGGTATATTAGAAGCGTCGATGCCCACAGGAGCTGTGATCAAGCATTTGAAAAAGCGAAATAGCACATATTATTGCCAGGATTTGTTTGTTAAGGAGAATAAAATCATCCATTGAATAAGTCTATGTTGTCTTATATTCCTCAACATCCCGCAGGTCTAAACTAGAATGAGGAGAATAGCAACTAGTAAACCCAGAACTGACGGAAGCTCTCTCCGTAATTGAGCAGCCGCATTTTTCTTCGTAGTGGAAGAAGTACCTGTAGCTATGCCTGTGCTTGTCTTGGAACCCACCGCTTGTGTAGTCGTGATAGTCGTAGTAATTGGCTTAGCAGTGGTTCCCTGAACTGTGATCCCTGGTATCGTACTCACAGGCTCCTCGTAGGACGAGATGGAACTTGTAACCGTGGTGCTGATAATAACAGAGTTTGACACAGTCGTTGATATTGTCAGCGACAATATTTCAGTAACAGCAGTCTCGGCCCCAAGAATCGTAGAGGGCGGTATCGTCTTTGGATCAACGGTCGTTCCCGGCAAAGTTGTAGTATAAGTAATGGTAACCTGATCTCCCAACGCGCTCGCTGGGATCGCAGTCCCCGTTCCACTAGCCGTGAACTGTGTTGGTATTGGCAAGGTCCCTGTATTCGGTTTCCCTACGCCGTCGGGATAGATATTGCCTGTCTGCCCATTTGCCAAAGTATAGTCCCCAGTTTCCAAATTCGCTGTGTCGCCTCCAGGTGACTTATATGCTCCTCCAACTACCGTTCCATAGCTGCCGTCGGGTAGAAAGTAATTTGTGGTGAACTTATCGTAGCAGAATGGAAGTGCGAGGTTTGCCATCGTGAGGCAGGAGAGGCTCGAGACGCAGCATAGTGACGTGGATCCAATAGCCGATGAGGAACGTTTATTTGTAGGTAACGAAGACAGAACGATGTCTTCGAAGAGTGATTGGAATTCTGGGGTGCCGATTGTGGGAGTTGATGAGGATGTGGCGCCCGGCGGAGCGCAGAGTGTGAAGCCGGAGGCGCAATTGTCTTTGTTTGACTGAGAAAGGGCACCGAGGACCGCCATGGCGAGCATTGAGAAGAGTTGTGTTCGATTCATTGTGATGAGAATGTTAGAGAGTAATGGAGATTTGCAAGCCAGTCTGTGATGTGACGCGGTTAATGGTTCACGCATTACCGTGACTCAGGGAGCAATTTTAGTTTAGGATATGCTACTGCATGGCTGATAATGACAGTAGGAACACAGAGCAGATGCAGTAGTTTGCATTATGATAGTACTCCAGGCTGAACGATAAACAAAACGGAGAAAGGGGACGGGATGGCCAAGCAAACCTTTCATCCTCAATGTGTTACCATCATTTCACATAGACGGGTAGCTGCAGATATGATTGCATGCCGTCAGAGAGAGCATTACTTGTTCCATAAACCCGTAACTTTGGAGCATCGGCACATTATTGATATCAAGGGCTTGGCGGCCGTATGGCCTCATCGTCGATGGCGAGGACGTCGTGCCATAGATAGCACTTGCTATATTCAGCGTAACAATCCTCTCGAACAGCAAAAATAGCGAAACGCGAATTTATACGTAAATTGATACATATAGAATAAGAATAAAGCGCTTTGCAGCACTGCATCTACCTTACCTCTTTAACGAGTCCATAGACGTGGTTCTGGGGTTAAGTTTGGGTGAGCCCAGCGGCTCCGCTCATTCCTTCGTGTTTGAGCCTTCATCCTTCTTTACCTTGTTCCAAAATGGAAAACTCCGAAATAATACTCTTCACTTCAAAGTAATATCACCTCGAAATATAATTAATCGAAGCGCATTAATTTACTATGAATCATTCATGCATGACTACCGATTGGTGTTGAAGAAGCCAACATGAGACTCTTATATCCCCGATTTTCCGACATCTCGTATTGGACAGAAATAGACATTTTCCACGCTGTGTGATTGGTCCTTTCGTTAAAAGATAAGTGGGTCAAAGGATCCCTTTAGGCAGTCAACGAGGCGCATGCGGCGCAATTACGCCCCTCAGCATCATAAGCTACTCCTCCCTCCTTCCTTCCTCCCACCTTATTCATCGTGATACTCTTTCGTATCTCGACTTCTTCATCAACAACTTCATTTTCAACCCTTTTCTTCAATTCAGACACTCTTTGCAATCATGTCGGGTCTCTTCCATGACCTCACCCGTCGGGGTGTCCATCATATCCATCAATCCGGCACTCTCAGAATCAGCAACCAAAACTTCGCAGAAACATACAAGATGCCAATATGGGGTATCGTGATGCTTGCTTCGACAGCAGCACTCTTCTTCCTCATCATGTCGACGATCGAATATACTTTCGGCCGGCTCATCCCCACCCTCCTCATGGTCGAAACCCCGCAAGCGCTCCTCTTCGAACCTCTCCAATCCATCGAACCCGACGCACCTCTCGATTCCAAAACCGACTCGAAGGCCCCGAACACAGACTCCGAGCTTCTCCTCGTGAAACAGAAGCCCATTACGGCCTCCTTCCGCACAACAATCAAGCACCTCCGTGCGAAAGCTGGCGTCTGGTCCCGCTTCCGCGGTCTCGCAATCTTCCTCGTACACGCATCCCTCCTCAATAGCCTCACCAACGTTCTCAACGTTCCACTCATGCCTTTCGGTCTCGCACCCGTTGTCGCTGCCATTATTCTCGCCAACATTTCTCTCGCATGGACACACATCGTGATTTCCGCACCCAGCCCAAAACGCTGGTATCAACGTCTCCCAACTGCTCGCACATGGAAGAAGGTTGCGCTTCCCACGGCTGTTCTTGCTATTGCGGAGCAGGTTACTGTTTTGGTGCCTGCGGGACTAGCGATGGTTATTGGGATTCCTCATCCTAAGGACACGGATAAGTTGTCGAATGCGGAGAGACAGGTTTTGATTGTTAAGGGATTTGCGGTTGTTGGTGTCGCTGTTGCGTTGGCATTCCTTCTGGTTGTCCCCGCCAACGTCATCCTCACCCGGGTCCAAGCATCCCTTCTCAATGATGAGGAAGAGACCATTGTCCCATTTGACCGCTCGTTCGGCGGAAAGGTCGTCCCGGAGATTGTTGGTGGCAGCGGAGCCATCGGCATGGTTGAGGCATGGAAGACATTTGACTGGAACGCACGCGTTCGTTTGATCAAGGCATATGTCAAGGTCACGGGGATGCAGATTGCGCTTTCGGTGTTGTTCTTTGGGGTTATAGTCGGGGAGATCTTGTTGATTGTCGGCAAGTCCGACTTGAAGAAGTTATTCCCTGTTGATGGAAAGAAGGGGAATTAGTTGGATCGCTCGAGAATGGCTTTTGATATTTTGAGAGAGCCCCTTTTCTACTTCAATCACAACGGTAGAGGATTACGAACACAGAGAAGATAATGGATAAACGGATATGGGAGGACGATTTATTTCTTTTGTGATAGCGATGGATAGGATGGAAAGACTGGACACAATGGATGGCAGAGATACACGTTCTTCGCAATGAAAATTTCCTTGTAAAATTATGGCTCAACCTTTATCTTCTCTTGCAAAACCCGCTTCCCTTCGTGTTCTTCCGTATAACCTTAACTTGACTTAGAACGAAGTTCCTTCCCCACTCATATTAAGGGCATCTAATTTCATGTCACGTCATAATACTATTCTTACTCTCCAACCCTACTTTTTCAGCCGCTCAAATTTTGTTACTCTTCCTCAACCCAACATCTCTCCACCTTAGGAGTTCCTTCGAATCATTCTTCCCGGAAGTCCTAGTGTATGTCAGCTTTCGCTTTTCTAGTAGTCAGCAACGCCGAAGCCAGATTAAATCTCACGAGTAAATCAGCACCGTGAGGTAGATTGTTTGCTATGAAGGATATCGGAAAAGTTATAAAAAGACAATGCTCCTAATTCAAAACTCATAGAGCAGACCAGTACTTCCCCTTCCACCTACTCTCATATTCTCCTTCCAGATTTTCCTCCCCAACCGATCCAGTCTCCTAACCCTCTTCAAATCTTGCAAGTGCAATCTCAGATACAAGAATCGGCGAGGGTGTTTCTGGAAATTTCCGGTTTGGGCAAAGGTATGGCCAAAGTTGGCCCCGCCAATTCAGATGATACATTCTGGACCTTGCCCACGGATACCTGCTTCTGGTTTGCAGTAGTCGAGAGTGATTACATGCGCTTGCATTAGATCCAGATTACATATTGGAGCCTTCATATTCACGTCGGATTGCTGGACGTACCGGGAATGTTAGCTCCTGAATCAAGTGTTGACTAAAGCAATTTAATATTTGAGCTACATTAGAGAGCCGGATTTTTAGCTCACCTCAGCCGAGCACATTCTCAGAAGAGCTTCTATTAGCGTCAGCAACGCCAGGTTCAATGATCGAAAGGCGGCTATAAGAGCCCCCCTCGTCCTGTAAACTGGTACTAGTTCCCAGCTCTGACACGAGATCAACCAGCCTGGAAATCTCGTCAGGCTCTTCAAAAGGACTGGGGTGATCATTAGAGAGCTCCATGATGTTACAGTATATGCATTGTAGCGAGAGATCTTGTAAAGCAATCAGGACGGGGGGCACAATGGTTGAGATTACGAGCTGTTAACAACAATTAGAAGGCTGTGTTTTGATGATTTTGCAAATGGCATTCTCGGAATCCAATAAATCTTTTCTGAAAGAACGATCAAAGTATTCCATTTTGTAACTTTAACTAAATGACAAGTAAACCTCAGAAATTGAAGTCCATCAGCGAAGACGAGCTTTTGTCCCAGGCTTGTCCAACACAATGTGATGCTTATTCATGCTTGCAACTCCTGCCCTCTCGTAAACGTTCGCCTCTCCCCCAACGAGAGGAGTCACAATCATTGTATAGTACACTTGATCTTTCCTCGAACCAACAATGACACACTTGAACGAGCGGTCATCTTTTAGCCTTGGCTCGTCTAGGAATACCTGCCGACCAGAAGGGATGGTTGTAATATCCCGCACAATAACTTCTAGCTCAAGTGGGGTTTTGTTGTCTTCCTTGCCCGGTTTCCAAGGGGAGACGATTTCTTGGTCCCACATGTCCCATTCCACTCCTCCGAACGGTGCACCCGTATATCGAATCTCCCCGTTATAGGCCATCCAAGACCAAGATGGAACCGCTTCCTGCCCCTTCTTTTTGGAAAAGTCGATGCGCTTGAGGATTGGTTGGACTCGCTCCCATAACAAGCTTCGACGTAGGTAGAGTTCGAAGATGCCGAACTTACCCTTGGTTTTCAGAACTCTTATCAATCGGTTCTCTAGGCCCCTAATGGCGACGGGTCGGTCCGTAGCCACAGTAAGTGCAAGCTTGGAATAACGCTCGAAGAGTTCCTGGAAGAGCACAATCTGCTCGCCTTTGACGTAGTTCGGCATGGAATAGGGAAAATTGGCGTCACCAAGAAAGGACGCTTTGGAGCTGAAAAAAAAAAAAGCTAGTTAGAGAGCTTCTTGGGAATATTAGAGTTCTTCGTCCTCTTTCAGATCACGTACTTGCTCGTTTTCGTTAAAGTCTCACACCGGATACCTTTGCCACATTCCCAATAAGTCTGCTTCTCGGCAAAGTAGATTGTTCGACGTGATAGAGCGCGCTCTTGAAAGACCCATCCTCTCTTATTCAACTCGCCTTGCTCCACATCCCCATCGAAGTCGTCGATAGCATCGCAGAGGTAGTAAAATGCCCCATCCGCTTTCATCGTCACGCATTGTCTCTCAGGACGTGTCTTGAGAAAGCGTTCTGTGGGCGAGCTGGCGCAAGTGGCAGCAAGAGTGGCGTATGCGGAGCGAAAAACTTGTTCCATTAGCTCAGATTCTTTTTTCCAATCTTTCTCGTCTTTTTGAATGATGCAGAACGAGTCGATCCAAAGGTATTCCACTTTCAGCTCTCGAGCAATAATAATAGCATCCAGAAACATTGGCGGGAGCTCAGAATTATCAAAGCCATGGCCTAGCCGATCAATGTTGTTCTTGTCTGTACAGAAAATCTTGCCCGCAAGCGAATTCTGACCTGAGCCCCATCGATGAGACAAAGCCAGGTATTTTGTTTTTTTTGCAAGTTTCTCGGTTTCGCAGATTAGGCGGGCTCGTTCTGAGACGTTATTGCCGACATAAATAAGCCTAGTGGGTAGGAAGGGTGTGTCCTGAGAGTGGAGACATTGATGCTTCTGATCGCAGTCTTGGATCCATTGGCCAAGCACCTCAATATGCGTCGGGCTCCCAGGGTCAGAGAGCTGTGGAAATCCGAGCTGAATGTTTGACTTAAGAGTCTCGGAGGCTTCTGTAAGTACTGTCAGATCCGAACCTTTGGCATTCTACTCAAAGAAATACTTACCAGGGAGGGTGTAGAGAGGGACAATCGGCAGCAGATGTTTATAGTTGAACTTCAAGTATGATCCATCCCTGAAGAAGTGCAACTTATCATCAGGCAAAGTATTCCTGTTATTAAGGGATCGACGTAGGAGCCGACAAAGCGCACATTTCGCTGAACTTTGAGCTAACTTGTTTGGCGTATCATAAAATCTGCATTCCTGAGACCAGAGAGGTAAATCACAGCACCGACCACACAACTCTGACGGGGCATGCTGTTCAGGTAACTGGTTAAGACTTGCTTCGAGTCGCTGTGCTGCCTCATGGTCGGGAACATACTCCCATTTTTCATCGCGCTAAGGCCCACGGATTAGAACTCCATAACTAGCCGTTGAAAGATGTTATGAAAAGCAACGCGTACTTTCTATACCAAGGAAGTAATCATAACTCTGTCAGCCATGATTCTCAGCGAAGACAAGCGTTTTGATGTTAACATACGGGCTGTAGGTTCCGCGTTAGTTGAGAGGGTGTGTTAAGTTGTCAGTGCCGGGAACTCACGAACTATCATAAATAATTAGCGAATGGTAAAAAGGCATTAGCTAACCTAGCTTGAATGGGATTAGTCTAGTCTTACCTCCTGTGAAGAGACAAAGAGGTGTCTGTCAGCTATAATACTAAACTCTTTTCTTGTTGTCATTAATCAACTTACGTACTATCACAAGCCGTTAGAAGAGCATTGGGGGCCTAAAATAGAAATGTATTGTACTCACGTCTGGATTCTTGCTAACGGAGCCTGTGCGAGGACGCACAGTGGGGTTTGTTCCCGTCTCAGGCCCTTTGTACTCCTTCTCCAGTCCCTCCTGGTGGTTGAGCCATTGAACAGTACCTTTCCTCGCGTCCTCAACTATTTTGTTGAGCTTATTAAATACTTCCATAGCATCTGCCCGCTCACCATCCCCAGTTTCGGTAGATTGGATGGGTTGAGGAGCTTTACTCAAGTCCGTTGCCGTCGCTCCCACCAACAAGAGTTTGGGAGCACCATCCATGTGCTCCCTAGAAGCAGACTTTGCTTGATTATTAACAACAGTTTTGTTAGAAGGAGATGTTAACGTTTTAGAGTTAGGATTGGCGGTGACGATAAGCAACCGCTTCTCAATAAGGTAAATCAAGCGGCCAATGGCGGTCTCCCCCAAGCTTGTTGCTACACACCGAGGGTCTTGCTTGATGTGCTCGATCCACTTCGTGACCGCAGGATTGATTACGGGAGTTCTACTCCGATCAGGTGAGAGAGTTTCGGGGCTAGTGATAATGTAGAATCTTGCACCATTCATTTCTCCCTGGCGATCTCGCTCCTCGCCAAAGCGCTCCAGCTCTTCCGCGCCATAAAGCAACCAAATAATGAACTCCAGATATAGGCAGCCGAGAGACCATATATCATATCGGCGTGTAGTAGCCTGATTTGGAAAGAGCTCTGCCTCTGGTGCAGCGTAGGTCACAGTGTGTCCGGCCGCCAGTCTAGTTTGAGAGCGAAATTGCGTCGACTTGTCATGGATCCGTGACAAACCTACGTCAGAAATGACAAGAACACACGAGGTTAGGTCCTCTACCGCTGCTGAACCAGACGTTTTGAAACAGAGAACGTTCTCGGGCTTCAAATCGCCGTGGCGACATGCTTGGTCCTTTCTTTCGTGATGCAACGTCTTGATAGCATCAGCCAAACCGCGAAGCTGCTCGAAAACCCACGTCATATGACTATTTTCATAGATTGACGGCTTCGTCTGCTTCCAGAAATCTCGAAGATTGCCCTGCTCGGCAAATGGAAAGACGAAAAAAAGGCCCTCTACATTTCCAGTTATCTTGTAGAATGCAATAGCCTTGATTAAGTGTTGAGTTTCAAAGTCTCGGAGAACCTCTAAAGACTGGTACTCAGCTTGGACAAAAGATTCGAAATCTTCCTTCGTCAGCGCCGTATGTAGCAGAAGCTTGACAGCCACCCATGGATGTTTCTTCCCATTGATTGATTTGGTCGCAATTTCCTGGAAAATCATCATTAGCTCGGAGTAGATTAGATGCCTTGAAAGCGCGAATTAAACCCTGTTGATTGGCAAAAAGTACTTACAAGGCCGTTTGACTCAGCGGCAATATACTCACAATGAGCTACAGTTTTATAAATGATGCTGAACTGGCTGCGAGTGATCTCTAGAAGTGGTTCAAGGAAAGGTATCTGGCACCCGGGATCGAAGGCGGGAGATTCAAAAGGTCTCCAGCGCAACTCGGGGACGAAAAACTGCCATTGATAGGTGGCGAAAAGATTTGTCGCATCTCTAAACCTCAGTTGGGAACCGAATTCGAGCTTTACCGGCGGATCTCCATTGGTAGACTCGATGGACTGTTTGTCCTCCAACAGCTTGACAGGGAAGTTCACGTCGCCCATGCCTTTCTCACAAAATCGATCAATCAATTTAATCTTTTCCGCGTAGATGAGCATTGCAAATAACTGTGACGCATGATCACGAATGAAGGCAGTCAGGCATGGAGTGCTGTTCTTCCACCCTGGGTCGCTCTTTCTGGCCTCTTCAATGGCTGCCTTAACGTTCTGATTCTTCAGCAGTTCCTTGACGTATGTACACCAAATCCATGGGGGATCCTGAATCTTCAAATGTTTTTCGACAGGCCCGTAGATTGCGTCGGACAAATCGTCCATTTTTTTCCTGGCCAATGAGCGTTTAGGACCAGTTCTCACTTCTCTTGCAGAAGCTGATTTGATCCAGGACGACAACTCAAAGTTGATGGGCAATGAACTACTTCTCTTTAGCTTCTGAATAATATCTTGTCTGGGTCTGCCAAAGTCGGAAGGAAACGATTTCACGGGATACAAGCGAGGCACCGGGGTCCTGTCTGCCGAGGTCCTTGAGTCCACCTGGGGGAGTGTTTGTACTTGGGGAGGGGCAAGCGATACCTGTGGTGTGCTTTGAGATGCGCAAGATAGGAAGGATAAAAGCCACATGGCAACGCGAACAGTTGTAGGGTCTTCAAGCTTCGTTATATAGGCATTAGGACTCTGCAACGTTCGAGAGATGTGCAAACATCGGACGCTCAGGAATTACTTATCCGACTGTCCAGCAGTCACCTGAAATGCGCAATATTCCGAAATCATTTGATTCATTTGAACTACAAGCAATCTCTATCTGAGCGCTTGACACTGGTTGGCCGGAGCCTCAACCAGCTGGAGACTCGTGGTATCGTATTTGTTGACCGAGTAGCTAGTGCATGCGGGATGGTCGACAGATGCAGCCACCATTCGATGCGGGAAGAGTGTGACGTGGCCATAGCTCCCCTACAAGAGATCCCTGGTCGACCGATTGTGGTCCTCAACCGATAATGTGCCCTATAAGCCTGCTGGAAATCACAGGGAGTTATAGAGCAGTAACCACCAAAAATTCAGGATTATTAGTTATAGGTGATTGTTAGTATTCCACTTTCAGCTTGAATATCACGCTAAGACCCTCCTGCTTATCTTAATCAACAATTCTGCGCGAATCAAGCCTCCTTCTATGCGGTAGCCCTCCCCTCCTGCAGACCCCGCAAACTTTCAGCCCAAAGATCATTGGCCTGATCTTTCTTGTATTGAAGACGGGATTCTCTATTAATAGCGGGCAACGGAACTCAAGCGACAGCGGACCGTCAAGTAGCCTAATCTCACCTGAAGGTCTTCTTAGATTACATTTCTCGTTACGCTCAGCTGATGATTTTTAGTGGCAAATAGATCCTTTTTCTTAAAGAACTACATATCCTACGAACTTCTAATGCCATTATTTCGGGTAAAAATAACAATGGCAGCATGATACCACAATATGGGCGACCTAGCCTCATCCCATTCAACTAATTATGTTTACGATTTCTGCCTTGCTAAGGTTATAAGTTTTATGTCGCTACAGCATTTTCCCTATAACATCTTCATATAGTTAACTGCGGTCAGTACAATTGGGGTGTGAGAGAAAACAGCCTCAATGGAAGAAATGTCTATCGAGAGGGCAACCTTCTGGGAATGTGCTCTCATGGAAAGTGCAGGCTTGCCTTACGACTCGAGG
>Ga0182030_10020120_pt1 | contig 12628 bp, 12 predicted proteins | sample 812S3MmetaG_FD_121299 | JGI IMG/M metagenome (GOLD analysis project Ga0182030, IMG submission 121299) | Permafrost microbial communities from Stordalen Mire, Sweden - 812S3M metaG (Illumina Assembly) | ecosystem: Environmental > Terrestrial > Soil > Wetlands > Permafrost | place: Sweden... | reverse complement strand
GCGTTTGCGGGCGTCCGCCAAGATCGCTGTGAGATCAAAGTCCCACTTCGCGGCTTGCGCCTCGCGCGCCTGGCGGACCTCTTCGACTACTTCGTCTTTCAGCATGAGTTCAATTTCCCATCAATTCTTCGGGTGTGCAAATCACGGGTGCGTCGAACCCGCTCTCGCGGCAGCAGGCTTCGATGGCGACCGCCATTTCGGCGTTGGCGATGTGGGGGCAGTTCCACGTGAGCAGAAAGTGCAATTCGGTGGATTGAGGCTGGGTCGATTGAGACTTGTCAACCCCGCCGGCGGCGTTACCTTGAAGACATGACTGCGGTTGTGACGAAAGATAGCCAACTGCCGCTGCCACGCGAGGTGTGCGAGCAACTGGGCTTGGCGCCGGGGCAGACCCTGGAAGTACGTGGCGAGAATGGCCTGCTCGTGGCGTGGAAAACGCCGGCCAGCGATCCGTTTGAAAAATGGCGCGGGCGCGGACGGCTGCCCGCGGGACAGAATGCCGACGATTACCTCCGCCTGACACGCGATGGTGACGGCGATTGACACGTCAGTTCTGCTCGACGTGCTGTTGAACGACCCGCGGCGCGCACCGGCATCCATGGCAGCGCTGCATCGAGCCGCCGCCGAAGGCGCCCTCGCCATTTGCGATGTGGCCCTTGCGGAAATGGTACCCGTGCTCTCCCCGAGTGAGCTGCATCAATTCCTCGCCGACTGGAAGCTCGGTTTTCTCTCGTCGACCCAGCAGGTGGCGGTGCTGGCGGGCGAGATGTTCCGCGATTCTCTCGACCGTGGCGGAAAACGGGGCCGCGTCGTGCCGGATTTCTTGATAGCCGCCCACGCACAACTCCTCACCGACCGCCTGCTCGCACGCGATCGGGGTTATTAACGTGATTACTTCAGGCAACTCACTCTCTGGGACCCATCAACGAGTTAGGGTCCGGTTTCATCGATTCCAACCGGCCGGTGCCAGCAAGCCTGCGCTCCCGCTCCCACTCTTACCGCTTCGCCCCTCAGACCGGGCGGAGACGATCCGAGCCCTCATTGTCCATGCTGGCGACGGCGGGCTGATTTGCTGGCCACCAGTCCCGCGCGCGCTCAAGCTTCTTGGCCGGCGGAACGCATGCGCCCTTCTCCCAGCGCAGGATTGTGCCGGGGTCAACATCGAGCTTCTCGGCCAGGTCTTTCTCGGTTAAGCCAAGCCGGCGACGGGCATAGGCCAAGCGCTTGGCCAGCGTCTTGGGTTGGAGCTCCGGATCGTATCCCAGAAACTCGATTATCCGTGGCATTTGGCGGATGGACGGTAGGCCAACGCCCCTCTCCCGGTTCTTCAGCGACTCAATATGAACGCGCAGGTTTTCGGCGACCGTGCGTTGGAGGTGGTGAAGTTCCAGTCGCCGATGCTTGATGTACAAACCGATAGTATGTGGCTGCATTACAATGACTTGCGCGCATTTGCAACGATACGGATGCAGGGGTTTTTGTGCCTTGATGCTCAGGTGGCAAGAAGGCAACGCACATCGCCGCCTCCGTGGCCATCAACGACGACGAAAGCGGCCTCCACCACGATTGTGACGTGTGGCTGGAGAAACTCGCCCTGCACGCCCCCACCGACCAATACCACCACAACCGCACCGGCGAGGACAACGCGGACGCGCACATGAAGCGGCAGATCATGGGCCGTGAGGTGGTGGTGGCGGTCACCAAAGGGGAACTGGATTTCGGCCCCTGGGAGCAGATCTTCTACGGCAAGTTCGACGAGCGGAGGGGGAAGCAGATCATCGGACGGTGACGCCACTGTCCACCGCCCCGTCAGGCACTCCCGGGGACCACTCCCCCCCCCGCGTGCCTGTGCCCGCCATAGGAGTGAGGGTTCCGATGCGCTGCACCGCGCTGACCCCAATGACTGAACGCGCGAATAAACCATCGGCGCCCGGACCGAAGGACCGGACGACGTCCCCGGCAGGCGTAATCTCAATGACGCGGTGGTTGAATTGGCCGGCAATCAGCAGGGGCTTGCTCGTGCGGATCGGGGAGTCCACCCCTTCCCTTGACAATGGCCGGAATGGGACTACCAGTGAATGGAACCAAGCACAAGGTCTGCGAAGGAAAACCGCGATGAATGCAACACGCACACGCCGGGAGTTTCTGGGCGAGGTTGGGCGGGGAATGTTGGTGGCCACCGTCGGCGCGGGAGTCGCCACCGACTTGGGCTTGGCGTCCGCCGACGCGGAAGAGGACGCCGGAGCCCTCTCGTTCGGTCCGTTGGAACCACTGGTCTGCGTCATGCAGGAAACGCCGGTCAACCGCCTCATCCCGGCCCTGGCGGAGCAGTTGCGTTCCGGTCGGACCCTGCAGCAATTGGGCGCCGCCGCGGCCCTCGCGAACGCGCGGACTTTTGGCGGGGAAGACTACGTGGGGTTTCACACCATGATGGCCCTCGCTCCGGCGCTGCATATGGCGCAGGAACTGCCCCCGGAGTTGCAGCCGCTCCCGGTTTTCAAGGTGTTGTACCGGAATACGAACCGCATCCAGGAACGGGGCGGGCGCAAGGAGGAGGTGCTGCATGCAGTCACTCCGGCGGCCTCACTCCCGCTCCCCCCGAACGGCGAACCGTTGCGCGAGGCCGTGCGACGGCAGAACGTGAAGGAAGCGGAGCAGACACTCGCGCGCCTCGCCCAGGATTCCCCGGAAGCCGCCTTCAACGAGACGTTGGTCGCCATGCAGGACGCCACCGAGGTCCACCGCGTGGTGTTGCCCTATCGCACCTGGGACCTGCTGGGGCTCATCGGCAAGGAACAAGCGCTCACCCTCCTCCGGCAGTCGGTTCGCTATTGTGTCAAAGCCGAATCCTGGCCGCGAAACGCCGCGAGCGAGGGGCCCCGCACGGTTCTGCCCAAACTCATGGAGGCCCACAAGCTGCTGGGACGTTCCCCGGGGGACCGCCGGCCCGAGGACAACTGGGTTGACCAAATGAGCCAGACTCTGTTCAAGTCCACGCCGGAACAAGCCGCGGAAGCGGCGGCGGCGGCGCTGGCCGAAGGCATCTCTCCGGTCGGGCTGGGCGAGGCCATTTCCCTGGCAGCGAACCAGCTAATCTTGCGGGACCATGGGCGGACGCCCCGCGAGGAGGCCACCGGGAAGCCGATCGGCACGGTGCATGGCGACTCCATCGGGGTCCATGCGAGCGACTCCGCCAACGCCTGGCGCAACCTCGCCTTGTCCAGCGATGCGCGCAATTGTTTTGCCAGCCTCATCCTGGGCGCATACCAGGTCGCCCTCGATCGAACGGCCCGCGGCGGCGACTTTTCGAACTGGCAACCGCTGCCGATGCCGCACCAATTGCAGGGTGTCGAACCGGCGGACCCGGCGGCGCTGCTCCAGGCAGCCGACGAGGCCATTCGCGGAAACCTCCAGGCCAGGGCCAGTGCCGTGATCGGACGTTACGGGGAGTTGGGCCACCCCCCGCGGCCCGTGTTCGATCTCCTGCTGCGCTACGCGGTGAGCGAAGACGGCGCCCTGCACGCCGAGAAGTTCTATCGCACCGTGTCGGAGGAATTTGCTGCCGGACGCCCGGCGTTCCGTTGGCGTTACCTGGTGGCTTTGGCCCGGGTGACCGCCAGCGAATACGGCCGCCCCGCCGCCGGCGTGAGCGAAGCCCGGGCCTTGCTGAAGGTCTGAACGGCTTTCCTTGGAAGTGCCTGGGATGGACTGCTATCCGAGATTTGCCCGGCCATTCCCCCGCCCCTTCCTGCGGGGAGAGGGGTGCAGGCTTGCCTTCCGTCCCACCAGCGCCTCAATACGCCCGGGAGGAACGACGACTCCCTGCCATGGCTGAAACGACTCCCGCAAAAGTGGCGCGGTTCGGGAAAGCGTTGCGGCTCTTCCTGGAGCGCGTCGGGGCCGACCCCAACCTGCTCGCCGCCGTGCTCGTCGGCAGCCTCACCGAGGAGACCGTCTGGCGCCGCGACTCCATCTGCCTCTGGCTAATTGAGAAGGACGGCGTAACGAAGCGCTTGCGGGCCGATGGCGAGGACCCGCGTGTGTTCCGCACGCTGGTCGAAGAGGGGGTCAACCTGCACGTCGAACTCATCCCCCGAGGCCGCTTCAAACGGATGGTCGAGGGCTCCGCCCGCACCGCCTTCCGCTACAGTTTCTTCGCCCGCCGCCAACTGGTTTATTGCGCCGATCCCTCCCTCGACAAGTGGTTCGAGGAGGCCGACACCCTGGCCCGCCGTGACCAGGAGTGCGAGCTTTTGATCGCGACCACCTGGCTGATTCGCGCCCGCCGCCACGCCGCCCGATTGCTCGAGATCAAGGGTGACCTCGAGTTGGCGTTTCAGGAGTTGCTCGGCGGCGCCCATTGCATCGCCGCCGCCGAGGTGATCGCGGCCGGGGAGGTTCACGAGGGTTTGGCCATCGACCGCGCCCTGACGTTGGCCCCGGCGCTCACGCGCGAGGTTTACCTGGAGCCGCTCGCAGCGCCGCGCTCCGCGGAACAACTCGGCAAGACGTTGGCGGCGCTCGATCGCTACCTGGAGACCCGGGGAGAGCCGCGCCTGGCTCCGGTCCTGCGCTACCTGCGCAAGGCCCGGCGGCTCGTGCCCCTCAGCGAGCTGGCCGACCATTTCGCGCACTCGCGCCTGTTTCCGTGGCACCTGGAATCGGCGTGCGAATGGCTCGAGACCAGGGGACGCCTCGGGAAGTTCTCCGCGCCCTTCGGCCTCACGAAACTGAGCCGGGTCGAGGTGGAGGAACCGGCCTATCTTTGGGAAGACGAGGGATGAGTGGCGAGGGTTCGCGCAAGACGCTGTTGGTCCAGGGAGCGCGGGAAAACAACCTGCGAAACATCACCGTCGAGTTGCCGCGCGAAAAGTTGATTGTCATCACCGGGGTTTCCGGATCGGGCAAGTCCTCGCTCGCTTTCGACACCCTCTACGCGGAGGGGCAGCGGCGGCTGCTGGCGTCCATGTCCGCTTATGCCAAACGGTTCGCAAGCCAGTTGCGCAAACCGGACGTCGATTTTGTCCATGGCCTGTCACCGGTGATCTCCATCGATCAGAAAACCGTGGGCAGCAATCCGCGCTCCACGGTCGGGACGATGACGGATCTGTGGGACTATCTGCGCATGCTCTACGCCACGCTCGGGACACCCCACTGCCCCGGCTGCCGGCAACCGGTCGCCACGCGATCGCCCCGGCAGATGCTGGAGCGCCTGCTGACGCTGCCTGCCGGAACTGAGGTCGAGGCGCGGGTGCCTGTCTTCGAGATCTTCGGGGAGGATTGGGAACAGGTGTTCGAGCAGGCCCGCCTGCAAGGCTATCGACGCGCACGAATCGACGGCGTGGTGCAGGATCTGGGCAGCCATTTCGAAATCGGCGAGGACGAGCATCCCTGGGTCGAGGCGGTCATTGACCGCTTCGTGATCGGCCCGGGAATGGACCGCCAGGTGCTCACGGCGCTGGAGCACGGGACGGTCTTGGGCGACGGGTTCTTCTCCTTCCATCCGGAAGGGGTCCCGGGCGCGGTGATGAGGAGTTTTCACCAGGGGTTTGGTTGCGCCGAGCACCACTTGGTCTCGGCGACCCTGCACCACGGCAACTTCACCTTCAACGACCCCGCCGGGGCCTGCCGCACCTGCGCGGGGTTGGGCACCTCCAAGCGCGTCCACCCCACCCTGCTGGTCCCGGACCCCAGCCGTACCCTGCGGGACGGCGCAATCGTGAGAGAAGCCTTCAACCATGACAAGAACGCGTGGGGCGGACGCTGGCTTCACAGCCTGGCGCGGCACTATGGCTTCAGCCTCGACGTCCCGTTCGAGTCGCTTCCCGCCCCGGTGAAGGACACGGTTTTTTACGGGAGCAAGGGAGAGAAGATCGAAATCCTCCTGCCCGAAGGGGCGCGCCAGGGCGAGCAGCACGCCGGCAAGAAAATGGCCTTCCCGGGAGTCGTGCGGCAGATCGAGCGGCATTACCACTGGTACCGCAAGCAGGGCCGCAGCCTGGATGGGATGGAGGCCTACCTGCAAAAGGTGATGGTGGATTACGCCTGCCCGGATTGCGGCGGCGCGCGCTTGCGGAAGACCAGAAGTTTGGTGCGGGTCGCAGGCAAGACGCTCCCGGAGGTGGGCGAATTGCACCTGCGGGAGCTGCAAAGGTGGCTGGGCACCCTCGACGTCGCCGCGGACAAAACCGCGGTAGCCTCCACGGTGATGCGCGAGATCGAGGGCCGCGTCACGCTGCTCATCGACATCGGCTTGGACTATCTCAACCTCGGGCGACGGTCCGGCACGTTGTCAGGCGGGGAATCCCAACGGGTTCGTCTCTCCACCCAGATCGGCTCCGGCCTGATGGGCATGCTCTACGTTCTCGACGAGCCCAGCATCGGGTTGCACGCCAAGGACAATGTGAAGATGATCCGAACCCTGGAGCGATTGCGGGATCTGGGCAACACCGTGGTGGTGGTCGAACACGACGAGGAGACCATTCGCGCCGCAGATTGGTTGGTGGAGATTGGTCCCGGTCCCGGCATCCACGGTGGTGAGGTGGTCGCCCAGGGGCCGCCGTCCGCCGTGTTGGCGGAGAAGCGCTCGTTGACGGGCGCGTTCCTGCGCGGCGAAAAGCAGATCGCGATTCCACAGCCACGCCGCGCTGCAGGGGATCGCTGGTTGCGCATTCGCGGGGCCCGCCACAACAACCTGCAAAACGTGCACGCCGAGATTCCCCTCGGGTTGTTGGTCTGTGTCACGGGCGCGTCCGGCTCCGGGAAAAGCTCGCTCGTGCATGACATCGTCTTCAAGAAGGTGGCGTCGCTGCGTTACGACAGCCGGATTCTTGCGGGCGCGCATGATGGGTTCGAGGGCCAGGAGTGGGTGGACGACGTGATCAACATCGACCAGTCGCCGATCGGCCGATCCCCGCGCTCGAACCCCGCGACGTACGTCGGCATTTACGACGCGATCCGCCAGCTCTTCGCCGAGACGGACCAGGCCAAAGCGAAGGGCTTCGGCCCCGGGCAATTCAGCTTCAACGTCAAGGGCGGGCGATGCGAGGAATGCGCCGGTGACGGGGCGATTATCACCCAGTTGTCCTTCATGCCGGACGTCGAGGTCACCTGCCCGGCGTGCAAGGGCCGCCGCTACCGTGAGGAAACCCTGGAGGTGACCTGGCGCGGGCGCAACATCGCGGAGGTCCTCAAATTATCGATCGAGGAGTGCGTGGGGTTGTTCGCCGACCAGCGGGCCATCGTCCGCAAACTGGAGGTGTTGAACGAGCTTGGGCTTGGTTATCTTGAGTTGGGCCACGCCGCCACCATTCTCTCCGGCGGCGAGGCGCAACGGGTCAAGCAGGCCGGAGAGTTGGGCAAGCTGCGGCGAGGGAGCCACAATCTCTACATTCTCGACGAGCCGACCACCGGGCTGCACCTGGCCGACATCCAACGCCTGCTGGATTGCCTCCAGCGGCTGGTCGAGGCGGGCCACTCGGTCCTCGTGATCGAGCATCACCTCGATGTCATCAAGTGCGCGGATTGGATCCTCGACCTTGGCCCCGAGGGCGGACATCAAGGCGGGCAATTGATCGTCGCCGGCACGCCGGAAGCCGTCGCCGCGTGCAAGCTCTCCCACACGGGCCGGGCGCTCCGCTCGCATCTCAGAGCAGCAAGAGCGTCCCGGGGGTGAGTAGAGATGCGCGGCGGGGCTATTTCGTCTCGATCGCCTTCGCCACTGGAGAGAGGCTCGATCGGGTCGTAGCCGAGCTTGATCCTGCCCAGCACGGAATGCGTTTTAATCCGGTTCACCCGCTTGTGCGGCACAAGGTCGGCGACCGCTTCTCCGTCGCGGCAAATGACGGCCGACTCGCCGGAATCCTCCACGGTGGCGGGCAGGCGGGAGCGGCACGGCGCACCAACTCCATCACCCCATCAAAGGCGCGAGCCGGAGTGACGGCACATTTCCGCGGTTGCCCGGGACCGCCTCCGGCTGGCATATTCAGTTCGTGAAAAGCCTTACCGAGCAGCTTTGGTTTGAGGTGCCGAACCGTCGCGGCTTCTTGAACATCACGGCGACCGTGGAAGACCTCGTCCGCAAGAGCGGGATCAAGGAGGGATTGTGCCTGGTGAACGCCATGCACATCACCGCGTCGGTGTTCATCAACGACGACGAAAGCGGCCTGCACCACGATTACGACGTGTGGCTCGAAAAACTCGCCCCGCACGCGCCCACGGACCAATACCACCACAACCGCACCGGCGAGGACAACGCCGACGCCCACATGAAGCGCCAGATCATGGGCCGCGAGGTCGTCGTCGCCGTCACCAAGGGCAAGCTCGACTTCGGCCCCTGGGAGCAGATCTTCTACGGCGAGTTCGACGGCCGTCGGCGGAAGCGGGTGTTGGTGAAGATTATTGGGGAGTGATGCCACTGTGCGCGCGGTGCATGTACAGCAATTCCCGCCGGCGCTCAAGCTGCTTCGTCGGCGAAACGCAGTCGCCCCCAGCGGAGGACCTTGGGGCGTTTCTGCTTGCCTTGCGGGTTGAAGCTGGCAGTGTGTCCCTCAATTATAGGTGACCGCATGAGCCAACCCGATCCAAAAGCCACCCCCAAGGACAGGGGTATCCAAACCGAACTGGAGGCATTCCTCAGAAGCTATGGCGAAGCCGCCTCTTCGCAGTCACCGAACGAGGCCGAGTACGACTCGGAGATCAAGCACATAACGCTGGCCCTGACCGAAGCGCTCCGAGGGACTGAAACTGGAACCCTAATCGATCTTGGATGTGGCGCTGGTATCCTGCTCAAGCGCCTGAGTACGCTTGATGCCTTCACGGCCTCTGGATGGATATACGCCTGCGTCGATTATGACGAACGCGTTACCGAGGTTCTGAAGCTCGCAGCCGAGCTGAGGCTGAACCGCCGAGTCGAGGGGGTGTCGCTCCCAGACTTCTACTCAAAATGGGGTTCCGGCCCCCTCCCCGTCCCACGTCCATTCCTTATCGTCGTCAGAAATGTTCTGCACGAACTGAATATCCCGAAAACGGCCCAACTCATCCAGACATGCGCATCACTAACTCGTCCCGGCGAGTCGCTGATTTTTCAGGACCTGCAGGTGTTCCCAGAGGCCGAGAGGGGAAATGTTTGTTGGCACCCGTCATTTCTGAAGCTCGCCTTGGCCGCGTGTGGATTCGAATGCGTTCCGGTAGCCGAGGTTTCGCCGCGAGGAAACCGCTGGTTTAGTTTGTTGGCCCGAAGAGCGGATCGGGAAGCGATAACCTTGGAAAAGGCGCAAGCGGTAGTCCAGGAGCAGCGACGGGCACAGTACCAGTTCTGGTTGGAGCTAGGCGAGTTGGCGCCCAAGGACAAGGAATACCGCCAGAACACGATCGCCGTTCTGGACTTTGATTTGCAGCGGTTTGCGCTCCTAACCCAGCTCAACCAAGCGGCTGCACCAGGGCTTTCGCCTCCGACCAAGACACAGCAGGCCATTGCCGCAAAACAGGTCTTTTCCAAGGATCTGGGCTCTTTCCACTTGGCTGACCTTCAACAATCGTCCAGTCCGCTGCCGCGTGTCACTCATTTCCGTGACCGTGCGCGCGACCAAGACGAGATCGAATTGTTCCTGCGATCTGATGCGGCCATTCTCCTGGTCCGTGGCGGATCTTTCATGGGCAAGAGCGTCCTGGTCAGCGAGGTTTTGGCCCGAAGAGCACACGGCCGGCAACCAGTATTACTCGATCCCCAGCTTACGTCTAGCGTGTGGAATCTGTTGGAGCAGTATCTCGGCGGAATTGGATGCAGGATCTCATATGCTCTTATATCTGGATCCCGCACCACCACACTCACCGACGTGCTAGAGCCTCTCGCCAAGCTCGTAAAGTGGACAAGCAAGCATACTGTAGTTGTTTTCGATCATTTCGAACGTCTCCTGGACCCTGCCGGGGAGATCGTCGACCGCGAGATCTATGGTTTTCTGCAACTGCTCACCGGCCATCCGCAGGCGAAGGTCATCGTTACAAGTCAGCGCGAGCCTTTGGCCGGGAGCTTCGATGCCACCGCCGCGATACATCCGAACGTGCTTGTGGTCGGCCGGTTCCCGGTCGGGAAGCACGTCGAGAACATCCTCGACGACTTTGTGGATCGGAAGAAGTGCGGGATTGGTGAATACCCGGATGACCTGATTGCCGCCATTGATCGGTACCCGTATCTGGCGGTCCTAGCGGCGAACATAATCCGCAACGAAGGGCGTGAAGTCCTGTCGGACCAAACCGTTTTGGCAAACATACGAGAACGCATGCGAGCAGATCTGCTCCGGAGGCTGGTCTCCGACCAGTCGCGGAAAGCCATCGAGCTTCTCTCCCTCATCAGAATCGCGGTACCGCGGAAGATGCTCGTGGATCTGGCGGGAACGGAAAGCGTCGCGGCTGCTGAAGAAACAGGCCTTCTGTATTGCACCTTCGATCGATTCGGACGCGATTTGATGACCGGAGCTGATCTACTCAGGGCCACTCCAGACGAAGACGACACCCCACCACAAACCTTCGCCGATGTTGCTGCGGACCTGCTTGCAACCCAGCGGCTTATCGCGGACTGGTATGAGCGCCTCTACCGCGAAGACGACGACCCAAGATGGCTCCGCGAACTGTATTACCACCGGTTGCTGGTCAGGGATGAGAACGAAATATATGAGTTCGGGGTTGCGTACCGGACCGAGCTTTTTAGGGCTGGCGACTACTGGTTCCGAAGGCTCAAGGACTTCAGGCTTGCGCTCAAAGCCTTCGAAGCCGCTGAGAGGCTTGGTCTGAAGACGTACCTTTCGCAAATGCGGCTTGCCGCCTGCCTGATCCGCGTAAACAGGAGACCAGAGGGCGAGAGGCGGTATCAAGAGCTCATCGACCTCTACCCGCACGCCCTTGGCGTCAAACTGTCATTTATTGATAGCTTGCTTTTCATTAGGGCATACAGCAGCGCCATAGACAAGCTCGATCAGTTCGGTCTGAGACCAAATGAGGCACCGTGGGTAGCCGGCGAATACGGACGGGCCCGCTTCGGTATGCATCAATACCCTGAGGCGATCGGCGCCTTCGAGACCCAACTTAAAATGCAACCGGATGCCATCGCATTCTGGATGCTCGCGCGTGCATACCACCGCGACGGCCAGCGGGACGAGGTCGCGCGTGTTCTTGAGAAGGGTTTGAAAAGGTACCCTCAAAACAGGCATCTCTTGCTTAGCTATGCCGCACACCTAGTCGGACTTGGGCCAGAGGGAGACGCGGCAAAGGCCGAGGCCATTCTGCGGGAGCTCTTCGAAAAGAATCCGAATAATGGTGCTGTGCTCCATCAACTCTGCAAGCTACTTTGCCTTCAGGACCGCACGGGCGACGCGCAATTCCTGTATCAAAAACATCGCGGTCGGCTTTACCCTGAGCGGTACGAGGTTCCGATCGAAGTAGAACTGTGCTTGGCTCGAAAGAACTGGGCGGGAGCCCTAGGCTTACTCGCCGACATAGACGCGAACGACGGGAACCTCGTGGGTCTAAAGAAAAAGGTATACCTCTACTGGGCTCGCGCCGAGGGGGATCCTGCCAAGCGAGCCAAGATTGCCAACGAAGGGCTCGAGTTTGTTCATGCGCCTAGCCTTTCGAACGATGTTCCAATCATGGTCACATGTGTGAAGCTGGCAAGGCTTGCAGACACCCCAAATCGCTCCGAGGCCCTTCTCACGCAATTGGAACGGCGCAACGCATCCGTGGCTGCAATGCTGCGGGAGACCCCTGCCCTTGACGCTGCAACCTACTGGGAAGAAGATCCACTCGAGCCCCCTCAGACCGCGGAAGGGGAGCTAGAAGGGGATACAGATGACCATCCAGAGCCTACCCTCCAATCTCCGCTTGGCGCTGAAGCCCAACCACCGCGAGCTGTGGCTGGAACTTGAAATGGGCGTGGCTTTCATGGCCCGGGTCAGGTCTGGTACTCCAGCCTCGTTCGAGTTTCCCGTTCCCCGGACCAGATCGTCCGCCAGGGGAAAGCGTGGGCCTCAACCGCAACGGTGCCAAAGGTGGTAAATCGTTATATCCGTGGCGAGTCCCTTCCGGTCGCGCCACGGAAACCCTCGGCGGTGTCGCGTCGTATGCACTGCTTCAGCTTCCGTGCATGCAGCAGCAACCGCGGTGCAGGCTTTTGGGAGTTGCTGGGTTGCGAGAGAGATCAGTCGGGACGGGTCACGCATCGCCGGTGCCAAGTGGTCAGCGATGGTTCTGCCGTTGCGTGCGTACGCAAGCATCATCCCTTCCTGCATTGCCCAGGCATAATCGCCGCGCACAAAGCGAATCAAACCGTCATCGCAGTATTTGCTGCCAACCGGATGTACCCGGTCCGCGGGCTTGCATTCGATGAAGAGCGCGTCGAACTCCGGAAGGACCAAGCGGGGCTCCCCCTCGACGTGGCGCAGTTTGAAAGTAACCGTCCGGCGGAACCGTATAGGGCGCGTTGCATGGCGGGCAGTCACAAGGGGTGATCGAACCGGCTGACAACTGACCCGGGCGCCGGGAGGATTCAGCCGCTGGGACTGGGCTGGGGGCTCTTGGGAGCGAAGGTTTCCTTCCAACCCCTGGGCGTCAGCTGCCAGATGTCCTTGTTGGG
>Ga0182030_10020119_pt1 | contig 12628 bp, 6 predicted proteins | sample 812S3MmetaG_FD_121299 | JGI IMG/M metagenome (GOLD analysis project Ga0182030, IMG submission 121299) | Permafrost microbial communities from Stordalen Mire, Sweden - 812S3M metaG (Illumina Assembly) | ecosystem: Environmental > Terrestrial > Soil > Wetlands > Permafrost | place: Sweden... | reverse complement strand
CTCGGCCCACGGTGGCGGGCGCAAAACCGGGGCGCGTCGCGTAGCGACGCTCGAACCGCAGCACAAGTGGTTGGTCTGGCGCAGGTTGCACGATTCGGCTGGGTTAACCGTTCACGCCCCACATGTGGGTAAAGACAAGCCTTGTGAAAGCGCCGCACTATTCCGGCCACCCGCCGCGCCCGCCCTTGCCCAAGCCACTCGCCCGCCCCTCCCCTGCTCCCATCGGCTTGGACGTGCGGGAGATGGTTGCATTCGGAGCGTTGCCCAGAACGGCCTTCAGGCACGAAATGTCCCTTCCAACGTCGCGATTTCCCCAGCCGTCAGCCCGTACAGCTCATAAACGAGGGCATCAATTTGGGCGTCAATGCTGGCGCACTTGTTCCCGTAGAAGTCCTTGTCCTTGTCGCTGTGGGCGGCGGCAAGCTGCTTCGCTGCGGCAAGAGCCTGTTCGACCAGCGACACCATTTTGTTGTGTTTCGACTTCTCGGCGGGGTTCTGGAGGTCGATCGGACGGATTGGCACCTGCTCCATGTACTGGTAAATCAGGCGATAGCGGTATTCACCTGCCCGAATCCCGAACGGGATGCTGAGGTTGGAAATCGCAAACCAGAACAGCCGGCTGTTGAGCAGGCCGAGGAGGTAAAGGCTGTCAGATCCAAGGCAGTAGGCCGTGTTGGCCAGGTAAAGCCCGCTCTTGTCGAAGTAGAACCGCGGCCCCTTGCAGATGTCAGGGAAGATGATTTTGGGGGCTTCCAAGCTGGCGTAGTAGTCGCAAGGCCGCAGCTCCCAAAAGAACTCGCCCTGGTCTTGTCGCTCCCGGAGGGGACCCTCGAACGCCTGGAGGTGGTTGGCGAGGCCGGCATGGGTTTGTTTCAGCCAATCCCATGCCTGCCTTTCGGATACACCGCCTTTCCCGGTTTTCGCGATTTCGGCGCGTGTCCACCCGCACGGGATGACAATCATCAGTTTGCCGTGATCCTCAACGTGGTAGCGGCGAATGTCCTCGCCGCCCAAGAAGGGCTTTATCATGCCCGCGCTCTTTGGGGATGATTCGAGAATCTGCTTCTTTCGCCCTGGCGTGATGACGAACGCCTCGTTCAGGCCCGTCAACAGGCCGCGAACGAACTTCCGCCCCGCGAAGTCACCGAGTGGACGCCCGCAACGCTTGATCTTTTCAAAGACCGCTGTCTCGCTGTCTGACTTGAGAGACCAGGCCGAGGGTGAAAACCTCCCCGGCGGCACGGTGAACGAGTGGTCCGCGACGTAGGGGGCCAAGTCGGTGATTTTCAGCGAGGGGACCTTGCAAACCTGGATTCGTGGCGGGGGATTGCCCGGGCCTTTGCCAATCAGGGGAATGCAGACGTAGGTATCCTTCGCGCTCGAAAACACCGCCAACCCGCCGAAGTCGACCAACTGCAAGACCGTGCCCGCCGCCATCAGGTGCCGCCGCAGCGGCTCGCCATACGTGGCGCGGAGAAAGCTGCTGGACACAATATAGCTGAACAGCCCGCCTTCCCTGAGCAGGCTCAGCGCTTTTTCCATGAAGTAGGTGTACAGGTCCGCCACACCATCAAAGGACTGGTAATGCGTTTCGAGGTAGGCTTTGAGGCCGGACAGCGTTTCCTGCCGCACGTACGGGGGATTGCCAACGATGGCGTCAAACCCGCCCCGCTTCGTGATTTCGGGGAATCGTTGGCCGTAATCCATCGGGTTCAGTTTCCGCTCGTCCTGGCCGGCAAAGAGCTCCCCCGTGCCGAAGTCGGGGCCAACCAGAGAGTTGCCACACACGATGTTCCGGTTGAGCGAGGGCAGGAGGGTCTCCCGAAATTCCAACTGGTGCTGCCGGGCGGAGGCGGTGGTCTCCTCCTGGAGCAGTTTCAGGTAGAGCGAAAGCTGGGCCACTTCCACCGCCTGGTGGTCAATGTCCACGCCATAGATGTTGTTCAGCAGGATTTGCCGCCGCTGACGCAGGGAAAGCTGCCAAGAACCGTCGTCCCGCAAGACGCACCCAGCCCGCTTGGCCTTGTCGGGGTTGGCGTTGAACCACTTGCCGTGATGGCGCAGCAGGCGGTCATAAATGCCGAGCAGGAAGGAACCGCTGCCACACGCAATATCCGCGAACCGCATCGGCTCGACTTGCGCGGGCGTTTTCCCCTCAATCAGCCTGCCCACCGTGTTCTCCACGATGTAGTTCACGATGTACTCAGGCGTGTAATAGACGCCACCCGCCTTGCGGACCTCGGGCTTTTCCTCCACCCGGGCGCGCTTGTCGGTGGTGAAAATGACCTTGCCGAGGAACCGCTCGTAGATGCTGCCCAGTATGTGAATCGGGATGCTGTTGAAGTCGTACGGGGAATTCGCGGGCTCGAGGTTCGCGCAAATACTGGCGAAGGCCCCGTCATCCACCCTGAAACTGGGTGCGTCCAGAATCTCGTGTTGCTTGAACACGATGCCGTTGTAGATGCCGTCCAGCCGTCGGGATGTGGCAATGAAATCCTGCCACGCCGAGCCCTTGCGCCCGAATGTTTCAATCAAGCTGTCGGGGTGAATCAGCTTGTCCTCCAGGAACCGCATGAAAACCAGCCGGTCGATCGTGCGTTGCGTCAGCTCGGTAAGCGTCTCCCCGTCCAGTTGCGCGTTCTTGTTCTTGAATACATGGGCAAGCTTGTCGCGGTAGTCGTCCAACTCCTCCAGAAACGCGTCGTCAATGCTCTGGTACGCGGGTTTGACGGCGCCCTTCCCAAGCTTCCCGGCACGCGGTTTCCGGAGCGTCCCGGCGAACTTTTCCAGGGAGCCGTTCCCCACGGCCTCGCGGGAGAACAGGTAGTAGATGCAGGCGAATTTCTCCTGGTCAGCATACTCGGAGAAATGGAACTTGCGGATGCAGTGGCAAAGCGCCGTATCCACCGCGGGCTTATGGCGGCAGTCCAGGATTTGGAATTGCTCGAAATCGGTCAGGAGTGCAATGGGGGTCTTGGCGTTCCAACCGTAGCGGATGGTCTGGAAATAGTTTTGGGCCGTGGCGATGTCGCCAAAGGGCTTTTTGGCCTCGGCAAAGAACCGGACGTCCCGGAAATTCGGTGCGAGGTAGAACGCATAGTCCGCGCGCCGTTGCGCCCCGTGAACGGTCACCCCACGCTCCACCTTGACTTCCTGCTCAAAGGGGTTTTTCTGCCGGTCGTGGTTGACATCCCAGCCCAGGGCAATCAGGAACTTGTCAATGAAGTCCTTCCGGACCTCGCTTTCCTGGTAGTTGGGCGAGAGGAAATGGGCCTTGTTCGCGTCGAAATCCTTCGCGAGCAATTGAACGGCGGCAAAAGCATCCTCAAGCTGGGATGGCATACTATGGGGGGAGCGTACCAAACGGGGTGCTGATAGCAAGACGCGAGCCCAACCCGTCGGCGAGTGCCCGGTTGCACCTTGTGGCCCGCGGTGGGGCCGGGGCCGCCGGACGGACCGCAAAAAAGTGGCGATCCGCCGTAAACTGTGGTACGGATCCGCACAGCCACCCCAACGAAATGAGCACGCACCCGATCCTCACCCTGGCCGGCTCGCTGCTGGTCGCCGCCCTCGCCGCCAGCCCCGGCCCCACCGCCGCCGCGGAACCCCCGGCCAGCCCCGAAGTGACCGCCGCCATGCAGCCCTACCTGGACGGCTACAAGCTGGCGGGCGTCGTGGCGATCATTGCTGACAAGACCGGCAAGGTCCGTTTCCGCAACCAGCTCGGCTTCGCCGATGTCGAAGCCCGGCGGCCGCTCACCGAGGACAACGTCTTCTGGGTCGCGTCGATGAGCAAGATGTTCGTCGGCGCGTCGATCATGATGTTGGTGGACGAAGGCAAGGTGAGCCTGGAGGACCCCGTCACCAATTTCATCCCCCAGCTCGGGAAATGGATGGTGGTGGCCGGGAAGGACGCGGCCCACGTGCTGCTCCAGCCGCCGGTCCGCCCGGTGACGGTGCGCCACATCCTGAGCCATACCAGCGGGCTGACCGGCATGTCCGAGCTCCAGCAGGTGACCGGGTCGGACGCCACGCCGTTGAAGGCACGGGCGCTGAGCTCCGTCACCGGCCCGCTCCAGTGGCAGCCGGGCGAGAAATACCAATACGGCAACCAGGGGATGAACATCGCCGCCCGCATCGTGGAGATCATCAGCGCCATGCGCTACGAGGAATTTCTCCAGAAGCGGTTCTTCGATCCGCTGGGAATGAGGGAAACGACGTTCTGGCCCAGCGAGGCGCAGATCGCCCGGCTCGCGGGCGCCTACGGCCCGAACAAGGCCACCAACGGTCTCGCCCGGGCCGGCATCGGCTTCCTGACCAAACCGTTCGGCGACCGCACCCGCCGGTTCCCCGAAGCCGCGGGCGGCTTGTTTTCCACCACGCACGACCTCCTCCGCTACGGGTTCATGCTGGCCAACGACGGCGAACTGGACGGGAGGCGCTACCTGTCCCCGGCGGCCATGGCAGAACTACGCCGCGAACAAACCGGGGCCACCAAGGTCAACTACAGCCTGGGCTACCACCTCCGCAACGGCATGTTCGGCCACGACGGCGCCTATGGCACCGACCTGTCAGTGAACCCGGCGACCGGAATGGTGGCCTTGTTCATGGTGCAATGCCCCGGACCCGACCAATGGGCGGCCCGCGACCGGTTCCTGAAGACGGCCGCCGAAGTCTTCAAGAACTCCGAGCCCTGACCGGCGCGGCCGGGTAGCGCACGGACGTCAGGACTTGCCGGCGGGGAAGTCCGGCAGCGTTTCCCGGAGGATGGCCGCGATCCGCTGGCGTTCGGCCGCGCCGAGGTAGGCATAGCGCGAGGAGGGCTGCGCCGGAGCCAGCGCGCGGGAGAGCCGCGCAAATACCCGGTGCTTCAACGCCGCGGGCAGCAAGCGGAAGGAATCCGAATAGATCAGGTAACTGCAGCGGCTCCTGAACAGGTGTTCCGACAACAGCAGATCCTTCAGGGAACTGCCGTCCCGCGCACGGGGCACTCCGGCCGCGAACGCCGGTGGAAAAGCCGGCGCGCCGACGATGGTCTTGGGCAGGGCGGCCTCGTTCTTGAACAACAAGGCGTCCACCACCGCGTCGGCGGAATGGTCAAACACGGATCGCACGCTGTCGAGCATCAGGCCGTCGGGATCCGCCTCGGGGGCGGGCTTGAGCACGGCTTGCAGCCCCGCCTGGTACTCCAGTATATGCCGGCACTCGAGGCTGGCGCGGGTGAGGGCGTTCTGCATGGTGGTCTGGTGCTCGAACACCAGCAGGGCGGCGATGTCACTCCCCCCGGTCAAATAGGCGCTGGCATCGAAAAAGCGGGCCAGATTCGTGATGTTCGCGCCGCGGGCCGGGTCGAACACCAGCTTTTCCCCCGCCTCCGCCGCCAGGACGTTCCCGCGGTGCACCGTGGCTCCGTGGAGGCCGGTCACGTACCACCCGCCCCACCGCTCCGAAAACGGCGTTCGGTCGTCCACCACTTCGCTGCCCTGGCGGAAGATCGGCTCGCCCTCCCCGTCGGCATAGAGCGACCGGGCGAACACGGACGGAATGCCCCGCACGAACATCCCGCCGTGGCAGCGGAGGCAGTCGCTGTCGCGCGCGAACTCGGGCGGATGCCGGGCCGACAGCCCGCGCGGGTCGAACGAATAGAAAACCGGCCCCAGCCCGGGGTCGATGGCGGCAATCTCCATCAACCCGCCCGGGACCCAGCCCACATAACAGTCGTCGGTGTAAAACAGGCAACGGGGATGCCCCGGTCCGATGAGGTGGTTCTGAAAACTGGTCTTGGAGAACACCAGCATCTGGGAGGCGACGGGGACATGCAACGCCGCGAGCAACTGCCTCACCACCTCGCGATCCGACCCGGCCAATTTCAACTCCCCGGCCGCGATTTGCGCCCGCACCCGCGTCAACGCGTCGTGGGGTGCCGACGTGGAATAATTGATCGGGGGTAGTTCGTAAGCCTCGGTGGTCTGCGCCCCGGCGTCCGGACCGACGGCCCACGCCACCACCACGCACAGCCACGCCCCAATCAGGGCTCCCCGGCCGCGGCGGCACCCCCGCGGGCGCGCACTGCCGTGCCGCTTGATTGATGAAGAGCCTGTTTCCATGGGCGCGCGGGTGACAGCGGAGATTAGGGGCGGTCCCGGGATTTGTCGCGCAATTTCTCGCGGCGGCGCGATCGGCCTACCTCCCCGGCGCCAACGACAGGGTGATCCCCCCGGTGCCCGCGGGAACCAGCCGGATGTTCCCGTTCTCGAGCCGCTGGCAGACGCCGCCGCCGCGCGGCAACCGAATCCCATATTCCGCCCCGTCGTGCTCATAGGAGACAAGCTCCGGGGCCACCACTCGCACGTTCTTCTGCTGCGGCGCGCCGCCGATCAGTTCCCAGGCCCACGCCAACGGCCTGCCCTCTCCGTCCACGCCGCTGCAGCTCACCTCGGACTCCCGGCAGACCATCAAGAAAGTCCCGCCCCCGCGCAACGGCTGCCGGATGCTCAAGTCGGTGTGGTTCAACGCCTCCACCGCCGGCACTCCGTCCGGGGCCAGCGGCGATGCCTTGCCATCCGCGGACAGAAGGATCGGCCACATCCCGGCCTTTTCCGGCCCGGACCACAACGCCCCGTCCATCACGGGCAGCGTGCCGTAGGCCAGCGATGTGGTGGTGAGCGGTTGGTCATGGGTCGGTGATACCACCCGCTCATCGAAGCAATGCAGGTCCCGGATGAAAAACCCGCTTTTCTCCCACAGCATGTTCAGGCGGTAAAAGCGGCTGTCGTACCAGACCGTCTTGCGGTTCTCGTGCCGCCAGTCGTTCCGGCACACCACCGAGGTGGGCGGCGTCAGCGGGTACTTCCGGCGGAACCACTCCCCGGCCTGCGCGAGGGTCATGGCCGTGAGTTCCCCCGCCCTGACCCGCTCCGCGATGAGCGCGACCTGCATGGTGAGGCCGCGCCGCATGTCCTCCCACCCGAAGGCGTTCTCCTGCCCCGCCTGGGTGTAGCCGAAGGCCAGGGCGGGCTCATGGATCAGGTTGTTCATGAACCACCCCACCCAGGCCGCCGAGCCTCCCGCCTGCGGATAGACCGGCTCCAGCGTCCACATGCCGCCCGCGTAGCCCTGGTAAATGGGATCACTGCCCAGCATCCGGAACACCGGCAGGTCGATCTGCCCCGCCTTGGTCTGCGCCGGCATGTAGGCATTCACCCGGCTCGGATAGTATGCCTGGTTCCAGTAGCCACCCCAGAGCGTGTAGCCGTCGGTGCCGACCTGATCCTTGCAGTTGCAGGAGGCGATGATGCCATACTTCTTCGCGGCGTGCGCCAGCGTGACCTCGTCGATGAACCAGGACCCGATGCTGCGGGGGTACTGGCCGAACACCGCCTTGAAATCGGCCATGTAGATATCCAGCAGCCTCCGCCGGTCATCGGGGGCGTAGCCCGGGGAAAACCCGACGTTGGCCTGCGAATCCCATTCATGCTGGCCACGCCATTTGAGCCCCGCCTTCTCCGCCAGCGGCCGGGGAATCTCCCACCAGGCGGCGATCTCCTGCCCCGGGCCCAACTGCTCCTTGAGCAGCTTCTGATAGCGGGGATTGATCAAGGCGTCATACTGCAAGGCCCAGGTCGCGGGCAGACCCGTCGGTTTGATCAACTCGATTTGGCGCCGGGTCGCCTCAAACAGCACTTCCTCGGAATGCGGGACGCGGTAATCCGAGTTCCGGATGAAATTATAGAGGTTGACGATGCGTGGTCCGTCCGCCGGGGCCATCTGGCACGCCCCCAGCAACAGCAGGACGCAAAGGACACCCGCGCCCGTGCCGGTCCCCCGCCGGACAGGTCGAGGCCGAGCCAACCGGCGGGCGGCGGGGGAACGAGGGGGTTGGGTTTGGCCGGGCACTTGGGCAGTCATGGCAGTTTGCACTGCAGCCATCATCCGCCCCTCGAATCCCCTGAGGCAACCCCGTTTTTCGTCGCGCAGGTCGGAAGGCCGGCGCGAAAGCGCCGGAATGCCGCGCACTCCAGGCGCTTCGCGAAGGAGGGACAAGAATCCGGCATCGCGGAGCGATTAGAGCTTCGACCTGTGCGCGGCAGATCTTCATCGGGCTCAACCTGCCACCAAATGGACCGCCCCAACGGAGCCGCCGCCGGTCGCGTGCCGTTGCAACTCCCCTCGCAACCCGCGCGCCATTCGGGCCGAACCTCGGGAAGGCTCCGAGCCCGGGATGGGGCGCCGGGGAGGCCCCGCGCGGGCAGATCTCTCCCTGAATCCCAACGATTACATCGCTCAGCCCAGCGTTGCCGCGCAGCACGGCTACGCTGGGCCAGCGCCCCGCACTCCCGCAACTCTGAAAGAGTTGCATCATTGCCACACCCACCGCCCGCCGACAGCGACATCGCACCAGCGGAGCCGGGGTTGCGGCCGAATCGGAGCTAGCCGAAGGGCACGATTCGATCCAACTCTTCCAGAGTTGGTGGACTGGTCGATGGAATGGCCTACCCAGCGCAACCGCTCCACGCCAACGCCGGGCGGAGTGATTCAATCCCTTTGGGATGGCCACCCCGCGGCCCTGTCATTACCCACCTCTTTTCCTGCCCCGTGTGGGATGTTCGCTTTGCCGGTGGAAAACCGGGCTTGCCCCTCCGGGAGGGAGAAATCAGTTGCCCACGGTGGCTGGGCCATCCATGGCGCTGATGGTCATGGGTTTGGAAATGGTGAGCGATTCGGAACTCGATCCCGCGGTCTTGATGAAAATGGTGCCCGCTGATTTGACTCCCCCCACACCCGAGGTCAGGGTCTTGAACGGATAATTGTAACTTCCGGCCGGCTGGGTGCTCCCGCCGTTGGCCGGCCCCGTGTAGTTGAAGTCAACGAAGACTGGTCCGGCGAACTCCAAGAGCGCATAGATGAGATTGGCGCCGTTGGGGCTGCCCCAGCCCGTGCAGAGGTCGTACCCCGTTGCCGCGTGGAACAGGTTGGGGCTGCCGGGCCAGGTGTTGTCGCCGGTGGTGATGTCGTGGAAGCAGGAGGCGTAATTGGGACTCCGGCCAATCGCGTAGATCGCCGGGTTGAGGAAGCCGACGGCCGGCTGGCCCTGCGCCACGGCTTGCTCGTTGACCAAGGCGGCAAAACCGGCCCACAAAGGCGCCGCGGCGCTGGTGCCGCCGATGTCGCTCGCGGTGGTGTGGTTCGCATTGATCCAGATCTGGTCGGAGGTCATCGCGACATCCGGCACATTGCGCATGGAGCTCGACCCGCCGACGGCCGTCATGTTGATCGGCCGCTGCCAAAGGGGAATCGAATAGAGGGTGCTGACCCCGCCGCCACTGCCCCAGTAGGGGTCGTTGGTGGTTTGGCCGTTGCAACACCAGGCGGGGGGCCCGTTATTGTGCCAATTCCACACCTGCTCTGACGCATAGGAGAGGCTGTGGTTGGTCATCGTCAACGTCGCGCCACCCACACTGGTGACATAGACATCATCGCCCCCACCCCAGATGCTCCCCACATACGCGTCGCCGTCGCCCGAGGCCATGAAGAAGCTCTGACCCTGACTGGCCAGTTGCTCGAAATATCCCTCCGCCACCGGATCGCGGTCCATGCCCCAGGAAGAGCTGAACTGGCTGACTTGGGTGTAGGCGGCCATGCTCTGCAAGATCTGGTCGGAGCCGGTGCCCTCGAAGACATAGAGCTTGGACAACCCCGGCGCCATCGAGATTACCATCTCAATGTCCAGGGAGCACTCCTCGATGCCATTGGCGTCGCTGTTGTTCATGGAGAAACCAGGCAGCACGACGTTTTGAATCGGCAAACTGGTGGAAATCCCGGCCAGGTTCTCGTAGTCCGTGATGTCGCTGGCAAAGTAGCCCTCCTTTTCGTACAACCCGACACTCTGCCCGGAACCAGTCTGCGAGGCGCCTGCGGCGTAAGCGTTCCTAAAGTCCTTTCCCATGAAACTGCTGCCGTTTGGTGCGGACCCACCCCAACTGGTTTCCCCCGGCGGGGCCTGCCGGTGATGACTCATCGGATGGGAAACGAAGAAGTTATTCAGACCGCTGATAAACAGGATCGGCACCTCCGCCTCCACCGTCGGCTCGGCGTCCGGCGCGAAGAATATTCTGGCTTCCTTGGGATCCCAGAAATTCCGCAAGGTGACCCGGAAGGTCTTCTCGATGGCGGAAACCGGCGCCTCCACCTCGAGGAGCACGCGGTCATCGGACGTGCGCGTGATCTCCAGCCCGTTGGCTTTGGCGAAGGCGATTACCTTCTGATAGTCCTGTTCGGTTGGACCGAACCGTGCGGTAAACTCCCCCGGTTTCAAATAGCGATGGAAGCTCGGGCTGGCGGGGTCGTAGAGCCGCTCCACCAAGCGGTCCAAGCCCTGGCGGTCGCGCAACGGCAGACCGATGGTCAGCGGAATCCGATCCGAGGCCGCTGGCTGGCCCTGGGGAGCGAGCTTCTGCGTGGCCACCGGGTCGGGCACATGGCCGGGAAGTGTTTGGCGTTCTGCGGGCCGGGCCGCGCCGGGAAGCAGAAGGGCCGTCGCCAACACGAAGCCCAGGATCCGGGCGGAGAGCCGTCGGGCGGGGATGAAGGATTTCATAGCCAAAAAACGGAGGTTCGTTACCACAAGGTCACCAACACCAGCATCGGGCCGTTGCCTCCCTTGAGGCCGGTCATCACCTTGCCCAAGACGGCCCCTTGGGCACGAGCGCCGTCCGTCACCTTCGTGGCGCACCGTGGGTCGGTCGAAGCCGTGACGAGGGCGCCCGGCCCCGCAGGGAGCGAGGGTGTTCCCCGCCACCGGGACCACGACCATGTCCCTGGTGGCGGCCACCGCCACCCGGGACAGAGCCGGGCGGGTTACTCCGCCAGGCGGAAGAACAGCGTGCCCGCCGGAGGACTGATGCTGATGCTGTTCGTCCCGTTGACCGTCGTGACGGGAGCCGCGCTGGGTGCCCAGGTGCCGCTGTTCACGCTGGCTTTTTGCTGCAGGGAGAAGCTGCCGGTGTTGGGCCAGGAGACGACCACCGTGTTCGGCGAGGCGTACCGAATCGTCAGGTTCGGCACGCTGGAGTTGGTGCTGGGCACGGTCCCGACCAAGCTCCAAAACCCACCCGTCAGCGAGTAGTTGCCACCCGTCAGCGGTCCTCCCGCGTCCGGTTGGCCGATGGTGCCGGTGAGGGAGAACGCCCCGCCGCTGCTGGCACCGCCGCCGCCGGCGACTTTATACCAGTCAATGGAGTAGTTTTGGGCGGCGGCGCTGAGTGCTCCGGCGCAGAGGACCAGCCCGGCCAGGTATTTCGCAAGTTGTTGGTTCATGATCTAGTTTCCTATGGTGGCGGGGCCATTGTTGGCGTTGATGGTCATCGGCTTGCTGATGGTCATGGTTTCCGCGCTGCTGGCGGCGGTCTTGATGATAATCGTGCCGCCGGAGCTGACCCCGCTGACTCCCAGGGCCATGGTCTTGAAGGGGTAGTCGTAACTGCCGGCCGGGTCGGAAGCGCCGCCGCTGGTCGGCCCGGTGTAGGTGAAGTCAACGAAGACGGGGCCCGAGAGGCCGACCAGCGCGTCAAGCAGGCTGGTGCTGTGGGGAGAGCCCCAGCCCGTGCAAAGATCGAAGCCTCGTGCGGCCGAGTACAAGCCGAGGGTGCTGGTGCCCTTGGCCGTGTTATTCCAGGCGTTGCTGCCATTGGTAATGTCATTGAAGCAGGCGGCGTAGTCGCCGCTCTGGGCAATCGCGTAGAGGGCGGGCGTGAGCAGGCCCAAGGGCGGCTTGCCTTGTTGCGCGGCTTCCTGGTTGGCCAGGGCGCAAATGCCGGCCCAGAGCGGGGCGGAGAGGCTGGTGCCCACAAAACCGCTGAAGCTCCCCGGAATGGCCGGGGCGTTCGTGGGCTGGTCGGTGTAAACCCCGAGCAGGTCCCGCGCCACCGCGGCGACGTCGGGCACATTGCGGTGTTGAGTCGATCCCATGTTAAGCGTCATGCTGATGCCCTTTTGGAAATCCGGGATGGGGACCTGGGTCAGGACACCGCCGGCGGTGGCAAAGTAGGTGAACTTGGTCCCCGGAGAATCATCCCAAACGACCTCGTTGGTCCAGGCTGCTCCGGCGCCGCTCATGTACAACCGCGTGCCGCCCACGGCGGTCATGTAGAGGAGGCTCTGCTCGGTGCCGGTATCCACCCCGTTGGCAAACGCGCCGTTGTCCCCCAAGGCGTAGAAGAACGACTGCCCCTGGGCCGCGAGTTGCTGCATGCCTTGCACGATGCTGGTATCCCCGCTGATGCCCCAGGAACAACTGATCTGGTTGGGGCGGGTCTCCCCTTTGGTGGGGGAGGCGATCTCGGCGATAACGGCGGAGTTGTTGTTGCCCTCATAGACGTTCACCCCCGTCAGCCCCGGGGCCATCGCGACGGACATCTCGATGTCAACGCATACCTCGTCGTTGCCGCTGCCTGGGGAGTAACTCGCCAGCACGTTGTGCAACGGGACATGCGGCAAACCTGCGTAGTTTTCATAGTCCGTGATGTCCCCGGGGGTATAACCATCGAACTCGACCAGGCCGATGACCTGGCCCGCGCCATTGAGTGAGGTGCCGGGAACATAAGCGTGCCGGAAATCGCTGCCCATGTAG
>Ga0182030_10020118_pt1 | contig 12628 bp, 8 predicted proteins | sample 812S3MmetaG_FD_121299 | JGI IMG/M metagenome (GOLD analysis project Ga0182030, IMG submission 121299) | Permafrost microbial communities from Stordalen Mire, Sweden - 812S3M metaG (Illumina Assembly) | ecosystem: Environmental > Terrestrial > Soil > Wetlands > Permafrost | place: Sweden... | reverse complement strand
GAATCTGCCCAACGGTCGAGACAATTGTGGGCGATGTTGAGCCTGCCTCCCACGAACCATTGCGCCCACTCGGGGCCGCGGCTGGCATCGAGCACCTGGCGGTAGGGTTCAAACCACTCGACCCCCATTTCGCGCATCGACTCATCCCAGAAGCGCTCAGGATTTTCGCGGCTGAAATGCAAAAACGCCTCGCGGTCCGAAAACCCGAGGCGTTGCATAAAGCGCCAGACGTTGGTCCGTTCGACGAACTCGCGCGAGGGCTCCCAAATCATGACGGGGCAGGTCCCATGCCTAGGTCAATGCCTGCCCCACCATTCTAGCGTTTCGGTTTACCGCCTCGGAGCCCAGCCGACGGTGAAGGTCATCATGACGCTGCGTCCGGGAAGGAGATTCAGCAGGTCATTGGGGCTCTGGACATAATGCGCACTCGCCGTCGGGGCGATACCGGGCGTTATGCCGACCAGATTGTGGCTGTCGGCCAGATTGTTGACCGCCAGGCCGATTTTGCTCCCGCGCAACCACGAACTGCCTTTGATCTCGTAATTCGCGAAGACGTTCACGACGTTGAATGGATTGATGGTGTAGGCCTGATCGACCGGGAACGGGATGGTAAGCCCGTTTACGTTGTAGTTGAGTGTGGCGTTGTCGTTGTACAGCATGCCCACGCGCTTGTCGACGAAGCCGAGGCTCCAGTCGGCGTGGTGCCACAGCAAGCTCACGGTCTCGACGTTCTTGGGTGCGTTGGCTACCCAGAGGCCGCCGTTGGGATAGTTGGCGCCCGTCTGATATTTTGCCGAACCCATGGTGCCGTTGGCATACAGTGAGAGTCCATAAGGCAGCACGAAGCTCGCTTCCGCTTCGATTCCCTTTGTGTTGCTGGGCCCAGTCGCGACATAGACGGGTTCGTTGGTAGTCGGATCGGTGTAGGTGTCGAAGCCGTTCTGGAAGTGAATGTAATAGGCATCGGCATCCAGAGTCCAGCGGCGGTACTTCATCACGGAGCCGGTCTGATAGGTCTTGGCCAGCGTCGGCTTGGGTGGAACCAGAACATTCGCGTTGGGAACGTCGAAGACGCTGCTCAGCGGAATAATGCTGCCCTCGGCAAACTGAGCATAAACTGACCAGTTGCTCTTGAGGCTATAGCGGGCCGCGATATTCGGCAACCAATTGTTGTAGTTGATGGAGTGCGCCACAAACTGGGCGCCGCCGAAGCAGAAGGGCGCGCCGGTGTTCGGATCCTTCCCCAGCGTTCCGCCCAGGCAACCGACCGTCTTTCCATTATCCTGGTATTGATTGAGCGACATGCCGTAATCGGCAGCTTTGATTCCAGCCGTGAGCACGAATTTCGGCGCCGCATGCCATTCGTACTCGGCAAACGGCTGCGCGGACGTAGTGATGAAATGCTCGTGGAAGTTCCCGAACGGCGTGTCGAGCTGGGTAATAATATTGGACGGAACCTGATAACGGTCCGTGTAGGCCCAGTCGAACCACATGCCGACCCGGAAGATACCATACTTGGACTCATTGGTCAGGATCGCGGTGTCGCCGGCGTGCCGATAGCCGTTGAGCTTGTCGACGCCGCTCGGTTTGGCGGAACTGAGGCTGACCGTAGCACCATTCTGGTAGAACTGTTTATTCCAGTAGCGCGTGGTATACGCCTTGGTGTCGAACTTCCAACCGTGCCCCAAATCGGCGTTGTAGGCGAGGTATTCGAAATCGGTTTGCACGTGATAGGTGTTGTAACCGTAATAATAAGGATCGGGAGTGCCGTCCGAAAGGAGCGGTGTGCCGTCCAACAGGTAGTTATCGCCGTACTGCGCCACTTGCGCGCGCGTGGGGTTGGTGGTGTTCGGGGTGTTGGTCCAGATGTCCACCAGTCCACCGTAAGCCGTGAAGGAGCTGCGATCGGAGATCCGGTATTGGTACTTGCCGTAGCCCGCTACTCGCTTCTGCCGATTATAGGTTTGATAACCGTCAGAGAGGAGCTGCTGGATGTCCGTCAGGAAGCTATTCTTACTGCCTTTTCCAAAAAACCCGCTGTCGGCGTCCAATTGGAGAACGCGTGTATTGAACGAGCCGTAGTCGAACGTCGCGCGGATGTCCGGGTCGGGAAACAAGGGCGGGGACTTCAGATTAATCGATCCGCCGAAGTTCGTGGGGCCAAAGGTTGAGGCAAGGCCCGGACTGCGGTCGAAATCGACGGAGTCGGTCCAGCCACTCGGAAAGTTCGCCCAGGAGTGGTGCGTCGGAGAATTGGTATCTTCGAACGGAATGCCATCGAAAGTCATGGTGTATTGTCCGTCCGAGAAGCCGCGAAAGAACGTCTTGCCTTGGCCGAGCCCGATTCCGTTGGGATTCAGGCTAAACGTACCCGGCGCATAATTAATGTACTCGGAGTAGTCGGCCACCGGCGACATGAAATTCTTGATGAAGTCGGAACTGACCTCGGTTTTGGCTGAAGTCGCCTCCAGCAGATTGCCGGACGGTGCTGTGGCCGCCGCCAGCGACATCGTTTCGCTGACCGTGATCGAAGTCGTAACTGTTTCCACCGACATGGTAATGGGCGTGTCCAGTGTGGTGCCGGCGGTGACTACTCCGCCGGACCGCGTAGCTAAGGCGAACCCAGGCGCTGTAATGTAGATGGAGTACTTCCCGGGCGCGAGATCGGGAGCGGTGAACTTTCCCTCGGCATCGCTTTTCACGCTGCTGGAAGCCCCCGTCGACTCGTTCCTGACCTCCAACGCCGCATCCTGGATCGGCTTTCCTGACTGGTCCACAACCGTCCCGGAAATCGTTCCGGCCGTTTGCGCCTGGAGTGGCCGCGAAGCCACGCCGCAGAGCAGCAGCCCTAGGGAAAATACAATTGCCGTCGTCGAAAGTCGTTTCATGTTTTGTTTCAATTGCGCGCAAGTGGGCAAAGTGAGCCTGCTCAAAGTTGACTCCTTAAAATGTCGTTGGGGTGTTGAAATAGGGTACCAGCGAAAGGTTACAAGCGCATGACTTGGTGCCACGCCTATCGAAACACTCGATGCGCAGTGAACACAACGCCTGTATTCGCTTCCTAGGAACAGCCCCTGGATTGTTTCACACAGACTACCAACGCAGTATTACAACTGCATGACTGTGACGTTAGGATTTCCACAGGAAATGAGCCGCGATTGTGACCGAACTGTAACCGAACAGTAGCTCGACGGTGACAATCCGCTGATATACTCGGCGTCTTTGCACTGAAAAAACGCCACGAAAAGGGAACCAACTATGTTACAGCCCTTGCGCTCCACGCTGCTCTCTGTCACGGCTGCGGCCCTACTTTCTACCGCGGCTTACAGCCAAACCAGCTTTCCGGGATTCACTGCCGGGAACCTGGTGATTTCGCGATCCGTCTATACCGGCGATGCCACCACTGTCATTGCGGGACAGGGTCTGCCGCCGATTTGCCCGTCCACCGCGGCTTGTGCCACTGCGCCCGCGGCGAGCAACGGCCAGTACCCCAACACCGGCAACAGCAACAACGTCTGGAGCAACAGTACGGTAGACGGAAGCTTCGGAGTCACCGCGCCCGTCTTCCTGGACCAGATCACCCCCACGGGCACGCTGGTCAACACTCTCCCAATCCCTCCCGGCATGATCACGTCGAGTTTCAGCTCGAAATCCGAGCTTGCTTTAACGCTCTCGACAGATGGCACTGCGATGACGTTCATGGGCTATGAGGCGCCGCCCAACACTCTTGACGTTTCCAACTCCAACACGCCCATGGTGTATGACCCCACGAATCCCGCGGGCGGCAGCTATTTTCGCGCGGTGGCTCAGATAGGCGCCAACGGGGCGATTCAAATTACCAAGACCAACGCATACAACGGCAACAACGGCCGTTCCGCCATTCTGTCGAACGGCTTGTACTACATTTCCGGGAACTCCAACAACGGTGGCGGGACCCCCGCAAACGTAGTCGCCGCCGGCGGCGTGCAGGTGGCGACGCCCGGCCAGGCGGATACCACGCTGCCCACTAAGGTGGGAAGCTTTTCGATCACGCAGATCACGAATCCCGCGACCGGCCAACCATACGCCGCCGACAAACTCGGTAAGGACGACAACTACCGTGGCATAACGATTTTCAACAACACCCTCTACGTCACCAAAGGTAGCGGCGGCAATGGCATCGACACGGTCTACCAGGTGGGCACCGCCGGTACGTTGCCGACGCTCGCCACCGCAGCCACCACGCCCATCGCCATTCTGCCCGGTTTTCCCACCGCGCTGGCCAAGACCGCCACAGCCGCTTCCGACTATCCATTCGGAATCTGGTTCGCCAACGCCACCACCCTCTACGTGGCCGATGAAGGCGACGGCGTCCTCGCCGATGCTGCCGCCAGCAAGACCGCTGGCTTGCAGAAGTGGACCCTGGCGAACGGCACCTGGACAATGCAGTACGTGCTCCAGAACGGCCTGAATCTCGGCGTGGCGTACAGCGTCGCGAACTATCCGACGTCCCTCAATCCCGCTACTGACGGCCTGCGCAATATCACCGGCAAGGTGAATGGCGATGGCACTGTGACCATCTGGGCGACCACATCCACCGTGAGCGCCAACGGCGATCAAGGCGCAGACCCCAATTTCGTGGTGACCATCACCGATACGCTGGCGAACACCACCGCGGCCGCCAGCGAGAAATTCACGGTCGTCAAAGCAGCTAACGCCGGCGAAGTACTGCGCGGCGTTTGCTTCGCTCCCACCGCCGGCACCACGCCGATGAACAATGTGCCGTCGGTCATTTCCGCCGCCACCTCGAGCGTCGCGACCATCGCCCCTGGTGAACTGGCGACGGCGTTCGGACAGAATCTGTCTGCCGGCACGCCGCCCGAAATCTTCGGACCGCTGCCCACGCTCTACTACGGCAACTCGGTCTCGATCGTGGATTCCGCCAGCAAGACTTGGGCTGCTCCGCTGAACTTTGTCTCGCCGAACGAGGTCACGTTCACGGTTCCGAGCGGCGTCGCCGCGGGAGCCGCTACCGTCAACCTGATGAGCAGCAACGGTACGCAGACTGCCGGCAATATTCAAGTTGCCGCCGCGGCTCCCGCCCTCTTTACGCTTAACGGGAGCAGCCTTGCCGCCGCTGAGACCATCACTGTCGCGGCCAACGGCACGCAGACCTACGGATCGACCTATCAGACTACCGCTGGCGCCTCGCTCGCCTCCAGCCCGATCAATCTGTCCAACGGCGCTGTGTACCTGGTGCTCTACGCCACGGGAATGGATGCCGCCACGGCGGCGAACACTACGGTGACCATCGGTGGGGCAACCGCCCAGGTGCTGTACGCCGGTACCCAGAACCTCTTCGCCGGCCTGGACCAGATCAACGTCCTGCTCCCCGCTTCCCTCGCCGGCAAGGGTACCGTCGAGGTGCAGGTTACGGTCAACGGTGCGGCGGCAAACGCTGCGCAGATCGTGGTTCAGTAGTCGATAGCGAAAGGGGCTTGTCGGGAAATGACCGCTCCCTTTGGTCGCGGCTCGGAAACGTTCGGAAAGGTTCACCGCCGATTCCGAGCCGTGACCAGAGGGAGCGGTTTTCACAAACTGGCGCTGTTATTTCTTGACGAGTCTTACCTCATCAACTTCTCAATCATCCCCAGCGCGCCATGCAGTTCCTGCGGCGCATGCAAGACTCCCGCAAACAAATCTCCCCGTTCCGCAAATCGATCCAGCGCATTCGTAATATTGAACTGCGTGGGATGAATCCCGCGGCGCACCTCCGACCACTCCAAAGGTGTCGCCACCGGCGCGCCCGCATACGCGCGCAATACGTACGGCGCGGCGATCGTCTTTGAGCGGCCATTCTGCAGGTAATCGAAATACACGCGATTTTTTTGCCGCTTGGCCACCGTGCGCGGAGTGGTGAACAGGCTGGGATCTTCCGCGATGGTCAGCCGCGAAATGAGCTCGGCGAAGGTACGCGTTTCCTCGTAGGAATAAATCGGCTCGACGGGTACGTACACGTGCATGCCGTCGCCGCCGGTCGTCTTGGGGTATCCCACGAGCCCGATGCGGTCGAGTACGCGCTTCACCAGCAGCGCCGCGTCGACGATCTTGTCGAACAAGCACTCCTGCGGGTCGAGATCGATCAGGATGAAATCGGGATTGTCGAGCGAGGGCGACCGGCTCATCCAGGGGTTGTGGTCGATGCAGCCCAGATTCACCAGGTAGAGCAGGCTGGCGCGGTCCTCCGCAAACACGTAGTGGATGTCGTCGATGCGCTCGGTGCGCAACCAGGGCGCAAAGCTGTCGGCCGCGTCTTTCTGAAAGAAGTAGTCCCCCTTGATGCCGTTGGGATAGCGCTTGAGGGAAAGCGGCCGGTCTTTCAAATGCGGCAGAATCAGGCTGGCGACCCCGTCGTAGTAGTTCAGGACGTCGCGCTTGGTATAGCCCTCGTCCGGGTAATAGACCTTCTTCAGATTGGTAAACTTCAGCGTCTGGCTGTCGATGCGCAGCGACGCTTCTTTGACGTCGGACAACAATTGCTCACGTTCCATGTGCTCACATCCCAAAGCAGGTTCCTCGCGTGCCACCTGGCGCGGGGTGACATCGTTGCGCAGGCCCAGGAACACCGGCGCGCGCAGACGACGATCGGGCGTCCAATTGGCGAACTTCACCTGGCAGACCAACTCGGGCTTCACCCACGTCATCCCCTTATCCGGTTTCGGCCGCTCGGCGAAGGGGCACTGGTCGACAATCAGCGGTTGCAACTTGGCGAACAGGCTGGCCAGCAGTTTCTGATCGAACCCGGTCCCGACATTGCCCACCCAGGTTAGCTTGCCTTCCTCGTAAAGACCCAGCACCAACGCGCCGAAATAGTCGCGATCGCCCTGCGGCGCGGTGAATCCGCCGATCACGAACTCCTGCTCACCTACGATTTTGATTTTCAACCATTCCCGGCTGCGGCGCGATTCGTACGTGCTGTTGGCGTGCTTAGCGACCACCCCTTCGAGGCCGATTCCGCGTGCCGCTTCCAACAGCTCCTCGCCCGCGCCCGGAAAAACCTCGGAGATGCGCAGCACTCCACCGGGCGTCACCACCGTCTGCAGCAACTCGCGACGCTTGGCCAGGGCGACGCCGCGTAGATCGTAGCCATCCAGATAGAGCAGATCGAACGCGAAGTAGATCACCGGCGTGGATCGCGCCAGGTAGGAGATGGAATTAGGATCGGAATTGGCGATGCGGGGCTGGATCAAATGAAAGCGCGAGACGCCCTTCTCGTCGAGCACCGCGATCTCGCCATCCAGAATGGCGGTTTGCGCGGCGATCTGGTGCGGGAGTACAGCCAGTTCGGGATACTGCCGTTCGCAGCGCAGGCCACTGCGCGATGTGATGCGCACCTCCTCGCGATCCAGGAAAGCGATGGCGCGGATGCCGTCCCATTTGATCTCGTAGAGCCATTCCTCACCGCGCGGGGCCTTCTCGATGAGTGTCGCGAGCATGGGCTCGAGCGCGGCGGGCATCTCGGCTTTCCGGGCGCCTTTGATTGCGGCGAGGGTAGACGCAAGGGTAGCGGCAAGATCGAGCTTGACCTTCTTACTCTTCGCGGGCGCCACGACGGCCGGTGCGGGACCCGCCTTCGATCCGCGCTTGGCCGGCGGACTGGTAGCCCAGACGCGTTCGGTGTCCCCGGCAGTTTCGCGTTTGGTCTGGCGCGCCGGCAAGTTGCCGGCAATCTCGGCCTGCGTACGGCCGGAGAGCACGCTATAGGCGTGCGTTTCCACGTCCCAGCCGGGAACGGCGAACGCGTCGCGCTTCTTGAGGATCAACCACTCGTTACCCTTGCCGCGTCCTTTCATGTGGACCAGCGCGAAATCGCCGTTGAGCTTCTCGCCGTGAAGCTGGAACTTCAGGTCGCCGCGCGCGATCTGCTCCACGCCGCCCACGTCGCCGAGGAGCGTAAATGTGCCGCGATCCCACAGCATCACACTGCCCGCGCCGTAATTTCCTTTGGGAATGGTGCCCTCGAAATCGCCGTACTCCACGGGGTGATCCTCCACGTGGGCGGCGAAGTGCTTGAGCGCGGGATCGAGCGTCGGCCCTTTGGGGACAGCCCAGGATTTCAGCACGCCATCGATCTCCAGGCGAAAGTCGTAGTGCAGCCGGGTAGCGTCGTGACGCTGTACGCAGAAGTAGTTGTCCGGAAACCTCGACTCTCCGGCCGACGGCGCCGGTTCCGGCGTCTTCTCGAAGCGGCGTTTGGCGGCATATTCTTCGAGGGGCATGATTTCTTTACATTCTACTGTCAGGCGGGCGGCCCGCGCCCCAACTGATATCTTGTATCTCTAATGATGTCGGAATTCCGGCAATGGCCTACAGGAATTGCAGGTGGTCTCGGCGAATGTGTCGGCCGAGTACGGCCGCGCGATGGCCTCACGCGCTCTGCCTCATAGAGGCCCTCCTGATATTAGCGACACTCCCAATCCACTCTCGTCTGAGCGGCGCGGAGAAAGCCCGTTCGCCCGCAACCCGGCCGTCGCCACTGGTGGTGAGCAGGGAATAAGTCGCCACGACGCGCGCACACCGCGTCCGCGCTTTGGCGTCAGCGCTGCGCGCCGCGGTGCTCCCCGTGGAACCTGTACCGTCCGCAGTCCTCCCTGGATCATATAAACAGGTGCTAGTATCTGATTAGCCATGAATACTCCGTCTCGGCGCAATTTTCTGGCGGCCGGTCTGGTATTGCCCGTCGCCGCCTCGGCATCCCGTTCCACCTCTAACGAACAATCGCAACCCCAACCTCCCGCCCGATCGTCTTCCGGATCGGCGAAGTACCGAACCCTCGGGAAGACTGGCCTGCGGGTCTCGACCGTCGGCTATGGCTGTATGATTACGTCCGACCCCACGGTAATCATGCGGGCCGTCGACATGGGCATCAATTATTTCGATACCTCCCGGAATTATCAGGGCGGCCAGAACGAGCGCATGGTGGGCGCGGCGTTGGGAGCGCGGCGGAAAGACATTTTCCTGGCGAGCAAGTCCAACGACGACCCCAGCTCGGCGGCCGAAATCCTCGCGCAAATCGAGACGAGCCTCAAGGAACTGAAGACCGACTACCTGGACGTCTGGCACCTGCACGGTTTGAGCGACCCGGCGAAGATCACCGACGAAATACTCGAGGCTCAGCGCAAGGCCAAGGCGCAAGGCAAGATCCGGTTCCTGGGATTGAGCACCCACAACCTGCCGGCGATTGTCGACCGCGTGCTGGAGGCGAAGATCGAAGTGATCCAGCCGCAGTACAGTTTCGCGTCGGATAAGAGCTACGGCCCCGCGATCGACAAACTGCACGCCGCCGGCGTCGGCCTGGTCGCCATGAAAGTGATGGCCAAAGGCGGGCGCGGCGCGAACCGTGCGCCACGGCCTCCGGCTTTTGCCCCCGCGGCGCTGAAGTGGGCGATCAACAATCCGGCCATCGCCACCACGGTCCCCAGCATGACGGATATCGATCAACTGCAGCAGAACTTCAGTGCGATGTCCGAGCGCTTCAATGACGACGATGCCAAGATTCTGTCTGCCCGCCTGGAGGAAATCGGACCGTACTTCTGCCGCATGTGCGGCCAGTGCGACGGACAATGTCCGAAGGGACTACCAGTGCCCGACATGGTGCGCTTCGTGATGTACGCCGACGGATACGGCCAGTTCCCGTTAGGCCGCGAACATTTCCAGCGACTCTCCGAAGAGCATCGCAATGTCCGCTGCAGCGACTGCTCGACGTGCGCGGTCCACTGCCCGAACGGAGTGCATGTAGCGGCGCGGTTGACGAGGGCGCAGGAGCTTTTCGCGTGCTAGGCGGCGTCTTCGAATCGCACCACAATTCGCTTCCCGAGCGCTGCCAGAGCGGCTTGAATTCGCTCCGGCTTGGTGTTGTGCTTCGGGTCCAGCATCCGGCGGACGACAGTCTCGCTGATGCTCAGACGCCGCGCCAGTTCGGTATTCCGCATTCCGCCTTCGCGCATGGCGAGATAGAGGGCAAGCTTGGGCGCGAGGTATAGCGGAACGCTAATAGGGAATTGACCACGCTTCAGCCTGGAAGGAGTTGAGATGTCGTCGCCGCGTGCGATTCGTCCAGCCAGGGCCTCGGCCAGGCAGTCAGCCGCCTGCTCGCGCGTGTCGTCAAGGTCGGTGCCCGCGGTCAGCGCTTCCGGCAGATCGGGAAAGCGGACATGGAAGCCATGGCCGTTCTTCTCGGGCAGAAACCTGGCGGGGTAGGTGGCGGTGAACATTACAGGTCCTCCTTGCGAATGCCGAGTTGCTTGCACATGTCGGACAGCAGGCCGGGGCCGAGCTCCTTCTTGAGGTCGTTCACGATTGTGAATCGGGTCCCAACATAGAGTGTCCCGTGACTGCCGCCACCGCGTTCGGGCACCCAGGGATAAGTGGATTTCCTGCGTCGCGCGGCGGCCTTCATCTGCCGCTGGAACTCGGCGCCTCTCACATCTGCATTATCGAACACTTCTGTTCGAATGGCAACGGCCGCGCCAAGGTCGAATTCGATGGTGGCGTGAGACATGGGCCAGCTCCTGCGACGGGCGGTTGTCGGACAGTACGAGCCGTGACTGAGGAACGGTGGGACATGCTTCAGTCAGCTTGTCCAGGCGAGCACGGCCTTTCACGTTGGCCTGACTCGCAAACCAAGCTGACTGCAGGACTCAATCAGTTCTCCGCCGGAATCTTCTGCCCGCCGTCCACCACCAGAGTGTCGACTTTGATCTTCCGGGTCTCGAGCTTCAAGCCGAGTTGTAGCTCCAGGGCCTTCGTCAACTGTGGGAAGGTAGCGCCGGGGAGCTCCGCGGCAATAGCGTCTTCCGGCGACCATTGCAACAAGATATCGAACTCGCCCGTAAGACCCGTGGCATCGGTCACCGGACTTTCGAGCGCGGTCTGGAGCGCCGCCGCCAATCGTCCCATTGACACTGTACCGTTCAGGCTTCGCGCCGGCCCCTTCATGGAGGCTATCGGTGGCTTGGCGGGTACACTACCATCTGCCGATTTCATCTTTGGGCCGTTTCTTGCCGCCACGAGGTCGTAGGCCGTGAGGTCATAGCTGTCTCGGTGGACCGTCAGCTTGAACCGATCGGCCAGCAGTGCCTGCAGCATCAGACGCTCGTCTTCCTCGCTGGTGTGGAGCGGCTTTCGTGCGATCACGTCGATCATTTCCGCAGCGATCCAGTCAGGCCCCCTCACATTCCAAACATTGACGTGATACGCCAGCGCAAGCAGCGCCCTCACGCTGCAATAGAGGAATTCGAAGCGCGTGGGATCGTCCACCATGTGCGAACCGGTCGAACTCGCTGACGAAAGTCTGACCGTCGCGGCGTCGAATGTCTGGCCGCAAGCGGCGAACGGAAGCAACACGATGGCAGCTAGCTTTCTCATCGTCTAAGACTCTGACGGTGCTTCGCCTGCAAGTGTGCATGCGATGCTTGCGCAAATTACTTTGATTCGTCGGCCTGCGTGAACGCAGGGCGCCCCTACTCCTCGTCGTGCTGCGCCGCGAGCTTCGTCACCACCGACGAATCTTCCAGCGTCGTCACGTCGCCCACGACAGTGTTCGACGTCACGATCTCGCGCAGCAGTCGATGCGGGCGCAAGAGCTTTTCACCTAATACGGGCAGTCGTGCGCGATAAAGTTAGTCGAAGGCCGTCGGGGCCGCCGGATTGCGCATAGCCTCGAACACAAATTGAATCTGTTCCGGGAGCGTGCGCGTCAGCGATAGCGGCGGAATCTGGTCTTCCGCAAAGAAGCCCACTTCCGTGGTCTCCGAACTGGCGCTGGGCGCACCTCCCATCAAGTCGCAGAGGAATACCAGCTTGTAGGCGTGGAAAGGGATCGGCGGATGCGGGTGTCGATCGCGATCCCAACAGGCCAGCAGCTTTACCGCTTTGACGATATAGCCGGACTCCTCTCGCACCTCGCGCTCCACCGACTCCGCAGCGCTTTGCCCAACCTCCGCCCATCCACCGGGGAGGGTCCAGCCACCGTCTTCCATCTCGCGAACCAGCAACAGGCGATCCTCCTGAAATACTACTCCGCGGACGTCCACTTTGGGAGTAGCGTAACCCCGCTGTTCGGCGAATAACCGCGACGCGAGATGAATCCCGTCAGGCTCCGGACCTGCGATCATTCCCGCGGCGATGGCAGACAACTCACTGTAGCGTTCGACGTCGTAAGGGCTTGTGGCATACGTCAAGCCTGTCTGTGCAATGGCTTGAATCCGCTGCGCCATCTGGATCAGGGTGTCCGACCTTGGATCGCTTGGCATAGTTGTTTGACGCCGGCGCGGCATCGAACGCTTCAGACTATTCCTCGTCGTGCTGCGCCGCGAGCTTCGTCACCACCGACAAATCTTCCAGCGTCGTCACGTCGCCCACGACAGTGTTCGACGTCACGATCTCCCGCAGCAGTCGACGCATAATCTTGCCGCTACGAGTCTTCGGCAGCGCGTCCGTGAAGCGGATCTGCTCAGGCTTCGCAAAGCTCCCGATCTCATGCGCCACCCACTTGCGCAGCTCCTCGCCCAGCTCGGCCTGATTCCAATCGCCCTTCTTCAGCGTCACGAAGCACGCCACCGATTGGCCGGTGATCTCGTGCGGCTTG
>Ga0182030_10020117_pt1 | contig 12629 bp, 13 predicted proteins | sample 812S3MmetaG_FD_121299 | JGI IMG/M metagenome (GOLD analysis project Ga0182030, IMG submission 121299) | Permafrost microbial communities from Stordalen Mire, Sweden - 812S3M metaG (Illumina Assembly) | ecosystem: Environmental > Terrestrial > Soil > Wetlands > Permafrost | place: Sweden... | reverse complement strand
CTCACAGTGCCGAGGAATGCTGAAGCTGTTCAGCACTCCTCAGGCCCTGCTTGATTCAGAGTGCACTCCGGCGTCCGGCTATCAGGTTGAAGATCAGGACAACCACCGCCAATACCAGTAGAAGGTGAATCAGGCCGCCGGCAACATGGAAACTGAATCCCAGAAGCCAGAGAACCAGAAGAATTACGAACAGTGTCCAAAGCATAGTTGCTCCTTTGCTGCGTTGCGGGGCGCATGAGAACTGCAAGACTCTCAGGCGCCCGCAAGCGTTTGCTGTTGACTGTTAATTGGAAGCGATGGCCTTAGCCTTTGCGTCTCTGACTGCATCGAGGAACGCGCCTGCCGAGGCCGGCACCGCAATCTCGCCGCGCAGAATGCGGCGCGTGGTGATGTCATGGCCATAGATGGCCTCTGTGGAATCGTTGTCGCGTCGAATCGCAGCGACGGTCAGGGTAAGTCCGGCGAAGGCGCCCCTGGCGCGCGAGTAAGTCAGGACTTCGGTTTCAAGCTTCCAATCGGTATCGGCGGAAGCATGGCGTCCAACCGGTCCGGCTGCCGCTGAGGCATCGCCGCCCAGCTGAAAATCGCTGCTGATCAAATGTTCCATGCCCCTGTCGTTCTGGATGATCATGACCAGGTCCACGCCTTCGACGCCGATCTGCAATCCCCAGCTGCCGCCGGTGATGGCAAAGAACGCCGGAGCGCTCCAACCGTTTGCGGTCCGGCAGGTGGCGACGCCTCTGCCATTCTCCGCGCCAAAGACAAAGCCGCCTTTGAGCATATGCGGCACCACGGCAACGCACTTTGCGTGTTCCAGAACTTCCTCTGGAATGCCTTTATCCGGCGCAGCCATGATCTCGTGCAGTACCGCGCCCGCATGGTCCAACCGGTCAACCGTAGCTTCGCGATCGGATGCAGCCCAAGCCATGCTCGACATACCGAGTATGGCCACAAAAGTCATAAGTTTCTTCATGCATCTCACCTTTTCTACCCATGCGCAGCGTCACCTGCTTCACGCGCATCTGAGGCGCACAAGGTATCTCTCACACTAGAGGCAGGTGCTGCTGCTGTCTGAGCAAGAACGCTCAGCGGATCTCCAGCGCGCGATACCTGGCGAGTCCATATTCAAGAATAATCTTCAAAAGTGTGCAATAGAAGACAGATTCCCCCCCCCCCCCGAGGTACGCTAATGATTCGTGTCGGTTCTAGCAGACTGCAACTGCGTATCGCAGTTTTTCCCACTTCTACTGCTGCCGGCAGCTAAGGTCCTGATGATTATCGATGAAGAGATCTTCATCGGCGCAACTGCTTTGTAAACCGCGTTGCCTCGCAGTTGCGCATCCTCTCACAACTCCCGCGTCTGGGCTCATACGTGAGGAGGTTTTCGCATGACCGTACTCGAGCGCCATACCTTCGATACCGCTGCCTTTCTGACTACTGCCGGCCTGGGACGCCGCATCGTTGAACTGGAACCCAGGCAGGCATTCTTCTCGCAAGGTGATCCAGCAGACTCCGTCTTCTATCTACAAAGAGGCCGCGCAAAAGTCAGTGTCGTTTCGACGGCAGGCAAGGAAGCCACCATCACGCTTGTCTCCGCGGGTGAGTTTGTCGGAGAAGGGGCGCTTGCGGGAGTGCCGGGGCTGCGATTGTCAACGGCCACGGCCATTACTTACTGCTCCGCGCTCAAAATCGGGCGGGAGGAGATGGCCCGCGCAATGCATGCAGAGCCTGAATTCTCCGATCTGTTCTTCAAATATCTGCTGGCGCGCAGTATGCGCACACAGGCCGATCTGGTCGATCAGCTGTTTAACTCAAGCGAGAAGCGGCTGGCAAGAATCCTCCTCCTGATGGCGGAGTTCGCCAAGCCGGGCGATTCGGAAACACTGATTCCCAAGATCTCGCAGGAGACCCTCGCGGAGATGATCGGCACAACCCGATCGCGCGTCAGCTTTTTTATGAACCGCTTTCGCGAGCACGGATTTATCGAATACAAAGACCGCATTCGCGTGCACAGATCCCTGTTGAACGTGGTTTTGCACGATCGAATACCCGATGACAATGCCGAAAAGCCATCGATTCAGGTGCTCCGGGCGCGCAAGGCGGCGTCGGCCAACATATCCCCAGAAGCCCTGTACTGAATTGAACAGCATTATCGCCAGTTGAGTGGAATACTCGCTTCAACTCCGCGAGCGAAGCTCTTGAGGGGTAAGAGATGCCAGGTACGCTTGCAACACTCCTCATTGTCGACGATGAACCTGCGATTCGAATGTCGATTTCGCACGTGCTCACCGAGGTCGGGTATCGCGTGCGATCAGCCGAAGACGGCTTTGCCGCATTGCGCGAGATACGGAGCGAGGTTCCCGAATTGCTTCTCTCCGATCTAAATATGCCGGGAATGTCCGGCTTCGAGTTGCTCTCTGTGGTACGACGCCGCTTTCCCACGATCCGGACGATCGCCATGAGCGGCGCGTTCTACGGCGACGAGGTGCCTTCGGGAGTTGCCGCCGACAAGTTCTACCAAAAAGGCAGCAGCATCGGCGCCTTGTTGCGAATTTTGGAATCGGTGCCCCAATTGGAACGGCATACATTCCATCCCTCCAGCCCGGACGCTCCTCTCTGGATCTATCGCAACACACACGACCTTTCTTCGGATGAGCCCGTCATGGTCACCTGCCCGGAGTGTCTGCGGACTTTTCCTCAGACTCTCAGCGTCGGCTACCAGAAGCATAAGACTGATTGCATCTATTGCCATACTCCGATTCATTTCGCCGTCGTGCATCCTGTGGATCGGATGCCGTTGCATGTATTTCAGCGGAAGACAGCAGCGGTAATTCCCTTTCAGCGAAGCGCGTCCAACCCCAGCTTTTGAAAATGCAATAGAAAGAATGTTAACGATGCGTACCATCGCCGAATTGAATATGCTCCTGCGCGCGCGAACCGAACTACCAGAGGGTCTCAACCTGGCGACCGATGAGTTTCGCGAGGGATGGAACTTTCTGAAAACGACCAACGCAGAGCGGCTGGAAAAGAAGATTCATGCCCATGGATGGAATTTCATCAAGGTTCGCGATGAATCGCTGCGAAGCGGAGTTGGAGATACATCGCAGGAAGCGATCGCCAGCGCGCTCAGGCTGGCTCTTCGCCGCATTGGAACGTACTTCAACGCAGCAGAGGTGGAACACATTGAGTTGACGCAATACCCCTGGTTCTTTCTGGCCAGGGTCAGAGTCTATCCGTACTGCATCCAGCAAAGCGCGGCCTTGCGTGTGCCTGACGAAGCTGAACATCTTTTCATCAAACCCGGACAGAGGCGCTTGCCGCACCAATCAGCGGCTCTGTACCCGCTCTTCGGCAGCGCTATGCCTCAGCTCAAGCAGATGCTGATTTCATCAAGAACACTTCAAGTCAGTCAGCAATGACTATCGCGCAAATGGCGATCATCCGATAACTCTTTCATGGAGCCTCGCGCGCTCATCGAGCGTCGATGCTCCGTCGCGCCCGACCGTTACACAATTCGCAATCCCCGCACATGAAACTTTCCGATTTCCGCACAGGTCGCTGTAACGTCTGGCAAGTGCAGGAATGGCCAGATGCCTGCGTGGTCCATGCTGCCTGTGGTCTCAATAGCTCAGAAAACTGTAGTTTGAAACGCTACTCTCAATCGAGCCGGAGAAAGTAGTCAACGGCCCAACGACTGCGAGGGAAGTTCATGAACAAAGATCGAGCCAAGGGCACAATCGACGAAACGGTTGGAAGTGCCAAGCGCAGGGCAGGCGGGTTAACAGGCAATACCCAACTCCAGGTTGAAGGCATGATTCAGCAGGCCAAGGGCAAGGTCGAAAACGCCTGGGGCAAAGCTAAAGATGCGGTTCACGATACCATTGAGGATACCGAGGTACACCTCGATGCTCATGCGACACTGAGGTCGAAGAATTCGGCGGCAAAAACCGATTGCAACAACGGCAATTAAGACCTGCACGACCGGCCCTGACGGTCCATCCACTTGCTCAATCCGGGTGGATTCGATCGCTGTTGAAGTCGATCGGCCCCGGTGTCATCACTGGAGCCGCAGACGATGATCCTTCTGGTATCGCCACGTATTCTGTTGCCGGCGCGCAGCTAGGAACCAAACTTCTATGGACAGCACTCATCACCTGGCCTCTGATGGCCGCGGTTCAAATGATGTGCGCCCGCATTGGCAAAGTGACGGGGCAAGGCCTGGCCGGAAACTTCAAGCAGCGATTCCCACGGTGGCTTCTGCTTGTATTCGTTGTCGCCCTCCTGGCCGCGAACACGATTAACATTGCTGCGGACCTGGCCGGCATGGCGGATGCGGCCGCAATGCTATCGGGGATCAACTCCCACTGGTATGTAGTTGTGTTTGCGCTTCTCATTTCGTGGGCAACGGTCCGGCTCCAATATAAACAGATTGCGAATGTGCTCAAGTGGCTGGTTCTAGTGCTCTTCGCCTACCCCATCACCGCGTTTGTCGTGGGGGCCGATTGGGGCCAGGTATTGCGCGATACACTTGTTCCGTCGATTCCGCACAGCAAAGATGAATGGGCGACGCTGGTCGCGATTCTCGGTACAACCATCAGTCCATATCTTTTCTTCTGGCAAGCGAGTGAAGAGGTCGAAGAAGAGAAGTCGGCCGGCCAAAGCACGCTTGCTCTGCGCCGGGGTGCCACATCCCAGGAACTCGATTTGAGAAACATCGATGTAGGCGTTGGCGCGTTCTTCTCGAACATAGTCATGTTCTTTATCATCCTCACCACTGCCATAACCCTCAATAGGCACGGTATTACGAATATAGAAACCTCTCGTCAAGCAGCCGAAGCCCTGCGTCCTCTCGCCGGCAACTTCGCAGCGACCCTCTTCACCCTGGGGATTGTCGGCGTAGGCTTTCTCGCCATTCCCACGCTGGCAGGATCGACGGCATACGCTTTTGCTGAAACTCTTGGCTGGCGCCAGGGACTGAACAGGAAGCTGAGACAGGCACGTTGGTTCTACGCTCTAATTCTGGTTTCAACCGCTGCGGGAGTCGGGTTGGACTTTTTAGGCATCAACCCGGTAAAGGCGCTTTATTGGACAGCGGTCATCAACGGGTTGCTAGCGCCGTTCCTTCTCGTCGCGATCCTCATCGTAGCTGCAGATAAGAAGCTCATGCAGGGCCAGCCGAGTTCCCGCCTGGGATGGGTTGTCGTCGCGATCACAACAATAGCGATGTTCGCGGCGGGCGTTGCGATGTTTGTTGTGTAGATGGAGCGTTCAGGAGAAATCAACCTAAGCAGTTCAGTCCACGATAGCTGTATTGGCCTGCAACGCAGGTTTCTCCGCCGCATCGACCTTGCGCAGTCCGCGAATCTTCCAAATTCCGAAGCAGAGACCGGCGATCAGCAGGCCCACGAACACGCAAAGCAGCGGAGTTGACCACGTCTGTAAGGTCCCAGACCAGAGGCGGACGATCTTGCGTCCATAGGTCACGGCGAGCCATGCGACGAATGAGTAGCGCAGGCTGCGAGCCGCGCCGAATACGATGAGAAAGCGCTTGCGCGAGACTCCGAGCGCGCCCGAGGCAAGTGCAAAAGGCAGCAGCGGAATCGGCGGTGGAAGCAAGGCGGGAACAAAAACCGCCAGGACAGGATGGCGCTCGACCCATCTGACGATGCGCCGAAGAAGCCGGGCCGGCACGTAGTGACGCAGCGCTTTTTCACCGCCTCTGCGCCCAATGTGCCAAGTGGTGTATCCGCCCAGGATGCTGCCGGCAATGGCACAGGGAGCAAGCAGCCAGGGATCCCCGCTGTGTGCCACCAGCCACAGCAGCAGCAGGTCGGTGCTGCCTGGCAAGGGAAGAGGGATAACTGAGGAATCGATAACCGCAACGGAGAAGAGCCCTAGCGCGCCCAGGTTCGTCAGCCAGTGCGGCGCCAGCGAAGAATGCGCGTGGGTCACAGGCGATTGGGCTGGTTGTTGGACAAGCAAACTCATGCTGACCTGGCCTTGCATTCGCGCCTGAATGCTACAAATTCATAACACCTGCAAACAGTCGAGAACCTATCCCGCATTCGCGCCATGCAAAGTGAGCCAGTAGTACCGGCGCCAACAAAACATGCAGCGAACGGGGCGCAACGCGAACATTGCTAACAGGCCATCGAAAGAACGCAACTCCGCTGGCTTAAACTTTACCGATTCGCACCGAGGACACACCCGCCGAATCCATAGCGGATGCGGCATCCAATCGGGCCAATCATGTCCAGAACTACTCATGTGCCTACCTCTTCCAGACCTATCGCCGCATTCGCTAGAATAAGCGACGCTCTGCCTGACTTCCATTCGAGTCCAGCCAGGAAAGAAGACGGGAGATGCTTCCCGTGGCCAGAGCGATGCAGGAATCGGCGGCGCCGTAATACAAGTTGATTGCATCTCCGTCAGTTCCGATGGTTTGCCCGCAAGGGAACACAACATCGTTCACATCGCCGTTCCGTTCATAGGGAGCCTCTGGCCCGAAGATCCATGAATTTCCCCGTTGCAGACAAACCTCAGGCTTCTCTAAATCGAAGAGCGCGAGACCAAGCCGATAAATGCTTCCCGACGCAGTTTGCCGCACGCCATGGTAAATCGCCAACCAACCTTTGGGGGTTTCAATCGGAGGAGAACAAAGGCCGATCTTGTTCGCATCCCACCATCCACCACGCCGCGCTTCGAGAATGATCTTGTGGCCTCCCCAATGCCGCAGGTCAGGTGAATAGGAGATCCACATATGAGCGCCCAGAGCAGTCATTGGGCGATGGATGAGCGCCCAGCGGCCGCCGATTCTCCTTGGCAGCAATGCAGCATCTTTGTCCTCCGGTGTCATGATTACGCCGAATCGTTCAAAACTACGGAAATCTTTCGTCAATGCGAGCGAGACTCCGGGACCTCCCCGCGCAAAGGATGTGTATGCCACAGCATATTGCTCGAGTTCCGGGACATAGGTGATGCGCGGATCCTCGATGCCCCAAATCTCTTCCGGGTACTCTTCTGGATTCGCCAACAAAGTTGGCTTGGAGTCAACGCGCCAATTGTCGATGCCATTGGCAGAACGCGCCGCGCATAGATGCGATAGGCCGCTTCTGTCTTCAACGCGGCACAGGAGCAACGTATCCCCTCCCGGCAATTGTACGACCCCAGCGTTCAGAACGCTATTGATGGGATAGGGCCAGTTATCGCGGCTGAGGAGTGGATTGCCGGAAAAACGTACAAACAGGGGATGGTCGGCGCATGCTCCTCGTACTTGCTGCCCCTGTGGAATAGACTCGAGCGATTCATCCGACAAGATAACTGGATTCAATTGAAGGCACCCATTCCATGATGCAGTTCGTCTACGCTTGCAACTTTGGCGGCCTGCATTTCGAGCAGCGCCATGAGAAACGAGAGGGTGGATTCAGCGCCTTGGTTCTCGTTGACTCGGTCAGGATGAAGGCCGTCCCTGCATCCACCTGTCAGTGCATCATACAGAGGAACCCGTAGATCGTTCTTGCCGAGGAACCAAGCAAAGACCCTTCGAGCCTCTTCGAGCCATTGTCTTTCTTCCGTTAACCTGTAAACCTCAAGGCAAGCAGAAACGGTGGCGCAGGCCTCTACCGGCTGCTGATCGAAACGCGCTTTCTCATTGCCCTCAATAAAGAACCCGTTGGATCCGATCGGCACAAATATATCCTTATTGTCGCGGTGCTGTTCGGCAACAAGCCACTTAAGAGAATCCATCCCAGCTTCGATCATTCTCTGGTTGTCGCTCCGCCATCCCGCCAGGATAAGTGCTTGTGACAGTCTCGCATTCGAATAGGAAAGGCTCTTTTCGAACCATCGCCATGTTGCGGAGTGACTACGCTCATAAATATCGAGAAGCCGATCGGCAAGTGTATTACGAACGCCCTGCACATTTCTGTCACCAGGAAACCAGTCCAAATAGGCCTGCATGCCCAGGATGCAAAACGCCCAGGCGCGCGGGCTGGTGAAAGTAAGCGTTGCAGGAACTGCGGCTTCAAAGAGTCTCCCCGCGGCTCCTCTCAATCCTGCATTTCTCGAATGGCCCAACACATTTCCAAGGGACCACAATGCGCGGCCATGGCTGTCATCCGACCCAACATCTTCAAGCCATTTGCGGTCGTAATCGAGAAAGTTTCTGAACCTTCCCGAATCGGAATGAAACGCAAGCCACAAAAAAGACAGGTAGCGATGGGAAAGGTGTGCGTACTCGTGCCGGCCCGCATGCTCGGGGTTTTCATCCAGATAAATTGACACAGTGAGCGCGCGCGCGTTGTCGTCGGTTGTATAGCCCTCGCGCGTGTTTGGCACCGAGAAGATGGCGTGCTGCAAGATACCGGTGTCGTCTGTCATTCTTATCATATGATCCGTATTCATAGCCGGCAGGTAGTTGGCAGCGTTTGCTGCAATGTCATCTTTCTGAGCTGCCCGGGGCTGCAAGGAGCGCTCGAATCGCGCACGCTGGAAACTCGCCATATACTTTCGCGCCGTCTTGGACCATATTGTTTCGCGCGAATGAAGATAAGCCCGCTTCCGCATGGCATGCCGTTCTCCATCGTTATCCAGGAGCCGGACCACTGCCTCTGCGATAGCATCGGGATTCTCGAAGGGCACGATCACACCCCGCTTGTCCGCCAGTAGCTCTTTGGCATGCCAATACGGCGTTGAGACAATCGCCTTACCCGCGCCGAGCGCAATTGCGAGGGTTCCGGAGACGATCTGCGCCTCCTGGCGGTAAGGCGTGATATAGATATCCGCCGCACCCACGTGCTCAACCAGTTCCTCCGCACTCACAAAGCGATTGACGAGAATCAGGTTTGACGAAACCCCAAGTCGCTCTGCCAAGGCCAGCAATTCTTCACGATAGCGCTCGCCTTCGCGCCGGCGAATTTGCGGATGCGTCACTCCCGATACGACATAAACCACGTTCGGATGCCTTGCCAGAATCGCCGGTAACGCCTTAATCACGTTCTCGATTCCCTTGTTCGGCGATAACAGGCCGAACGTCAACAGCACGGACTTGCCTTCGGCTCCGAAGCGGTCTTTGAAGTAATTTGGGTCCATGAACTGGAAATCGGGCACACCGTGCGGAATAATGTCGATTTTTGCGTTCGGAACCCCATAAACCTCACGAAGCAGTTGTGCTGCCAATTCGCTCATCACAACCAGGCGATCCGTAAGCTGTGCTATCTCTTCGAGCACAATTCTCTGATTCATGTCCGGCTCACGTAGAACCGTATGCAGCGTCGTCACGAGAGGCATCTTCAACTTGCGCAGCAATGTGAGTATGTGGCGGCCTGCATCGCCGCCGTAAATGCCATATTCATGTTGCAGGCAGACCAGGTCATTGCCATTGAAGTTGAGGAAATCGGCGGCGCGCTCGTAGGAAGAAAGGTCTTCCTGGGCAATCTCCAGGCGCACTTGCTTTGGATAGTCGTAGCTCGAATCGAGATCGTTGACGGGAATCGCGAACAGCCGTCTCTCTCCGTATTCGGTCGCGAGTGCAGTGCATAGGTCAGTCGTGAAAGTAGCAATGCCGCACTCACGCGGCAGGTAGTTGCCGATAAAAGCAATGCGAGTAGGCAAAGGCAATCTGCACGCTTTCATGGCACCGAACCATCCGCCTTCTGGAACCGGATCTGCGGCAATCTTCTCGGGTTGCATCGGATCGAAAAACGACAATATGTCCCTCTTTCACGCCTAAATCAGGCCGAGAACCAACAGAACCACAACAATCAGGAGGACCAGGCCCACTCCTCCGCTCGGATAATATCCCCAACTTCTGCTATGCGGCCACCGAGGCAAAGCTCCCAGCAGCACCAAGACAAGAATCACGATCAATATAGTCCCAAGCATCTTCACTCCTCGCATTCATGCCGGCATGCAGCATCGCCTAAACTGCGCTGCGGCCTCTCTTCAAGACCGCAGCGGTTAAAGAGCCTTTTACTATTAGTTCAAACTACCTGTCGTAGCGTTTGCAGGACTGCCAATTGCATCGCCGGAAACAACCAGTTCCACTCTACGGTTTTCCTGCCGGCCTGCCGCATTGTCATTGGAGGCCACCGGCAGCGTATTACCATAGCCCTTGGCGCTTACTGAGTTTGTAGTAACGCCCTGCTCCACCAGATAATCGCGTACAGAGCCAGCCCGATTCTCAGACAGAGTTTGATTCATCGTATTGCCGCCGACGTTGTCGGTGTAGCCGCCGACTTCGATGTTGAGTCCAGGGTAGGCGATAAGAATGCCGGCAACCTTGGCCAGCTTCTCTCGCGCCCCGGGCTTCAATGAGTACTTTCCAGTATCGAACAAGACATCGGACATGCTGACAATCAATCCGCGGGCGCTATCGCGGGTTTCAAGGATTTTGTTCAATTGTTCGGATAATTGCGCGCGTATTGCGGCCTTGTCGCTGTTTGCTTGATGCTCACCCTGCTGAGCTGTCTGCGCAGCTATGCGAGCTTGCTCGGCATCGGACTGGGCAGCGGAGATCGCGGCCGTCGATGCAGTTTGATTTGCGGCCATGTCGGCTTGTGCTTTGGCTGCATCGGACTGGGCGGCCGAAATGGCGGCCGTCGATGCAGTTTGATTTGCGGCCATGTCGGCCTGTGCTTTGGCTGCATCGGACTGGGCGGCCGAAATGGCGGCCGTCGATGCAGTTTGATTTGCGGCCATGTCGGCTTGTGCCTTTGCTGCATCTGCCTGCGCCTGCTCTTTCAGACGCATGGCGTCGGCGGCTTGAGCCTGCGATCTTGCCTGAGCGTCGCTTGAAGCCTGAAGATCGTTGGCACGGCGCTCTTCATCGATTTTTTTGACCGCTATTTCACGCGCATCTTCCGCGGTCTGCACCGCCTCGCGGGAGACGGCAATCAGCGGCTTCTTGTCGATGTGTTTGCTAATCGCCTCGGAATCGGCAGTGTTCATCAACTGAACGGCGTGCTGGTAGCTCGCGTCGGCATATCTCTCCGCTCCCTCCGATTGAGCGATGCGCAGAGCATTCCGCGCTTCGTAGAATTCCAAAGGCAGATTGGCGTTCAGCACCACGGGGTCGAACTTGTAGCCAGTGGGAAGGTAACCCCCACGTTCCATGAGTTCGTACTTCGCATTTACATCCTCACTGGTCCCCTTGGTGTCCGCACGGACCACATTTTCAAGAACGACGACGTTGCTGGGTTGCCGAACGGCATAGTAAGGTTCCGCGGTGACGATAAGAGCGAAGGCCTGCAGGTCGGTAGTTGCAGTCAACTTGCTTCGGTTGTTTTCGCCAACCAGCACTTCTCCAAGATTCACTGGACGCCCCTCGGGTGAAATAGCCCACATGACATAAGTGAGATATTCGGCGCCAAAGGTTGTTGGGCTTTGCAGGTTTCCAAACTCCGCTTCGACTTCCAAGGTTCCGCGTTTGCTCCGGACCTTCGCCTTGCCGTCCGCTGAAGGCAGCAAAGCCGTGCCGGCAAAGTCAACATCCGAGGCTCCGCTGCGATGCCGATAGTTGACCGCCTGGACCGAACGGCTGACCACGATCACACGGTATGTGGATGCCGGGCCCTCGGGTTCGAGGACCGTCGTCGCTTGTTGGCTGGCTTGCGCAAACGCGCTCAAGCTGAGGGCACTTCCCATTGCAAACAAAAGCATGCGCTTCAAGATTCCTCCTACAGGCAGAGTTCTGCCATGATGCGTTGAACTTGCGGTTCGTTGGCGGGTACATTCGTTGCACGCCCGGCGGTTTGGATTGTCAATGGCCGACTCGGAATTGGGTGATGTACCCAAGAAGGTTGAATACCTTCAGGATCCAAATAACCACTACAATCACCACAACCGCATTCAGGATGCCCTTGATCTGGCCCTGCATGGGAATGAAACGATTCACCAGCCATAACAAAATACCGACTACGACTAGAGTGATAACGACAGTTACAAGCGGCATTTGATGTCTCCGATCGAGGTGATAAAGCTGGTTGGATCTCACAACGACATTCGATCTGCTCAGCTTCATTGAGTGTTGCGAGATTTGCCTTGATTCAGCCTGTATCCAATCTGAAAACTGCTTTGTCGCAACGCGGGCGACTAAGAGGGCAGATGCCGGATGATCCGAACTATCCCGGAATTACGGTGAAGGAGAGAACGGTCCCTCCTGTTAACATTCATTTTTCCAGAGAAACAAGCGAATATCTGAGCAACAATGCACATGTGGAAGGATTATGGGACGGCAGTTCGCGGAGGTATAAATCACCGCCAGGATCTCGAATGGCGGCTGGATTCAGCACGCCTTCGACCCTTTCGGTGTCTCACGAATGCGGTTTCATCAACATCCCCCGGCGATGCAGATTGAATCCGCTCCTCAGCACGCTTCACAAATCCGCACCGGCAGGCTCTCAGATCCGCTCTTGTTCATCATCGCCCAAACAAGCGATGATCGCTTCGATGACTAGCATGGTCTCGTTGGGTCCTCGAACGGAAATTGAAAGAACGCCTGCCTGTTTGGCCGGGTAGTCGTTTCCTCCCACAAACAAGGCATCGCCGATGAAAATCATCTCGTTCAATGAAATGCCGAGAATGTCTCGCAGCTTTCTGATTCCGTAGGCTTTGTCAATGCCAGGTTTGGT
>Ga0182030_10020116_pt1 | contig 12630 bp, 7 predicted proteins | sample 812S3MmetaG_FD_121299 | JGI IMG/M metagenome (GOLD analysis project Ga0182030, IMG submission 121299) | Permafrost microbial communities from Stordalen Mire, Sweden - 812S3M metaG (Illumina Assembly) | ecosystem: Environmental > Terrestrial > Soil > Wetlands > Permafrost | place: Sweden... | reverse complement strand
CGGCGAAATTGATCCCCGTGAGCGTCGATCCGATCGAGCCCAGCGTCACCGCCCAGATCCAGTAGTCGGGCCCCACGCCGGGACTGAAGGCGAGCTCCGTATACGGCGGGTAGCCGCTCCAGCCGCCGGTCGAGAATTCGCCGACGACGAGCGACACCATCATCAGCCCGGCGGCCCCACCCGTCAGCCACAGGCTGATTGAGTTGAGCAATGGGAAGGCGACGTCGCGGCTGCCGATCTGGAGAGGCATGACATAATTGATGAGGCCGACGAGAAACGGCATCGCCATGAAGAAGATCATAATGCTGCCGTGCGTACTGAACAATTGCGCGAAATGATCGGGCGCAATGAATCCAGGATTGTCGATCGCTGCCGCCTGCTGCATCCGCATCAGGACCGCCTCGATCAGCGCTCGGCTCAGCATCACGAAAGCTAGCACGATGTACATGATGCCGATTTTCTTATGATCGAGGCTGGTGAGCCATTCCGACCAGAGATAGCGCCATTTGCCGAGCCGCGTGATCAGCACGATGACAACGACAGCACCGAAAACGACGAGCAAGGCGGCGCCGGCGCCGATGATCTCGCTGACGGTGGGATTTTCCCAGGCGCGAACGAGCGGCAGCGCGCGCCAGTCGAAGCGGCCCAGCACCGCAGGCCAGATGCCCTGATTCATCATCGCGGCTCTCGAGACTGGGCGAGGACATCCTGGAACAGACGCTGCGGGACCGACGAGAAGACAACTGGTTGCGGCGGTGACGACTGTTTGAAAAGCTCGGCATAGGCGGTGTCGTCGAGCGAATGAGCAGACGCGCGCACCTGCGCCACCCAGCGATCATAGTCGGCGGGTGGGAGCGCGGTCACGTTGAATTTCTCGTTATGGAGGCCGGTTCCATTGAACTGCGTGTTCTCCCCGCGATAGACGCCGGGTCGGGACGCGGCGAGGTTGAGCTGGGTCGTCATCCCCGCCATCGCGTATATCTGGCCGGCGAGTTGAGGGATCAGCAACGCCTGCATCACCGTCCCGCTGGTCAGGCTGATATGGATGGGCCGGCCAACCGGTATGAACAGTTGGTTGACAGCCGCGATGCGCTGGTCCGGGTAGATGAACAGCCATTTCCAGTCGAGCCCCACCGCCTGAACCTCGAGCGCCGGCTGGTTCGATGCAATCGGGCGATAGGGATCGAGCGTGTGTGTATAGCGCCACAGCAAGAAGCTCAGGCCGATGACGATCCCGATCGGCGGAATCCAGATAAAGCCTTCGAGCGTCCAGGAAAAACTCCAGTTTGGTCTGAACGCGCTATGTTTGTTGGACAGCCGATAATGCCATGCGATGAGTGGGGTGAGCAGCAGCACCGGCCCGGCGACGAAGATCAGCACGATTCCCGCGATCACGTAGAGGCGCCACTGGCTCGCGGCGATCGGACCGGCGTGATTCATCACGCCGAGCTTCAGCGCGTCGCATCCGCTGAGCAGCAACAGCGTCAGTATTGCGAAAAGGAGAGGCCAGCCGCGCGATACCTTCATCCCCCAGCTCGCTGGATCACGGGGCCGGAAAGGAACAAGGCGGTGTTGATGAGGCCCAGATGCGTCAAGGGCTGGGGAATATCACCGATTAGGCTGCGGTTGCGCACATCGTACTCCTCGCTGGGCAGCGCCACATCGTTTGAAAGTCCGATCACCCGCTACAATAGGGCTGCCGCCTCGCCATCGCGGCCCTGCATTTTATGACAATCCGCCAGCCGGCACGAGCCCGCGAAGAACGCACCCTCTTCCCGGCCATTCGGCGTCGGCGGCTTACGTCGCACCGGCCCATGCTCCATCACGTTGCCCTCAATCGCCGCGACTGCGCTGGCAACGCCAACCGCGCAGCGGCGAGGACGCGTGGCATTGCGCCAGTGATCCCGCACGAGGCCAACGAAAAGAACAAGCCGCATTCTTCGCCAAGACGCGCTACAAGGCGCGTTCGGCATCGAACAAGGGTTCGGGCGGCTCAAACGCTTCAAGCGCGTCGCCCTACGCTGCGAAAAGCCCACAAGGAATTTCCGATCGATCGTCGGTTTCGCAGCCGGCCTTTGCTTGATCAAATTCGTCCAGACGGCCTACCGGGGCGATGAAGTTTTGGTGGCGCCGGACTCTACTCACGCGGTTGGCGCGCAGGCGTGATCGCCCTCTGGACGATTTGAGGTGAGCGCCAACAAGTCGCCTCGCCTCCCTATCGGACGAATAGGGGTCTGAAGTTCCGGCGCACCGCAGAGAAGTCGGATCAGCCCACGAGTCAGATCGACCGAGAGCTGTCACGACGCACTGCAGGTGCGAATCTCCGTGTCTACGCTTCGATTGGCCGATGCCGCCAGTCCGCTCCCGACCGACCACTTCGTGTCGATCCGTCGGCTCGATCGTTGACGGGCAAAACGCCCCGCGGCCGACGCCGTTCAACGGCGAGGCTTGAGTAGATTCCGAGCCTATATTCGCTTGACCCTCCCCGCATAGTGTTCGTGAAAGCGAGACGAAGCGCTTGCGAACATGCAACGCCGAGAAGCGGAAGCCGCTTGGAGCGTTTCGACGACGAGGGCGTGCAATGCCGACGCACACCGAGGTCTCAAGTCGCTTCGCGGAGTCACGCGGACGCGGGCTGCTCTTCACCACCGTCGTCGTCTGCTTCGACGACGCCAGCGAAGTCATGCAGGTCCGGGTCGGCATCGGCGACAGCGGCGACAGCGGACAGAATCGCAAGGACGCCATCCGCGCCGCGCGTCGTCTCGCCTTCCGTTTCGCCACCGACGAAGGCGGCTTGGATTCGATCCTCTAGGGATGCGATTGAACTGCGCGTACGGCTCGGCTGTCGCCAACCTCCAACGCCGCGGCTCCCGCCCCTGTGATCTCCGTTGACGGCGCACAGCGCCCGATCCGCGATAAGACCCGCACAAATCGTGCGGCGCCGAACGCGCGGCGCTCCGGAAATGCGCACCATCTGAGTACTTTCCGATGCTGCCGCCAATGGCTTGAAGGCTGTTACGGCTAGTGGGTTCAAGAGTGACGATGCGGCGATGGTCGGACGCCATTACCCGATCGGAACCGAATTGGCTTTGCTCGCGCCCGAAAGGAATCATGACGATGACATTCACACTGCCAGAATTGCCGTACGCCCATGACGCTTTGGCGCCTTACATGTCCAAAGAGACGCTCGAGTTCCATCATGACAAGCATCATTTGGCTTACGTCACAAACGGCAACGCCCTCTTGAAGGGCACCGAATGGGAGAACAAGCCCCTCGCGGAAATCGTGAAGGGATCGTTCGGCAAGAATGTGGCCCTCTTCAACAATGCCGCCCAGCACTACAATCACACGGAATTCTGGAAATGGCTGAAGCCGATGGGTGGCGGCGCCATTCCCGGCGCGCTTGAAAAGGCGCTTATCGGCTCGCTCGGCTCGGTCGAAAAGGCCAAAGCGGATTTGATTCAAGCTGGCGTGACGCAATTCGGTTCGGGCTGGGCATGGCTCTCTGTCGTCGATGGCAAAATCGTCGCGACCAAGACCGCTAACGGCGAGAACCCGCTCGTTCATGGCGGCCAGCCGATTCTTGGCTTGGACGTATGGGAGCACTCCTACTACATCGACTATCGCAATCGTCGCCCCGACTATCTCAAGGCCGTTGTCGACAACCTCGTGAACTGGGACTACGTCGCCGAGTTGTACGCCGCGGCGATGAATTAGTTTCTGTTCGACGCGACCAAAACATCCGAAGCCTGCCGTCTCTTTGCCCTGAGCAAGGGTCGCTCGGGACGTTGTCGTCCCGAACAAATTGGCGGCAGCGCGGGGGGCCCTCGCGGATTCTCCTGCCTCGCTGATCCGATGTAGGTTTCGGCCGCGCCGCCAATGTCGCGGTCAACCGCGATCGGCAGCCGTCGCTTCGGACATACGCACGAGACCTCAGTGAATAGGCGGAGTTCGAGCGAGTTTGCCACCTGGCCCCCCGGTTTGAGGCGCCCGAACGTGGCGGCAGCGAAATGACGGGTGCAAAGCCGAAATCCACAGCGCTAGCGATACGCGCGGCGCGCATCGCTCGATATCGCGGCGGCGCCTTCGGCCAGCGCCGAAGGGGTTGCTCGCCCGGCGGGTTACCGCCTCGTGGCCTTACAGGCGAATTTGTCCGCGCAAGGACCCCGGTGGACGTCGCGGAAGCCCTTAGGCAATTGCTCTTGTCCCGGCATGAAGGCCCCGCCGTATCGCACCCGAATCCGTCGAAAACGCGGTGGGACCCATGTCAGCCCCGGCCCAGATTGGGACCGAAATTCAAGGGCAATTTATTCGCCCAACAAGCCGGCCTGCAGAAGTCATTGATGGATATGGATTATTTTACTCTTCGGCTGGCAGGAGAGGAGGGACTCGAACCCCCAACCCCCGGTTTTGGAGACCGGTGCTCTACCAATTGAGCTACACTCCTACTGGCGGCTCCTTTTGCCGCAACCGCTCCGGCGACGCAAGCGTTGCCGCGCAGCAGCGTCCGGGCGCCGCTGAAATACTCGGCAGCCGTGGCGCCGGCGCCGCCAAATCGGGCGGCCGGGCGCCGGCGAATCTCCGGCGGATTGACGCGTACCCCTCCGGCGTCGTCAATGGGCGGGCGGCCCGCGCCTTGCTTGCCTGCCGCAGCGCCATCTGCGCAGGGGGTTCTTTTTGGCGATTCTCGTCGGCCTGCATCACGTCACCAGCTACGTCTATGACCGGCCGGTTGCATTGGGGCCGCAGTCGATCCGGCTACGTCCAGCGCCCCATTGCCGCACGCGGGTGCCGAGCTATTCGCTCAAGGTCACGCCGGCCAATCACTTCGTCAATTGGCAGCAGGACCCGCACGGCAATTGGCTGGCGCGCTACGTATTTCCCGAGCCGGTCGAGGCCTTCAAGATCGAGGTCGATCTGACCGCCGAGCTCGCGGTGATCAATCCGTTCGACTTCTTCGTCGAGCCCTACGCGGAGGAATTTCCTTTCGCCTATTCGGAGGAGCTGGCGACCGAACTCGCCGCCTATCTCCTTCCTGAACCCGAAACGCCGTTGTTGAATCAATATCTCGACCAGATCGCGACGAAGCGCGGACGGACGATTCCGTTTCTGGTCGCCCTCAACGCCGAACTGCAGCACATGATCCATTACGTGATCCGCATGGAGGCCGGCGTTCAGGAGCCAGACGAGACGCTCGCCCTGCGCTCGGGCTCGTGCCGCGACTCGGCATGGCTGCTGGTGCAAATCCTGCGACGGCTCGGCCTCGCGGCGCGTTTCGTCTCCGGCTATCTCATTCAGCTGCGAGCCGACGTCGATCCGATTGAAGGGCCGCGCGGCACGGACAAGGACTTCACCGACCTGCACGCCTGGGCCGAGGTTTACATCCCCGGGGCCGGCTGGATCGGCATGGACGCGACCTCGGGCCTGTTCTGCGGCGAGGGTCATCTGCCGTTGTGCGCAACGCCGCACTACCGCTCGGCCGCGCCGATCGCCGGCCTGGTCGAGCCGGCGCAGGTGACGTTCGGCTTCGAAATGAACGTGACGCGGCTGCGCGAGGCGCCGCGCGTCACCCTGCCCTTCACCGACGCCGCCTGGAGCAAGCTCGACGCGCTTGGCGAGGCGGTCGATCGCGATCTCGTGGCGCAAGACGTGCGCCTGACCATGGGCGGCGAGCCGACCTTCGTCTCGATCGACGATTACGACGCTCCGGAATGGAACACGGCGGCCGTCGGCGGCGCCAAGCAGGCGCGCGCCGAGACGCTGATCCGCAGACTGCAGGCGCGGTTCGCGCCCGGCGGCTTCCTGCATTACGGCCAGGGCAAATGGTATCCGGGCGAGAGCCTGCCGCGCTGGGCCTTCGCGCTCTATTGGCGCAAGGACGGCAAGCCGATCTGGCATGATCCGCTGCTGATCGCCGGGGTCGGCGCAACCGCGGCGGCGACCGACGCGGACGCCGAAGCGCTCGCCGGCGAAGTCGCGACGCGCTTGGGCATCGAACCCGACTACGTCATCCCGGCCTACGAGGACGCGCCCTATTGGCTGCTGCGCGAGAGCGCGCTGCCGGTCAACGTCGATCCGTCCGACCCGAAGATCGACGACCCGGAAGAACGCGCGCGGATGGTGCGCACCTTCGACCACGGCCTGTCGCGCCCGACCGGCTTCGTCCTGCCGGTGCAACGCTGGAACGCCGAGGCCAAGCCCGCCTGGCGCAGCGAGCGCTGGCCGCTCCGCCGCGGCAAGCTCTTTCTCGTGCCCGGCGACTCGCCGGTCGGCCTGCGTCTGCCGATGAAGACGCTGCCCTATGTCAAACCGTCGGAATTCCCGTCCGTTTACGAGCAGGACCCGATGGATCCGCGCGGCGAACTGCCGGAGCCGATGCAGTTCCGCCTGGCGGCGCCCGAGCTGAGCGACGCGGAACAGCAAACCCAAAGCGAGCAGTTCGCTGCCGAGGGCGCGGTGCGCACCGCCCTCACCATCGAGCCGCGCGACGGCGTGCTGTGCGTCTTCATGCCCCCGACGCCCAAGCTCGACGACTATCTCGAACTGCTCGGCACGGTGGAAGCGATTGCACGCGAGAGAAACGCGCCGATCCGCATCGAGGGCTACACGCCGCCGTTCGACCCTCGCGTCGACTGCATCAAGGTGACGCCCGATCCCGGCGTCATCGAAGTCAATATCCATCCCGCCGCGTCGTGGCGCCAGGCGGTGGAGACGACGACCGCGCTCTATGAAGACGCGCGCCAGTCGCGGCTCGGCACGGACAAGTTCATGGCCGACGGCCGCCACACCGGCACCGGCGGCGGCAATCACGTCGTGCTCGGCGGCGCTCTGCCGGCCGATTCGCCGTTCTTGCGCCGACCCGATCTGCTGGCGAGCCTGATCCTCTATTGGCAGCGCCATCCATCCCTTTCGTATCTGTTTTCCGGACTTTTCATCGGCCCGACCAGTCAGGCGCCGCGCCTCGACGAAGCGCGCAACGACCAGCTCTATGAATTGGAGATCGCGCTGTCGCGCACGCCGTCGGCGGGCGAGGCGGCGCCGTTGTGGCTGGTCGACCGGCTGTTCCGCAATCTCCTCGTCGACGTCACCGGCAACACCCACCGCGCAGAAATCTGCATCGACAAGCTCTATTCGCCCGACAGCGCGACCGGACGGCTCGGCCTGGTCGAGTTTCGCTCGTTCGAGATGCCGCCCGACGCGCGCATGAGCCTCGCCCAGCAACTGCTGCTGCGCGCGCTGATCGCCTGGTTCTGGCGCGAACCGCAACAGGGCGCGCCGGTGCGCTGGGGCACCAGTTTGCACGACCGTTTCATGTTGCCGCATTTCGTCTGGGACGACTTCCTCGGCGTCCTCGACGATCTCAAAGGCGCCGGCTATGCGTTCGACCCAGAGTGGTACGAAGCGCAGTGTGAATTCCGCTTTCCCACCTATGGCCGCGTCGCCCACGGCGGCGTCGAACTGGAAATCCGCCAGGCGCTGGAGCCCTGGCACGTGCTCGGCGAGGAGACGACCGCCGGCGGCACGGCGCGCTACGTCGATTCCTCGGTCGAGCGGCTGCAAGCCAAGGCCAAGGGGCTGGTTGTCGGCCGCCATGTCGTGACCTGCAACGGCCGCCATCTGCCGCTGCAGGCGACCGGGCGGGCGGGCGAAGGGGTGGCGGGGGTGCGCTTCAAGGCGTGGAAGCCCTACTCCAGCCTCCATCCGACCATCGACGTCCACGCGCCGCTGACCTTCGACATCCTCGATTCCTGGAACGGCCGGTCGCTCGGCGGTTGCGTCTATCACGTCGCCCATCCGGGCGGCCGCAACTACGAGACATCGCCCGTCAACGCCTACGAAGCGGAGGCGCGGCGTCTGGCGCGATTCGCGGATCACGGCCATACTGGCGGCGCGACTCCCATCCCTCCCGACGAGTCGTCGAGCGAGTTCCCGATGACTTTGGATCTGCGGAGGTCGATTGCCCGCTAGAGCTCGCGCCGAGGCATCGTCCGAGAACGACGCGCTCGCGCGCGCCGCCGACTGGACGCGCGGCTACGCGCCGCTGCCGGGGATTCCCGACGAGTTCGTCGGCGCCGACGGCGAACGGCGGCCGCATTGGGAGCGGCTGTTGCGCGCCCTCGCCGACCTCGAGCCGGACGAGATCGACCAGCGATTCGCCGCCGCCGACCGCCGCGTCCGCAACCGCGGCATGTCCTACCGCGTTCAGGGCGAAGCGGTCGAGCGCAGCTGGCCGTTGAGCCGCATGCCGCTGCTGATCCCCGAGTCGGAATGGCGCGAGATCGAGCGCGGCATGATCCAGCGCGCAGAGCTGCTCGATCGCGTGCTCGCCGACGTCTACGGCGACGGGCGACTGGTCGCCGAGGGTCTGTTGCCCGCCGCGGCCGTGACCGGCTCGCGCGACTTCGTCGCGGCGATGCGCGGCGTCGACCCGCCCGGCAAGCGCTGGCTGAGGCTCTACGCCGCCGATATCGGCCGCGGCCCTGACGGGCGCTGGTGGGCCCTCGGCGACCGCGCCCAGGCGCCCTCCGGCTCGGGCTACGCGCTGGAGAACCGGCTCGTCGTCTCGCAGGCCTTTTCCAACCTCTACGGACGGATGAACGTCGAGCGGTTGGCGCCGTTCTTCCGCGAGCTGCGCAATGGCCTGCGCGCCGCAGGCGTGCGCAGCGAGCCGCGCATCGGCATCCTCACCCCCGGTCCGCTCAGCGCGACCTATTTCGAGCAGGCCTATCTCGCGCGCTATCTCGGCTTCCTGCTGGTCGAGGGCGACGACCTCGTCGTCAGCGACGGCCGCGCCTTCGTGCGCACCATCGCCGGCCTCAAGCGCTGTGACGTGCTGTGGCGCCACGTCGACGCCGAATGGTGCGACCCGCTCGAGTTGAACGCCGCCTCGCGCATCGGCGTGCCGGGGCTGATCGAAGCGATCCGCGAAGGCGGCGTCGCCGTCGAGAACATGCCGGGCTCGGGCCTGCTGGAATCGCGGGCGCTGCTCGCCTTCCTCCCCGCCCTCGCCCGCCGGCTGCTCGGCGAAGACCTCGCCATGCCCAACATCGCCACCTGGTGGTGCGGCCAGCCCAACGAGCGCGACCGCGTGCTGGCGGACCTCGAATTGTTTTCGATCGCCGGCGCCTTTTCCGATTCCGTTCCCGGCCTTCCCAACGGCCGCCCGGTCGCCGCCGCCGAATTGTCGGAAACCGACCGCGCCGCTTTGCGCGCGGCGATCTCGGCGCGCGGCGTCGACTTCGTCGGCCAGGACGTCGTGCGGCTGTCGACGACGCCGCGCTGGGAGAACGGCAAGCTGGCGCCGCGGCCTTTCGTGCTGCGTGTCTACGCAGCGGCGACGCCGAACGGCTGGCGGGTGATGCCGGGCGGCTTCTGCCGCATCTCCGACAAGCTCGACGCCCGCGCCCTGTCGATGGGCGAAGGCGTCGAGTCGGCCGACGTCTGGGTGCTCGCCGAGAAGCCGGTCGAGGCGGCCAGTCTGCTGCCGCCGCCCGAGACGGCGCGCATCGTGCGCATGCTCGGCAATCTGCCGAGCCGCGCCGCCGACAATCTCTTCTGGTTCGGCCGCTATCTCGAGCGCGAGGAAGCGACGCTGAGGTTGGTGCGCTGTCTCGCCGCGCGCGCGGTCGACCCCGACGCGCCGATTCACGGCTCGAAGCAGTCGATCGGGCGGCTGAAGGGGCTGTTGGTCGCGTGGGGCGCGGTCGACGCCGAGGTCGCCAACGAAAGCTCGACCGTCGTCATCGAAAGCGCGTTGCGCGATGAGCAGAATTACGGCTCGGCCCTCGCCATTGCACGCGCAGCGCGCCACGCGGCCTCGGTCATCCGCGAGCGCCTGACGCCGCAAATCTGGCAACTGATCGGCCGGCTCGAGACGATCATCGTCGACACGCCCGACCGCCATCTCGGCGAGCCGGAAATTCTCGACTGCGTCGACGAGGCGTTGACTGTCGTGGCGGCGCTCGCCGGCCTGTTCGACGAGAACTCCAACCGCAGCGCCGGCTGGGTGTTCTACGAACTCGGCCGCCGCATCGAGCGCGCGATCAATACCTGCCGCCTGTCGCGCCAGTTCGCCGCCCAGGACGCGACCGAATATGCGCTCGACGTGCTGCTCGACCTGATCGACTCGCAGATCACCTATCGTTCGCGCACGCTGCTCGGCGTCGCGCTCGCGCCGGTGCGCGACATGGCGCTGCTCGATCCGTTCAATCCGCGCTCGGTCGCCTACCAGGTCAACCTGGTCGACGAGCATCTCGCCGCCCTGCCGGCGCTGAGGCAGGACGGGGTGCCCGAGGAGCCGCGGCGGCTGGCGACGCTGTTGCGCGCCGAGCTCGCCGCCGAATACGCCGAGCGTGTCGACGATGGACGCATTCTCGCCGTCGAGCAGCGGGTGATGACGCTCGCCGACGCCATCGCCGACCGCTATTTCCTGCACGGCGCGGCGGCAAGTCGTCCCGAAGGCGGCGTGGGTCTCGCTTGAAATACGAAGTCTCGCATCTCACGCGCTATCAGTACGACGCGCCGGTGGCGGTCAACGTCTGCATGCTGCGGCTGCTGCCGCGGTCGGAAGACGGACAGCGCGTGCTCAAAGCCGGTGTCGAAGTGACGCCGCGCCCGCTGATGATCGTCGAGCGGACCGACGCTTTCGGCAATCGCGTGCTCAAATTGCGCATCGAGACGCCGCACCGCGAACTGACGCTGCTGTCGCGCTCGCGCGTCGTGGTCGAGCGGCCGTCGCCGCCGCTCGCCGCGCTGACGCCCGCATGGGAGGACATCGCCGCGCTCGCCGCCTCGACGGCGTCGCTCGAGGCCGATTCGCCGGCGGCGGCGATCTATCCGAGCCGACTGGCGCCGCTATTCGCCGCGGCGACCGATTACGCGCGGGCGAGCTTTCCGCCGCGTCGGCCGATCTACGAGGGCGCGACCGAGCTCGCGCGCCGCATCAAGACCGACTTCGCCTACGAATCGGGCGCGACCGACGCGACGACCTCGCCGGTCGAATCGTTCGCCCGCAAGCGCGGCGTCTGCCAGGACTTCGCCCACGTGATGATCGCTGGCCTGCGCGGCCTCGGCCTGCCGGCGCTTTACGTCAGCGGCTACATTCGCACCATCCCGCCGCCGGGCAAGCCGCGGCTCGAGGGCGCCGACGCTTCGCACGCCTGGACCTCGGTGTGGTGCGGCCCCGGCTTCGGCTGGCTCGGCCTCGACCCGACCAACGCCATCCCCGCCGGCGACGATCACATCTTCGTCGCCCGTGGCCGCGACTATTCCGACGTGCCGCCGGTCGAAGGGCTGATCGTCTCGTCGGGCGATCATGCGCTCGAAGTCGAGGTCGACGTCGTTCCCGTTTGAGGATAAACGGACCGCCGTGCCGCCTGAACCGAACGTCCGCCAAGCCGACATCCGCGCCGCTTACGCCGTGATCGCGCCGCACGTGCGCCGCACGCCGCTGATCGAGAACGCTTCGCCGATCGCCGGCTTGCCGCCGATTTCGCTCAAGCTCGAATGCCTCCAGCACGCCGGCTCGTTCAAGCCGCGCGGCGCCTTCCATAACCTCCTGACCCGCGCGGCGCCGCCGACCGGCTGCGCCACCGCGTCCGGCGGCAATCACGGCGCCGCGGTCGCTTACGCGGCCGGCAGGCTCGGAATCAGGGCGCGCGTCTTCGTGCCGGAGATCGCCGCACCGCCGAAGATCGCCAAGATCAAAGCCTATGGCGCCGAAGTCGTCGTCAAGGGCGCCGCCTACGCCGACGCGCAGACGCTGTGCGACGCCTACGTCGCCGAAAGCGGCGCGCTGGCGATCCACCCCTACGCGACCGCGACGACCGTCGCCGGCCAGGGCACGGTCGGGTTGGAATGGGAGGAAGATCTCATGCGCCTGGGCCTGCCGCCGATCGACACGGCGCTCGTCGCCGTGGGCGGCGGCGGGCTGGTCGCCGGGATCGCCGCCTGGTTCGACGGCCGGGTCAAGGTCGTCGGGGTCGAACCGGAGGGCTCGCGCGCACTCGACGCGGCGCTCGCCGCCGGCGAGCCGGTCGACGTGCCGGTCCACTCGGTCGCCGCCGATTCGCTCGGCGCGCGCAGCGTGGGTGCGCTCAATCTGGCGATCGCGCAGCGCGCGGTCGACCATGTCGCGCTGGTCGGCGACGCAGCGATTGGCGAGGCGCAGCGCCGGCTGTGGCGCGAACTGCAGATCGCCGTCGAACCGGGCGGCGCGGCCGCCTACGCCGCCCTGGCGAGCGGCGCCTATCGTCCGGCCGCCGGCGAACGAGTCGGCGTGGTCGTCTGCGGCGCGAATGTCGAGCTCGGCGCCCTGGCGCAACGGGTCGCCGGCTAGATTCCGGCGGAGACAGCTTGCCGGCGACGCCGCCGGGTGTTGCGACGGCGGGGGGCTCGCACTATGGTCCCGCCGCCTCGCGAACGCCGGCCCGGCCTTCGCGCCTGGTGGGGCGTAGCCAAGTGGTAAGGCAGCGGATTTTGATTCCGCCATCCCCTGGTTCGAATCCAGGCGCCCCAGCCAACCTTCCCAGAGGTCGTCAATGACCCGGACGACGCTGATCGTCGGCTACGGCAACCCGCTGCGCGGCGACGACGGCCTCGGTCAGGCGGTCGCGCGCGCCTTCGCCGGCG
>Ga0182030_10020115_pt1 | contig 12630 bp, 10 predicted proteins | sample 812S3MmetaG_FD_121299 | JGI IMG/M metagenome (GOLD analysis project Ga0182030, IMG submission 121299) | Permafrost microbial communities from Stordalen Mire, Sweden - 812S3M metaG (Illumina Assembly) | ecosystem: Environmental > Terrestrial > Soil > Wetlands > Permafrost | place: Sweden... | reverse complement strand
CCGCGGATTCTCTCGGGCAAGGCGTCGGCGGTAGCAGTCAGCAACGTAAACGGGTTCTCCATCGCCGGCGGAAATTCTGCTGCGCCGCTGGGCAATACATTTGAAGCCATGTATGACCAATCAGTCGACAGTGTGTTGCACGGCACCGGCCGCGAGACATTCGAAGCGGTGAAGATGCTGAAATCCGCCGATCCACAGCACTACACGCCTGCGCCGGGAGCGAACTATCCGAAAAGCCGCTTTGGCGATGCGCTCCGGCAGACAGCTCAGCTCATCAAGTCCAATCTCGGCGTGCAGATTGCCTTCACCGACATCGGCGGATGGGACCACCATGTGAACGAAGGCGCAGCCGAAGGGCAACTGGCAAACGTGCTGCGCGAGTTTTCGCAGTCGATTGCCGCCTTCTGGACCGACCTCGGCCCGCTCACGGATGACACCGTGCTTGTGAGCATGTCGGAGTTCGGACGCACCGCTCGCGAGAATGGCAATCGCGGCACCGATCATGGGCACGCTAATGTGATGTTCGTTCTCGGCGGCCCGGTGCGCGGTGGGCGCGTCTACGGAAGCTGGCCTGGCCTGGATCCATCGCAACTCAACGAAGGACGCGACCTCGCACTGACCACCGACTTCCGCCGCGTCCTCGGCGAGGCTGTCTCGCGGCACCTGGGCAACCGTAACCTGAACGCCGTGTTTCCCGGCTTCGAAAACTCGCCGCAGGCGTTCTTGCGATATCTGGGATAAGGCGGCTCCGTTCCGCCCTCTTTCGGCCGAGTTCTAGCTACGCGGGAACCATTACGCCTTTGCCTGCGTATTAACCCTTGTCACACTGAGGGACCTCCTTGAACACTGAGACCGGCGAATTGTTGCCTTACAACGCGACTCCGATACACACCGAACCCGTACAACCGTCGCAGCCGTCGATGCTACGCAAGACCTTTGTCGGCGAAGACGGCCTCCGCGCCGGCTGGAGCCTGCTGATCTTCGCCGCGATCATGGCGGTCCTGATCGTGGCCGTGAACGTCGTGGGCCACAAATTCTTTCAGCCCACTCCCAAAGCCGCGAAGGACGCCTCAGTCATAACCATCAAGGCGGGGTTCATCCAGGAGGCCATCCCTATCTTGCTGGTCCTGATCGTTACGTGGATCATGTCGAAGATCGAGCGACGCCCCAACTCCGTTTACGGCCTGGGCGGTAGTCGCAAGCTCCCGCTCTTTTTCGCCGGATTGGCGTGGGGAGTCACGTGTCTCTCCTTGCTCGTGCTGACTCTATGGAAGACCGGGCTGCTCGTCATAGACAGCCGCATCATCTTTGGCAGCGACGTTTTTCGGTACGGAATAATCTGGCTGCTCGGCTTCCTTCTGGTCGGCGTGCTTGAGGAGTACCTGACCCGTGGCTACCTGCAATACACCCTGACGCGCGGCCTCGCGGGCATCTACCAGTGGATCTTCAAGACACGCTATAGCGCGGGGCTAGGTTTCTGGACGGCAGCTTTAATTTTCTCCATCCTCTTTGGTTTGGGCCACAGTAGCAATCCCGGGGAGTCGCCTATTGGACTGCTGGCGGCGGGAATGGCTGGCCTGGTTTTCTGTCTTAGCTTATCGCGCACGGGGTCGCTATGGTGGGCCATCGGCTTCCACTGTTCGTGGGACTGGGCGCAATCGTTCCTGTACGGTGTGGCCGACAGCGGAATGATGGTGCAGCACCATCTGTTCGCCACGCATCCCGTAGGCAAGCCGATCCTCAGCGGAGGAGCCACCGGCCCCGAAGGCAGCATCTTCATCATTGCAATCCTGGCGCTGGTTAGCCTCATTATTGTCTTCACCCTTCCGCGCGTTCCCCGTGACGGCCGTGCCGGATTGCCGGCATGATGCAGGCGGGAACCGATTCTGTAAACGAATGGCCGTAGGCTCTGCGAGGGCAATCGCGCTAAACTGCATGCAGTGAATTTTTCGAGCCGTCTTCTCGCCACCCTTCTTGCTTGCGCGCTGGCCATACTGGGTAATGGAGTCCTCGCGCAAGACAGCACCTCTTCGTCCGCACAGTCTTCCACGAAGAAGAAAGCGTCGTCCTCGTCAAGCACACAGAAGACCAAGAGCACCGCGCACAAGACCCCGTCGTCGGCCCACTCGCACTCGCGGAAGAAAGTTACTGCGGCCCGCGCGCATCAGATGAAGCGCAGCTTCGTCGCCTCCAGCGATCTGCGGCCCATGGCGCGGCAACTGGTGGAGTTGCGCACCCTCGCAGCTTACGCCGGGGTGGAGAACTACGCGCACGCCCACGCCGGTACCGAAGCCGGCGCGCTGGCCTGGTTCGCGGTGGGCTATTCGCACTACCTCGACGCGCAATACCCTGCGGCAATTGCCGCGCTGCAGAAGGCGCAGCCACTGATTGGTGAACTCAAAGACTACGTTGCGTTCTTCATCGGCAACTCCTACGTGCTGAGTAACAATCCGGAGGAGTCGCTGGCCTATCTGCGCGACTTCGGGACACGCTTCCCGGATTCACTGTACGAGCACGATGCGACCATCGCCAATGCCAAGGCATTGCTGGCAATGAATCGTCCGAGCGACGCCATCCGCTTGCTGGAGGCTCACCGCATGCCTGCCAAGGCGGAGACCGAATACTTCCTGGGCAAGGCCTACGTGCAGGCTGGGCAAGGCCGCAACGGAGCCGAGATTCTGCAGCGCGTTTACTACGAGTATGCGACCAGCTATGTCGCTGATCAGGCAGAGGCCGATCTGAGGAAGATTCCGGAGGAACCATCGCTGCCGCCCGTGACCTATGCGCAGCACCTCAAGCGGGCCGATTCGTTGTATGCCGCGCGCCACTACGGTGCAGCTGCAAATGAGTATCGCTACGTGGTCGATCTGGCTCCGGCAGGGAAGCAGTCTGCGGGATTGATTCAGCTTGCCAACTCCTACATGCATGATGGGAACACGCGCCAGGCGCGCGAGGCGTTGGACCGCATCCCGGACGACGGCAGCGATGCCAGCGCGGAGAAGTGGTATCAGCAAGTCGAGATTGATCGCAAAACCAACGACGACGCAGCGATCAGCAACATCCTGGAACACATGCGGGCTTCCACGCCGAAGTCGCCGTGGTTTGAAGAGGCGCTGCTGAGCGCCGGCAACATGTATCTGCTGCGCAAGGATTACGATCACGCCCTCGACTACTACCGTGAGATTCACCAGCGCTTCCCTGACGGAACCAAGGCCGCGTACGCCCACTGGAAGTGCGCGTGGCTGACGTACCGGCAGAATCGCAAAGACGAAGCGAAGAAATATTTTGAGGAGCAGGTGGAGTTCTATCCGGGAACGAACGAGGTTCCCAATGCGATGTATTGGCGTGGCCGCATGGCCGAGGACGATCGCGATTACGGCGTGGCCCGCTCGTATTACCAGAAGCTTTCCGAGCGATACCACAACTATTATTATGCCGTTCTGGGGCGACGGCGCCTGGCGACACTGCCTGCGGCGCCTGCGGTAACGGTCGCCGCGCTGCAACACGTTCCGTCGGCGGCTGCGCTCGACCCGGTATCGCAGATCGTCGATCCTCCGGAAGACGATCTCCATTACAACCGCGCCAAGCTGCTGGAGAACGCCGGGATGACCGACCTGGCCGTGCACGAATTGCAGGCGGGCAGCACGACTGGCCCGTGCTGGGAGATGGTGGAGATTGCCAAGATTTATTCCAGCGGCGGCGAATACTACCGGGCACTCCAAGCCTTGAAACACGCCATCAGCGGATATTTCTCGATGGATGTGAACGCGCTGCCCGCTCCGTATTGGCAAGGACTGTTCCCGCGGCCTTACTGGGACGCATTGCGGACCTACTCCGAGGAGAACGGGCTGGATCCTTACCTGGTGGCGTCGCTGATTCGGCAGGAGTCGGAGTTTAATCCCAGTGCCATCTCGCACTCCAATGCCTATGGGTTAATGCAATTGCTGCCGAGAACAGGCAAGGGCGAGGCGAAAAAAGAAGGATTACAACATTACAGCACGGACTCACTGCTGGACCCGACAACGAACATTGAGTTGGGAACGCACTATTTCCGGCAGATGGTGGACCAATTCGGCGGGCAAGTGGAATACGCGCTAGCGGCCTATAATGCGGGCGCCGAGCGTGTAGTAGACTGGCGCGCCTCGGGCAACTATCGCGACGTGGAAGAGTTTGTGGAGTCGATTCCGTTCACCGAAACGCGAGAGTACGTGCAGGCAATCGTGCGCAACGCCGAGGTGTACAAGAAGGTTTACGGGACGCCGTAGGGAAGCTACCAGCCGTCAGCCCTCAGCCCGGCGTCGACAGAGCCGCGCAGCGGCGAGATGGTTCTAGCGCGACGCGGAAGCGTCAGGTAGCAGGTGAGAGATAATCCCGAGCCGCAGAGCGGTGGAACCAACCAAAGACACTTACTGGCTTCACGCTTTTCCCGTAAGTCCGGAGAAACTGACATTCGCCCTTCACCTCGCATTGCAGCATGTCCTGCGCCAGCAGGTTCCAGCCGACAAAGCCGGCGAAGACGTGATTGGGTGATTGCTCCGGAGTAGGCGCGAGGCCTGCACCGGTTTCGGCGTTGTAGTCCTCGTGCATCGATCCCCACTTCTGGATGTCGGCCAGCACCATTCGTCCGAGAATCTCTGACAGCTCAGCGGCCTCTTTGTCGAAGCCGTAGCGCTTGAGCGAGATGTAGTTCAGGTAGTTCGCGTTGATCCAGATCGGACCCTGCCAGTTGGAATAGGGCACGATGATGGCGGCGTTGTTGTAGTCGGGATCCTGTTTGGAGAGGCTGCGCAGGCCGTAGGGCGCGAGCATGTAGTTCTTGTTCCACAGGTAGCGGCGGATCATAGCCTGCGCGTTCTTCGGGGGCAGAATGTCGTCGACGAGCGGAACGAAGTTGGAATAGCTGATGCGCTTGACCGGTTTACCGGTATCGCGACGGATGTTGTAGAACATCACGTCCGGCGCGGACCACATGTGAGCGAGCATCGCCGCCTTCAAGTCCGCAGCCTTCTTGCGGTATTCAGCGGCCTCGTCGGGCTTGCCGAGTTTGTCGGCCAGTTGCGCCATGGCCTTATACTCGCGCAACTGGAAGGTGCTGATGTCGGTGGCCAGGATGGCGCTTTTGTCGTTGGGATCGTTGGTCAGCGCGACGTTGTTGTCTGCACCCGAGGAGATCGCGTTCTCCCAGAAGAAGAGTCCCCACTTAGGATCGAACTGAGTTTGCTCACGATAGGAGATGACTTTGCGCAAGCTCTCCCAGATGGGATTTACCCACTGATAGTCGCCGAGTCCTTCTGACGCAATGACCGCGCCTTGCGCCAGGAAAGGCTTCATGGCGAACTTGCCCATCAGCGGACGCGGGCCCTTGGTGGTGATGCAACCGGCAACGTAGCCATCCTGATCGATGGCGCCGGCAAAGTCCAGCACCCACCACTTCAGGTACTGCGGCTTACCCTGCTGCGCCAGGTGCGAGCCGATGAAGAAGCCGTCCCAGTCCCACATCTGCTTGTAGTAGCCGGCGGGGATGAGGTAGTCGTACTTGATGAAGCCCTCGGCGGGACGAATGGACTGCGGCTCCAGTCTGGCGTAAGCAGCGGAGACGTCCGTGAGCGTCTGCGCGAGGCTGGCGGGATTGTCGGCAGCGTGGATGGTTCCAGCTGATGAGAGCGACAGCGAAAGGAGGAATGCGAAACGGATGGATCGCAGGATCATGCACAACATTGTCCCAGAAACCGGGAAAGTCGGCGCGATCCGGCCTGAGCTGTAGAATCATTCGATGGTCGTCATTGAGGGAAGAGCATGAAAGCCGCAATTCTAACTACGCCCGCAGACATCGCCCAGCGGCCTCTCCGGATTGAAGACGTTCCGCGGCCGGCGCTCGAGCCGGGCCACGTGTTGCTGAAGGTCCGGGCTTGCGGAGTGTGCCGCACCGATCTGCATATTGTGGAGGGTGAACTTCCGATGCGGCTGGAGCACGTGATTCCCGGCCACCAGATCGTCGGCGACGTGGTGGAAGGCGCTACACCCGAGCTTCCTGCCGGGACCCGAGTAGGAGTTTCGTGGATTGGCGGCACCGATGGCACCTGCTGGTACTGCAAGCGTGCGATGGAAAATCTTTGCGACTCACCTACGTTCACCGGCTACAGCGTAAACGGTGGTTATGCCGAGTACGCGCTGGCGCGCGCTGACTTTGTGTTTCCGCTGCCGCCGAAACTCGACGATTTGCATGCTGCACCGCTGCTGTGCGCGGGCATCATCGGTTTTCGCAGCCTGCGGGTTGCGGGAGTGGAACAGGGCGAGCGGGTTGGACTATTCGGATTCGGCGCGTCGGCGTCGCTGGCGATTGAGGTGCTTCGTGCCTGGAATTGCGAGGTATACGTTTCCACGCGAGGAGCTTCGCATCGCAAGCTGGCGGAATCGCTCGGCGCAAAGTGGGTCGGAACGGAAGCTGAAAGGCCACCGGTCGAACTCGACCGCGCGGTGACGTTCGCGCCCAGCGGCGATGTTGTGATCGCCGCGCTGTCGAGTTTGCGAAAGGGTGGTGTGGTGGCGATCAACGCCATTCACCTCGACCATATTCCGCAATTCGACTATGACAGCCTGCTCTGGGGCGAGCGCCAGATCCGCAGTGTTGCCAACATGACCCGCGCCGACGCCCGCGACTTCCTGAAGCTTGCGGCTGAAATCAACCTTCAACCGAAGGTCACGCAGTTTTCCCTCGACCAGGCGAATGAAGCCTTACTCGCGGTCAAGCAGGACGCGATCGACGGCGCAGCTGCAATCTTGCCGCGGAGCTGAGTGCCGCTTGTGCAAGACGATCTAATTAGGCGACTCGCTATTGGATCGCTGGCTTACTGAAGCCGGGCAAGTCCACCATGCGGCCGGCTGATGTGTCCCAATACTCGGCTTGCTGCACATCGATCTTCAGAAGGATGAGGTTGGGGTCGTCGAGCCCGCCAGGGAACCAGGATGTGTAGGTGGGACTCCACAATTCCTTGGCTTTGACGTGGTCTCGCACCAGCTCGCAATAGCCGCTGATAGAAACGTAGCGCCGGGCCGAGTGATCGGCGAAGGAAAGATTCACGCGCGGGTTGCTTCTTGCGGCCTCGACTTTCTCAGTGTTGCTGCCGGAGATAAACCAAAGTACGCCCGTGGGGTCGACTCCCTGGGCTGCCATCGGACAACTGTGCAAGCTGCCGTCTGGACGAATCGTGGTCAATATCGCCAATTCAATACCCGAGATCAGCTCGTTCAATCGGGCGGCGGGATTATAGCTTTGGCCCATATAGGCTCCTTAGATCGTTAGGTATTCGTTACTACCGGGACAACATAAAGCAAGATGCAGTCGTGCTGGCCGTCGGTCGATTTAGAGCCAACAATCGTCACCGCACCAAGAAAGTCTGGCTCGATGACGTGTCATCCGCCAGAAATGGCGGCGGCCATGCCGGCGGCGACGTCGTCTGGCTTCCACGTATTACCTGAGTATACCTTGAGCACTTTTCCGTCTTTGCCGATGAGCACCGTGCTGAGGCCGTGAACGATCTGCCCGCCTTTAGTGTTGTAAGCCAGCCCAAAGAAGTCGGCAGCTTTGCGCACTTGCTCGGGCGAACCCGAAGCGAACTGCCAGTGCTGGAAGCTGGGATCGATTCCGCCGACATAGCGCTGGCCGTAGCTGCGCAAGGCTGCGGGCTTGTCGTGCTCGGGATCAATGCTGATGCTGAGAAGCTGAGAATCCGCGAACGCTTTCGGGTCTTTCTGCAATTGCCGCAGGACTTGCGCGAAGTTGCTGCTCATGAGCGGGCAATAATCGGGAAACGGGCAGCGCGTGTAGATGAAAGTCAGCAGCAGCAGTTTCCCGCGGAATTGCTGAAAGTGAATGACTTGATCGCTCTGATTGGTCAAAGTAAGGTCGGGAACGTCTTCGCCCGGCTGCGGGATATGCAACTGCGAAGTTCCATCGCCGGCGCTATTGCTGCCCTTGGTGAAGCTGATGTCCTGCAACTCAGCGCGATCGCTGACAACCAGCGTGGCGCGGATCTGATCGCCGGGCGCAATCGCGCGAAACACCCAGTCGTTGCTTTTGCTGACGAGGTAGGGCATGGTCATGGCTTCCATGAATCCAGGAATCTCCTGGTGAGCAATCGTGAGCTCGTGATTTGCGGCGTCGACTGCCACGACGCGGCCCTGCAATTCGTAACGCTTGGCGTCAGGTTGATGAGAGCAGCTCGCAAGCAGTAAGAACGAGGTTGCGACGAGGGCCGTGAGACAGCGTCGCAGAAGCAGACGCCGTATGCGAATATCCATAACGATTTATTGTAGAGCAGCGTCGCTCAGGGCGCGCAGAAGTGATAGGACAAGTGCGGCGAAGTAGCTATTTCGATGGCGATTTTATTTGCGCCCGCCGTTGCCCGGCCCAGCCTTCTTTCGTTACCTGGCGGCCGCGGCCCACAGCCAGCGCGTCTTCTGGAACGTCGTCGGTGATGCAGGAGGCCGCGCCGACGTAAGACCCGCGTCCGATGCGGACGGGAGCGACAAGGGTAGCGTCGCTGCCAATGAAGGCGCCGTCTTCAATTACGGTCTTGTGCTTATGCACGCCGTCGTAATTACAGGTGATCGTGCCGGCGCCGACGTTCACACCTTCTCCAATCTCGGAGTCGCCCAGATAGCTCAGGTGGTTGGCTTTCGATCCTTTGCCCAGGCGAGTCTTCTTGGTCTCTACAAAGTTGCCGATGTGCGCGCTCTCGCCAATATCGCTGCCCGGACGCAGGTGCGAGTAGGGTCCCAGTTGTGCACGGTTGCGCACGACCGAATCCTCTAAAATGCAACCGGGCTGAATCAGGACGTTGTCGCCAATTTCGCAATTGGTGATGACGGAATAAGACCGGATGCGGCAATCGGTGCCGATTTTCGTTTTCCCGATGAGTTGCACAAACGGCTCGATCACGGTGTCGGTCCCGATCTCGACATCGGCGTCGATGTCGCAGCTGTCGGGACGGAAGATGGTCGTGCCGGCCAGCATCAGCTCGCGCGCTTTCTTAGCGCGAAGCTGCGCGTCAAGCTGGGCCAGCTCCATGCGGGTGTTGACGCCCGATACTTCGTGGGAGTCCTCCGCCGGCAGCGCCAGCACCCTCTCTTTGGACTTCCGCAGCAGCTCAGCGAGGTCAGTCAAGTAGTACTCATGATGTGGGTTGTCGGTGCCGAGCTTGCCGATATGCGCGTATAACGGACCCGTGGCAAAGGCGTAGATCCCGGAATTGATCTCACGCCGTTCGGTCTCTTTTCCACGCAACGCCTTCTGTTCAACAATGCGCTCCACGTCGTCGGACTCTTTGCCTTTGACCACGCGGCGGAAGACGCGTCCATAACCGGTCGGATCGAGTGGCTCGGCGGTGAGGATCGTCATTGCCGCGTGGTTTGCAATATGAAAATCGCGGACGCGTGAAATCGTAGCAGGCGCGATGAGCGGAACATCGCCGGAAAGCACCAGCACGTGCTGAAAGCCTCGCAACGCCTCGCGAGCTTGCATCATGGCGTGTCCGGTGCCGCTCTGTTCACTTTGCAGGACGAAGCCGATTCCGGTGGCTTCGAGAGCGGAACGCACCTTCTCCGCTTCGTGTCCGATGATGACGAAGATGTTCTGTGCGGGTACGACCTGCATTGCAGCCGCGACGACATGAGCCAGCAAAGGCTTGCCGGCAATCTCGTGCAGCACTTTAGGATGCCGGGACTTCAGGCGCGTACCTTTTCCGGCGGCGAGGATCACAATGGCGAAAGTGGAGCGCTTGTTCTTCGCGGGTTTTGCGGAGGCAGCTTTGGACATTTGCGTCAGGACCAGACACCCCATTTCACCACAGAGACACAGAGAACACAGAGAATTAATTTCAAGTCTTTCCTGCGTTCACCGATCTCCGTGGTGAAGGACCGTTTGCGACGGTAGAAGGCTCGCACCACAGAGTCCACGGAGTTTGACCCTTGGATTCTCTGCGTCTCTGTGTTGAATTATTGCTTTACGTGCAATGCGGCTACGGGCGAGTCGCGCAATTCCATCATAAGCCGGAGCAGGTCCTGCGCGACACGATGAGTGTCGTGGCGAGCGATGAGGCCCTCGGTGGGATGTTCCTCTTCCATCAGGTATTCGCCGAGCACCGGCTTTACACCGTGCGCCTCAATCTGTTCGACATCGGCTTCGATCTGCGACTGCCGTTTTTCGGCATACTTGGCCGCCAGTTGCGGCGACGCTGGCGTGCGATTCACCAAAGCGTAGTCGAAGAACTGATGGCCAGCGTGTTTATAGAGCGCGCGAATGTGATCGGAAGCTGTCAGGTCCAGACTCTCGTTGGCCTGGGTCATAAGGTTGCAGACGAAGACCTTCACCGCCGGCGAACTGACGATTGCCTTGGACACGTTGTGCACCAGCAGATTCGGAACCAGGCTGGTGAACAGTGAACCCGGCCCAATGGTAATCAGGTCGGCGCTCTCGATGGCCTCCATGGCCTTGGGCAGCGGCTCAGCGTCTTCAGGCGTCATGCGCAGCTCAACGATGCGACGATCGCTGGCGGTAATGTTGGTTTCGCCACGGACCACAGAGCCGTCGTCCATGATGGCGTACAGTTGCGCGTTGCTGGTGGTGGCAGGGTAAATGTGGCCGCGCGTGGCCAGAATCGTGGAGGACTGCTCGATCGCCTGATTGAAGTCGCCACTGATGGCAGTCATGGCCGATAGAAACAAGTTGCCAAAACTGTGCCCGCCGACCCCTTCGCCGGAGGGAAAGCGATAGCGGAAAAGCCGAGACAGCAGTGCTTCCTCTTCCGAAAGCGCGACGATGCAGTTGCGCACATCGCCCGGCGCGGGAAGGTTCAGCTCCTTGCGGAGGCGTCCGCTGGAGCCGCCGTCGTCGCTGACGGTGACGATTGCCGACAGATCGGAAATGTTGGTTAAGACTTCTGGTTGAGTGTTTTCCACCGAAGGGCTAACGTAATGCTTTAAGCCGCGCAGAAGGGTCGACAGACCTGTGCCGCCGCCCATCGCGACAACCTTGATGGGACGCACATCAGCGGAATTTGCGTAGCTCGACATGGTCGGCTCAAGTTTGCGAAGTCTAATAGCGCCACTTGTCAGGCTCGATGGCGGTCTCGGTGCTGGTGTCAGGATAGAGCAGCTCGGTGAATCTTGGATCGTCAGCTAGGTTCTTAAAATCGGAGTCGTTGCGCGCCTGATAACGGTTTGCCGGATTGAGCCGGATAGACTCGCCCAGGTTGCTGAGAGCCTCGGGAAAATGGCCGGTCAGGCAATTCAGGGCCGCCATGCCATACCAGATGAAGTCGAGTTTGGGAGAGCTCCTGGTGAGCAGGTCGAAGTTCTCGCGCGCGGTGACATAGTCACCCAGGTTCATGAGCGATATGGCGTAGTCATACTGTTCCTCGGCCGTCTTGAAGGTGTTGGAAGCCCGGCTCATCTGCTGGGTGCAGCTGTGCAGGTGCACCGAAGCGCGGTCAGCGAGTTCAGGACTCGGTCCTGAGACAACCTTTTCAAAATAAGCCTTGGCCTTGTCGTACTTGTGGCCCTGGAGGGCCTTCAGGCCAGCCTCATAGTTTTGCACAGCCTGTGAAAAACGCGGGTCCTCCGAGATTTTCATGGGCCTGGCGCCTCGACCTGCGTGTTCGAACGCGGCTGCGGGCATTTGCAAGCTCTTTGCCTTGATGCTCTTGGGAGCGCTTCCTTTGACAGTTGGTGTGGCTTTCTTCTTCATCCGGTAAGCTACCCTCAGATCAGTGCGACAAAGAACTGCTACTGGCTGTGGAAAAACCCAATTCGCGCGCAGGCGGTTGCGCTGAGTTATAACCGGAACTCAGGAGCTTCGTCAACCCACCTTTGTGAGTAAGACCGCAGCGCCTCTCTAATTGCCCTTTGCTTCCGCTTCCAAGTCGATGGCCTTCCAGTCCCCTCGTATGATGCCTGCCCGGATCTGGGTTGGAGTTTTCTTGAGCCTGGTTTGTTCGTAAGCGTAGAAAACTTCCTTCATACAGAGCCCGCAGTGCGCCCCGTGCGTGGTCTCAAAGCAACTGTGCAGACTGTTGTGCCCCATTCGATCGCAGTAACAGTAGCACGGCATCTGGTAAATCACATCGGGGATTTTGGCAGCCAACTCGTAAGCGCGAACCTGGTAGGGATACTGGAAGGCTTCGCCCCGCCACTGGTCCTTGGGAAGAATAGGCAGCGCGTCGCCGGGCTTCATTGGCCCGTGGTTGTACGCAGGCACGTGGTCACCCTGGGCGGCGCAAACGACGGCAAGCAGGGTGATCAATAGGAACAGCACAGATTTCTTCATGGAGGAAAAACCCTTGCGATGCATTGTATCGGAGAAACGGCGACGCCGCACAAGACGGACCGCAAAACGCGGCAAACCACTCTGCCGCCGGGTAATCTCGGGGGTCGCGAGTTCTCCTTGACCCACAAGGGCAGGGGGCGCATAATTGCGCGGCGTTTGACTTGGTGAATCCTGCAGGCGCAGCTTTGCGTTTTGCGGGGCATCGGCTGTAGGCCAGGAGGCATGGTTATGGCGGAAGAGGCACGTAAGCGGATTGGCGACTACGAAATCGTCCGTGAGTTGGGTCACGGGGGAATGGGGCAGGT
>Ga0182030_10020113_pt1 | contig 12632 bp, 13 predicted proteins | sample 812S3MmetaG_FD_121299 | JGI IMG/M metagenome (GOLD analysis project Ga0182030, IMG submission 121299) | Permafrost microbial communities from Stordalen Mire, Sweden - 812S3M metaG (Illumina Assembly) | ecosystem: Environmental > Terrestrial > Soil > Wetlands > Permafrost | place: Sweden... | reverse complement strand
CAAGGCTCGACATCTCAGCCAGGTTCGCGCCCTTGCCGCCAAGCAAGTTCCTCATGTCAGAACGACCGTCGTTCTTCCCGCCGCCAAAACTGTAAACCCACTTGTGAGACCCAGATGCCCCGGGGCTAGCCGACGCGGGCTTCAACCTGCTCATTGACGCTCCATAAAGAACTAATAGTGGCCTACGAAGGAAATTAACTTAAAAATATCCCGCAGAATTTCGTAATCTTATTACCAACTCTCAATTGCATGCACAAGCGGAGGCCGCGCGCATGGTAGAACGCAGACGAAACATTCCAATCTTCGGATGAGAGAACAACGCGGCTTTGCCGCTGGGTCCAAAGGCACAAAAACTAAAATTCCGAAAGCGTGCGTCCCGGTTGCTTATTGCGGGACGATGACGTGATTACGATACGGGCTGTTCGGGGTAAGCTAGCTCATGCTTGGCCCGCCATTCCGGCCCGACATAGTTTATGATGATTGTCCGGCGGATGCCATTGATCGGCCGCCTCTCGAAACTATGCCAGGTATCGGCACCCGGCACGAACAATAGACCCGTATTGAACCGGCAAGGTACGCGCTCAACCAGCGCATGTTCGCCATTGAGCAAATCGGTACCCCAGGATTCGCACTCCGGTCCTTGGGATAAGTAAACTAACAGAGTAATGCGTTTGGCGCCTATATCGGTGTGAGGCTCCAACCAGAAGCCGTCACCATCCATGCAATATTCGATCCTCAAGGAGGACCCACCGAGCTGTGCTCCGCTGAGGCGGGTGATCGTTTCCACCGCTTTGTGTGATTGGAACAGCTCGGCGACAGATCGGCACGCCGGGTAAACCGACTGCTGCTCTGCTCCGAAGAATGTTCGCAAGGAATTGTGCGTTTCGCGTCTGCCCAGCGTGTTATCGATATTTGGAGCCGACAAGGGCAAAGCGGAAAGCGCCAGCGCCAATTCATCAGTGAAGACAGGTGACAGAAGCCAGTGCTGAAATGGCACTGTTTTTACCGTCCCGCCGGCAAAATTGAGCGCAAGCCGATCCGCAGACATGCCTGGGTTTTTCATTCCGGCGCGGCCGTAGGAATGGTAACAGCCGGGCGAAAGCCTTTGATCAAGGCCGAAACGCCATGGCGCAAACGTTCTCTTTGGGCCGCTCTGGCGTCAACCATCCAATTCAACATGACCACGCGGCGAATCCCCTCATAGGGCTTATGACCATGAAATGAATGATCTGAGCGCCGGAAAGCTATTAATGTGCCTTCGGTTGGCGGCACCTCGGCGATCACGTCCTCGATGTTGTCTTTTGAGCGCAAAAGCCGAAGACGTCCTCCAACAGCCTCCCAAGGTTCGTTCAAATAGATCAGGGCTGTAATCAGCTTGGATTCACTGTCGGTGTGGATTTGACCATCTTGAAAGCGGCAACGCCCACGCAGTGTGACGAGCAGCGTTTCCGGCGCGAGATCAACCTTAAACTTTCGCGAAAACGCCAGTCGAACTGAGTCGCTGTTCAAACCATCCAACAGCCGTTTCAACCGTGAATCGAGGCCTCTTTCCCATGCCGGGACTAAGCCGCCGGAGCGAATATCCGGAAACCCGGCGCGCGCCTCCGCCGCCAAATGAGAGTCGATAAATCCCGGTACGACCAGATATTCAAAAGGTTCACGTGTTAGAGGTATGGCTTCGAGCGCGTCTAAGTCGATGTGATCCATTGCGTGAACTCTGGCAAATGTGACCGCTTATATCGAATGGGAATGTCGCGGTGCCCCGTCCGCATCAGCCGGGGCGAGATAGGCGTCAAATAGGGCGGCGATCGACCGAACAAATGATCGACCCGACTCGGTCACCAGGATGCGCCAACCGTCTCTTCTAACGATCCCATCCGCTGTCATCTCGTCTATTTGCCGTATCTGGTCGGCGAAAATCCCGGGGGTTTGCAGGTAAGTCCGGGCTACTTCAGCCAGGTCGACCTCCATGTCACACATCAATCGTTCGATTACCGCACCGCGAAGTCGATCATCGCCCGCAAAGGCCAGGCCCCGACCACAAGGCAGGTGGCCTTCGCTGAGCCGCTGGCGATAGACCAAATTATCGGTGGTGTTCTGAATATAGCCTTGCGGAAGCTGACTTATCGACGAAGTGCCAAAGCCAAGCAAAACCGAACAATTATCGTTTGTATAACCCTGGAAGTTCCGCGTCACCCTGTCACCTTGGTTGGGTTGCGAAAGCGGGTCGTGGGGCAGGACGAAATGATCGAACCCAACGCGACGATAACCTCTGCCGGTGAGTGCTTCGGCTGCAGCATTTGCCTGCAAAAACCGTTGATTCGGCCCCGGGAGCGATGCTTCCGGCAGAAGCTTCTGATGTCGCTTCATCCAGGGGACGTGAGCATAGCCGAAGAGAGCTATCCGGTCCGGCTCAAGGTCAGCCGCGCGCTTGACGGTATCGACGACGCTCTGGACCGACTGAAACGGCAAACCATAGAGCAAATCGAAATTGATAGTCCCGATGCCAGCCTGCCGCAGCAAGCGAACAGCAGCCGCAACCAAGCCATAAGATTGCGTGCGGTTGACCGATTCTTGGACAATGGGATCGAAATCCTGAACGCCCAGGCTTGCCCGGTTGATGCCCAATTCCGCGAGTGACAAAGCGCGTTCGTCCGTCAATGTCCTCGGGTCGAGCTCGATGGAGTGGTCGAGTTCGAGGTCGAGAGAAAAATTGCGGTTAAGTGCCGCCATGATCAGTTCCATCTCTGGTGCACGGATCATGGTCGGTGTACCTCCGCCCCAGTGCAAATGTCTGACATGCGGACGATGACCGATAGCTGCGCCGATCAAGTCGATCTCACGGATCAGACTGTGCGCATATTCAATGACGGGTTCTTTGCGATTGATGACGCTCGTATGGCAACCGCAATACCAACAAAGTGAATTGCAGAACGGGATATGAAGATAAAGCGATATAGGGGCGTCGCTCGGCAGAACTGCGAGCCACTGCCGAAAAAGCCGGTCGTCGCTGAGGGGCTGAAAATGGGGCGCGCTCGGGTAGCTGGTATAGCGGGGAAGTCGACGGTCGTATTTGGCAATCAAATCCAGTGGAGCGATTGCCGAGGCCATAACCAAGGGATCAGGCGATTGAATTGCGGTCATTAATTTTGGCTTCAAGGATCCGGCGGGAATGTTGAAGTTAATTCTAGCCGCTGGAGACAATTTCAGGCTTGATTCAGATCAACGCGATTTGCCGAGTTGCCTCTGCCAGAAAGGATTTCATGATTTTCTTATGGCGGCGGATCGTCATAAAGAATTCTGGTCGCTGCGCCTTCAAGGTCATCAAACTGTCCATGTTTGAGCGCCCAAAGGAACAGTATCAATCCGCCGGTGCCGATTCCAACACTTGCAGCGACCATATACAATATCACGGTCATGCAGTTCCTCCGCTTACCCTGAAGCTATTAAGGACTACGACTAGTGAGGAACTGGACATCGCGATCGCGGCGATCAGCGGTGTTACCAACCCTGCGATGGCGAGCGGGACCACGAGCAGATTATAAAGTAAAGCCAGCGCGATGTTCTCCCGAGATATTCGGCGGGCGCGGCGTGCGCATATGATTGCGTAGCGGATGGGCGTTAGCCCCATACCCTGAAATACGATATCGGCGGCATTCTGGCTGATATCCGCCGCATTCGAAGGCGAAATGGAGACATGTGCCGCAGCCAGTGCGGGCGCATCGTTGAGACCATCTCCGACCATGAGGACATGCTGCCCGCCGATGCGCAGGGCCTCTAGTGTAGCCACCTTATCAGTGGGAGTTTGGCTAGACCGCCAATCTTTAATGCCTAGCGACTCAGAAACCTCCTTTACGACCTCGCTGCTATCCCCTGACCTCAAAACGACATTAAGTCCGTCCCTGACCAACCAGTCCAGAACGTCGGGGGCATCGCTCCTCAAGCGATCGGAAAACGTAAAGCAGATCGGAGGGGCATCGCCACGCGCAAACCAAAGTTCGGGTCCTGCTGGCAGTTCGGTGCGTGTGACATGACAGAATTTGCGCGATCCCAATCGCATCTGCCCGCATGCGATGCCTTGCCCCGCTTCCTCGGTTGCATCAGCGAAGTGTGATAGTTTTGCATTTCTTTGAGACGCTGCTCGGACTAGGGCGACGGCAAGGGGGTGACGGCTCGATTGAGCAAGAGAACCCGCCAGCGTGAGCCAATCCATTTCGAATTGCTCGGGATGATTAAGCTCCAGGACGCCCTCGGTTAGGGACCCGGTCTTGTCGAAAACTACCGCGTCAATTTCCGCAAGACGATCGAGCGCCGTCGGATTTTTGATGAGAATTCCGCGCCGCATCAATGAGCCGGACGCGATGATCTGCACAGCTGGAACTGCTAGGCCGAGCGCACAGGGACAGGTAACGATTAGAACCGCAACTGCATTAGTCAGTGCTGATTGCCAAGATGCATGGAGGAAAGCCCACCAGAAAATGAAAGTAAAGAGCGCCCCCATGCCGACGGCAGGAGCGTAGTATTTTGCAATGCGGTCGGCCAAGACCACAAATCGTCCGCGACGCGATTCAGCTGCTTCCACCAATCGCGCGATCTCGGCCAGGAGCGTGTTATCGCCGACGGACACCGCCCGGATAGTCAGGGGTTGAGTTAGGTTGACCGTGCCGGCGAACACTTGATGTCCTGGCACAGCGCAAACGGGTACGGATTCTCCGGTGACTAAGGAAGTATCTAATTCGGACTCCCCATGTTCAACGATACCGTCGATCCCGATCCTCTCCCCGGCTGCGACCAGAATCTGCGCGCCGGGCGGGGCCATCTCGGGTCTGCAGGCAACGACGCTTCCGTCGGGCTTTAGCAACATGACGGCCCGACTGCGCAGAGCTAGCAACCCTTGGACGGCCGATTGAGCATGACCGCGGGCTCGGTGATCGAGAAAGCGCCCTATCAGCAGAAAAAACAGGAGCATAACGGCGCCGTCAAAATAGGCGTGAGTTGCCCCATTCACCGTCTCGACAATACTCATTGCCGAGACGAGTATGACCCCGATACTAATCGGAAGGTCCATATTGGATCGTCCGCTCCGCAGCGCTGAGAGAGCCGACCCAAAGAAAGGCTGGCCGGCATACGCGATGGCCGGCAAGGCGATTAGCGCCGATAACCAATGCAACAAGTTGCGGGTCATCGGGCCCATCTCTACCCCAGACCACAAGCTAACCGAAAACAGCATCACGTTGGCGCTAGCAAATCCGGCTACCGCTAGAGCCCTGAGAAGTCTACGGCCGGTTTGATCTTCCGCTCGTGCAAGACTGGCCGGGTCGAATGGCACAAGCCTGTAGCCGAGACGCTCTACGCTCGCAGCAAATCGGTTTCCGTCAGCGGCTTCGCCCTTCCACTCTAAATGTAGGCGGCGGCTTCCTATACTAACCCGGCCAATCAATAAGCCCCGATCGTGTGCTAAAACAGATTCGATCAACCACACACAGGCTGCGCAACTCAGACCATCGACCATGAGATCGAGCGAAATCTTTCCATCGGTGGCTACTTGCGTATAGGCGGCGACGTCAACGACGGCCGCATTATCGGCAGGCCTCAATCCTTGTTCGCCTGAGGCCGCTCGACGCAAAGAATAGTATCGATCGAGGCCCAGCCCACGAATGACGTGGTACGCCGCGGCGCACCCGTTGCAGCAAAACTGCGCTTCACTCCCTTTGTCCTTGGCGCTTACCCTCAACTGTTCGCCGCAATGGGCGCATAGTTTGTCGGTGCTGCTTGTAGCGGGGGCATCGAAAGCGAAATCAACGGTCGTCACGACACAAAAAGCCGCCGGGTTGTGTGAAGTGATCCAGTCTTGCCGCGAACTTGAAGATGGAGATCCCAATTGCCAACTTCCGGCAGCTTCACAATAGCCTCGAAATGCCCCGTTGCCGTCTCCTGGAATGTCAGAGGCACCGGAACCTCCATTCCCATCGGACGCAGTAAGGAGCCGCGGATATCGGTGGCTCCCCCGGATCCGGGTTGGTCCCCCACAACCACGGTAATGAGCACTTTGCCGTCATTCATATGCGCGGTTTGCGCATCGACCTTCCACCCCAGAGATGCTTCCTGTTTAGTCTGAGCAACTACGCGATTGTAGTCATTGCCTGTATCGAACGGTGTTTCGGTTACGACACCGGTCCAGGAGCGCGATGCTTCTACTGCGAGAAGGGCGTTGACGGCCGCGACTACAACAAAGGCACCGACAAAGGCCCAGGGGATCCAACCGCTACGCTGCCGCGTCGTCGCTTTTTGCAAAGTCGGTGCCATTTCAATTAATCCTTGGATGGTCGCGTGTTTCTGGCCCTTCGAAGACCGTGGTCCCCTCAACTCGGCGGCTATGCTCGCTATCGATGAGCTCAAAATGTATCGGGGTGGTTGCAGCTTGCAGTATGTCGCGGGGCGCTTGAACGAACATCCTGAAGGTGGCGACTTGATTTGGCTGAACATCAAGCCATTCCAAATTAGGTCCCTCGGTGCCGATCCGCAATGTTTCGCCTTTCAATCCGCCAACACGCACTTCGTAGCGCGCCGGATTCATCGTTCGGTTCTCAATTCTGACTGTGTAACCGTTCCGAATGGCCCCATTGGAAAGGGTTACGTAATTCGGAGTCCTGTCGCGTTCGATCGACAGATCAACGCGGGTCCTGATAAGCGTTGCTGTACCCAGTATGATGAGCACAACCGACACGAGTGTAGCGTACATTAGAGTCCGCGGGCGAAAGAGCCGGTAGGTCAGCATCTCTCCTTTGGTCGCGGCAGCAAGTCTGGTTGCTGTGTCCCAAAATATTAGATTCTTTGGGCGACCGACCTTTTTCATCACATTGTTGCAAGCATCAACGCATAAGCCGCATCCGATACACTCCAGTTGAATCCCATCTCGGATATCGATGCCTGTTGGGCATACTGCGACGCAGCGGTAGCAATCGACGCAATCGCCTCGTCCATTCCAGCTGTCTCCAGCTTTGTGCCGTCCGCGGGATTCGCCGCGCCAACTGCGATAACTCACCGCCAGTGTTTGGTCATCGAACATGGCTGACTGAAAACGCGGCCATGGGCACATAAAGGTGCAGACTTGCTCACGTGCCCAACCAGCCAGTAGATAGGTGGTGGCCGTAAAGAGCCCTATAAAGAAATATGTAGCCACCTCTGCTTCGCCGTGCAGGAATTCATGCACGAGAGATGGTGCGTCGACATAATACAAAATCCACGCGCCGCCGGTCGAGAAGGCGACCAGAAGCCATAGCGCATGTTTCGTGGTTTTCCGCCACAACTTGTCGATGCCCCAAGGTTGCGCGTCGCGTCGCCGACGGTGATTGGCGTCGCCTTCGATCATGCGTTCAATCCACATGAAAAGGTCAGTCCAGACGGTCTGCGGGCAGAAGTAGCCGCACCATACTCTGCCGAATAAAGATGTCACCAGGAACAGTCCAACGGCCGCTAGGATAAGCGCGCCGGTCAACAGATATATCTGCTGCGGCCAGATCACTATTCCGAACAGATAGGCTCGCCGCCCCGCGATATCGAGGAGAATTGCCTGATCAGGCAAGCCAGATCCGCGATGCCAACGCACCCAAGGAACTAGATAGTAGAAAGCAAGACACGCTATTAGCAGCGCCGACTTTACCCGTCTGATGGGGCCGTTGACGGAGGCCGGATAAACTTTGACTCGATCCGCGTAATTCTGACCGTCGACGGCTGCGAGGCGTGCCGCTTCCGCCCTGATGTGCGCGGGTTGGGCCTTCTCGTTAGTCGCTTTGGAAGCTAATGCGGTCATAGTCTGGCGTCACTCGCCCCCGCCCAAGCCGTGGACGTAGAGCGATACCATTTTGATTTCCACGTCATCTAATCGCTTGGACCAAGCTGGCATCACTCCCTGCTTGGGGAGAGTCACCTGCTGTTCAATGGCGTCCTTGGTACCTGCATAGAGCCAGATTCCGTCGGTCAGTGATGGTGCTCCGAACTGCCGGTTTCCCTGACCGTTCTGACCGTGACAGACAGCGCATTGCTCGCTGAAAATGGCATTGCCGCGCTTGCTCGCGTCCGAAGGCGGGTCGAGGCGCGCAAGCGTCCGAACATGCGCTGCGACATCTGCGATCTGCTGTTCATTGAGTATCTTGTCAGCGCCGAAGCGCGGCATTTGGGACATCCGAGTAGTCGGGTCGTCGAGTGAGCGGATCCCATGCTGTATCGTTTGGTAAATGTCTGCACGTTTCCCGCCCCACAGCCATTTGTCGTCTGCCAGAACCGGAAAATTCGGGCGCCCTGATCCGGCCGCGCCATGGCAAACAGCACAATTGTTGGCGAAGATTGCCTTGCCGCCGGCGACTGCGTATTCGCTCATTTCTGGATCCGCCGCTACTTGATCCAGAGACGATGATGCGATCCTCTGGCGAATATCCGCATGTTCCGCAGCGGCGGCGCGCACTTCTTTGTCAAGCTCTTGACGTTGCGAGTAATGAAGAATGCCGTGAAAATATCCGTGGATTCCTGGAATCGACGGATAGAGTGCGCTCCAGACGACTGCGAACAGAATGCATGCGTAAAAGGTGTATAGCCACCAACGGGGTAGCGGTGTGTTGAGCTCCTTTATGCCGTCCCATTCGTGACCAGTGGTATCTTGCCCAGATACCGCGTCTTTTTCGATTTTCGTCGGCATGATTAACCTTCGTCTTCCAGGGGAATGCGAGCGAATTGCTCCATCGAGCTTTTGCGCGACGGTGCGTAAACCCAGACGCCCAGTAGTACAAAAATTGCCAGCATGGCGAGAATGGAGTGCGCCTGGAACCAGTGCGCAGCATCGATAAGCACACTCATTGCTTTAATTCCTCGACGCCGACGTCGCCGAATTTCACCATCGTCCCTAAGACCTGCAGATAGGCGATCAGCGCGTCGAGTTCAGTGGGAGAATTCGGGTTGCCGGTTGCGCTGCCGATCGAAGCTCCGGGATAACGTTTCAGCAGAGGTGCGACGTCTCCTGCTGGGTCAAGCTGAGCCAATACATCCGTTTTGGCGTTATCGAGCATTGCCTGATCGTAAGGCACACCTGCTATCCGGTTAGCCTCGAGATGTAGCCGGATATCGTCATACTTTAGGGGGTGCCGCCCAAGGAACGCATATGACGGCATAATCGATTCAGGCACGACCGACCTGGGGTCCGTCAAATGCTGGACATGCCAGTCATTTGAATACTTGCCGCCCACCCGGGCCAGATCTGGGCCGATGCGTTTTGAACCCCATTGGAAAGGATGATCATAGAGGCTCTCAGCTGCCAGGCTGTAGTGGCCATAGCGCTCAACTTCGTCGCGGAACGGCCGGATCTGCTGGCTATGGCAAAGATAACAGCCTTCGCGCAGATAAATGTCGCGACCCGCCAACTCCAGCGGTGAATAGGGTCGTACACCCGAGACCCTTTCGATAGTTGTCTCAATGGTGAAAAGAGGCACGATCTCCACGATGCCGCCGATGGCCACCACCAGTAGGGTCAGAGCCATCATCAGCGTGACGTTTTTTTCGATGAATTCGTGACGGAACTTCATGATGACTCAGGCTCCGACGACGGCGAGGCGGGCGTTAGTCTGCGAGGTCGAGCCTTGCGCCACCGTCTTCCAAATATTGAAAATCATGATCAACCCACCTGTCAGGAACAGCACGCCGCCCAGCAGCCGGATGACGTAGAAGGGATGGACAGCGACTACGCTCTCGATGAATGAGTATTGGAGGAAGCCCAATCGATCGAAAGCCCGCCACATCAGGCCTTCCATGATCCCGGCCACCCACATCGATGTGATGTAAAAGACGATTCCGAGCGTCGCGATCCAGTAATGCCAAGAGACCAGCTTCTGGCTGTACAGAGCCTTCACGTGCCATAGGCGGGGTACGAGCCAATAAATTGAACCATAACAAATGAATGCAACCCAGCCGAGCACGCCCGAGTGCACGTGTCCGATTGTCCAGTCCGTGTAGTGAGAGAGCGCATTGACTTGGCGGATGGACATGACGGGGCCTTCGAAGGTCGACATGCCGTAGAATCCGACAGCTGTTACCGAGAAGCGCAGGCCAGGATCGGTGCGCAGCTTGTCCCAGGCACCAGACAAGGTCATCAGGCCGTTGATCATGCCACCCCAGGATGGCATCCAAAGCATGATCGAGAAAACCATGCCGAGAGTCTGAGCCCAGTCGGGCAAAGCCGTCCAATGCAGATGGTGCGGTCCGGCCCAGATATAGAGAAAGATCAGCGCCCAGAAGTGGATAATGGATAGACGATAGGAATAGATCGGCCGCTCAGCGGCCTTGGGTATGAAGTAGTACATCATTCCCAAGAAACCGGCGGTCAGAAAGAAACCGACGGCATTATGACCGTACCACCACTCAAGAAGTGCGTCCTGCACGCCGGCAAAGTAGGAATAGCTCTTCGAACTGTACCAGGCGACGGGAATCGCTACGTTATTGGCCACGTGCAGCATCGCGATCGTGATGATGAATGCTAAGTAGAACCAGTTAGCCACATATATGTGGGGTTCCTGACGCCGCATCAGCGTGCCGACAAAGACGATCAGATAGCTGACCCAGACGATAGTCAGCCAGATGTCGAGGTACCATTCCGGTTCGGCGTATTCGCGGCCCTGGGTCGCGCCGAGCAAATAGCCAAGCGCGGCGTTTATGATGAAGAAGTTATATCCCCAGAAAATGAAATCCGGCAGGATCGTTCCGCCAAATAACTTCGCGCGGCCGGTTCTTTGGACCACCCAGAACGATGTGCCAATCAGGGCATTGCCGCCAAAGGCGAAGATGCCAGCCGAAGTATGCAACGGGCGTAGCCGGCCAAAGTTAATATATTCACCGAAATTCAGCGAAGGATACGTTAACTCCGCAGCAATCCAAATACCTGCGAGGAATGCCGCGATCGACCAGAACAGGGCGGCAACAATAAATTTTCGTACAATTGCGTCATTATAGTCGACCGGAACTCGAATTGCCTCAACCGGTTGCTCGAATGTCCCCATTGAGGGTGTAAGACTAGTCATCTTTCGAGGTCCTATGCTGCATTATTGGATCTGTCGCGGCCTGGGGCCGCTGCTTTGATCAAACCATCCGATGCCTGCGCACGGTCGATGGCGTCATAGTGTGCTCGGACAAGGCCGAAGATGTAGGCAACGCCGAAGATCATTAGGGCGTAACCAAAAGCGAGCATCGGGTCGTCACTGGCGTTGGCTACGAGGAGTGCGCCGAGGATGGCGAGAACAAGCATCACTAAGCCCATAACAATGCGGGCACCTTCTTCTGGGTCTGTCATCTTTTGAAGTCCGTTTAAATGTGATTGGCAAGAACCGGCAATACAGAGTCGGGCAGCGAAACTAAGTCGCGATAAGCGTGCCAGGATGCGTAACCCAGCAGGGGCATCACCACGATCAGCGCCACGAAGCCGGTGGCGAAGCTGAGGAATGTGGTTCCTGCAATGATCGAAGCCCAAAGCGCCATCGGGACGCGATTTGCGGAAACAGCGGAGCAACTCGTCGCAATAGCCGAAAAGACTCCGACATCGCTGTCGATCAACATAGGGATCGAAATAACCGAAACGATGAAGGTGATTGTTGCGAGCACCCCTCCGATTGCGGTTCCGAGCAGCAAAAAAATGAAGCCTTCCTGCGTTCGCAACAGCAGGTCGACAAGCCCGGCGAAACCAATGGGGACACGCGCGAAGAAAAGGACAAAAAGAAGGGTCGCGATGCGAACCCAAACGATATGGATAAGCATCAAGAATATTCCCATCAGGCCGATTTGGTCGCCGTTTCGGCCAACCGCGCTTGCGACCATACCGACACTGATGGTTTGACCGGATGAAATGGCACGGCTGATTGCGTAAAGACCAACGGCCAGCCAAGGGCAAACTAGGGCAAATCCAGCGAGCATGGGCAGCAACAAGGGCAATCGTTCAACACTATTCAGCGTCGCTACTATCGCCAGACTAATGAAGGCGATCACTCCGCCATATGCGAGACTCACCCGTGGAGCCCGCCTTAAATCCTGCCATCCTTCGGCTAACCAATGCCAAGGCCGTTCGGCTGGGATCCGGTGCAATCTTGGGTTTAGGCCGAGGGAGCCGTACCTGCTGTCTGGCGATAAGGTCGTCATCAAGTGAAATCTAGACAGCTAGGTCTGGTGACGGCTTTGACCCATCTCAATGAAGGCTCATTTATTTATTGCGACACAGATCACCCAATCGAGGGAGACTAATTTCCTGTGCAGATGCCGACAGATCTTTCGACACTGGCGTCGCTGTGCGGTGGTGCTTGGAGTTTATCTGCGGGCAGCGCTCCACTGCTGATTGCGATGTTCGTCGCGGGTGCGACGGGTAGCGTCACGCACTGCGCTTTAATGTGCGGGCCCCTTGTGTTGGTGCAGGTAGCGGCCCTTCCGGTTTCAGGCTGCGCGCGGGCAAGGATCGTTGCAGGGGCTCGATTTCCCTATCATCTCGGTCGATTGATATCTTACGGGTCGCTGGGCACGTTGGCCGGTGCGGCGGGGCGAGGATTCTCCCATCAGCTTGCGGGCGGCGCGGAGAGTGCGACTATATTTTTGCTTTTGGCCGCGAT